>ULSO01021489.1_pt1 | contig 79814 bp, 73 predicted proteins | sample 1956701 | NCBI WGS metagenome assembly ULSO01 (sample SAMEA4835708, study PRJEB28245) | human gut metagenome | biome: gut microbiome; material: fecal sample | place: Denmark | collected 2008 | reverse complement strand
AGCTTATGAAAAGATAATCAGAAATTTAGTAAGTTTTTAATTTGTAAAAATGAATAAAGATTGTAATTGATTATAAAAAGTTATATAATTGATTGAGGTTGATGGAGGTATTAATTATGACTGAAATCGAAAAGTTGCAGCAATGGATAGATATTTCTGAAAATATAGTATTTTTCGGGGGAGCGGGGGTATCCACTGAAAGTGGATTGCCTGATTTTCGCAGCGAAAACGGTTTATACAGACAAAAATTCAGATATTCTCCCGAGTACATGCTCAGCAGAAGTTTTTTTGACAGTCATACCGAAGAATTCTTCGAGTTTTATCGCGAGCAAATGATACCTCACGGCATTAAGCCTAATACCGCGCATTATAAACTTGCCGAAATGGAACGCGCAGGAAAACTCAACGCGGTTATAACACAGAATATAGACGGATTGCACCAAGCGGCAGGCAGTCAGACCGTATATGAACTGCACGGAAGCGTTCACCGCAACCGTTGCATGCGATGCGGAAAATTCTATCCGCTTTCAGCAGTTGAAAATTGTTCGGGCGTACCCAGATGTACATGCGGAGGAATTATAAAACCCGAAGTCGTTTTGTATGAGGAGCCGCTTCCCGCTGATGTGTGGAATAATGCCGTCGCCGCGCTCGAAAAGGCAGATATGCTTATAATTGCGGGTACTTCGCTTTCAGTCTATCCCGCAGCTTATCTTGCGCGCAATTTCAGAGGAGCCCGAACGGTCTTAATCGATTTGTCAGCAACTTTGCCGTTAAGCGACAACTTACTCGTCATAAGAGGAAAAGTGGGGCAAACGCTTTCGAAAATACGCGTTTAATTTTTTCTGATTTTATTTCACTTAATTTATTGTAAATTTTTTGCGTCGGACAGAAAAGCATGTCCTTAAATATCAAAAAGTAGTGCGTTCCGGTTTATGCGACTTGTCGTATTAAACAAATAATTTCTATTATAATGTAAAATATATATAATAAATAAGTAATATTTTACTGTGATTTTTATTTTGAGTATTGAAAAATTTTCAATGATATGATAAAATGTCATATGTGATATGAATGCCTTGGACGACATAGTTTTATTTCATAAAGGTGTAAGTTGTACGGCGCATGAGCTATACGGTTGCCACCGTTGCGAAAGCGGCGGTTACGTATTCAGAGTATGGGCTCCGCATGCCGTTGCCGTTGAGCTTTTATTTAACGGTTCGCAAACCTTTAATATGAATAAAATGTCCGACGGGGAAAGCTGGGAGATCTGCGTTGCTTGTGCAAAGCAGGGGGATAAATACAATTTTTTTATCCATACAACCGACGGAAGAAAACTTTTGAAAAGCGATCCGTATGCTTATCGCAGCGATCTGCCTCATTCTTATGCGTCGGTCATATATGATCTGCCTGCCAGAAATGAGCGCGTTTCGGGCGGCGACAGCGCGGAACAACCGGTCAACATTTATGAAGTAAATCTTCTCAGCTGGAAAAAGCATGCCGACGGCAGTTATTATTCTTTTTCGGAGCTTGAAAAAGAACTTGTTCCGTATGTTGCAGAAATGGGTTATACTCACGTCGAGTTTATGCCTGTTACCGAATATCCGTTCGACGGTTCTTGGGGGTATCAGGTTACAGGGTATTTTTCAGTTACCGACAGGCTCGGTTCGCCCGAGGAATTTGCCTCGCTCGTAGATGCGTTTCACAAGAAAGGAATAAAAGTTATACTCGACTGGGTTCCCGCGCATTTTCCCAAAGATGATTTCGGACTTTACGAGTTTGACGGTCAGCCGCTTTATGAATGCCCCTTGTGGGACAAGATGGAGCATCGCGGCTGGGGTACGAGGAAGTTTGACCTCGGCAGGGGCGAAGTTGACAGCTTTCTGTTGTCTGGCGCATCATTTTTCCTCGATCAGTTCGCGATAGACGGTTTGAGGGTGGACGCCGTTGCGTCAATGCTTTATCTCGATTACGATAAAAAACCGCACGAGTGGACACCAAACGTTTACGGGGATAACCGCAACCTCGAGGCGATTGAATTTCTGAAAAAATTCAACTCGATAATACATGAAAAATTTCCCGATGTCATAGTAATTGCGGAAGAGTCCACTTCATACCCGGGTGTTACGACCAAAGTCGATAGCGGCGGGCTGGGATTTGATTATAAATGGAATATGGGTTGGATGAACGACGTATTATTCTATTGTCGTCAGGACCCGCTTTACAGACATTATCATCATACGAAGATAACGTTTTCTATGATATATTCCTTTAACGAAAGGTATATTTTGCCTCTTTCGCACGACGAAGTCGTTCACGTTAAGGGTTCTATCGTCAATAAATTTCCCGGAGAATACGCGGACAAGTTTGCAGGCGAGCGCGGACTTTTAGGTTTTATGTATGCTCATCCCGGCAAAAAGCTCAATTTCATGGGCTATGAAATTGCGCAGTTTTCTGAATGGAATTACAAAGGCGAAATAGAATATAATCTTAAAAAGTACGAAAAACATGCAAAAATGCAGTATTTTGTAAAGACGCTCAATAAACTTTACAGAAATACTCGTCCGCTTTATGAAATAGAAAACGACTGGAAAGGCTTTGAATGGCTGGTTGTTGACGACGTTGTAAACAACGTGCTCGTTTTTAACCGCTACGATAAAGACGGAAATTGCCTCCTTGCGGTGGTAAACTTTTCAGGAATTGTTCAGCCCAATTATACTTTTGGTCAGCATGAAGGCAAATACAGGCTCATTTTGAATTCTGACAGAAAAGTTTTTGGCGGGGAAGGTACACTTTCAAAAAGGGTATTCTATACAAAAAAAATTGCAAGTCACGGAAAGGAAAATTCATTGACGATGGACATTCCCAAACTGGCTTGTCTGTATTTTATAAAAGAAAAATAATTATTTTTTTGGGGGATTTCAGCAATGCTAAGAAAAAAAGAGTGCGTGGCAATGTTACTTGCAGGCGGTCAGGGTAGCAGACTGTATGCGTTGACAAGCAATATCGCCAAACCTGCGGTTTGTTTCGGCGCGAAGTACAGAATTATCGATTTCCCGCTTTCAAACTGCGTAAATTCGGGTATAGATACGGTGGGCGTTCTCACGCAGTATCAGCCGCTCGTTCTCAACGAATATGTGGGTAACGGACAACCCTGGGACCTTGACAGAACTTTCGGCGGCGTACATATCCTTTCGCCTTACGAGGCAAAGACGGATACTTCATGGTACAAAGGCACGGCCAACGCAATTTACCAGAATATCCGCTTTATGAAAATGTATGATCCCGAATACGTGCTCATTCTGTCGGGCGACCATATTTATAAAATGGATTACGATAAAATGCTTGCAGCTCATAAGGCTACGGGAGCAGACTGCACGATAGCGTGCATGAAGGTGCCCATGAAGGAGGCTTCGAGATTTGGCATTTTAAATACCAATCCTGACGGCAGCATTTACGAATTCGAAGAAAAACCCAAGCAACCCAAGAGCGACCTCGCGTCTATGGGCATATACATATTTACAGCGTCAAAGCTGTTCAAATATCTCGAGCTTGACGAAAAAGACCCCAAATCAGAAAATGACTTCGGCAAAAATATTCTTCCCGAAATGCTCAAAGCGGGCGAGAAGATGTATTCATACCGTTTTGAAGGCTACTGGAAAGACGTAGGTACTATAAGCTCGCTCTGGGAAGCGAACATGGACCTCTTGGGCAAAGTGCCCAAATTTGATCTGCGCGATGCAGAAAGGGTAATTCATTCGAGAAGCCCTCTGGCGCCTCCCGCATACGTTGAAGGCACGGTCGTCAATTCCATGATTGCCAACGGTTGCGATATCGAAGGCACGGTAATCAATTCAGTTGTCGGCACGAACTGCGTTATCGAAAAGGGAGCTCAGGTAAAAGACTGCGTTCTCATGGGCAACACCGTCGTAAAGGCGGGCGCGGAAGTAAATTATTCTATAATCGACGAAGAAGTTGTTATAGGCAAAAACGCGAAAGTCGGCGACGTAATTGAAAAAGCCATCAAGATAGAAGGCAAGACCAGCGGCATAACCGTACTCGGCAGAGGTATTACGGTGAGCGACAAGGGTTGTGTGCCCGCAGGCGAAATTATCGACAAAAACGTGTAAGGGAGGATATGATAATGGCATCGACAGTAGGCGTAATTTTTTCCAGCATAAACGATGAAAACGTACCCGAATTGACCAAAGTCAGGTCAAAGGGGTCTATTCCTTACGGCGGGCGTTACCGCCTCGTAGATTTCGCGCTTTCCTGCATGGTCAACTCCGGTATTACTACGGTCGGCATGATAACAAATAAAAATTATCAGTCGCTCATGGACCATCTCGGAACGGGAAAAGAGTGGGACCTCGCGAGAAAGGAAGGAGGACTTATTTTGCTTCCGCCTTACAGCGACGAAAGCGAAATGCTCTATAAAAACCGTCTCGAAGGACTTAAAGGAGCATCCGCATTTTTAAGAAAATGCAAGCAGGATTTCGTCGTAGTTGCAGACAGCGACGCAGTTTACAGGCTCGATTACAGCAAAGTTATTGAACAGCACGTCAAAACGAATGCCGACATTACGCTCGCATATCACGAGCATGAAACTACCGACGGCAATTCGTATATGGTTTTCGAAACCGACAAAAACGACAAAATAACATCGATTTTCGTCAACCAGAAATTTGAGGGCGTGCGCAAAAATTACATAAATATTTTTGTCGCGAGAACTTCGTTCCTTCTCAGTCTCATTCAGACTGCGATAGCGCGCGGCTATTCAAGTTTTTCAGGCGATATTCTGTTGCCCGGACTTAAAAATTACAATATCTACGGCTATAAGTTCGACGGGTATTACCAGAGTATCGACTCGCTTCATTCTTTCTTCAAGGCGAATATGGATCTGCTGGATAAAAATATCCGCAAGGAACTTTTCGGCAACAGAGACATTTATACAAAGGTCAACGACGCGCCTCCCGCAAAGATAACGGACAGCGCTAAAGTTACTAATTCGCTCATTCATGACGGTTGCCTCATCGAAGGCACTGTTGAAAACTGCGTCCTTTTCCGCGGTGTAAAAGTCGGCAAGGGTACGACGCTTAAAAACTGCATAATTATGAGCGAAAATTTCATCGGCGACGACTGCAATCTTTCTTTTGTCGTAAGCGACAAAGATTCGTCGATCGGCAGCGGCACAACGCTTGCTGGATGCAAGCAGAAACCTTATTTTATAAATAAGGGCACGCACATTTGATACGATAAAGGGGGATAATAATGGCTACAAGCAAATCAAGCGGAAAAACCGCAACTAAAACTACGGCGAAAACGACGGCGGCTAAATCGGCAGCTAAAAAAGTAAAACCTGCAGAAAAAGAACTTACAATAGTTCCCGCAAAGCGCAAAATACTGTTTGTCGCTTCGGAATGTACGCCCTTTATCGTTACGGGCGGCCTTGCTGAGGTAATCGGTTCTCTTTCCAAAGCGTTGGCTGCGACGGGAAATTATGACGTCAGAGTGGTAATTCCTCTGTATTCTGACATAAAGAAGGAATTCAGGGACAAATTTAAATATCTGGGAAATATTTATGTTCACCTTGCATGGAGAAATCAGTACTGCGGTATTTTCTCATATGAAAAGGACGGAGTTATTTTCTATTTCCTCGATAACGAATTTTATTTCAAACGCCCCGGTTGCTACGGTTATTTCGACGACGGGGAGAGGTTTGCGTTTTTCTCGCGCGCAGTGCTCGAAATAATGCCTTTCCTCAATTTCTATCCCGAAGTTATGCACTGCCACGACTGGCAGGCGGCGCTTGCGGCTATTTATCTTAAAACAAATTATTGTTTCAGACAGGAATATCAGTTTATAAGAGCGCTGTTCACAATTCATAACATAGAATATCAGGGACAGTATTCTCTCGACATTCTTTCAAGTCTGTTCGATATTTACGGTAAATATCAGTATCTCGTTGAATATAATAATTCCATCAACCTCATGAAGGGTGCGATAGAATGCTGCGAAAGATTTTCAACGGTTTCTCCCAGATACGCCCAGGAAATCAAAGACCCGTATTTCGCGCACGGGCTTGACCCCATTGTCAGGCGCAATGAGTTCAAACTGGTCGGCATTCTCAACGGCATAGACGATAAGAGCTATAATGCCGAGCTCGACAGCCATATCTTTGCCAATTTTACGGCGGACGATATGTCGGGTAAGGCTGTCTGCAAGCAGGAGCTTCAGAAGTTACTCAATCTGCCTGTAAAGGCGGATACGCCCATAATTTCAATGATTTCGCGCCTTGTGTCGCACAAAGGTCTCGACCTCGTGATTAATGTTCTCGAAGAACTTTTGCAGAGCGACGTTCAGGTTGTAATTCTCGGCACGGGCGATTCCTATTACGAAGGTTTCTTCAAGGATCTTGCGAGAAGATATCCCGAAAAGATGAGCGCCCAGATTATGTTTAACAACGATTTAGCGCGCAAGATTTATTCTGGTTCGGATATTTTCCTTATGCCGTCGAAATCTGAACCTTGCGGGCTTTCACAGATGATTGCATGCAGATACGGTACAATTCCCGTAGTCAGGGAGACGGGCGGTCTGTATGACAGCATCAAGCCTCAGCAGAACGGCTATACTTTTACAAATTACAATGCCCACGATATGCTTTACGTCATAAGGGAAGCTGTCGGAGATTATAAAAATAAAGAAGTATGGTCAAAAATGATGTATAGAGCGATGACTACTGATTTCAGCTGGAATAATTCGGCTAAGCAGTATGAAGCGCTTTATAATGATATGCTTAAATAATTTTACTTTTAAAACAGGAGAATCTAATGGCAAATACTATTACCGAAAAGGAAGTCAGGGAACTTGTAAAGGGAAAACTTACAAGGTACTACGGAGTGAGCCCCGCCGAAGCGACGAAGGAGCAGATTTATAAATCCGTCGTCATGAGCGTCAGGGACATACTTCTTCAAAAAAGGCAGCTGTTTTCCAAGAGGGTCAAAACTAAGTGCGCAAAACGCGTCTATTACTTATGTATGGAATTCTTGCTCGGCCGTTCGCTCAAAAACAGTCTTTTCAATCTGAGCGCGACCGAAACATTTGCAAAAGTACTCGAAGACGGTTACGGCGTTACGCTGGATGAACTTTACGAGCTGGAACCTGATGCTGGTTTGGGTAATGGTGGATTGGGCAGACTTGCAGCCTGCTTCATGGACGCTCTCGCAACGGGCAATTATCCCGCAATGGGCTATTCGCTCAGATATGAGTACGGTCTTTTCAAACAGAAAATTGTTGACGGCTGGCAGACGGAACTTCCCGATGTGTGGCTCCCCGGCGGCGAAGTATGGCTTACGCAGAGAACGGATAAATCTTATATTGTGCGTTTCGGCGGCAAAGCTGAGGAAAAGTGGACCGAAAACGGCATGGAAATCAATTATATCGGCAGCCAGGAGATAGAGGCCGTGGCTTACGATATGATGATTTCGGGCAAAGACAGCGACGCTGTGTCAGTTCTGAGGCTCTGGAAGGCTAAGCCAGTTCAGGACTTCAATATGAAGTTGTTCTCGCAGGGCGATTATTACCAGGCTATGGCTGAAGACAATGACGCCGACGTCCTCACAAAGGTGCTTTATCCTGCCGATAACCACATCAACGGTAAGTCTTTAAGGCTCAAACAGCAATACTTCCTGTGCTCGGCGTCCATTCAGAACATCATAAGCGACCACAGACACAGATACGGCAATTTAGGCGATTTGCCCAAACTTGCAGCCATTCACCTCAACGATACTCATCCCGCGATGGCAATTCCCGAACTTATGAGAATTCTCGTCGATGAATATTATTATAAGTGGGAAGAAGCGTGGGCGATAACGACGGCAACGTGCGCATACACAAACCATACCGTCCTTGCCGAAGCGCTTGAAACATGGCAGGAAGACCTCGTTGAGAGGACCGTTCCCAGAATTCATTCAATTATTAAGGAAATCAACAGAAGGCTTTGCGAAGAACTTTGGAACAAATTCCCCGGTGAATGGGCAAAAATTTCCCGCATGGCTATAATTGAGCACAGCCGCGTCAAGATGGCAAATCTGTCGGTTTACGGCGGACACAGCGTCAATGGAGTTGCTGCTTTGCACAGCGAGATTATCAAAAAGTCGATTTTCAAAGATTATTACGATTTTACTCCCCAAAAATTTACCAACGTTACGAACGGCATTGCATACAGAAGGTGGCTCTGCCAGGCTAACCCCGAGCTTACAAGTCTGCTTGTTGATTGCATTGGCGACGGTTTCGTGCACGACAGCTCTCAACTTGCAAAATTTAAGGCATTTGAAAACGACGAAACGGTCTTAAAGCGCCTTGAAGAGATAAAAGCAATCAAAAAGAAGCAGTTTGCCGATTATGCTTTTAAAAAGCAGGGCTTTGTAGTTGACCCCGAAACGCTCTTCGATACGCAGGCTAAAAGACTTCACGAGTATAAGCGCCAGCTTTTGAATGCATTAAATATCATAGATACTTACCTTGATCTGAAAGAAAATCCTGATATGGAAATGCAGCCGAAGACCTATATTTTCGGAGCTAAAGCTGCTCCCGGGTATTCGATGGCAAAGCAGATTATTAAGTTAATTAATTTCCTTGCAGAGGAAATCCGTAAAGACAGCAAGATTAATAAGAAGCTCAACGTCGTTTACATGGAAGATTACAATGTAACGATGTCGGAAATTCTTATGCCGGCATCGGAAATTTCCGAACAGATTTCGCTTGCGGGAAAAGAGGCCAGCGGCACGGGCAACATGAAGTTCATGATAAACGGCGCGCTCACAATAGGTACGCTCGATGGGGCTAACGTTGAAATGGCGCAAGCGGTGGGGGATGAAAATATATTCATCTTCGGTCTTAAATCAAACGAGGTTGACGATATCTGGCGTTCAGGATACAGCTCGAGCACATATTATAATGAGTCGCCCAAACTTCGCAGAATAATTGAAGCGCTGATTATCGGTTTCAACGGACAGTCGTTTGCAGATATGGCAAATTACCTGCTTACAGGTTCGCCTGTGGCTGACCCTTATATGTGTATGGCAGACTTTACGTCATACAGCAAGACGCAGAAAGAGCTTTCAAAACTCTATTCGACAGATAAGCATAAGTGGAATCAGATATCGCTCCGCAATATAGCTGCCTCCGGTTACTTTGCGGCAGACAGAAGCATAAAAGAATATGCGGAAAATATCTGGGATCTCAAACCTCTTACAAAGTAATTGTAAATCACTAACTAAACAATTATAAATAAAGAAAGAAAAACGCAGCTAAAAGCTGCGTTTTTCTTTTATGCTGCGTATATGCAAATGCATTTTTCGTTTGTGCGCGTATGCAAACGTATCCAGACAAAATAAATTTAAAGTTGCGAAATTTGGGCTGATTAATCATTTGATTAAAAAGTGTGCATGTAACTTATTAAAGTGTAACTTATTAAAGCTGTATAGACGATAAATACTAAAATAGAGGCAAATTATCAATATAATTTAATAAAAATAAGAAAAAACAATGTACTATGTCAGACATAATAACTTATGTTATGCAAATTTTTGCCTGATTTAAATCGTTTATTGAAAATATTTCAATTAAAATGTGCCGAACAATAGTAAATAATGATAGCAAAATCTGACTGAAAAGAAAGGTTAATGGCTGTTTAAAACAGCTAAAAGCAGTATTAATTAAAGGTTTTTAAGCTGATTAACAAAGCTTGATACAAATTATAAAAATGCGTCATTTTACATAAATTGCTGTGTTTTTAGGTCATTTTATATGAAATATGGTTGTTTTGCGCTGTAATTGCGTTTCATCAAATGTCTTATAATCTTATAATTTATCTGTGTTGATTAAGTGGCGTCTTAAATTACCATTTGAAATTTTGTAATTTCGCGCTGATTGAAATGTAATTACGATTTAAGTAAATTTGTTTAAAAGCTATTTAGGTTTTCATAATTGTTCTAAATCGTGCGCTCTGTAATCTCAGACGATTAAATTATTATAATTTAATTGCGTGATTTTCTTAAGATTTCTTTTACAGGTGCTTGACAAACCTTAAATCTTCCTTTATTATATATTTTGTAGCTTATTTATTCGTAAAAGCTGTGTTTTACGAATAAATATATATGCTCCACTTTTCAATTTTTTTACTTTAATTTTTGCAATTTGAGGCTTATTCAGGCTTTGAATTTTGTTTTTTAACGCCTTACTTCTCTTTGAATTGCATTGGATTTTATTTTTTATCGGATAAAATTTATGGCTAACTCATCCAAGACAACAAATTTCTATACTGAAAGAAACAACCGCAACATTTTAATGATTGAAAATTTGCTTGCAAACGACCTCCCCGTATTCTGCGGGGATTATTTTCTTGCGATCGACAGTCAGACTTCCACTCTCACGCGATTAAATTATGCCCATGATTTAAAGATATTTTTCGATTTTCTGCTTAAAAAACGTTTTACGTCCTATAAAAATGTCAAAGATTTTACTCTTCAGGATCTTGAAAATATAGGCAATAACGATATCGAAATGTTCCTAGCCTACCTCTCGAGGTATCAGTACGTCGGAAAAATTCATGTCTGCAACGACCGTGCGAAAGCTCGCAAACTTTCATCTGTCAGGGCGATGTTCAAGTATTTTTTCAACCACGGACTTATAAGCGTAAATAATTCTGCTAAGGTTGCAACACCAAAGCAGCACGAAAAGCCGATAATCAGGCTTGACGGTCAGGAAGTTTACGACATAATCAACGTTGCGGAAAGCGGCGACGGGCTTACGGCGCGCCAGCGCGCTTTTCATGAGCGCGCAAAAACTCGCGACAGCGCAATTATCGTCCTCTTCCTTGGCACAGGAATACGTATCAGCGAGCTTGTCGGTCTGAACAATGAAGACATTAATTTCAACGATAATTCTTTTATCGTAACGCGAAAAGGCGGCGGCAAAAGTATTTTATATTTTGATGCTGACGTCGCGGATGCATTGCTTAGATATATGGACTACAAACAGGAATGCGGCGTGCCCTGTGAACCCAAGGACGCCCTCTTTCTCTCTTCGCAGAAAAAGCGCATAACGGTCAGGGCGGTAGAAAATCTTGTTCAGAAATATGCTAAAATAATTTCGCCTCTCAAAAAAATTTCCCCTCATAAACTCAGAAGTACTTACGGCACACAACTTTATCGCGCCACAGGCGATATTTACGTTGTCGCCGACGTGCTCGGGCATAAAGACGTAAATACGACGCGCAAGCACTATGCTGCAATTAGCGAAGATACGCGCCGTTCTGTCGTCGGAAAGGTTAAATTGCACCGCGACGACGATAATGAGGACTGATAAAATGTGTTTACAGGAAAAAATATTTATAATTCAGCCGATTTTTGATGAAAATTGGCGCGTTCTGCACAGCGAAGCCGTCTCATTGATAGAGAGTGCCGGTGCTTCTTATTGCGGTTCGGACTATCAGACAATTAAGGAAATCAATCCCGCAACGTTTATCGGTTCGGGCAAATTGCAGGAAATTGCAGCAACTTTGCAAGGACTTGATGGAATAACCATACTTTTCAACGGAGAGCTCTCCCCTTCACAAACGCTTAATATTTCTGCCGCGCTGGATAACAGAAAAGTAATCGACAGGACCACCCTCATTCTCGACATTTTTGCCAGAAACGCCGTTACGGCGGAGGGCAAAATTCAGGTTGAGCTTGCCCAACTTAAATACATTTATCCCCGTCTGAAGGGCAAAGGCGCTGCGCTTTCGAGGCTGGGCGGCGGTATTGGTTCGCGAGGACCTGGCGAAACCCAACTCGAAACGGACAGGCGACATATCAGATTACGAATTAAATATCTTGAAAAAAAACTCAGCGAGACAGAAACGCGCAGAGCGCTTCACAATGAGCGCAGATTAAAGGATAATTCCAAAATTATTGCTCTTGTAGGATATACAAATACGGGTAAATCCAGCCTTATGAACCTTTTGACGGGTTCGGATGTGCTTGAAAAGAACGCTCTGTTCGCAACCCTCGATCCTACGGCAAGAAAGTTTTGTATAGATAACGTGCCGTTCATTCTGGTAGATACGGTTGGTTTTATCCAACAGCTCCCGCACGACATAGTCGAGGCGTTCAAATCGACGTTGGAGAGCGCTTTAAATTGCGACCTCGCGCTATTTGTCGCGGACGCGTCGGGAGATTTTAAGATGCAGTTTGAAACTACTTTGAATACGTTGACCGCTCTCGGCTTTGATAAGCCTTATTTAAAAGTGTTGAATAAGTGCGACCTCGTGGAAGATACGTCCTCCCTGCCCGCCGACTGCATTTATATTTCGGCAAAAAAGAACCAGGGCATCGAAGGGTTGAAAAGCAGAATTTTACGCAGTTTTGCCGAACAACTCGTTGAAGTATCTCTTCATATCCCGTATGCCCGCTTAAAAGAATATTACGGCGTAAGTTCATTCGTGAGCGAGATTTCGAGAAAATTTGTGGATGATGGACTGGTCGTCGAGGGAAAAGTTGACCGTAAATATTTAAATAAAATTGAAAAGTTTGTAAAATAATTTAAAAGCCGCCGCAGGACATTTTCCTGCGGCGGCTTAAACTTTTAATTATAATTTTTATCGTTCTCGTCAGTAATAATCGCGTCGATTTTGATTACGGCGTCGTCGCGTATATCGAGACATTTCCCGCAGTTGTCGCAGATTTTATCGGGGTCAAGGTCGCAAACGTCGCACTCGCCGCACTCAATGCATTTGCGGTCGTAAAGAACGCATTCTTCTCCTCTCTTTCTCATTCCCGTCTCCTTTTGCTTATAAATTTATTTGCTCATTTATTATAAAACAAAATTTATAAAAAAACAAGCACATATTTTTGGAACAATCGTTTGCATTTTTGTTTTTATTATGTTATACTATAAAAAAGGAGACCTGCTAATATGAAAAAACTTGAAAAAACACAACAGGTTTACGATTTTATTTCGTCGTATTTCACCGAAAACGGATATGCCCCCACAGTCAGGGAAATTTGTAAGGCTTGTTCCATAGCCTCCACCGCCACGGCTTTCAATATCATGAACGAGCTTGCGGAAAAAGGGCTTATAAGTAAAAGCAAAGTCGGAGAAAATAAGCGCCGCGCCATTTCAATAAATCAACAGGCAGTAAAAGTTCCTCTTATAGGTACTGTCGCAGCTGGCGAACCTATTTTTGCGCAGGAGAATTATGAAGATTATTTTTCGTTGCCTGCAAACATGTTCAACAGCGAAGATATGTTCATGCTGACCGTAAAAGGCGATTCCATGATTAAAATCGGCATGTTCAACGGCGATAAAATTGTCGTCAAAAAACAGGAAACGGCAGAAAACGGTGATATCGTCGTCGCTCTTGTCGATGACAGCGCTACCGTAAAGCGGTTTTTCAGGCGCGGAGGCAAGATTATTCTTCATCCCGAAAATGATAACATGGCTGATTTTGTCTTTGACGACGTTGCAATACTCGGCAAAGTTATAGGGCTTGTCAGAAGCTTTTAAAAGAAGCATTTAAAATTTATATTTAGCGTGAATTTTAATCGCCCTCCGCCACTTTTAATTGTGGCGGAGGGCGATTTTTTAAATAATTTCAATCTCTCTGATTATAGAATTTGGTTTTTCGGCAAATGCATCTGCTCCTGCCGCGGATAATTCTTCGAATGTTCCGTAGCCGTACAGGACGCCGATCGATTTAATTTTGTTCTGTTTCGCGCCGAGAATGTCGTGTTTTCTGTCGCCAATCATTACAGCATGAGAAACATCGATATTATTTTCTTCTATTGCAAATTTTATGATATCGGATTTTTCTACAAGGCTGGAATCCAAAGTGGCGCCGGCAACAAATCTGAAGTACTTTGAAATATCAAAATGTCTCAAAATTTTTTCGGCAAAAATTTTTGGTTTTGAAGTCGCAACATACAAAAAATTGCCTCTTTCTGACAGAAATTCAAGTGTTTCTTTTATTCCGTCATATAAGAAATTTTCAAAAATTCCTTTATCGGCGTAATATTCTCTGTAATAATCTACTGCTTTCAATGCATCCGAGCGGCTAAGACTATATTCGACCATAAACGATTTGTAAAGCGGCGGACCGATAAAACATTTTAATTTTTGTTTGTCGCTTTCCTCTATGCCGAATTTTTTTAATGAATAAATAACAGAGTTTGTTATGCCTTCGAAAGGGTCGGTCAATGTTCCGTCAAGGTCGAACAAAATATTTTTACGCATATTTCATTAGTAAGATTGAAAAAAATTAAAGAGATGAGAGATATGCAACCTCTTCCTTAGATAATTTACGCCATGCGCCGCGGTCAAGTCCCCTTAAAGTGAGCTCGCCGATTTTAATTCTTTTGAGCAACATAACTTCCTTGCCGATGGCGGCGAACATCTTTCTGATTTCTCTGTTTTTACCTTCGGTGATCGTAATGTGCACCTTTGTAAACTCTTTGTTTGTTTCTACAATGTGCGCCTTACATTTTTTTGTTACATAGCCACCTTCGATTTCTATGCCGCTCCTTATGGGATTGAGCGCAGCTTCGGTCAGCGTTCCCTCAATTTTAACCAGATAAGTTTTGGGAATTTCATTCGAAGGGTGTGTAAGCCTTTGCGCAAGCTCCCCGTCCGTTGTAACAATTAAAAGTCCCTCGCTGTCGTAATCGAGACGACCGACGGGAAAAATTCTTCCTGCGGTCGAGGGCAAAAGGTCCATAATAGTTTTTCTGCCCCTGTCGTCGGACACGGAACAGATATACCCCTTGGGCTTATTCAGAATATAATATTCGTTTTTCTTTACCGAAACTCTGTTTCCGCTTACAGTAACTTCGTCTTCTTCGTTTACTTCGGAACCAAGATCTGCTTTTTTGCCGTTAATTTTTACCAGACCTTGTTTTATGAGCTCGTCGCAATCGCGTCTGGATGCGACCCCGCACGATGCAAGAAATTTGTTGATACGCATAATTTTTACCGATTATATAGTTAATTATTAATTATACTATATAATTTCTGTGTAAAAATCAAGTCATTTCCGCAATAAATCTCTAATTTTCCCAATGCGCCGTCATTGCTTTTTTCGTCTTCTTCGTTCAAAGGATTTACCTTATAATCCAAAATTTTGTCGTTTTCTACCAAAAAAGTACACGTATTTTGAATTTTGCAAGGTACTATGCCACACATAAACACTGTATTTTTATCAATTTCTTTAAGAGAATATCTTTTAAAGGCGTCTTCAATTAGTATTTTGCTGCGCTCATACATGTCGGGACAATTCAAAACGACGCTGACTACGTCCATTCCTTCCCTTTCCACCGAAGAAACAAGGCAGCGACCTGCTTTTAGGGTATATCCCGTCTTTACGCCGTTTGCGCCCTCCACCATTTTGAGCATTTTATTTTTGTTGACGTAGCTTCTGTATTCACCGGTGTAGTTTTGCGTTGAAACGACTTGTTTAAAGGTCTGGTTGCGCATTGCCGTGCATGCAATAAGACATAAATCCTCTGCTGTCGTGTAGTGTTCGGGGTCGGGAAGTCCGCTCGGGTTTTTGAAATTGGTTGACAGCGCGCCGATTTCTTTCGCTCTTTCATTCATGCATTTTGCAAAATTTTCTGTACTTCCGCTGTGATGAATGGCTAAAGCCACGGCGCTGTCGTTTCCGGAGCGAAGCATAAGTCCGTACAGCAAATCTTTTACGGATATTTTTTCGCCGCGCTTTAAATATATGCTCGAACCCTCTGTACCTACTGCGGCGTCGGGAACGGTTATTACTTCTTCAAGGTCGCAATCTTCGATAACGAGTAGCGCGGTCATAATTTTTGTCGTGCTTGCCATGGGCAGACGAACTTTTTTGCTTTTAGAGTGAATGATTTTGCCAGTCGAGAGTTCCATTACGCATTCCGCAATTCCGTCGGCAAACGCATTTATATAATTTGTATTGAAGCAAAACGCGCAAAAAGCTGTAATTATACTGATTACTAGTACAGATTTACTGATTATTCGTAATATTTTGTACGAGTTCGCCCGTTTTGTCGATGATCGCATTTAACGGTTCCTCCTCCATTTTGAGCAGTCGGCAACCCTTGCCGTCGTCAACGAGAAAACCTTTCGGCTTAATTGTTACGACAGTTCCGTTTCCGCCCGCAAGTTTAAATCCTTCGTTGATTTTATAAGTCTTAACATCTCCGTATTCGCCGCTGCCGCCAATATTAACGATGGTTATCGAAGTCAGCGGAATGACCTGCGTGCCGCTGACTGTTATTATAGATTGTCCCACAACATTGTTGGCGTCGGCTACTTTGTCTATTGGCAGCGAAGGTTTTTCGTATTCTGAGCTTTTTTGTTTGTTTTTAATTCTGTTCATTTATTTTCTCCGACAATATTATAATAAGTATTTTTATGGAAGATAAAAGGTTGGCTGCGCCGCAGATTTTAGCGTAATAAACTATATTGCCGTGCTCCTTATTGAGTATCGTATAATTTTTCAGCTTGCCTTTACACCCACCGTTTCGCAAATATGTGTAAACTGCTGCGGAAAGTGCATTCTGCGCGGCTGAAACATAGCACACCGAATTGTTGCAAATACCGTAATCGCCCAACTGTATTATTTTGGTCAGGCAGGTGTTTTCGAATAATATTTGGGCCATCTGACTTAAAGTCTGTCCGTCGAAATCCTTTTCCTTGCCATCTACAAGCATTTTATTGGGCACATTCTTTATTGTATTTATGTTTTTTACGCGCAAAAAGCCGAAAAGTCTTACGCTGATACCCGCAAATTTCTCATCCGAATTTACATAGACATAATTTGTGATATGAACGGGAAAAAGTATCAACGCAAGCACGGCGGCAACAATAATCGCGACTACATTGTCCACGATATTATTATCAGTATTGAGTGGCAAAAATATGCGCATTTTTAAGTGCCGAAAATATCTCTTATCGATTAAATTCAGCTAAAAAAATAAATGTCTTAATTTAAAGTAAGCGTGTGTTTCGGTTGAAAAAAGCCCGCCGCAGATAATATCTGCGGCGGGCAAAAAAATTTTAATTAAATTGTTTTACTTTATTTCTATAAGGTCGTCGTCATCGGCCAGATGCTCGGGGAGCTCATAACCGTCTTCGGTAACTTTGGGTTCAGCCGCCTTTTCGGGTTTATTTTCGCGCGACTTCTGCACTTCGGGATCGTTTTCTTCGGAGTATTCGTCCTTATGATACAGGTAGTTGCTGTCCTCCTCGTCGAGAATTGAGCTGTTGATTTCCGCAATCTGAGCCATCAGCTCGTCATAATCGGGAAGTTCGTCAATGGAATTGAGCTTGAAACGCTTTAAAAAGTTATCCGTCGTCGCATAAAGTATGGGTTTGCCGACGGCGTCCTTTCTGCCGCAGGGAACTATCATATCGAGTTCCAGGAGGGTATGTATCGCGTAGTCGCAGCTGACCTGCCTTATTTCTTCAAGCTCGCCCTTCGTAACAGGTTGCTTGTAAGCAATCAGAGCCGCACATTCGAGTATCGTGCGGGTAAATTCCTTTTCTTTGATGGGCTGCAAAACGGCGGAAATTTGTTGCTTATAAGCGGGATTGGTGGCAAATTGAATTTTTCCATTGAATGTAAGTAACTGTATTCCGCTGTCTTCGCCGTATTTTGCTTTGAGTTCGTCTATCGAAGCGTTTACTTCCTTTAAAGAACAGCCGAGTTTTTCTACTATGAATTTGACCTGAACGGCGTCCCCGGAAGCGAAAGCTATCGCTTCAATTATATTCGTCAATTTGTTCAATGTCCACTTCCTTTAAATCCGCATCGGGATTGCGTTTTATTGTAATAGGTCCGAAAGACTGTTGCTGTTCGACCATTATATACTGGTATTTAAGCATTTCAAGCAGCGCCTGAAAAGTTGTGATAACTTCGTTGCGCGAAAATGATGAAAACAACGCTTCGAACTCAATCTGGTCTTTTTCAAGCAAAACCTGACCGATATAGTGTATTTTTTCTTCAACGGTAAACTCGTCTTTGGGAATTTCTTTTACGTTTTCCTTTTCATATTTCATGCTCTCGTTGCGCAGCAGCAATTTTGCAAACGCGTCGAGCATGGCGGTTACGCTGAAATCTGTATAGACAATTTTTACTTCGCTGAAATCTTTTGAGGGCGGTTTAAAATAAAATCCTACCGTTTCAAGGTCCTTGAGCTTTGGTGTCCTTTCTTTGATAAGTTCAAATTCTCGCTGACGAAGCTGCTCGATGAGCGCCTGCTTCTCTTCATCCGCTCCGCCAATCTCCTCGCCCGCGATTTCAACGGCGGGAACCATAGATTTCGATTTGATATAGACTATGAGCGCGGCCATGGCGAGATACTCGCTCTCCTTGTCAACGTCGCGCGTCGGTTGCGTTTTCATGAACTCTATGTAGTCGAGGAACTGTTCGGTAACTTTCGAAACGAAAACGTCCTCGATTTTAATCTGTGCGATATTTATGAGGTGCAGAAGCAAATCGAGCGGTCCCTCGAAGTCGTCAAGCACGGTGTTGTAATCGACAACAGATTCAAAGTTTGAATAATCTTTTTCCGCCATATCAAATCCAGCTCCAAGCCATAATAATCGGGTAACCGATAATCTGTCTGGCAAACGTCAGAACGTAGCCGAGAATATCGAAGTACCCTATCCAGGATACGTATCTTTCAAGTATTCCGCAGATAAAACTTTCTGCAATCAGAACTATAAGTACCATTTGTCCGTATTCGCGCAGAAACCTGTGTACGGGATTTACCTGACGGGTGAGGGCTTCCACTACTCTGAAACCGTCGAGTGGGTAAAAAGGCAACAGATTGAACACAAATACGCACAGACTGAACAAAAACGTATTATATAAAAAAGTCAGAATAAAAGTTGCAAGATAATATGAGGCCGAGCTCGCCGTTGCCATTTCCAAATAGGCAAATTTATAAAACAGCGCAAAAAACAGATAGATGAAAAAAGCGATTACATAATTTATCGCAACGCCTGCAACTGCGGTAAAAAACATACCTTTCTTATAATTTCTGAAATTATAAGGGTTGACGGGCACAGGTTTTGCCCAACCGAAACCGACCAAAGCGCAGCACAAGAAGCCTATCGGGTCGAGGTGTCTGACAGGATAGAGCGTCAACCTGCCCATTGCCTTCGGCGTTGCATCGCCGCTGAGAGTTGCCGCCATCGCATGAGCCCATTCGTGAGGAACAAGCACAAAAATTACCGCGCACAGCGAAGCTAAAAAGGTTACGATATCACTAATATTCATCAAGTTAAATCATCGGGGACGACGTCGTTTCGCACGAGGTCCTCGAAGGTCTGTTTTTTAATTATTGTACGCGCCTTGCCGTCGGAGACAAGTACAGACTGGGGAATGAAATTCCTATTATAGTTGCTCGCCATGGAGTAATTGTAAGCGCCTGTCGAAAGCACTGCGATTACATCTCCGCTCTTGACTTTCGGCATAGGCACATCTACGGCGATAATATCGCCGCTTTCGCAGCATTTTCCCGCAATGGTAACCTTCTGCGTGCAAGGAGCATTCATGTCGCCTGCGGCAACAACCGTATATTTCGACTGGTAAAGAGCATACCTGGGGTTGTCGAACATACCGCCGTCGATTGCAACATAAGTTTTGAGCGCGGGAATTTCCTTAATGGCACCCACCGTATATAAAGTTATGCCCGCTTCGCCTATTATCGAACGTCCGGGCTCTATTGCAATAAACGGACGGGGAAGCGAATACTCCTCCGATTTATTTTTAATCGTGTCGCAAAGCGCTTTGAGGTATACGGCATAGTCTTCCTGCGTGAGCTTGGGATCTTCGTCGGTATAATAAATGCCGAAGCCGCCGCCGATATTGAGTATTTCTGCGGTAAACGAGAGCTTGTTATTAATTTCGGCAATAAAGTTCATCATCTTTTCTGCCGCAATGACGAACGACTGCTTTTCAAAAATCTGCGAACCGATGTGGCAATGGAAACCCTTCAAGCAGAGATTTTCTTTTGCGAGAACATACTCTGTAATCTGCTCTGCTGTTCCGTTGGCGATTGAAAAACCGAATTTGCTGTCGGGAGTTGCCGTCTGAACGTATGCGTGAGTGTGCGCCTCAACCCCGGGATTAATTCTGATTAAGACATTCTGCTTTACGCCTTTATCTTTGCAGATGGCGTCGAGAATGTCGGCTTCGTAATAAGAATCGACAACTATCGTTCCGACGCCGCTTTCGACGGCGTAAGAAAGTTCTTCAAAAGTTTTATTGTTGCCGTGCATGAAAATGCGGTCAGCGGGGAAACCCACCGAAAGCGCAGTGTAAAGTTCGCCGCCCGAAACGACGTCAACACCTATCCCTTCGCTGTCTGCAATGCGGTAAATCGCCTTGCACGAAAAGGCTTTGGAAGCATATAAAACAATGCCGTGCGCATCGTAGCAATCGGCAATGGTCTTTTTGTAGGTGCGCATCATCTGTCTGATGTACGCCTCGTCAAATACATAAAGAGGTGTTCCGAATTTTTTTGCGAGCTCTAACGTGTCGCATCCGCCTATTTCAAGATGTCCGCTTTTGTTAACGGTCAGGGTTTTTCTTTCGTTCATTAAAATGACCTCTGGCAAAATAATATAATATTATTTTACCAAAGGTCGCCTGTTTAGTCAAATATTTTTATACAACATATAGTTGTACGTTGAATTACCAACACCAGTTATCAGCAATTTTTCCGAGATTGTCCATATAATTAGCCTTGGGCGCGTCTTCTGCTGATATCAGATTTACGGTATCGTAGATTACGCCGTTTTTATAAACCTCAATCTGTCCCACGCCGTCGCCCTTGCTTACGGGCGCTTTGACGGTATTCAAAATTACATTGAAAGTGATTTCAGGCGTTTGGTTATTTGCCGAAAAGACATAGCAATTTCTTTCCGGTCTGACGGCTATTGCTTCCTTTTTACCCATTGAAACGCTGACCTTTTCGTTAAGATTTACAGACTGATCGAGCACGATTTTGTTTTTGTAGTTTGCAAAACCGTAATTAAAGAGGCTTATCGTTGAATTGAACCTGTCATCGCTGGTCGAGCCGCCCAACACTACGGAAACCAAACGCATATTATCTTTTTTAGCGGTTGCGGCAAGACAGAAACCCGCTTCGTTTGTAAAACCTGTCTTTCCTCCGTCGCAATAAGCATATTTTCTGATGAGCTTATTCGTGTTTGTCATGCTCGTCGTCCTGTTATCGGGATGAGTAAAATCTTCAAGCCAGATTTTACTGAAATTGAAGTACTCGTCGTGTTTTATAAGGTTTGAAAACATAACAGCTACGTCTGCCGCGCAGGAATACTGCGTATCTTTGGGGAGCCCCGTGCAGTTTGCAAAAAGCGTATCGTTGCAGCCTAATTGTTCCGCACGCTTATTCATTTCAGCGACAAATTGCTCTTCACTGCCCGAAATACACTCCGAAACGGCGACGCAACTGTCGTTCGCGGAGCACACAACTATAGATTTTATAAGCTGGGACAGCGGATATTCAAGTCCGCTTTGCAGGAAAACCTGCGAGCCGCCCATTCCCGCCGCGCGATCGGAAACTGTTATAAGGTCGTCGGGCGTGAGCCTGCCGTCCTCTATCGCTTCGAGGCACAATGTCAACGTCATCACTTTGCAAACGCTGGCGATGGGCATGCGCTCGTGAGAATTCTCCTCATACACTATTTCGCCCGAAAACGCATCGGCAAGGCAAGCGCTTTTGCATCCTTGCGTGAGAGTTGCATTATTACCCTCATCAGCTACGGCAAATAGACTTCCCGACTGTCCGATGCCTGTAAACGTCGCAGAAACTGCCAATCCTGCGGCGGCTATAAGAGAAATTAACTTTTTCATACAAATATTTTGCGTGTTGTAAGGAAAAATATTCTTACACAATAAATTTACGCAAAATTAAGCAAAATCAGGTAAAATTTTCTAATATAATTGCGAAATGTTAAGTCGCGGTGCTGTCAGATATAAATTTCAGACAGTACAGACAATACCACTGCACTCTGCAATTATTATTAATATTAATAAAAAGCCCAGTTGAAATCGAATTAATTATCTATTAAATTTCTGTTATTTAAATAAATGTCCTCTCTCACATATCCTTATACGAGCACAATGATAATTCTGAAAAGAAGATTAATAAGAATAAGATTTAAAATGCTCGATAAAACAGCCAGCGCGAACGGAAAAATAAAAACATATCTTTTATCAACGCAGCAATAAAAATCTGCGACAAAGTAACAGGCGGCAAGAGAAATTAAAAAAGAAGGTATGTAAATTATAAGGCAGACCGTTACGCCGCCTATTCCGCACATTGTAAAAAGAACTGCGCAGTAAACCGACGCAAAAACCGAGCGTATGACGACTAAAATCAAAGTGAGATATTTGAATTTGGTAAAACGCGCGATACAGAAAAATGCATACAGATAAAATATTTCTGCAAAAAAATGCGGAAAGAAAAGCGCTCCGTTATTGAAACAAAAGACGTTATAAACATATTCTGAGGCAAAATTATAGAAGTAAATATTATATTTTGAAATTTTAAATAGTACTATGCCACATATAATGGAGGTAATTACAGCTATAATCAGCCAAAATAGATAGTTTTTATCACATTTACATTTCTTGAATTCAAAAATCCTCATATATACATATATGAGGATTTTTCACTTAATATGAACAAAGCATTTTGTCTATCGCTATTCCGTATCCCCTTGTCGGGTCATTGACAAATACATGGGTAACCGCGCCTACGAGTTTGCCGTTCTGTACAATCGGACTGCCGCTCATTCCCTGTACAATTCCGCCCGACAAATCGATGAGCTCAGCATCGTCAATTTTAATGACGAAGTTTCTGTTGTCTTTATTCAAAGGATCTACCTTTACTATGCTGATTTCGTATTCTTTGGTGGTATTTGCTTCTACTGTCGAGAAAATACTTGCTTTACCCATCTTTACTTCATTAATTTTTGCGGCTTTTATTTTTTTCAGACCTGACGTGTCAAAATCTGATGATATTTCGCCAAAAATTCCGCATTCGCAATTTTTGGAAGCCTTACCTATCATATAGTTGCTCTCTATACTCCCTTTCAATTCTCCGGGATTGCCGCGCAGACCTTTTTTCACGTCGTAAATCGCGCAGGTATAAATGCTTCCGCCGTTTATTTCCATAATATTTTTCGATTGGTCTGTTACGGGATGTCCGAGCGATGCGAACGTCTGATTTGTCTTATCTATATAAGTAACCGTTCCTATTCCGTTCACGCTGTCCTTGACGAGCAGACCGAGTTTTTTCTGCCCGGATGCCTTATCAAGCACGGGATTTACATTTATGCTTGTTTCCTCGCCGTTTCTTATTATATTTACTATAAAATCCTTTGCTGGAAGGCAAAGTGCGGCGTTCAGGTCTGAAACGCAGTTAATTTCCACTCCGTTTATTTTATCTATAATATCGCCCGTCCTTATTCCGCAATCTCTTGCGGGGCTTACCACCCCTTCGTCGGTCAGAACGTCGCATATCCCAACCACTTCCACCGTTTTGGTGTTGAGCACAAATCCTGCCGCAAAGCCTCCGAGGTAGAGTTCCCTGTCCTCCGCATAAGCCGAAAGAGAACTGAATGAAATAAGACATACAAAAACGCATAATAATGTAAACAGCGCCTTTGTGAATTTTTTTGAATAAAGCATACAATTAATTTGCGCACGCTTACGCTTTCTATTCAAAAGAAATAAAAATGCTTTGCAGTTGATTTAAAGATTATTGCATTTGAAAAAAGGTCACCGCGCAATATGCGCGATGACCTTATTTTTTTAATAAAAGCTCAAAATTAAGAGCCGTTTGCCGTTAATAATATATTATTTTCCGAACTGTGCCATAAGCTGTTTTGCGTGCTCCCTTGCGGCATCTGTGCGGATATTGCCCGTCAGTCTTACAAGCTCGTCGATTTTTTCGTCATCATTGAGCTTTCTGACTTTTGTAACTGTTTTGGCATTCTCTTCAATCTTATAAATTAGAAACTGCGCGTCGCTTGCCGCACAAACCTGCGGCAGGTGCGAAACGGCGATAATCTGCGTCTGCTGGGCAATATCGATAAACTTCTGAGCAACAGTGATTGCCGTCATTCCGCTTATGCCGGCATCGATTTCATCGAAAATATAAGTTGAAATGCCGTTAATTCCCTTTAACTGCGTTTTTATCGCAAGCATCAGACGGCTCATCTCGCCGCCCGAAATAACTTTGCTGAGCGGCTTTAAAGGTTCGCCTTTGTTGGCTGAAAACATAAAACAAACGCTGTCTTCGCCGTTATAAGACATCAAATTTGCCGTTGCTCTGTCGTAATTATTGAAATTGACGACCATATTAGCGTTGGCAATGTTGAGACTTTTAAGCTGTGTTACAACATCTGCACAAAGTTTTGGGGCGCATTTGCGCCTGATTTCCGTAAGGCGGACGCAAGCGGAATATATTTTGTCGTCTATGTCGTTTAATTTTTTGTTGAGTTTTTCGAGTTGCTCTTCGCTGTTGACGAGGTTCTGATATTCCTCACGAGCCTTATCCAGAAAGGCGAGCACCGCGTCTTCGTCAGGACCGTATTTTTTAATAAGTTTTTCGATAAGGTCGATACGCTCTTCAATCTGCGAGGCTTCGCGTTCGTCGAAGTTCACCTCGTCCGCGGTATCGGCAAGCGTTCTAGAAATATCTTCCGCTTCGGCGTAAAGATTGTCGAGGCGGGCATAAATTTCGGAATATTCCTCGCTTATGTCTGCAATCTGCGCAACGTTCCTTCTGCATGCAGATATAAGGTCAACGCAACCTCCGTCTGACGAAAAGATTTCGGCAGAACCGTTTAGCGCAGAAAGAATTTTTTCTGCATTATGCATAAGATTGCGCTTTGTTTTAAGGCTTTCGTACTCGCCGGGCTGAATTTCTGCGCCCTCTATTTCCTTAATCTGATAATCGAGGATATCCAGCCTGCGCTCTCTTTCGGCTTCGTCGCCGCCGAGCATAGCAATCTGCTTTTTTATATCTTTTTTAACTGAAATCGCCTTTGAAAGCTCTTCCTTTATTTTATCGGACTGCTCCGCGCAAAGCCCGTCTATAACTTTGAGCTGGTTTGCTTCATTCAAAAGAAAGAAATGTTCGCTCTGACCGTGCACATCGACAAGGCGCGAAGTAACAGTTTTAAGCATCGATGCTGTAACGGAGTTGCCGTTGATTTTAATGCTTCCCCTGCCGTCAGAAGTAAATTTTCTTGTTATAATTATCTGCCCGTCGCAATCGATATCCAATTCTTCCACCGCCTTCGCCGCCTCGCTTTCAGAGTCAACGACAAATTCGGCTTTAACAGACGCTTCGCTCTCACCGTAGCGGATCATAGATTTATCCGCTTTTGAACCGAGCACAAAATTTATCGAATCGAGAATGACCGACTTGCCCGAACCCGTTTCACCCGACAAAACGTTGAGTTTGGGGTCAAATTCTATGTCTGCGCTGTCAATCAACGCAATATTTTTTATTAATAATCTGTTGAGCATTACCGCTTTTATTTAACGTATTCTTTAAGTCTTTCAACTACGAGCGAGGTGTCTTCCGTGCTGTCAACGACAATCAAAACAGTATCGTCTCCCGCAACCGAGCCGATTATTTCAGGAAATTGAAGAGAATCGACGAACGCGCCCGCCGTAGAGCCGTTTCCGCGCATGGTTTTTATAATTATTATATTGTTCGCAGAATTTATGCTCTGAACGCATTCTCTGAAAAGGTTGCGCATTTTATTGGTAACGGCGTCGCCCTCGTTTTCTATATAGGCATATTTATACTTTTTGGTAGTACCCGCAACCTTATAGAGTTTCAGATCTTTGATATCGCGCGAAATCGTAGCCTGCGTAACATTGAAATTGAGTTTATTGAGTTCTGCGCAGAGCTCTTCCTGCGTTTCAATGTCCTTTTTGGAAATAATATCGAGAATTGTTGCTTGTCTTGCGTTTCTGTGCATATCAGGTGCTCCATTTATTGAGTTTTATTAATAACTTGTTGAAGAAATTTCTGTTTGGCGAAGTTATGAATTCAAGGTCGAATTCCGCCCTGGAAATTTCAATTTTGCCGTCGCCGAAAAGGCAATCTTCCGCCACGCCGTCAACTATTATATTGAGCGCGCCTCTGTCATCCTGCCTTGAAATGGTCAAAATAGATTTATCGCTATAAACAACGGGTCGCGAATGCAGCGAATGAGCGCAGATGGGCGTCATAATGAATGCATTGATGTCGGGCGTGAGTATCGAACCGCCCGCGGCGAGCGAATATGCCGTGGACCCCGTCGGCGTACTTACGATAAGTCCGTCCGCTGTATAATTATCTACTGTTGAACCGTCGATAGCCGCCTCAAGATTGACCGTATTCGAGAATGCGTTTCCCGAGGTGCAGCGCTGTATTACGAGATCGTTGAGAGCATAGTATATCTTTCCGCAATAATTAATTTTCAGCAGGCTGCGCTTCTGCGTTGAATAATTGCCCGAGCAAAGCATTTCAAGCGCATAATTGAGCTTTTCAGGCTCAAATTCAGCCAAAAAACCTATATGTCCGTAGTTTATGCCTAGAATTTTAATGCCTCTTTTAGCACATTCCGAAGCGACCGTAAGAATTGTTCCGTCCCCGCCGAACACAAGCAGGACGTCCAGCCCGTCAAGATTTGCGCTATCCTCTGCCACTCTGCATTGAATATTTTTCTCTTTGAAGGTGCGAACGACCGTGTCGATATAATCGGTATTCTGAAAATACTTCTTTTTATAAAACAATCCCACCGCCATCATATGTATAATTATACCATACAATATACAAATATGCAAGAAAGTACGCTAAATTTTTACAATTTAACGTACTTTAAAAGTGTATTTATTGAATTTTCACAGCCGCCGTTTTTGCGCAGCAGAATGAGGTATTCTTTATTTTTATCTGCTTTAATAGGGGCATTTGTAAGGGCTAAAGGCATCAGGTTACAACCGAGCGCAAAATTATAAATTTTTTCTATGACCCTTTTGTGCACTTCCGGGTCGCGCACTATGCCGTTTTTGCCCACCCTTGCGCCTTGACATTCAAACTGTGGCTTTATGAGCGCTATTATCTCTTTCCCGTCGGATAAGACCTCTGCCGCTTTATCTAGTATATAAGTAAGCGAAATAAAACTGACGTCGATAACAATGCCGTCTGGCTGCTCGTCAAATAAATCTTTTGAAAGCTCTCTCGCATTTAAATTATCTATTATGACGATATTTTTATCCAAAAGGCTTTTGTCAAGCTGATTTTCGCCTACGTCTATGCAATAAACCTTTTTTGCCCCGTTCTGAAGCAGACAATCGGTAAAACCGCCCGTGCTGGCGCCTATATCGGCAAAAATTTTATCTTTGACGTCAAAGGAAAAATCGTCGAGTGCTTTTGCAAGTTTGTAACCTCCGTTGGAAACAAAACTGCGCTCGCGCTCGGCAAATACTATAATATCGGACGGATTATATTCGTATGACGGCTGAACGATTTTGCCGTTGATGCGGACAAAACCTTCTTTGATCGCCGCGGCGGCTTTGGTCCTCGAGCCGTATTTTTCTGTCAGATATTTATCTAATCGCATCGGAAAGTATATAATTTATAACATTTTCAACTGAAATTCCGTATTCCGCCGTCAGTTCGGCAATGCCTCCGTGGGGAATAAATACGTCGGGATAAGCAAAATTTTTAATAATCTTGCCGCTCTGGCTGAAATACTGGTCAATGTGCGCGCCGAACCCGCCGATTAATGCATTATCTTCGAGCGTTATTATATGTTTTTCCTTTATGCCGTCGAGAAATTCAGTGTCGAGAGGCTTTACAAATCTGGCATTTACGACGCAGACTTCAACCCCTTTGTGCGACGCAGCTTCAGCGCATTTGATTGCGAGTGATATCATTCGCTCGCCGCAGGCGAGAATTACAACGTCTTTGCCCTCGCGCATGACCTCCCATTTTCCGAAGCGCAAAGGTCTGTCATCAGAAAATTTAACAAGTCCATCTTTGGGGTATCTGATTGCAAGAGGTCCGTCAAAGCGCGCGGCGCACTCAATCATTTTAGAAAATTCTTCTACATCTTTCGGAACGGCGATGGTGAGATTGGGTATAAGGCTGAGATACGACAAATCGAAAGCGCCCTGGTGCGTTTCACCGTCGGAGCCTGAAATTCCCGCCCTGTCTATGCATAAAGTTACGGGGAGGTTCTGACTGCATATATCGACGAGAACTTCGTCGAAAGCGCGTTGAAGAAAGGTCGAATAAACTGCATAAAAAGGCTTGAGCCCCTGGGTTGCGAGGGCTGCGCATACGACTGCGGCATGACCTTCGCAAATTCCCGCATCGATAGAACGCTGAGGAAATTTTTTAAAAAATTCCGAAAGTCCCACGCTCGGCGTCATTGCCGCCGTTACTGCGATAATATTTTTATCCTTTTCCGCAAGGCGCGTCAAAGTTTTACCGAGTACTTCGGAATATTCCGTATGGTGCTGTCTGCTTGCCGAAATTCCGTGAGTTTCCTGCGGGTTTTCCTCACAGTATGAATACCCCTTGCCTTTTATCGTCTGAACATGTAAAATTACGGGGCGGGTTTTCAATTTTTCCTTAATTTCGGTCAGTTTATCTATCATGCAGCTGAGGTCATTGCCGTCGTAAACGCCGTCGTAAGACAATCCGAAACGCTCAAAAATTGTTTCGTGCCTGCGTTTTTTGGCTTTAAGCTCGCTCTCGCTGCTCAGCTTTTCCAGATACTCGTGCATTGTTCCGACTGTCGGCGAAATGGACATTCGGTTATCGTTTAGAATAATAAGAACTTTCGTATTCTTTTCGCTTACGCTGTTGAACGCCTCGTAAACAAGCCCGTTGCTGAAAGATCCGTCCCCTATTACGGATATTACGTTGAAATTTTCGCCCTTTATGTCGCGGGCTTTGGCAATACCCAGCGCTGCGGAAACTGAAGTTCCCGCATGCCCGGTGTTATAACAGTCGTAAGGGCTCTCCTCACGCTTGGGAAAGCCGGACAGCCCGCCGAATTTTCTTAAAGTATTGAATTTTGATGCGCGACCGGAAAGCAATTTATGCGAATAGCACTGATGCCCTACGTCAAATATAATTTTATCCGTGGGGAAATCGAACACATAATGAAGCGCGACGGTAAGTTCCACCATGCCGAGATTGGATGCAAGGTGCCCGCCGTTTTTCATTACGGTATCAATTATTCTGCTGCGCAATTCGTCGCAAAGAGCATTGAGCTCTTCGCGCGACATGCTTTTCAGTTGTGGTATATTTTCGTCATCAAGCATAATAATTTAAAGCTGTCTTGTCTTTACAAAATTTACAAAGTCGTATAAAAATGCCGTATCTCCGTCCAATCCGTCAATTATTCTTATGCAATCGTCTCCGATAACGTCGACGCGCAGCTTGCAGTTGTCCAGTCCGTAAACCTTTATGCCGGTAAGTTTGCCTTCCTTTTCGTCCTTGCCAAGGCTTTTGCCAGTCTTTTCGAACGCACCCTCGACGTCGAGAATGTCGTCCGTAAGCTGAAAGAGATAGCCTATCTTACTGCCGAGCATTTTTAGTTCGGAAAAATACTTGCCGCCGTTGAGAATGGACGGCGTTACTGTCGCGGCAGTTATTAGCTTTCCCGTCTTTTTGCTGTAAATGAATTCGAGGTCGTCTTCGCTGACGCTGTCGTCTTTTTCATGCAGAATATCGGCAGATTGTCCCGCAATCATGCCGTAAATGCCCGCGCAATCGCACATATATTTCGCCGCGGAAACATATTCGTTGCCCTTGAAACACTGATCAAATAGTATCGAATATGCAGTGTTAAGCAGGCCGTCTCCCGCCAGAATGGCGTTTGCCGCGCCGAAAACCTTGTGATTTGACGGTTGCCCGCGCCTGAAATCATCGTTGTCCATATCGGGCAAATCGTCGTGTATGAGAGAATAAGTATGAATAAGTTCGAGGGCGAGCGCAAAATCTATAACGCTCTCCTTATCCGTCCCAATCGCATCGGCGACGGCGAGCATGAGAACGGGACGGATACGTTTTCCGCCGAGCATTAAACTGTAAGTTAAACTCCTGTTCAGAATATCGGGAGTGCAGTCGAGTTTATTGCAGAACTCATCGAGTCTTTTATTGAACAAAGCGAGATAATCGCCGTAACGTTTATCGAAACCGCTCAAAATCAAACGCTCCTTTTTGCAGCTTCCAAAGTATTGTACATGAGCATAGTTATGGTCATCGGACCTACGCCGCCGGGTACGGGCGTGATGTATGAACATTTTTCTTTGACGTTTTCAAAATCCACGTCGCCGCACAATTTGCCATTTTCGTCGCGGTCCATACCGACGTCAATAACGACGGCTCCCTCTTTTACCATATCAGCCGTTATAAATTTAGCTTTGCCTATCGCCGCAACGAGGATATCTGCCTGAAGGCACTGTTCGCGGAGATCTTTGGTCTTGCTGTGGCACACCGTAACCGTAGCGTCCGCATTGAGAAGAAGCATTGCCATAGGTTTGCCGACTATGTTCGAGCGCCCTACCACAACGGCTTTTTTGCCCTTGGGGTTTATCCCTTCGCGTTCGAGCATCTTCATAACGCCGTTGGGCGTACAAGCCACAAGGCACTCCCTGTTCATGCACAGGCTGCCCATATTTTCGGCGCAGAAACCGTCAACGTCCTTGCTCATGGGTATGAGCGCAAGTATTTTTTCGCTGTCAAGATGTGCGGGTAACGGAAGCTGAACAAGAATTCCATTAATATTATCGTCTGAAACGAGGGACGAAACTAACTCTTCCGCCTCTTTCTGCGACGTCTCTGCGGGTAGATAATATGCATAAGATTTTATGCCAACCTCTTCGCACGCTTTGATTTTGTTGCGCACATAAACTTTGGAGGCACTGTTGTCGCCTATCAGAACGACGGCGAGACCTATTTCCCTGCCGTGTTTTTGTCTGAATTCTTCAACGCCGCGGCGTATTTCCTGTCTTATACCCTGCGAATGAGCTTTTCCGTCGATTAATTTATACATTTGTACCTCCTATTGCAGAAGACAATACGCCCGTTATGAACGAAGCGCTCTTTTCCGATGAAAATTTTGAAGCGATATTTGCAGCTTCGTTCAACGAAACTTTGACGGGGATATCGTCCATATACAAAATTTCGGCGAGAGCGATGAGCATTATGCTCTTATCTGCGGGATAGATGCGTTTTTCGGGAAACGAAAGAGATTTTTCGTCGAGTAGGGCAAAAAACTCGTCAGAATGCTGTTTTATTATTTCCAGCACCTTGTCGCAGTACTGCTTGTCCGCGTCGTCGAGTTTATCAAGCCTGTACATATGGTTTTTGAAAGCCTCGTCAACAGGGGAAAACTGGGAAGCAAAAATAATTTTAAAAAGTGTTTCGCGCGCAACTGTTCTCATAATTTTTCCTTAAATAGAAATATTCCCTTAAGTTTATTAAGGGAATATACGTTAAATATTTTCTTTAAATAATAGCGTTTTCAGGGAAATTTACGTCCTGAATGTGAACATCCACCTTATCAACCTTGTATTTAGTCATAGATTCAACGTTGTGTTTGATGGACTGTTGTATGCGGAAAGCAAGCGACGGTACATTGTAGCCATAGTCCACTTTTACGCTTATATCTGCGACGATGCCCTGCTTTTCGAAAAAGAGCTTTATGCCCTTGTTCTTAGTATTGAGCAAATCGACGCCGTCAACTTCGGATACAGCCAGAGAAACTATGCCGCTCACGATACCCGCATTGTATGAGATTTTGCCTTTCTGGGTTGAATCAGGTCTGATATGTGCCATACAATTCTCCTAAGGCGGAACCACTCCGCTTCTTAATTATTATAGCACAATACTTATCATTTTGCAACACCTAAATTCAAATTTGTGAATAGACGGGCATTATTATTATGTTAGTCGGTGCAACTCCCGCTTCGTTTCTTAACAGATTGTAAATGGAAAGTGCCGTATCGGACGACAATTCGTCGGAATTTATGAACACGTTCACGTTATCTGAGTCCATTCCTATGGAAACGACCGCATCCGAAAAACCTAACGATTTTATCATGGTTTCGAGCACGAGCTCGCTTTCCATAATTTCTACGATCTGAAGTTTGAGATCTACCGCTTCGTTATACTTTTCGCTGCCTTCGTCGTAGAGCTCGATGACGCTGTCAAGCTGAAGAAGTTCTTCGCTTCTCGTCGTCGTTCTTTCGGAACGATAGGTTGAAAAGTAGTTGGCCGTCGTTACCGCATCTGCGCTTGCCGCGGTATCTTTATTGACAAGCAGAACGTTGAGTACCGCAGTAACCGCAAGCAGAAAAACGAGCGACGACAGAATGATGATTTTTTTCTTTTTTGTCATAAAATTCTCCTTATTAATTCATAGCGTAAATGGCTATGATATTTTTCTGAATATTCAATGCCGTTGAAACGGCGTTAAGTATATCGTTGCGCGTCATAATGTTATCCGCACCCTGACACACTATAACAACTCCCTCAATTCCTTCATCGCTCTCCGTTACCATAACGTTGCTTTCCCCCACTCCGTCTATCGAGGAAAGTATGCTTTCAAGTTTTATTTCAGTCTGCGTCTTGTCGGTAAACGCCCCCGCCGAAGAACTTTCCTCCGCTCCGTTGTAGAGCACGACTATAAGTATAAGAACAAACACGAGAGCGATTATTATAATCAGCGTTTTGTTCGATTTAAGAAGCTCAATCAGTTTTTTCATTTACGTTTATATTTATATAGCCGAGCCCGAGCAAATATGATTGAATTTCGTCCATTGTATTTAATTCGACAAAATCTCCCGTAACGGTAACGCCGTTTTCGGTAAATGAGCCATCTTTATAGATAATTTCCACCCTGCACTCGCACTCTATGCCCAGTTCTTCTTCAATCATGTTTTCAAGCGTCGCGCTCTGGCTGTCCGAATATACTTCGCAGACATAATCGTAATCAATAAGCCCGCCTTCCTGCTGTTCGAGAGAAATATTGAAAATGCTGAAAACAGGCGAAATGAGAATTAGTATGCAGGCTATCCTAAGAACGAAGTTAATTATTTTATGCAATTTTCCTTCGGGAATTATAAAACCTGCTATTACCGTGATAAAAACGGCTCCCGCCGCAAGCGCTATATATGACGTCATAAAAAATTTGTCGCCGAGCTTATGATAAGCATAACCACCAGGGCGTACATGAACGCCACAGTGCACAGACCGGCTATAAAATATTCGATATCCGTTGCGAGGTCGGAGAACATTGAATAAAGCGTGTTCTCGCCGAGAGGCTGAACGACAGCGGCAACCAGTTTTAAAATAAGAGAAAAAGCGGCAAAAAGAATTATCGGAGGCGCTACCGCCGATATGAGCAACACTATTCCGCATATCCCGACGGAACTCTTTATAACAGAACACGCCGCCACAATCATATCGACGCCTGCCGACAAAAAATTGCCTACAATAGGCACGGAGCTGCCGACAAGGTATTTTGTCGCCTTGAAGAAAATGCCGTCGAACAGCGACGATGCCGTACTCTGTACGGTTATGAAAAGCGAAAAAACCGCCAGAGTTATGCCTATTACCCACTTTAAAATGCTTTTTATTAGTTTTGAAGTGCCCGAAAAAGAAATATCGGGCGCTAGCTTTGATATGAAATTTATCACCACGATGGCAATCGTGGCAGGGAAAATTATGCCGCTTACAATCTCTACGGCGCCGCCAGAAATAAAGAGTGCAGACGGCTGATAGATCGCCCCGGCATTACTCCCGCCCGTTAAAACCGTGAGAGTTACGAGTATGGGCGTAATGATTTCCACCTGCGTTCTTATAACGTTTATGCTCTCGAGAGCAGACGATACAATGCCCGTCAGCATGGCGGTAATTATAGTAATTATGAGGGCGTAACAGGCTATGCGCACAACTTTCGAAGTGCTTGAACTGATAACTCCGCCTTCGGCGCTCTTTACAAGCGCGCACAGTATGGCTATGCCCACTATCTGCGCAAACGCAGGCACCAAAGACAACACGTTTCCGAACAATACAGAGCATAATTCCCCTATGTAGCTCGGATAATTTATGCCGAGGTTTCCGTTAATGAGGTAAGAAATAATTTCCTGGGCATTGTCGCCGAAACTGAACAGAAAGTCGTCGCGGTGAGAGTTCAGATATTCGTCTAGTTCGGACAAATCGAGACCGGAGATTATGGAATTTATATTTTCGTTGAGTTCCGCTTCCCCGTCAGAGGCAAATGCCGCTATTCCGCCGCACGACAGAAGAATAATCAGCGTTGCGGCGATGATTATCGCCTTTACTTTATATCTCATACCATATTAACCAACGACATTATTACATTGAACATTGCCTGCAAAATGGGCAGCGACATGGCAAAAATTATAAACTTTCCGCACATTATCAGTTTATCGGCGAGACTGTCGAAGCCGAGGTCCTTAACAGAACCCGCGGTAATTTCAATAAGATACCCCACTCCGATTATCTTGAATATAAGTCTGACGACAGAACTGTCTATTCCCGTCTGCTCGGTAAATGTTTTTATGAAACTTACGCTGGCGGCAAAATAATCGAATGCAAACAACACGAGTATAATTCCGCCCGCAGTCAGACACAGCGGAACGAATTCGGGCTTATGCGCTTTTAGAACGAGCGCGCTTACCCCGGTTATTATCGCCACGCAACACAATTTTACGACCATCAGAATATATCGAACAGCGCCTTGACCTGCTCGAACAAGTCGGCAATCATAGAAATTACTACAGTCAGAACTATTATCAGTCCCACCAGACTGACGACCGTGGCGATATCGTCCCTGTCCGATTTTTTAAGGATCTGACAGACAATGGTTATTATTATGCCGACCGCGGCTATTTTAAATATTATGCTTATATCCATCATGCAAGTAAAACAGCTATCAAAATGCCTGCCATAAGCGCAATTTTTATGTACAGAGAACTGTATTTTTTATAATCTAGCATACTTTCTTCCTTTAATTTTTTAAGTGCAGATTTTTTTTCGTTGAGGTAATCTATCTGCGAAACACTGTCGCTCGCACCGAGATTTTTAAAGTATTCTTTGATTAAAATGCCGTCTTCGCCCGAAAGGACCTCTTTACCCGACATAACTTCATTTACGTACTTATAATCGTTGGCAATGCGTGAAATGCGCTCTTTGCCGTATTTGAGGTTCAACAGCATCTGCTCGTTGAATTCATACAGTTCGGAAAAAACGCGGGCGCGCTTCTTTTTTTCAGACGATAAAAGTACTCCTATCGCCGTCGTGGCAATGACTATCGCCGATAATATTAAAATTTTTATCATAGATTACAACTTCTTTCCCTATTCCCGTAAGGCGACAGAAATAATCGAATGGCATGGCTTTGAGCTGTTTAACGTCCAACACGTGCGTCGAAGCAAGCACGGTAATTCCGCAATCCGCAGCGTATCTGACCGCAGAAATATCTTTTTCGCCGTACAGCTCGTCCGTTACGATAATCTGCGGCTTCATCGCCCTTATCGCAGACGAAAAGGCGGTAAGTTTATCTCCGCCGCGCACGACGTCGCACCTTTCCCCGAGGTCGTATCCGTCGCCGTCGCAGTCAGCTGCTGCAATTTCGTTTCTTTCATCCACAACGAGAACGTTGTACTTTTGGGAAAGTTTTCTTGCCAGGTCGCGCAGCATTGTGGTTTTTCCCAACCCCGGCGGAGAAAAAATCAGCAGGCTGTTGGGTTGTTGCGATTGCGTTACGCGATAAACTTTATCGGCGCAGCCCTTTATGTCGTGCGGGATGCGGATATTCAGGGAAGTTATGTGCCTTATGGCATTGACCGAGCCGTTTGCCGTTATGTACTCGCCCGCAATGCCTATGCGCACGCCACCGTCCAATGTTACAAACGCCTTCTTGACCTGCTCGGAGTATGCATACAGCCCGTCCGACAGCGCATAAGCAAAAAGTCCGTCAACATCGTAAATTCTTATCGCCTTTTCGGCGCTGTCGCATTTTCCGAAATTATCTATATATACATATTCGCCGCTATACTCTATTATTACGGGTTGTCCCCTTCTTATCCTTATTTCCGTAAGATAATTGAGATTGAGACATTTTATAGCGCTGCGCAGGCAATCGGGCAGAAAATTGAGGTTCATAATTTAAAGTATTATTTCCGCAATAAAAAAATGACCGCCGAAGCGGTCATTTTTGATTATAATTATTTAACGTAGTTTTCAAGAAGTTTGAGGTTGTCGCCAATGAATTTATCGAGTTCGGCGGGGCTCATCTTTTTGAATGACATAAGAGCAAGCGAATAAATGTAACCTGCTACAAATTTCTGCTTTTCGTCGTCCATCTCCTTTATCTTCGATACGACGGGATTTGCGGTATTTATTATCATGGTCTTTGCCACTTCTCCGTCGGACATTCCGTAGAAACTGCCCATTTCGGAATACCTTCTCATATACTCGTCAACATTGATAATTGCGGGGACTTCGCTGTTTTTGAGCGCCTGCGTTTTAATCGTAAGTTTATCGTCGCCAATAGCTTTTTTGAATATATCTATGAGAACGCTGTCTTCCGCGGCGTCTTCGCCCTTCAATGCTCCCGCCACGTCGGCGTCAATTCTCATAAATTTGAGTTTATCGGGCGCTTTGTATTCAAGATAGCTTATAAAGTGAGGGTCAATGAAGTTATCGCACTTGATCGCATTCAGACCTGCATCCTTGAACATCTTCACATACTGAGCCTGCTGCTGTTCGTCTGAAATGTAATAAATGGTTGAAGGTTTGACTTCTTTCTTTTCTTTGCTCTCTTCCTCTTTCTTTTCGCCTTCGTCTGCATTTTCTTCTTCAGGCAGTCCGAGGAATTCTTTTATGTTCTTATAATTATCGTCGATATCCTTATAGATAATTATGTCTTTTACCCTGTTGTAGAACTCGTCGTCCTTGATGCAGCCGAATTTAACAAAGTTTGCAATATCTTCCCAGCATTCTTCAAACTTCTTTCTGTCGTTTTTGAAGAGTGCGACAAGTTTATCGGCAACTTTGCGAGTGATATATTTGGAAATGCGCTGAACCTGCTTGTCGTTCTGCAAGAATGAACGCGAAACGTTCAAAGGAATATCGGGGCAATCGATTACGCCGTTCAGAAGCATAAGGAATTCGGGAATGACTTCCTTAATGTTTTCAGCGACGAATACCTGATTGCAGTAAAGTTTGACCTTGCCGCGCTCGAGCTCGACCTTGTTTCTGACCTTAGGGAAATAGAGAATGCCTTTCAGTCTGAAAGGATAGTCCATGTCGAGGTGTACCCAGAAAATGGGGGGCGTGAAATCGAGGAATGTATTTGTATAAAACTCTTTATACTCCTCGTCTGTGCAATCTTTTACGGGCTTTGCATAGAGGGGCAAAGTCGTATTCAAAGGTTTGTCCTTGCCGTCGCCTTTGAAGTTGACATAAATGTTGTAAGGCATGAACGAGCAGTATTTCTTTACGAGGTCCTTAATCGTGCTCTCGTTGAGGAATTCTTTCTCTTCCTCGCTTATATGCATTATGACCTTTGTGCCGCGGTCTGCCTTGTCGCTTTCCTCAATCGTATATGTTTTATTGCCGTCAGACTGCCAGTGCACGGCGGGGCTGCCGTCGTAGGACTTGGTTATTATCTCGACATTTTCCGATACCATGTAAGCGGAATAAAAACCGAGACCAAAATGACCGATTATGCCTTCGCCGCCCGCCTTTTCGTACTTTGCAAGGAAGTCGGAAGCGCCTGAAAATGCAATCTGAGTGATGTACTTTTCAACCTCTTCCTCGGTCATGCCTATGCCGTTATCCTCAACGGACAAAGTCTTGGCGTCTTTATCTATATTTATTTTAATGCAGTATTCCTCGCCTTCGTTTTCAGTCGCCTGACCCATCGATACAAGTTTTTTGAACTTTGTAATTGCGTCTGCGCCGTTGGCAACTATCTCCCTGAGGAATATGTCTTTATCTGAATAAAGCCATTTTTTGATGATTGGCATCATGTTTTCGCTGGAAATTTTTATGTTACCCTGTTTCATTTTAAACCTCCGTGTATTAACATTATTATATATAACCTCCGCACTGTGCAATTAAACTTTTTGCATAAAATAACCGCGCCGAAAGCAGAATGCGCTCGGCGCGGTTATCAAAAAATTTTAATAAAAAAAGCAGACCATTTAGGTGGTCTGCTTTTATCAATTACTTGTTGTTTTTCTGAGCGTTTGCAAGGATATCGCCGAGAGAAGTGCCGATGGAAATGCTTCCTTCGTTCCAGTCGGAATATTCGTCGTCAGACTTTCTGGGTGCGCGGCTTCTCTTATGACCTTCGCCTTCAGCCCTTTCTGCGCGGGGCTTTCTTTCGGGCTCGGGAAGAATTGCCTTAATGGAAAGGTTCATCTTCTTTGCAACGGGGTCAAGCGCAATAATCTTTGCGTCGATTTCGTCGCCTACATTGAGAACGGATGCGGGAGTTTCAATTCTGTCATAGCTGATCTGAGAAACATGAACGAGACCGTCAATGCCTTTTTCAACTTCAACGAATGCGCCGAAAGGCACGATACGTACAACTTTGCCGTGTACGACTTCGCCGACAGAATACTTTTCAGCTGCAAGATCCCAAGGCTGGGGCTGGAGCTGCTTGTAACCTATGGAAACTTTCTTTGCTTCTGTATCTACTTTGAGAACCTTGAATTTATAAGTTTTGCCGATTTCAAGAACGTCGGTTACAGCCTTTGCGCCCGTCCAGGACAGGTCGGATATATGAGCGAGGCAGTCGAAACCGTTTACGGAAACAAATGCGCCGAAAGAAGTAACTCTTTCAACTTTGCCTTCTACAACGTCGCCAACTGCGATATTTGCGAAGAATTCCTGCTCTTTAGCAGCCTTTGCTGCTTCCTTTGCTTCTTTCTCTTCCTGAAGAATTACTCTCTGGGAAGCGATGATTTCCTTCTTTCTGTCCCTCTTGACTTCGAGAGCGCGGAGACGAAGCGTCTTGCCGACGTATTTGCTGAGATCTTTTACAAAGCTGGGTCTGATTTCCTTTGCGGGAACGAATACGGAATAGGTTCCGAGCGTTGCCGTAAGACCGCCCTTGTTAAAACCGGTACATTCAACCTGGAATTCTTTGCCGGATTCTATTTCTGCGCTGAGAGCTTCTTCTTCCGCAAGAACTTTAATCATTTTCTGCGAAAGTTTTAAAGAGGGCTTAAGCTCCACAACCAGCAAATCGATAGGCTCGCCGATTTTGTCGGCATAGTCGGCTGCGTTGTAAACTTCGCAGTCAAGCTCGTCCTTGCTCAAAGGAATTTCCTTTTTTGAAAAAGGAAGAAGTATCTGAAGACCGTCTTCCGTTGCTTCGGAAATTGTCGCAGTAACTATCTGACCCTTTTTGAACTTCGATTCGCTGTCAATCTTTGCAACTACGTCCGCCATAGAACTTGTTGCATTTACTTCTGTGCTTTTTTCTTCCATCTTTAAGAGAACCTCCCGGTTTTGCGCATTCGGAGTGGATGCCCCCGAAACAATACCTACACTTTTAAAATTTTTAATTTTTTCGTAATCCAAATCGTCGGGACCCGAAAGCCTGAACACGTTTTTGCAATTTGCCCTGCAAATGTCGTAAAGTTTATTGGTATTACTGCTGTTCATACCGCCTATAACGACCATTGCCTGACACTTTTTTGAAAGTTGTTCCGCTTCAAGTTGACGATCATAAGTAGTATAACAAATAGTTTTGAAAACGGCAACTGTTTTTTCACACAGATTTTTAATATTTTCTATTATTTTCTCAAATTTTTCAACAGAAAACGTAGTTTGAGCGACTACGCAGACGTCTTTATCCTTTATCGCGCTGAAATCTGCGTCAGTATCATTCACAACGAGTGCGCTGTTGCCGCACCAACCGAGAAGTCCCACCACCTCGGGGTGGGCTGCCTCTCCCACAATGACTATCGTTTTGCCTTGTTCATACTGACTTTTGACAATTTTTTGCGTGTTGCGGACAAAGCCGCACGTGCAGTCGATTATTTTAATTGCGCGGGCGGCGCATTTATCGTAAAAATCTGCCGGAACGCCGTGAGAACGAAAAATAACCGTGGCGCCGTCCGGAACGGCGTCAAGGCTGTCAACAGTTTTTATTCCGCGGGCTTCGATCTGCTCTACGACGTGGCGGTTGTGAATGATTTCGCCGAGCACGTATGTGTTTTCGGGCGGAACGCTCATCGCCGTATCTACGGCACGCCTTACGCCCGTACAGAACCCGCTGTGTTTTGCTATTATTATCTGCATTTACCTTAATTCTTTGCCTTTTTGACTTTTTTAGGCTTGAGCGGTTTGAGTTTGGGGTGATACTTGTCTATAAATGCCTGACGCATATTCATCATAACGTCGCGAAGCCAATCGTCAATCTTTGAAATCTCTTCCGCCGTCAGCTTTTTGCCGTAGTATTTCGTGAGATAAATTGGATCGCCGTAAATTACATCGACTTTATGAAACGCCCTCATACGCTCCACCTCGATTACGGGAACGAGGGGCGTCTTCATCTTTATTGCCAACGCCGCCGCACCGCCTTTGAAAGGCAGAAAACTTTCGTATGAATGATTTCTCGTCCCTTCGGGGAAGATATTTATAACTTCGCCGTTTTTAAGGTATTTCATGCTTGTTTTAAGCGCCTGAACGTCGCTTCCGTCGCGCTTTACTGGTATGCACTGTAACCACTTCAAGGCGCCTTTGCCGATATTGATACAGCCGATTTTTACGTTGCTGAGTTCATTTTTTGCCATAAAATGTACGGCGCGGTCTGTAACCATCGCCGCGGGAATTACGTCCCATATGCTGTAATGGTTGCCGATGATGATAAGCGGTCCTTGGTTGTAACGGGTGAGATTTCCGTGCCTTCTGTAAGGAAAAATGTGTCTGAAAATCAGTTTTTCAATAACTCTTAGCCTGTCAAACGTTCTGCGCAGTTTTCTCACGCGCTCTTCATCTTCTTTATCCATCAGATTTTCTCCTGAATTTTTGCCATCATTTCCGAAACGACGTCTTCGATCGTCATATATGAAGTATCTATAACAACAGCATCCGCGGCGCATTTCAAAGGCGCAACCGCACGGTTTTTATCCTGCTTGTCCCTTTCGTTGATTTCTTGCAAAATCTGTTCGTATGTCTGGGAAGTACCCTTAATCTTATCCTGCTCAAACCTACGCATCGCTCTTACTTCTGGCGTGGCGGTTAAATAAAATTTAAAAGGACAGTCGGGTAAAACATTAGTGCCGATATCCCTTCCGTCGAGCACGCAGGAAACTTCGGACGCAATGCGTCGCTGAATTTCAACCATTTTGTCGCGCACAAAGGGATAACTCGAAACATAAGATGCAAGCATGGAAATCTGTGCCGTGCGTATCTCGCCCGAAACATCTTCGCCGTCGAGCAAAGTGAGCTGTTTTCCGTCTTTATACTCTACGCGGAGATTTATGTTCTCAACGAGATGTCTTACCTGATCTTTTTCGGCATAATCAACGCCGCTTTTAAGGCATTTGAGCGCCGTCGCTCTGTACATGGCACCCGTATCGAGACTTAAAATATCGAGTTTATCGGCTATAATCGATGCAACAGTGCTCTTTCCGCTGCCTGCGGGTCCGTCGATAGCAATATTTATGATGCTCGCGATATCTTTTCTCAATGCCTTTGCTCCGTGAAGATAGACGTGCTTTACGGGTTTATCCGTATCCGCGAGCATCATTACTCTTATGCACAGCGGCAACGCGCCGTCCATGTCGGGTTCGAGCGATGAATAGAGCGCACAACCCGAAAAACCCGCTTCGCGGGCAGCTTTCGCAGGATAAAGGGAATGTATATCCGATGTCGATGAGAGCATTATGCAGACAATATCGCCCATGTTGAGCTTATTTTCGCTTACAATCTGCAACAGCAGTTCGTTTACCTTTGCCCTTATTTCCTCGGCACAGTCTGTTTTTAAAGTTGTTGCTCCTCTTATAGCTTTCATAATCATTCACCCGTTTATTTCAGATAAAATTATTGTTTATTTGTAAATTCAGTTATTTGAATTCAGCGCGACCGAACAATAAAAATTCAGCCACTACAACTGAAAAAGTTGGATTAAATTCAAGTAGCTTTATAAGCTGAATTCCTTATAATTTCAAAGTTCTCCGCGATTTAAAATTGCGTTTAACTAAATATTTTGAACATTTTGCGAGAAAAACTAAAAAGTATTTTACGGCTTTATTTGATGGAAATGTCTGCTTTATTTTATGGAATTGCCTGCGGCAAAACCTGTTGCAAAAGCAATCTGAAGATTGAAGCCGCCCGTAAACGCGTCCACGTCGAGCACTTCGCCGCAAAAATAAAGCCCCTTAACCAATTTGCTTTCCATAGTTTTGGGATTGATTTCCGAAACGCTTACTCCGCCAGACGTTATAATGGCTTCGGAAAAGTCGCGAAGCGACGCAATCATAATATCAAAATTTTTAAGCGTTGTCAATAACGCCGCTCTTTCGGTGCGCGTTACGGAGTTCACTTTTTTATCGCCGTCGAGACCGCTTTTTTCGAGAACGCAAGCAATCATTGACGACGGCAAAAGATTTTTCAGACAGTTAGACAAACTTTTATTTGCATTTTCCGAAAAATCGCGCAGAATTCGCTTATCGAGAACCTCCTCGGACAGAGCAGGTTTCAAATCGATTTTTACGACAATTTCTTTGAAATTGAGCCGGTTGATTACGCTAGAAAGGGACAAAACGAGCGGACCGGAAATACCGAAGTGCGTAAAAAGCATTTCGCCCATCTGACTGAATATTACTTTGCCGCGATATGAAGCCGTAAGACACACATTTTTAAGAGTAAGCCCCTGCAACTTTTTATAAAACGAGCCGCAGACATTAAGTCCGCACAGCGCGGGAACGGGCTCTACCGTTTTATGTCCGCATTCTCTTGCAAATCTGTATCCGTCGCCCGTCGAGCCTGTCGAAGGATAACTCATTCCGCCTGTACAAACGATGACTTTATCGAACGAAAGCTGTTCTTTATCGGTTATTATGCCAGACACAGTACTATTTAAAATTATAATATCTTTAATTTCGGTGTCAAAAACAAACTTTACGCCCACTCTTTTACAATAATTTTCGAGGCAGCGCGTAACATCGCTCGCTTTGTCAGAGACGGGGAAAGCTCTGTTCCCCCTTTCGACTTTTACGCTCATTCCGCCCGCTTCGAAGAAGTCTATACAGCGTTTGGGAGAAAAAGAATAAATTGCCCCCGTAAGAAATCTGGCGTTGTTCACGACGTTTTGCAAAAACTCGTCGGGCGCAACATCGTTGGTGAAGTTGCACCTGCCCTTGCCCGTTATATATATTTTTTTTCCGCATTTAGAATTTTTTTCAAACACGGTAACGTCGTTTCCGTTAGATGCAGCCGCGTATGCCGCCATCAGCCCCGCCGCACCTGCGCCTATCACAGCAACTTTCATATTCTCTCCGCTATACATTTAGAACGGCGGGAACATCGTCCCGCCGTTTTCATTTTTTATACAGGATAAACTTTATTAGGGTTGGCAGCCATGTCGCTGTCCACTTTTATCTCTTTCGCCTTGCGCAACTTGAAGAAGTTTGTCGCAACTTCAGGGAAGAGCGCATAGGAAAGGACATCTTCTTCTTTTTCGTAGAACCCGTCGGCTTTGACCTTTTCGGTAAGTTCCGCCATTTCGTCTGAAAGAAGATCTGCGGGACGGCAGGTTATAGGCTTTTCGCCGTCTTTCGTGCACATAGCGAGAATTTCTTTATTGACTTCGCCGGGCACTTTGCCGTATTTGCCGAGTATAAGGTCTTTGTACTGCGCCGTTATCGTCTTGTACCTGCCGAGAAGCACATTCCATACGGCCTGCGTTCCGACTATCTGACTTGAAGGCGTTACGAGCGGAGGATAACCGCAGTCCTTCCTTACGACGGGAACTTCCGCAAGGCAATCTTTAAGCCTGTCTTCCTTGCCAGCCTGTTTGAGCTGGTTCATGAGGTTGGAAAGCATGCCGCCGGGGACCTGATAAAGCAGAGTATTAATATCTACCTTTCTCACCTTGGGCGACAGGAAACCTTCCTTTTCAAGTCTCTGAGCGACAACGTTGAAATGACTTACTATGGGAAGAAGTTTATTGATATCTATGCCTGTGTCGTAAGGCGTGCCTTTAAGCGCAGCCACAAGAGGTTCGGTGGCAGGGTTGGAAGTGCCGTTGCCGAGAGGCGAAAGCGCACAGTCGACAATATCTACGCCTGCCTGTATAGCCATAAGGTTAATCATATCGCCCGTACCCGAGGTATTGTGCGTATGAAGGTGCAAAAGCGTCGTGGGTTTGAGCTCTGCTTTTATCTTGGAAACTATTTCGTAAGCCGTGAAAGGCAACAGAAGGTTTGCCATATCCTTTATACAGATATTGTCGGCACCCATATCTTCGAGCTGTTTGGCAAGTTTTACGAAATATTCTGTGGTGTGAACGGGGCTGGTCGTGTAAGAAATTGTCGCTTCGCACACGCATTTGCCGCCGGCGCCGTATTTCTTTATAGCCTTCATCGAAGTTTCGAGGTTGCGCACGTCGTTGAGCGCATCGAAAACTCTTATTACGCCGACGCCGTTTTCTATCGATTTTTCAATGAATTTTTCCACCACGTCGTCTGCATAATGACGATAGCCGAGAAGATTCTGACCCCTTAAAAGCATTTGTATAGGCGTTTTTTTGAGGTATTTTCTGAGCTTGCGAAGTCTTTCCCAAGGGTCTTCGTTCAGAAATCTGAGGCAGGTATCGAATGTGGCTCCCCCCCACGCTTCCAGAGAATAATAACCTATATCGTCGAGGAGAGAAAGCACGGGCTCCATATCCTCGAAGCGCATGCGCGTTGCAGCCTGAGACTGGTGCGCGTCGCGCAGAATTGTATCAGTAATAAGTACTTTTTTAGCTTCCATATTAATAACTCCGAATTATGCGATAATTGAAGCAACTGCAGCAGTCGCCGCCGTACCGTCCACGTAGCCTCCGAAGCAAGCGAGAAGAATGCCCGCCGCAATGGCCGAACCTATAACGCCTGCCACATTGGGGCCCATCGCGTGCATTAGAAGATGGTTCTGAGGGTCGTATTCCCTTCCCACGTCTTCAGATATTCGCGCCGCCATCGGCACAGCCGAAACGCCCGCAGAACCGATGAGCGGATTGATTTTTCCCTTTGTAACTTTGCACATAACTTTTGCGACCAACAGACCGCCTACCGTTCCGAGAATGAACGAAAGCAGACCGAGACCGATTATATAAATGGTTTCAAGGCTCAGGAAGATTTCACCCTTAGCCTTGCAGCCTACCGCTACGCCGAGGAAAATAGTTATGGTATTCATAAGTCCGTTCTGAGCCTGCGTAGAAAGCCTTTCAACAACGCCCGACTCTCTGAACAGATTGCCGAGCATAAGCATACCCAGAAGGGCTATCGCCGAGGGAAGAATAATTCCCACGACCAGAGTAACTATTATAGGGAACAGAATTTTTTCGAGTTTGCTGACCTGACGAAGCTGCTGCATTTTTATTTTGCGCTCCTTCTTTGTGGTAAGCAATCTCATAAGCGGCTTCTGAATTATAGGAATAAGCGCCATATAAGAATAAGCCGCTATCGCTATCATAGGGATATAAGCGTCTGCGAGAGTACTGGTAACGTAAATTGCCATAGGACCGTCCGCGCCGCCTATAATCGCAATGGACGCCGCCTGCGCGACAGAAAAGCCGAGCGCAACCGCGAGGAAAAACGCTACAAAAATGCCGAGCTGCGCACCTGCGCCTATAAGCATGCTCTTCGGATTTGCGATGAGCGGTCCGAAGTCCGTCATACAACCTATTCCGAGGAAAATGAGCGGAGGATAAATTACTTTATCCACGCCGAAATAGAGATACCACAAAAGCCCTCTGGAATCGGCGTTGACGTTGTCGAAAGCCTGGTCTTTTATCGTCGTTCCCTCTGGATAAGTACCCCAGAGAACGCTCTCCGCGCCGGGTATGTTGATAAGGAACATACCGAAAGCTATCGGAAGCAACAACATGGGCTCGAATTTTTTGACGATGGCGAGATACATTAGAATAAACGAAATGAGAAGCATTACGTAATTCTGCCATCCGCCGCTGACGAAGCCCATCGATTCGTAGAGATTGACGAAAATCCCTCCGATATCAACTGCAAGTAATGAGTGCATCAGGTATCCTCCCGTCAGCCTATAACAGCGAGCAATGTATCTGTATCGACATTTGCGCCTTTTGCGACTTTATAATAAACTTTTCCGTCGCAGGGTGCAGTAATTTCGTTGTCCATCTTCATGGCTTCGAGTACTATGATGGGCTGGTCCTTCTTTACTGCCGTTCCTTCGGCAACAGAAAGTCCCTTGATAAGTCCGGGGAAGGGCGAAAGTACCTTTTCACCTTTTTCAACCGTTGCCGCAGCCGCAGGCGCGGGAGCCGCAGGTTTTACCTCGGGCATCGCAACGGGAGCCGCAGAAGCGGTTGCTCCCACTTCTTCTACTCCGACCGAATAACTTTTTCCGTCTATTGTAACAATAAAATTACGCATTACCATAACTCCTTATAATTTCTTAATTCTCCTGACGGTAAACTGACATTTACCCTCTTCATTTTCATAATAAGCCATAAGCGCAGCCACTATTGCAGCTTTTTCGGCATCGGTTATGCCGTCCTCGTCTGCAGGTGTTTCGGTCTTGGTCTCCTCAACGACGGCGGGCGCTTTTTTCTTTTTTAAGAAAGCAAAATTATCAGTTTTGCGGAGCAGAAAGCCTATGAACCATATAATACCGATAAGTATTATAATTCCTACAAAAACTACCACAAAACCTATAATCGCATAAATAACGGGCTCGCCGAGGTTGTCGAAATAGAAATTTCCCGCCTTGTCGCCGCTGCCCGGCAGAATATCAAGCAGATTATTCATAACAACCTCACTTAAGCGCCATCTGCAACGACGCTATAAGATACTGCCTTACAAAGGCAGGCTCTATAATGTCGTCGATGTAACCGTCCTGCGCAGCGTTGACGGGGTCGGCGTTTTCCGACGCATAACGCTCCGCAAGTTTGGTTTTATTGAGCTTTTTAACCTTTTCAAATTCGATTTCTGCACCCTGCACGCCGTCAAAAAGCGCAATCTGCGCATTAGCGAACGCATAAGTGAAATCATAACCCATGCTCTTGGAAGCAAAAACAGTGTAGCCGAGACCTATTGCCTTGCCGTAAACGACGGAAACTCTCGGTGAAGTCATGCAGTCGAGCATGTTTATATACTCGCCGAGCTCTTTGAGCACGAGGCTGTCGTTGACGCCGACGTTTTCGCGTATGCCCAATGTATTTACGAAAGTAACATAGGGAAGATCGCGGCAGCAGACGAATTCGGCAAAATCTTTAAGTTTTCTCGCAGTCTGCGCATCAAGTTTAACTCCGCCCTTTGCATCGAATATGCTTGCAGCAACGGTTATTCCGCCTATTCTGCCTATCAGGCATTTTACTTCGGGAACGTACGACGCGCCGAGCTCGATTGCGCTATCCTTATCGAACACGTTCATGAGCGCCTTAGCGTCAGCCGCCTTATTGAGCTCGGGAAGCGAAATATTGAGCTCTTCGCAATCTGTTACCCTGTTCTGCAAAAGTTCGCAAACGGAAGTGATTTTACCCTTGACTTCCGCCAGATCTTTTACCGTAAACGTTGCGAGCTGCGCATTTTTGAGCGCGGAAGCAGAGCCAACCTGTTCTTTTTTGAGGTTGAGATTGTCTGCCGCACCGATTACGAGGGGGCTGTTGACTGCGAGAACGCTCTTCTTGTCGATGAAGAAGTTAAAGTCGCAAAGCGCCGCAAGCATGGCAATCTGACCGTAAACTTCGCCGTTTACTACCAGATACTGCTCTATGCTGCCCTTCAGCCTTGCCACCGTCAGAATGAGCTCTGCAATTCCTTCGAGCGCGCTTATACCCTCACCGTACCTTACGCCGAGGGAAGAGAGAAAATAAATTACGGGCGTATGATTTTTTTCGGCGCTTTCAAGGCATTTTACAATTTTTTTGCTGTTTGCCTTGCCTACGCCGCCGGAAAGCACCGCCGCGTTCTGCGCGACAATGTAAAAAGGATAGCCGTTGACCGTGGCAAAGCCCGTTACAACGCCCTCTCCCTGCGCATCGTCGTCGTAAAATTCGCTCTTGGAGAACGAAAAAGTTGAAAGTTCGACAAAACTTTCGCTATCGATAACCGCTTCAATATCTTTGCGGATACCTTTACCTGCGTCCATAAGCGAACGCCTGCGTGATTGTAACAATTTGATTTTATCCATATTTATCTCCCAGATAAAAATCTTCAAATATAATTTTATCAATTTGCTCCATAAAAATCAAATAAATTGATATAAAAATATTAAATACTAAGGTATAATAATTCTTAAGTATTTAAGTGCTCGGAAAACAAAACGCGCCCGCGGAAAAACTTTCCGCAGGCGCTGAAATTTAATAACATTTTGTGTTTTATTTTTTCGTTCTGTCTTTGAAATTGAATTTGCGTTTTATGAATGCGTCAATCTTATCCGAGTACTTGCATACGAGGTAAAAAGCCAGAGCGACGAGCAAAATAATGAGTATCCATACGGTTATTCCCCTCCACGTGTTGAACGGTATCAGATCGAGCGAATAGGCAACCGTAAAGCAGGAAATCAGTCTTGTTATTATTATCATTATTATAAAATAGGGCCATGTCATCGAAGACAATCCCGCAACGAAACACAGCACATCATCGGGGAAAAGCGGCAACAGAAACATAAGGGATAAAATAAGATAGTCCTTACCCTTGATTTTTGCCAGCCACTTGTCGATATCGTCCTTTCCCACTATCCAGCATACGGCCTTGTAACCAATCCACCTGCCTATGGCAAACGCGACGACAGAGCCGGTGAGTATGCCGATAAAGCTGTAAAGCGCACATTCGAGCGGTCCGAAAAGCGCCACGCCCGCCGCGACGGTAACCGAGCCGGGCACAGGCAGAATGACGACCTGCAAAAAGGAAAACGCGATAAAAATGATAACCGCAGTCGAACCGAAGCCGTCTATATAATTCTGCAACGCCTCTATGCTGTTAATTTTCTGTATAAGCCCGGTTGCGCTTATGGCATAAAAAATTACGGCAAAAATATCGGCGCAGACTATCGCGCAGAGAATTAATCTGTAAAACGATTGCTTCCTCAAAAGATAAAATACAACGTACAGAACGAGCACGACAAAAGTAAGCGCCGCAGAAGACCAGACGAGCGCGGTATAATAATCGGAAATAAACTGCAGCCCCTTGTAATTAAGTCCGAGAAGAACAAACAACAGGGCGACGGCACCGAGGACTATAGAAGTCAGAATATTTACTATGTCTTTTAAAACGGCAAGCACCGTCTGTTTGTCGTAATTCATTTACTTTATATTATATCTACAAAAATGTCCGTTTATAATTAAGGTTTAAAATTTTTGACCGCATCTGTGGCAAGTTTGTCGCAGATGTTGTTGTATTCGTTGTCCGCGTGCCCCTTAACCTTTACGAAACTGACCTTATGAATGCGCGTGAGCGCTAAAAGCTGCTTCCACAAATCATCGTTGAGCACGGGTTTGTTGTCGGCTTTCTTCCATCCGCCCTTTTCCCACGCATAAATCCAGCCGTTGTTGAATGCGTTTACCGTATAAGCGGAGTCGCTGTAAATTTCAACCTCGCAAGGCTCTTTAAGGCAACCAAGTCCGCTTATGACGGCAAAAATTTCCATACGGTTGTTGGTTGTTTCGGCAAATGCGCCCGAAAGGCGTTTTTCGTGCCCGTTGTACATTAGCACGCAACCGTAACCACCTACGCCGGGATTGCCAGAACACGCGCCGTCCGTATATAAAGTAACTTTTTTCATTATCTGGACAGCTCTTTGGAGCGCGCAACGCACGCCTCGACGGCGTCGCCTACTATTGCGCGGAAATTATTCTTTTCAAGCACTTTTACAGCTTCGATAGTCGTACCGCCCTTGCTGCATACGCTCATTATAAGTTCTGCGAGAGGTTTATCGCTGTTCTGCACCATTTCAGCTCCGCCAATTACCGTCTGAACCGCAAGCGTTGCAGCCTCGTCGCGCGTCAGTCCCTGCTTTACGCCCGCGTCGATGAGAGCATCAATAAACATAAAGACATACGCCGGACCGCTGCCGCTGATACCGGTAACGGCGTCGAGTTTATCTTCCGAAACGCTCATGACGACGCCGAGACAATCGAAAAGTTTGGTTATGAACTCTGTATCGTCGTAATTGTCGTTGAAATCGGACATATCGACGCCCATCATTCCGCTGCCTATCGAACAGGGCAGATTGGGCATGCAGCGGGCAACTTTAATTATGCCTACGCCGAGCGCATTTTTTATGGTTGATTTTTTAACGCCCGCCATAATCGATATGACCTTGTCGGGGCAGACGTCCGAAAGACCCGATGCGACCTCGGCAAAAGTCTGGGGCTTTACCGCAAAGAGCACAAATTCGCTGTTGCGCGCAACTTCTGCATTGTCGGTCGTCGTATTAACGCCCAGCTCGTCCTCAACAGCGCTCAATTTTTCTTCGCTAGGGTCGCTGACTATTACTTTTCTGCCGCTCAGAAAGTCGGAAAGCACCACTCCTTTAAGTATTGCGTTAGCCATAAATCCGCAGCCGATAACGCCGAGTTTATATCTTTTTTTCATGTTAAATCTCCGAAAAACAGTTGACTAAAATCAAATGTTATTATATAATCATTAAGCTATTGATTTTTAGGGGAATAGCTCAACGGTAGAGTCGCGGTCTCCAAAACCGTCGGTTGCATGTTCGAATCGTGTTTCCCCTGCCAGACAGCCTGCGCATTTCGCGCGGGCTGTTTTATTTTTCCCAGCCGTATTCCACGAAATGCACTCCGTCGTAAAATGCTCTGAGTGCGGTTTTTCTGTCGTCTATAAGATTTTCGGGCAGATTGTCGCAGTCAAACCATTCGAGAGCCGAACACTTTTCCGGTTCGCCTATACAGGGCTCCCCTTCAAATTTTTCAAGCGCAAAATAACCGTAGCAATAAGTCACGCCTTCATCCTGCTTGTAAATAAATGTAAAAAAGCGGAAATCTTCGGGTCGCGCGGAAATTTTCAGTTCCTCCGCGCATTCCCTCGAGCAAGCCATGCTCATGCTTTCGCCCTTTTCGACGTGTCCAGAACAGGCAAAATCCCACATTCCGTCGGCAAAACCCGTATTTTTTCGTCTTTGCAGAAGAATGCGCCCTCGCCCGCCCTCGTTTTTTATAATAAGCACGACGACGGACGTCGGCGTTAGAAACCTTTCAGCCATTACACTCTTACTTCGCCTTTGAGCCCCAGACTGCCCTCGTTTTCTTTGAGAATGGGATCAATTTCGTTGGCGATAAACTCTTCCGTCTGCTGGGGCGCTCTGCCTATAAACTTCGACGCGTCGAGAATTTCGTCAAGTTTATCGTGAACGGGAGCAAACATTTCATCTTTTTTGATGAGGTCGATTAGATTGTTATCGAGCCCCCTCTCCTTGACGTTTTTGCCTGCCTCCATGGAAAGCACCCTTATTCTTTCGTGCAGCTCCTGACGGTTGCCGCCCGCCTTGACGCACTCCATCATTATATTTTCGGTTGCCATGAATGGAAGCTCCGCGGCGATGTGCTTTGCAATAACCTTTTCGTAAACGACGAGATTTTCGCTTACGTTCATATAAATATTGAGTATGCCGTCAACCGCGAGGAATGCCTGCGCGTTGACAATTCTTCTGTTAGCCGAATCGTCGAGCGTTCTTTCAAACCACTGGGTCGATGCCGTTATAGCGGAATTGAGGGGAAGCGAAATGACGTAACGCGCAAGAGAGCCTATGCGCTCGCAGCGCATGGGGTTGCGCTTGTATGCCATTGCGGAGGATCCTATCTGCGATTTTTCGAATGGTTCCTCTATTTCCTTCATATTCTGAAGAATTCTTATATCGTTGGAAAATTTATACGCGCTCTGCGCAATCTGCGAGAGAACGCACAAAACGTTATAATCGTATTTTCTGGGATAGGTCTGACCCGTTACGCCGTAAATTCTGTCGCATCCCATCTTGGAAACTACGCGCTTTTCAAGTTCCTTTACCTTGTCGGTATCGCCGTTGAACAGCTCCATGAAACTTGCCTGCGTGCCCGTAGTGCCCTTTACTCCGCGCAATTTGAAGCATTTTTCAAGATGAACTAAATTGTCATAGTCCATCATCAGATCCTGAAGCCACAAAGTTGCGCGCTTGCCTACCGTTGTAAGCTGTGCGGGCTGAAGGTGAGTAAAGCCCAGCGTGGGCAGGTCTTTATATTTAAGTGCGAATTTTTTGAGCTTGTCAATGACGTTCACAAGTTTGCTTTTAATTATGGAGAGCGCGTCGCGGATTATGATGAGTTCCGAATTGCAATCGACGAAACAGCTCGTAGCGCCGAGGTGAATGATGGGCATTGCAGATTTTGCCTGACTGCCGAACGCCTTCACATGCGCCATTACGTCGTGGCGCACCTCTCTTTCAAACTTTTCTGCCGTTTCATAGTTGATGTCGTCGGCATATTTTTTCATTTCGGCAATCTGGGCGGGCGTAATATTCAGCCCGAGCTCCATTTCAGCCTCCGCAAGTGCTATCCACAGCCTGCGCCAGAGTTTAAAGCGCTTATCGTCGGAAAAATTTTCCGACATCTGCCTGCTTGCGTACCTTGTGATGAGTGGATTTACATAAACCGAGTTGTCTATCATTTTTAGCTCCGTAAATTTATATATTATTTATCTGTAATTTCTTTTTCTGTATTTTTGTCTGCCGCGCCATCTCCGACAGCAATATTGTCGGCTTGCGCGATTTTTGCCGAGCGCCTCTTTTCAATCAGGTGAGAAACGAGCAGGTAAATGAACCCTGCCACGGGCAAAGCAATAAAAGTGCAGCCGACTATAACCATAAGCATGCCTATGGCGACGGCAGATTTTTTCTGATCTATGAGCAGAGAATAATCGGGCGCAGTTACAGAAATCTGCTTTCCGATCGCAACCGAATACATTATTATACCCGTAATTATGCAGATGAGCGCGGCGACTGCTATGCCTGCGAGAATATAAACGAGAAGTTTCTTATTCATATCAGAATTTCACCGGAGCGGGGTAATCTGCGCCGAATGTTTCCACGCTCATGCTCTTTATTACCTGAGGCTTTTTAGGTTTATCGTGGAAGTCGGTCGCAACCGACGCTATGGCATCGACGACATCCATTCCCCCAATCACCTTGCCGAAAGCCGCATACTGTCCGTCGAGATAAGAAGCGTTGGCATGCATAATGAAAAACTGCGAACCAGCGCTGTTGGGCGACATTGCGCGCGCCATGGAAATTACGCCGCGGGAATGCTTTATGTCGTTTCCGCTGAACCCGTTCAGAGAAAACTCGCCTTTTATCGTATATCCGGGACCGCCCGTTCCCGTACCGTTGGGGTCGCCGCCCTGTATCATAAATCCGCTTATGACGCGGTGAAATGTAAGTCCGTCGTAAAAGCCGCTTTTAGCGAGGCTTATAAAATTATTTACGGTGTTGGGCGCTTTTTCGGGATAGAGTTCCAGAACTATGCGTCCGCCGTCTTCCATTGTTATAGTTACCTGAGGTTTGTTCATTTTTTATACCTTTAAAATTATAAATTTTCGTACTTTTCCACAGAAACGCCCGCTTCGGCGAACAACTGCATAGAGAATTTGTCGGGATAGCCTTCCTTATAAACGACGCGCGAAATGCCGGAATTTATGATAATTTTCGCGCATATAACGCAGGGCTGGTGCGTGCAGTAGAGCGTGCAGCCTTCAACGCTGCAACCTACCCTCGCCGCCTGAATTATGGCGTTCTGTTCGGCGTGAACGGCGTAACAGATTTCCTGCATCGTGCCGCTGGCGATATTGAGTTTATTGCGCAGACATTCACACTTATCGACGCAACTTTTAATGCCCTGAGGCGCGCCGTTGTAGCCCGTAGCGATTACTCTTTTATTTCTTACGATTATCGCCCCGACATGCCTGTTTTCCTTGAAACAGCTCGACCACGAACCGACGAGTTCGGCCATTTCCATAAAACGCTTGTCCCATTTATCCATATTAAAACTCCGAGCAATTCTGTCTTTTGATTTATCTTACCATATTTTTCTTTAAAATGCAATTTTTTAGTTTCTTATGTTTGACTTTATTTTGGTCAGTTTATAAATATATTTGAAAAATAATTAAAATTTTTCGGAGGAAACGGTTATATGAATATAAAACCTTTATTCGACAAGGTAGTTGTCGAAGGCGTTAAAGCCGAAGAAAAGACCAAATCGGGACTTTATCTTACGGCTGCGTCCCAGGAAAAACCCGCCGTATGCGTAGTAGTTGCTGTCGGCCCCGGCGGAATTATCGACGGCAAGGAAGTTAAAATGCAGGTAAGCGTCGGCGATAAGGTGCTCCTCTCCAAATACAGCGGCACCGAAGTAAAGGTTGACGGAAAAGAATACACGATTATCCGCCAGAGCGACATTCTGGCTATAGTTGAATAATAAAGGAGAATTTTTATTATGGCAAAACAGATTAAATACGGCGACGACGCGAGAAAAGCGCTCGAAAAAGGCGTTAACGTCATAGCCGATACCGTTAAAATCACTCTCGGTCCCAAGGGCAGAAACGTCGTGCTCGACAAAAAGTTCGGCGCACCCCTCATCACTAACGACGGAGTTACCATCGCAAAAGAAATAGAGCTTGAAGACCCCTTCGAAAATATGGGCGCACAGCTCGTCAAGGAAGTTTCCACAAAGACCAACGACGTGGCAGGCGACGGCACCACTACGGCTATGGTTCTCGCCCAGGCGATAATTCGCGAAGGACTTAAAAACCTCGCAGCGGGCGCTAATCCCATAATCCTTAAAAAGGGTATCGCTTCCGCCGTTGATACCGCGGTAGAAAAGATTAAGTCCATTTCCAAACCCGTTGAAAATAAACTTGCAATTTCACAGGTAGCTTCTATATCCGCAGGCGACGAAACAATAGGCAACCTCATTGCCGACGCAATGGAAATTGTCGGCAAAGACGGCGTTATCACCGTTGAAGAGGGCAAATCGATGACCACCGAACTCACCACCGTAGAGGGCATGCAGTTCGACAGAGGTTACGCTTCCGCATACATGGTTACCAACACCGATAAGATGGAAGCCGTTCTCGACAACCCCTACATCCTCATCACCGATAAGAAAATTTCTTCTTTGCAGGAAATTCTTCCCATAATCGAGCCCATCGCTCAGCAGGGCGCAAGACTTCTGATAATAGCCGAAGACGTTGAAGGCGACGCGCTCGCTTCCCTCATTGTCAACAAACTTAAAGGCGTTCTCAACTGCGTAGCAGTTAAAGCACCCGGCTTCGGCGACAGAAGAAAGGCTATGCTCGAAGATATAGCAATCCTTACGGGCGGCACTGTGGTTTCCTCCGACCTCGGATACGAATTCAAGAACGTTACACCCGATATGCTCGGCAGAGCCGCACAGGTCAAGGTTGACAAAGACAATACCACCATCATCAACGGTTCGGGCGATTCCGAAGCAATCAAGGCGAGAGTTAACTCCATCAAAGCTCAGATTGCAGAAACGACTTCCGAATACGATAAGGAAAAACTTCAGGAGCGCCTTGCTAAACTTGCAGGCGGCGTAGCCGTAATTAACGTTGGCGCGGCAACCGAAGTTGAAATGAAAGAAAAGAAACTCCGCATAGAGGACGCTCTTGCCGCAACTCGCGCAGCAGTCGAAGAAGGCATCGTTCCCGGCGGCGGCGTAGCCCTCCTTTCCACTATTCCCGAACTCACAAAGCTCGTAAAATCGCTTACCGGCGACGAAAAGACGGGCGCAAGCATAGTTCTGAAAGCTGTTGAAGAACCCCTTCGCCAGATCGCTAAAAACGCAGGTCTTGACGGTTCGGTAATCGTAAATAATATCGTTTCTTCCAGAAAGCCCAACTACGGCTATGACGCACTCAAAAACCAGTACACGGATATGGTTAAGAGCGGCATAATCGACCCCACGAAGGTCGCTCGTTCGGTACTTCAGAATGCAGCTTCCGTTGCTGCAACTCTGCTGACGACCGAAAGCATTGTAACCGATATCCCCGCACCCGCTCCCGCAGCTCCTATGGGCGCAGGTCCCGATATGGGCGGAATGTACTGATAAATCGAATTTAAGATAACTAAATCGATTTAATTTAAATTGCAAAATTAAATATAAAAGCCCCCGAGCGTACAGCTCGGGGGCTTTATTATTGTAAATTATCTGATTTTTTATTTATTGGAATTGGACTATTCAATCAAATAGTCATGCAACAGACAAAAGACAGACTATTTTTCTTTGAAAAGGGCATTTTTATTTATAATCAATTATTTTTTCAGCTTTTCCAAAATGCGGCGCAATGCGCACTTGCCATGCTCATAGGTAAGTCCGCCCTGAAAATAAGCGATATAGGGCGGCTTTACGGGTCCGTCGGCGGAAAGTTCAATCGACGCGCCCGAAACGAACGTGCCGGCCGCCATTATAATCTGATCGTCGTATCCCGGCATATCCCACGGCTCGCAGGTTACAAAACTATCTACGGGCGAAGCGTACTGCACTTCCCTTATGAAATCAATCATCTTGTCCGCGCTGTCAAACTGTATGCAGCGGGTGATGTCGTAAGGCATTTTATCTATCGACGGATAATTGATAAAGCCGAGATCCGTTAGGGCAATTCCTATAAGAAGGGAACATTTGAGAGCCTGCGCCACTGTGTGAGGCGCCATAAAAAGACCCTGATAAAAATATCTGTAACCGCTCTCGAACGAGCCGACTTCCAGTCCGATTGAGGGCGCAGTCAGCCTTCTTCCTATTTTTTCGATATATTCTTCCTTGCCGCAGATATAACCGCCCGTAGGAGCAATTCCGCCGCCCGCGTTTTTTATAAGAGAACCCGCGATTACGTCAGCACCTAAGTCGGTAGGTTCGCACTTTTCGACAAACTCCCCGTAGCAATTATCGACGAAAATACATCCTTCAAAGCCCCATTTTCTTACAAAATCACATACTTTTCCTATCTCTTCGCAGGAAAAAGCGTCGCGCAGTTCATATCCGCGGGAACGCTGAATATATACTACTTTTACACTTTTATTGAGCGATTTTTTTATCGCTTCGAAATCAAAATTACCTGTTTTTGTCAGATTGCAGCAGGTAAATTTTACCCCGTAGTCTTTCAAAGAACCTATATTTTCGCCTAAAATAACGGGGCGGATGGTGTCGTAAGGCATGCCGCTCACGCATAACAGCTCATCACCCGGCATTAGCAATCCGAACAAGGCAACGGAGAGCGCATGCGTACCCGAAAGCAGATGGGGAGAAACGATGCCCATTTCCGCGCCGAACGCGTCGGCGTAAATCTGCCCGAGGCAGTCCCTTCCCTCGTCGCCGTAACCGTAGCCCGAAGTGCCCGCAAAATGGCGTACAGCTATTCTGTTTTTTCTGAACGCTTCTAAAACCTTATTCTGATTGGCGTAAGCGATGCCGTCAATCTCATCAAATTTATCTTTAAGACGATTTTCGCAATCTTTAATATAATTTTCAAAATTATCCATTCAAAAGCTCCAAAACTTTTTCCGCGCTTGCCTCCTGCGGATTAAGCCATATAATTTTAGGCAGTTTTTTGAAAAAAGTAATCTGTCTTTTTGCGTAATGTCGCGTATTTTTCTTTATTATATCACGCATAGTACTTTGCGAATAGCCATTTTTAAGACCTTCAAGCACTTCCTTGTACCCAATCGCCTGCATTGACTGGCAATTTTCCGTAATGCCGCGCTCGACAAGTCCCTTAACCTCTTCAACAAGTCCGCGTTCGAACATTTCGTCAACTCTCAAATCAATGCGCTTGTAAAGCTCTTCCCTCGGGTAATCCATGGCAACCGCAAGATAATCATATTTGGGAATAAGCTCGTCGCGCTGTTCGGATTTTCGCTTTCCGCTCAGTTCAAAAATTTCCAGAGCGCGTATGACGCGCTTTGTATCGTTGGGGTGAATTGTACGCGACGAGGGCTCATCAACGCTCTGCAAAAGAGAAAAGAGATAATCTTTCCCCCTTTCGTTAAGAATTTTTGCATATTTTTCGCGCACCGCCTCATCGCCCCGCGTGCCGCCGTAACCGAAATTGAATAATAGAGAATTGATATAAAAACCTGTACCGCCGCAAATTACGGGAATTTTGCCCCGCTCGAATAATCTGTTAAGGTGCACCCCTGCGGCTGACTTATAGTCTGACACGGAATATTTTTCGTAAGGTTCCGCGACATCAATCATTGAATGAGGCACGCCGAGCATTTCTTCTTCCGTCGGTTTGGCGGTACCGATATTAAGCCCTTTATAAATAAGTTGGGAATCCGCCGAAATTACTTCCGAATTAAGCCCCAGGGCGCACCGCGCGGCAAGCGTCGTTTTTCCCGTAGCCGTTGCGCCGCATATCACAAGCACTTTTTTCACGGCTACACTATCCTTTTGAACATCTTTTCAATCTGATATTTGGTCAGTTTTACGCAGACGGGTCTGCCGTGGGGGCATTTTAAACCCGTATCGCCCTTCATCATTTCAATCAGCTTGTCTTTTTCCGCGGCGGTGAGCGACATTCCTCCCTTGACCGCATGCTTGCACGCCGTCATAGCTATCTTTTCGCGCAAAACATCTTCAAGTTTTATTGCTTTGAGATCGTCCAGGTTGTGCAGAAGCTCGCCAAAGAACTCTTTGAGGTCTATATCCTGCAAATCGAGCGGAACTTCGTTAATTCTGTACGCGCAAGCGCCGAAAGGCTCGATATCGAAGCCCATTCCGCGTATAAGCGACAGATGAGACGACAAAAACGCGCTTTCGGACGAATTGAGGTCGAGGATGTAAGGAATGAGCATACCCTGACGGGCGATAGCCTGTCTTGAACGCAATTTTTCCATCAGAGCGTCATAAATCAATCTTTCGTGCGCGGCGTGCTGGTCAATAAGGTAGACTTCGTCGGCACATTCGTAGAGCAAATAGGTATTGAAAAGTTCGCCTTTGTATTTCCAGCTTTCGTAGCTGATTTTCTGTTGTTGTTCCCTTTCTTTGCGCTCTTCTTCAACCTTTTTTGCAACGTCGGGGCTCATAATTCCGCTGCATGCCTGCATTCTGTTTATTGTTCCAACGGGCGAGAATGCGCGGTGAAGCGGAAGCTCTTCGACGCTTTTAGGCTCGACATGACGGCTAGCCATGCGCTCTAATACAGAATTTTCAGACTGAGACGCTTGTTCTTTCTTTACAGAAATACTGCCGTCGGGTTTAAAGACGGGCATTTTGACATCGTCAAAATTTTTATCGTAAACTTTATTGTTTTGCGTGAAATCTGCCGCATAAACGGCATTTTTTGAATTATTTTCAGCAAAAGTCGATTGAATTTCGGGAACGCGCGTATTTTCTACGACGAAGTCCGCCGCCTTCGTCGTTCCGTCGAGAACGGACGAAATGACCTTATAAACCGTTCCGTAAATGAGCTGGTTGTCGACAAAACGAACGTCCTGCTTATTGGGGTGAACGTTCACATCGACAATATCAGAGGGAACATCGACAAACAGCACATAAACGGCGTAATTGCGCTTCATTGCGTAGGGCGCGTAAGCCTGCGAAATGGCGGAAGAAATTACGTTGTTTACAACGCACCTGCCGTTTAAAAATATGTTCTGATAACTCTTGTTGGGCTTGAAAAAATTCTGATTTCCGATAAAACCGTAAATTTTTATATCGTTTCTGTCCGCACTGATTTTAAAACACTGCGAAAGAAAAGACGCTCCGTAAACCTGCGCAATAGCTTCCTCGAGCCCTCCGCCGTAAGATTGCAAAATGAGCTTGCCGTCGGCGTAGTATCTGAAAGCGACGCGGGGATTGCAGAGAATGTAGCGCGTAACGAATGCCGTTATGTCCGCCTCTTCTTTTTTATCCGTTTTGAGAAATTTTAATCTGACAGGGGTATTGAAAAAGATATTCCTCATAGTAATGGAAGTACCTTTTTCAAAAGCCGCAGGCTCAACTTTGCCTATGTATTCGCCGTCACACTCGACTTTATACGCTCCGTTGCCCTCGATAGCGCTGACGAGTTCCACCTTTGAAATTGCGGCTATTGTAGCGAGAGCCTCGCCCCTGAAACCGAGCGTGGTTATTCTATCAATGTCCTCGAGAGTGGCGATTTTGCTCGTCGCATGGGAGAAAAAGGCGACGCGCATATCGTCCTTTTCTATGCCGCAACCGTTATCCACAACTCTTATAAGGTCTTTGCCGCCGCGCTCTATATAAATTTCTATTTCGGTAGCCCCCGCGTCAAGGCTGTTTTCAATCATCTCCTTGACGGCGGAATAAGGTCTGTCTATAACCTCGCCCGCGGCTATTCTGTTGCATATTTCTTCAGATAAAATGTTTATTTTTGCCATTATTTAACCTTTTCCGCGAGATCGCTCAATATCATAAACGCCTGCATTGGCGAAAGATTGTTTATGTCGAGTTCTTTGAGTATGGTTTCCACCTCGCTGCGGGCAGGTTCCGCCGCGCTTTCCTCTTCCTTTACTACTGAGGTGTTAACCTCACCGTTTTCTATTGATTTTAGTATAGTTTTCGCCCTGTCGGTTACTTCCGCAGGCACGCCCGCGAGAGAAGCGACTTCGATACCGAAGCTCCTGTTTGCGCCCCCGCGCATTATTTTACGCAGGAAAACTATGCCGCCGTTAATTTCTTTTACGGCGATTTTGTAGTTCTTTACGCCGTCCAACTTGTTTTCAAGCTGCGTCAGCTCGTGGTAATGGGTCGCAAAGAGCGTCTTGGCGCCTATTTTTGAAGTTATGTGCTCGACGACAGCCCAGGCGATGGAAAGTCCGTCGTATGTGCTCGTGCCCCTGCCCACCTCGTCAAGAATTATAAGGCTGTTTTTCGTAGCATTGCGAAGAATGGACGCAACCTCGATCATTTCGACCATAAAAGTACTCTGATCGAGAATGAGGTTATCGCTCGCGCCTACGCGCGTAAAAATGCGGTCGAGAACGGGAATTTCCGCGCTCTTTGCGGGCACGAACGAGCCGATGTGCGCCATGAGAGCAATTATTGCCGTCTGTCGCATGTAAGTGCTTTTGCCCGCCATGTTGGGTCCCGTTATTATCATGGTGCGGTTCTCGCCTTCGTCGAGGAAGGTATCGTTTGACACAAATTTTTCCTTGGAAAGCGCCTCGACGACAGGGTGCCTGCCCTCCCGTATGCAGAGCGGCTTATCGCTCTGAACTATTGTCGGGCGGCAGTATTTGCGCGATTTTGCGACTTCCGCGAGAGAAACGAAAACATCAAGCCGCGCGATTGCGAAAGCAATTTTTTTGAAGTCGGAAATGTGGGCGCTAAGCTGCTCTTTAAGCTGTTCGTAAATTTCTGCTTCCAGCCTTAAAGACAGCTCCTCGCTGTTGAGAATTTTATCCTCGAGCTCCTTGAGCTCGTCGGTTATAAACCTCTCCGCATTGGCGAGCGTCTGCCGCCTGTGGTATTCGGCGGGGACTTTGTCCTTGAATGACTTGCTCACCTCTATGTAGTAGCCGAAAACCCTGTTAAAACCTATTTTCAGCGTTCTGATGCCCGTTACGTCGCGCTCGCGCGCTTCCATCTGACTTAAAATATTGCGGCTGTTCTCCTTTACAGAGCGCAGTTCGTCCAGATTTTTGTCGTAACCGCTCCTGACATAACCGCCGTCCTTCAATGTTGCGGGGGGATTGTCTGCAAGCACTTCATTTATATGCGAAGCGATATCGGATAAATCGATGAGATCGGCAGAAATATCTTTAACAGCACTGCTGTTGAACCCCGTGAGCTGAAAGGCAAGATTGGGAACAACGTTCAAAGACTGCGCCAAAAGCAGGCAGTCCGCAGGCATAACGTTGCCGTTGGAAATTTTGCCCGTCAGTCTTTCCATATCTCTTACCTGCGAAAGCATGTCGGCAATGCCCAGCCTTATTACGGTAGCGTCGAAAAATTCGGATACCGCGTCAAGGCGGTAATTAATCTGTCCGACGTCTCCGAGCGGAGAAAGAAGCATGCTGTTTAAAAGCCTTGCCCCCATCGCCGTCTTTGTTTTGTCTAGAAGCCACAAAAGCGAGCCGTATTTCTTGCCTTCCGACATGCTTTTTATAATTTCGAGATTGCGGATTGCCGCATTGTCGAGTTGAAGTCGGCTGTCGGACGAAGAATATTTTATATCGTCTATATTGCTCAGAGCGTGTTTTTGCGTATCTTTGAGATATTCCAAAAGCGCGCCGCAAGCGCAGATTGCCGCCTCTTTTTTGTCTATTTCGAATGCGGCGAGCGAATTTGCGCCGAGCTGAGCGCATACGCACCTGTACGCGGCGGCGTAGCCGAACGCCCAGGCGGGATAACTTGAAAATTTAGGGAGAAGCCCGCGCTCAACTTCGGGGGCGCTCTTGGACGCGAAAAGCATTTCGTCGTTGCAGATGACTTCGCTTACAGAAAGTTTAAGCATGAGCGCAATTGCGCGGCTCACCCCGTCATTGCCCGAAAACTGTGTGCAAGACATCTCGCCCGTAGTTATGTCCGCCCAAGCGAGCGAGCAGACTTCGCCCTCTTTATACGCGCAGGCAATAAAGTTGTTTGTCGAAGAATCAAGGTAATTTTCGTCCGTGAGCGTGCCCGCCGTTACAACCCTTATAACGTCGCGCGCAACCATGCCTTTGGCGACGGACGGGTCCTCGAGCTGTTCGCATATCGCCACTTTGTAGCCTGCGGCGACAAGTTTTGCGATGTACGCATCGGCGGCATGAAAAGGAACACCGCACATGGGCGCCCTCTCCTCTAACCCGCAATCGCGACCCGTAAGCGTAAGGTCGAGCACGGCGGAAGCCTCCTTTGCGTCGTCGAAAAACATTTCGTAAAAGTCGCCGAGGCGGTAGAAAATTATACAATCTTTATACTTTTCTTTTATCGAAAAGTAATGTTGCATCATAGGTGAAAGCGCCATAATTTTAACCTGCCACCGAACCGAACAGCGAAATGCCGTTTGCCTCGTCAACGCGAAGCATTACAAATTGTCCGATAAGATTTTTATCGCTCTTAAAATATCCCATTCTTCCGTATTCGTCCCTGCCGCAGTAAAGTCCGCGCTTTTCGTCGTAGTCTTCGCACAGAATTTCTATCGTCTTACCGAGATAATGCGCCGATTGCGCGCGGGTCTGGGAATTTACGAGGTCAACCAGCCTTATTATCCTCTCTTTTGACACCTCTTCGGGCACCTGGTCGGGCATTTCCGCCGCCTTTGTGCCTGCTCGTTTGGAATAAACAAAAGTGAACGCCGAAGAATAGCCGACCTTTTTTACAAGCTCCATCGTAGCTTCGAAATCTTCTTCGGTCTCGCCGGGGAAGCCGACGATTAGGTCGGTGGTTATAGTGCAGTCGGGTATGCGTTTTTTAAGCATTGCCACTTTTTCAAGGTATTCGCCCGAAGTATAGTGCCTGTTCATAGCCTTTAAAACGGCGTCCGAACCGCTCTGCACGGGCAGGTGCAGACATTTGCAGATTTTTGGATTGCCTGCCATAATCTCGATTAGTTCGGGCGAAAAATCTTTGGGATGGCTGGTCATAAACCTCACCCTGAATTTGCCGTCTATTTCGGCAACTTTCTTTAAAAGTTCAGGGAACGTAACGTCGCCTTTATAAGAATTGACGTTCTGACCAAGAAGGGTAATTTCCTTATACCCCTCTTTTACGAGCCCTTTTACCTCTTCGATTATTTTCTGAGAAGACCTGCTTCTCTCCCTGCCGCGCACGTAGGGCACTATGCAGTACGAACAAAAATTATTGCAACCGTACATTATGTTGACCCAAGCGTTGGGATAGCTCGTCCTCAAAGGGCTGTCATCTTCGCAGATAGACCCATCCGTATTTTCAATCTCAATAACAGTTTTTCGGCTGTTGAGTTTCTTTTCTATAAGCTCTTTAAGGTTATGAAGATTGTGCGTGCCGAAAATTATATCGACATACGGAAATTTTTCGTGCAGGTTTTCAGCCTTGTTCATCTGCTGGGGCAGACAGCCGCCCACGGCAATTATCATATCTTTCTTTGCCTTTTTCAGCTTTTTGAGCATGCCGATATTGCCGAAAGCATGATTTTCGGCATTTTCTCTTATACAACAGGTGTTGAATACTACGATGTCTGCGTCCTCAGGAGCGTCGCAGGAAGAATATCCCATTCCGCTGAGAATGCCCGCGATTTTTTCCGACTCGTGCACATTCATCTGGCACCCGTAAGTAACAATGTGGTAAAACTTGTTCATATAGAACAATTATATAATTATTTTCAGTTTTTTTCAATTAAAATGCAACAATTAATTGATTTTATAGATACTATTTTTGATGAAAACGATAGGTAAAATATTGCTGTTCAGCATACTCGCAATAATGTTTATAATGTTCGCGGGCTACACCGCCTACCTTGTGATAACTTCGGGACTGCAACTCAACGAAAACAAACTTGTAAATTACGAACAGACCATAACCGTCTATGACGGCGACGGAAATAAAATAGAAAGCGCCGCCGTTGCGGGAAACAGAAGCGCTGTTTCGGTAAAAAACCTCAAAGACTGCACGAAAAACGCCTTCATTGCCTCTGAAGACAGAAAATTTTACAGCCATCACGGACTGAACTATTCAAGAATGATAAAAGCGGCATTCCGAAATCTCACCACTTTTTCTTTTCGCGAAGGCGCATCGACAATAAGCCAACAGCTTATAAAAAACACACACCTTTCAAACGAAAAGACGCTTAAAAGAAAACTTCAGGAGATACGCCTTACCCGTCAGCTTGAAAAAAAGTATTCCAAGGACCAGATACTCGAAATGTACCTAAATACAATATATTTCGGACACAGTTGCTACGGCCTGCAGAGCGCGGCAAGATTTTACTTTGCAAAGGATGCGGAAAATCTCAATCTGTCGGAGAGCGCGACATTGGCGGGACTGCTCGCCTCGCCCAACAATTATTCGCCGTACAACAATGCAGAAAAAAGCCTGCAAAGGCGCAATACCGTGTTGAAAAGCATGCTGGAATGCTCATTTATAAACCAAAACGAATATAACCAAGCGACAAAAGAGCAAATTGTCGTCGCCGAAGACTTCGGCTCGGAGAAAAATTCAGACTACCTAGGCGCAGTTTACAACGAGCTTGAAAGCCTCGGGCTCGACTGTTACAGCGAACTTTCGGGCTGCAAAGTTTATACCTATATGGATGCGGACATGCAGTCCGCCGCCGACGAAGAGCGCGCAGACTGCGATATTTCTGTAATAATCACTAACGACGAAAACGGCGTCGAGGCATACAAAAGCACGATTAAAGGCGCAAAAAGACAGCCGGGTTCAACCATAAAGCCCCTACTCGTTTATGCCCCCGCAATAGAAGAAGGCACGGTCTATCCTTTTACGAAAATCGAGGATAAACCCGTAAATTTTGCAGGTTATTCGCCCGAAAATTACGATAAAAAATACCACGGCAACGTAAGCGTTGCCGACAGCATAAAATACAGCTATAACATACCCGCCGTAAAGACGTTAAACGCTCTCACGATCGACAAAGCGGCAAAATACGCACAAAAAATGAACCTTGAACTTTTCGACGAGGACAAAGGGCTCGCGCTTGCGCTCGGCGGAATGAAATACGGATTCAGTCTTAAAGAAATTTGCGACGCGTATAGCACTTTCAGAAAGGGCGGAAGCTACTCCCCTTCACATTTTATAAAAAAAATAGAGGATAAAAACGGCAAAGTAATTTACAGCGCTGAAAACTGTAAAGACTTCAATTCGCATGTGTTTTCGCGCGGAACATGCTCGCTTATAAATGAAATGCTTATGGGAACAAGCAAAGAAGGAACGGCAAAAAAACTGAAAAATATTCCTTACGACGTCGCAAGTAAGACGGGAACGTGCGGAAATGAGGACGGAAACACGGACGCTTTCGCTGTAAGTTACACTTCGCGACATACATTCTGCGTGTGGCTGGGCGACAAGGAAAACAAGCGCACTTCATATACGGGCGGCGGAGAATGCTGCAATATTATAAAATCACTTATCGAAAGGCGCTATGCCACCTTTAAACCTGAAAAACTTGATACAGTAAGCGGCACAGTCGAAATTTGCCTCGATAAAGAAGATTACGACAATAACGGCAAAATAATTTTAGCCGACGACCTTTCACCTAAACTGAACAGGCTTAATGTGCGCTGCATTAAACAACACATTCCGTCTTTACGCAGCAATAAATTTTCCAGCCCTGAAATAGCAAAACCGCAAATAATCGTCAATTCAAACGATATTTCTATTGAACTATGTCAGACAAAGTACTATTCATATTTAATAAAACGCGATAATATTGTTATTTATGACGATATTTGGACAAAAAATATATCGGATACGCCGCAAAGCGGAGCGCACGTTTACAGCGTTACCCCCTACTACTTTGACGGAAAAACTAAGCACTTTGGAAAAACTGTTACTCTCGACAGAATAAATTTCGGAGGCGAGACCAGTCAGAATTTGCCGCCCGATATAACGCAAAAGGAATGGTTCAACGAATAAATCTTACTTTGAATTATTTATTATTTTTTTTGCTCAACTAATGACTTTGTAAAAATATTTAAAACTTAATTGAACTCTGCGATATGCTTTGTTTTGAACTTCTACCTATTTACAAAAAATTATGCACCTTAAAAGTCGCTAAGACTTTTAAGGCGCATATCAATTTCAGGCATACAGCAAATTATATGCCAAATTCTCATTCTGATTTTGAGTATTTTGCTTTTTCAGATTACTAATCTATAACTGCGGTAAAATCTTATAATTTTACGATTTCAAGCGTGGCAAGAGCCTCTTCAATGAGCGCATCGACGTCAAGTTTGCTCTCTTCGGCAAGAACGTCCGAAATTTTAGGTCTTGTTACGGGATGCTTGGGCAAAAATACAGTGCAACAATCTTCATACGGAAGTATAGATGTTTCGTAAGTGCCTATCTGCTTGCTCCTGTCTATAATTTCATTTTTATCAAAACCGCAAAGGGGTCTTAACACAGGCAGATTTTTAATTACGCTGTTGGACGATGCCATTCCCTCTATCGTCTGGCTTGCAACCTGACCGAGGCTTTCGCCCGTAATAAGGCACTGCGCGCCGCATTTTTCAGCTATTTTTTCGGCTATGCGCATCATAAACCTTCTTAAAAGCGTAACCATGTACTCGCTGTTGCATTTTTTGTGTATTTCTTCCTGAATGTGCGTTACCTTTACAATGTGCATTGTAGTTCCGCAGGTGTATTCGGAAAGAATTTTTGCAAGGTCTATAACCTTTTCCCTCGCCTGCATGTTGGTATAAGGATAGCTGTGGAAGTGAATGCAGTCAATGCTCATACCGCGTTTTGCAATCATATGCCCTGCAACGGGACTGTCAATTCCTCCTGAAATCAAAAGCAAGCCCTTGCCCGCGCTGCCGACAGGCATTCCGCCCGCGCCTTTGAAATATTCTCCGAAAATAAGCGTTGTGCCGTTTTCGCGCACATCGATATTTACGATAAACTGAGGTTCGTGAATATCAACAGACAAATCTTTATATTCATCGAGCAACATTCCGCCGATTTCTGCACTTATCTGCATGGAATTGAGGGGGAATTTTTTATCCGCCCTGTGCGTATCCACTTTAAAAGTGCCGTATTTATTGCATACAATTTTTGCGGCTTCGAATATCTGATTAATATCGCTGGGCACTTTATATGCCACCGACATGGTATGAATACCGAAAACTTTATTGAGTTTTGAAAGTATGAGCGATATATCCTCTTCCGCAAAGCCTTCGACGAGGTATCTGCCGCTCTGACGGCGGATTTCGTGCTTAATGCCTTTGAGCGCTTTTTCCATATTGATTGCAAAAATACGCTCAAAATATCCGCGGTTGTTGCCTTTTAAATAGAGTTCGCAATATCTTATAATTATTACTTTTTCCATAATCAAGCCATTATATCTTTTCTGTTGCGCACAAGTTTATTGAGCACCTGCGCCGCCTCTGTAATTTCGTCGACTGTGTTTTCGGGACTGAAACTCAGCCTTAAAATGCCGTCTGCAAGATTTTCATCTATCCCGCAGGCTAAAATTACGCGCGAATACCTCTTTTTATCGTTCGAGGAGCATGCCGAACCCGTGCCTATTATTATTCCCAGGTCGTCGGCTTCGTGCAAAATGGTTTCTCCGCGCACGCCTTCGGCGCCCACCGTAAGTATGTAAGGCGAACCGTTCTGCGGAGAAATGCGTTTAAACAGCGATTTATCCAGCTCGTTCCACATGGTTTTGTTGAGCTGCGATACATAATCGCAATATTTATTCAAAGACGCATATCTCTTCATAGCGGCGAGTTCAAACATTTTTATCCCGAAAACGTTTTCCGTGCCGCTCCTTAAACCGCTCTCCTGCCCGCCGCCATAGATATAGGGTTTCAAAACGAGGGTCTTGCGCTTTATGAGCGCACCAGTTCCCTTCATTCCGCCTATTTTATGTGCTGAAACAGAATACATATCGACGCACTTATCGAGCCTGAAAGGAATTTTCCCGAACGCCTGCACTCCGTCCGAATGGAACAAAGTATTTTTATTTATACCTTTCACCGCGCGCGCAATTGCGTTTATATCGTTTATTGCGCCCGTTTCATTGTTGACGTGAATGACTGAAACCAACGAAGTTTTATTGTCCACGCAGGCGAGCAGTTTTTCGACATTTACGCTGCCGTCCGAGTTGAGAGGCGCAAACCTGACTTCTATACCGCGCTGTTTCAGTTCGTTTACAGCGGAAAAGACCGCGGAGTGCTCGCCGAGCGTCGTTACGACGTTGCCGCGCCTGCCTCCGCAAAAAACCGCCTGATTATCAGCCTCTGTTCCGCAAGACGTAATGACAATTTCAAAGCTGTCGTCCGCAATAAGCGATACGAGGTTTTTCCTCGCCTGTTTTAAATTTAGGTGCAAATTATAACCTTCCGCGTAGAGCGCGGAAGGATTATAATAATTGCTATACAAAAACTGGTTTGCCTCTTCCAGACACTGCTTATCTGGTCTGGTTGTGGCAGCATTATCAAGATAAATCATTTAAATTTCTATTATGCCTTTAAAAGCCTGCTTTACGGGTCCGTCGATTTCAACCGAGCCGTCCTCGCATACCTTTACGAACAGATCGCCGCCCTTGAGCTTGACGGTTATTATTTCGCCTCTGACGCATTCGCCCATATCTATTGCAGCTACAGCGGCCGCAGCTACGGCTGTGCCGCACGACCAAGTTTCGCCGCTCACTTTGCCGAGCACGCGCATTCTCAATGTTACGTTGTTTACCACTCTTACACACTCGAGGAAGTCAATTTCGGGGAAGAAATCGAGCTTGGACGAAAGTTCCTGGCTGTAATCTTCGAAATCGACGTCGTCAATCTTGTCGCAGAAGGTTACGAAGTGATTTTTGCCTATCCTTACCTTGTAAGCATATTTCTGCTTTCCGCCGTATCTCGCGTAAGTTACTAAGCCTTCGGGAAGCTCAAATTTTTCATAAGTAGGACCTTCGAGTTTTACGCATACCGAGCTAGCCGCCCCGTTGAAGCAGGATACGGAAAGTTTTTCGGCTTTGCCGCACATTTCCAGCGTAAGCTCCTCGCTGTTAACAATTCCGTTATCATAGAGGTATTTAGCCGCAATTCTGAGCGGATTGACAGCCATTCCTGCGTCCGAGCCGTCGCTGTTGAATACCCTTACCTTTGCGTCGGCGATGTCAGATTTTTCAATCAGAGCAATGCCGTCGCCGCCTATTGCATAGTGTCTGTCCGCAAAGTTAATTGCAAGCGATTCGGGGCAGGTTATGCGATTGTCCATATTGTTGAAGAAGATATAATCGTTGCCGCACGAATGCATTTTATTGAATTCGAGCTTTAATTTTTCCTTCCTCAGATGATTGATATCGACAAGTTCGGTATTGAACTGGTTGTATCTGCCGGCAATGACGTCAGCAAGCGCATTTGTAGTATCGAGCGACGTGAGCACGGTTATGCCGAGCAGAATTGCGTGGTGATGAAGGGAAATATAGTTGGTAATCGATTCCATATCCGTCTTGCCGGTATAGACGATATAATCTATCTTTCCGTCATCCATCAGCTTGAAAATATCGTCGTTCGTCGAAAGCCTTGCAACTTCGGTGCATTCGAGGCCGAGGCTTCTTATAACCTGCGCCGTGCCCTTGGTTGCGTAGAACGTAAGACCTAAATCGGCAAACTTTTTGACGATATTTACAATTTCAAACTTATCTTCGTCGTTTATAGTGAAGTAAATGCCCGAAGGGTTCTGCTTTGTGGGGTGCTTCATATTGAAGCCAGCAGAGACAAGCCCCTTGAAGAGCGCTTCTTCGATAGTTTTGCCTATGCCGAGCACTTCGCCAGTCGATTTCATTTCGGGACCGAGCTGGGAGTTGACGTCGTTGAGCTTTTCAAACGAGAATACGGGCACTTTTACCGCAACATAGGGCGAATTTTTGTAAAGTCCCGTGCCGTAACCTAACCTCTTCAGCTTTGCGCCCACCATTATTCTCGTTGCGAGGTCAACCATGGGAACGCCCGTAACTTTGGAAATATAAGGTATTGTTCTCGAAGCTCTGGGATTGACTTCGATTACGTAGAGCTCGTTGTGATAAATGAGGTACTGAATATTTATAAGACCCTTAGTTTTGAGCGAGATTGCAAGGTTTGTAGAAACTTCCACAACCTTTTTGAGCATTGCGTCGCTCAGATTGTAAGGGGGATAAACTGCTATCGAGTCGCCGCTGTGGACGCCCGCCCTCTCGATATGCTGCATAATACCGGGAATGAGCACGTCCACGCCGTCGGAAATGGCGTCAACTTCGAGCTCCGTACCCATAAGGTATTTATCGCAGAGCACGGGGTTTTCAATCTTCTGCGCGAGAATGACATCCATATATCTTTCTATGTCGTTCTGCGTGAAGGCTATCGTCATGTTCTGACCGCCGATGACGTACGAGGGACGCAGGAGCACTGGATAACCGAGAGTTTCCGCCGCTTTTACAGCCTCTTCCTTGGTCATGACGGTAAGTCCCTTGGGTCTTGCGATATGGAACTGTTCGAGAAGCTCGTCGAACCTCTCCCTGTCCTCCGCAAGGTCGATGCTGTCGGCAGGCGTACCTAAAATTCTCACACCCTTCTTGTCGAGGTAAGCGCAGAGCTTTATAGCCGTCTGTCCGCCGAACGTAATAACCACGCCGTAGGGCTTTTCAATATCGATGACGTTCTGAACGTCTTCGGGAGTGAGGCTCTCAAAATAAAGCCTGTCTGCGGTATCGAAGTCGGTCGAAACCGTTTCGGGGTTGTTGTTTATGATAATGACTTCGTAGCCGAGGCGCTTCAACGCCCATACGCAGTGAACGGAAGAATAGTCGAATTCGATACCCTGACCAATTCTTATGGGACCGGAGCCTATAACTATTATTCTCTTCTTCTTTTTCTTTCTGCTCTCCGCAACATAAGGCACAGCCTCGTCGTGAGATTTTTCGTCGTAAGTCGAGTAGAAATAAGGCGTCTGCGCAGCAAATTCCGCGCCGCAGGTATCAACCATTTTGAACGCAGCATCTATATGTCCGGGCAGCTTGTTGCCGGAAATAGTTTCGAGAGCTTTATCGGGATATCCGAGTTTTTTGCCCTCGAGATACTGCGCTTTGGTAAGCGCTTTTCCAGCAATTTCTGCCTCGTACTTGCAGAGATTTTTGAGCTTGTTGAGGAACCATTCGTCGATTTTTGTTATACCATGAATTTCCTCGATGGCAAATCCACGCTTCAAAGCCTGATAAACGACAAACAGTCTTTCGTCCGTCAGTTCGTGAAGTTTGCTTCTTATTTCCTCGTCGGAAAGCTCTGCCATCTTGGGCATATTGAGGGTATTGAGCGAAATTTCTGCGCCCCTCACAGCCTTCATTATAGCCATCTCGAAGCTGGTGCCAATCGCCATGACTTCGCCCGTCGCCTTCATCCTCGTGCCGAGAGTGCGCTTTGCATAGAGGAATTTATCGAAAGGCCACTTGGGAAGTTTTACGACGACGTAGTCGAGCGTGGGCTCGAAGCATGCGTAAGTTTTGCCCGTAACGTCGTTTTTGATTTCGTCAAGCGTATAGCCGAGCGCAATCTTTGCCGCAACTTTTGCTATGGGGTAACCGGTCGCTTTGGAAGCGAGAGCCGACGAACGCGAAACTCTGGGGTTAACTTCGATGACTGAATATTCAAACGAGTCGGGATTGAGCGCGAACTGGCAGTTGCAGCCGCCCTCTATGCCAAGTTCGGTAATGATATCGAGCGACGCCGTGCGCAGCATCTGATATTCTTTATCGGAAAGGGTTACGGCGGGCGCGATGACTATGGAGTCGCCCGTGTGTATGCCGACGGGGTCAAAGTTTTCCATCGAGCAGACAGTGAGCACGTTGCCTGCACCGTCGCGGAGCACTTCGAACTCGATTTCCTTCCATCCGCCTATGTACTTTTCGATAAGTACCTGTGTTATGGGCGAAAGCATAAGTCCGTTGTGGGCGATAAGCCTTAATTCTTCTTCGTTATGAGCAACGCCACCGCCTGCGCCGCCGAGCGTGTATGCAGGACGCACTATAACGGGATAGCCGCCAATTTTTTCAGCGACAGCCACGCATTCGTCTACTGTATAGGCGATATCCGAGGGAACTACAGGCTGACCGATTTTATTCATCGTCTCCTTGAAGAGTTCTCTGTCCTCCGCCCTGTCTATGGAATCGACGTTGACGCCGATAAGTTTAACGCCGTATTCGTCGAGGAAGCCCTCCTTTGCGAGTTTGCAGCCGAGCGTGAGCCCCGTCTGTCCGCCGAGGGAAGCCAGAAGGCTGTCGGGGCGTTCCTTGATTATTATTCGCTTGAGCGTATCGACTGTAAGCGGCTCGAGGTAAATTTCGTCTGCGAGCGCGCTGTCCGTCATAATTGTTGCGGGGTTGGAGTTGCACAATACGACATTGAGACCTGCGTCCTTCATGACGCGGCAAGCCTGTGCGCCTGCGTAATCGAATTCCGCCGCCTGACCTATTACTATGGGACCCGAACCTATTACGAGTACTTTCTTTATATCTTCTCTCTTAGGCATTGTACTTACCCTCCGTAATATTCTTTATAAATTTATCGAACAGGAATGAAGCGTCGCGCGGTCCGCCGCATGCTTCGGGGTGGAACTGAACGGTATAAGCGTTGAGCTGAGGGTAATCGAAACCTTCGCATGTGTTGTCGTTGGCATTGATATAGCTGAGCTGGCCTACGCCTTCGAGGCTGGAAGATATAACTTCATAGCCATGGTTCTGGCTGGAAATATACACCCTGCCCGTCGCAAGGCACTTTACGGGCTGGTTTGCTCCGCGGTGTCCGTACTTCATCTTTTTTGTCTTGCCGCCCATGGCGAGCGCAAACAGCTGGTGTCCGAGGCAAATGCCGAATATGGGCAGTTTGCCTGCAAGTTTCTTCAAATTTTCGATTATTTCGACATTTTCGGCGGGGTCGCCTGGACCGTTGCAAAGCATAAGTCCGCGGGGATTGAGCGCTAAAATCTGCTCCGCAGTGTAAGTTGCGGGCACTTTAACGCAGTAGCAACCGCGCTTTACGAGCTCGCGGATGATGTTATCTTTCGCGCCGAAATCCCAGACAGCCACTTTTATGCCGTCGGGGTTGCCGTAATATTCAACTTCGCTGCATGTAACGCTCTTTACTGCGTCCTTTATGACGTACTTCTCAACCGCGCTGAAATCTTTTAAAGGTTTTGAAGTTATGGCGGCGTTCATTACGCCGAACTCTCTTACAATTTTTGTAAGCTCGCGCGTGTCTATGCCATAGACGCCCACAATGTTGTTATCTTTGAGGTATTTGTCTATTGTTTCCTCGCACCTGAAATTGGAAGGTTCGTCGCACTTTTCCCTTACGATATAAGCCGAAACCCAGGGTTTTTTGCTCTCCATATCGGGCGTTACGCCGTAGTTTCCGATAAGAGGGAATGTCTGCGTAACAATCTGCCCGTAGTAGCTGGGGTCGGTGAGCGTTTCAATGTAGCCCGTCATGCCCGTCGTGAAGACAAGTTCCCCCACAACGTCGCCGTTCGCACCGAAGCGCTTTCCGATAAACTGTTTACCGTTTTGCAGCGTTAAATAAACTTTGCCGTTTTCCATGTATTGCTTCCTTGTATGAATTATTTTTAGGTTGAAATTATTTCAAAAGTTTGACCATGACGGCTTTCTGCACGTGCAGTCTGTTTTCCGCCTGATTGAAAATTTCGTCGGCGTGGGCTTCGAAAACTTCGGCGGTAATCTCTTCTTCGCGGTGAGCGGGAAGGCAATGAAGAACTATAACATCGCTCTTTGCCACAGAAAGATTTTCCTTGTTTACCTGATATCCCGCAAATGCTTTCTGCCTCTTTGCTCTCTCTTCTTCCTGACCCATAGAAGCCCAGACGTCGGTGTAAACCACGTCAGCATCCTTTACTGCCTCTTTGACGTCCTGCGTTACCGTTATATCGCCGTTTTCCTTAGCCCATTCGATGAGGCGCTTGTCGGGTTCGTATCCCTTGGGACAAGCGATGGCAAAGGACATTCCCGTCTTGATTGCGCCGACTATCAGGCTGTTTGCCATGTTATTGCCGTCGCCGACAAATGCGAGTTTGAGCCCCTTGAAACTGCCTTTGTATTCCCTTATTGTCATAAGGTCGGCGAGAACCTGACAGGGATGAGCGTAGTCCGTAAGTCCGTTGATTACGGGAATTGAGCCGTATTTCGCGAGGTCTTCTACTTCCTGCTGGGCAAACGTGCGTATCATTATGCCGTCGAGATAGCGCGAAAGAACCCTCGCGGTATCCTGAACGGGCTCGCCCCTGCCTATCTGCAAATCGTTGCTCGAAAGGAAAAGTCCGTAGCCGCCCAGCTCATAGATACCCGCTTCGAAGGAAACCCTCGTGCGCGTAGAAGCCTTTTGGAAAATAAGTCCTATTTTTTTGCCTTTAAGGTAGTCTTTCTGTACCCCGTTTATCCTTTCGAATTTAAGCTGATCAGCGAGATTGAGTATGGACAGAATGTCCTCGCGCGTCAGATCTTCCAGTTTCAATAAATGCCTCATTTACTTATTACCTCATTCAATATTTTCAATGCCTGCTCCATCTCGTCTTTTTTGATATTCAACGGCGGAAGCAATCTTACTTTGTCGTGAGCCGTAAGGACAATTAGTCCTTTTTCAAGACATTCGGCGGCAACCTGCCTTGCGGGTTTAGTCGTCTCTATACCAATCATAAGACCTAAACCGCTGACAGATTTTACGTTGCGTATGCGCCCCAAATTTGCCATAAAATAAGCGCCCTTTCCTTTGACTTCGTTGAGAAGGTCATCTGTAAGCCTTTCCACAATGCTTATTGCGCCCGCGCAGGCAACGGGATTTCCGCCGAACGTTGAGCCGTGGTCGCCGTAGGTGAACGTGTCGGCACACTTGCCGAACATCATGCAGGCGCCTATCGGCAGTCCGCCGCCGAGCCCTTTTGCGGTAGTTACGATATCGGGATGAATTCCGAAACGCTCATAAGCGTACATATAGCCCGTTCTGCCGTTGCCGCACTGCACTTCGTCGCAGATTAACAGGATATCGCGCTCTTTGCAGAACTTTTCAAGCTCTTTTAAAAATGTTCCGTCCAAGACGTTTACTCCGCTCTCGCCCTGTATGCACTCCACCATAACGGCGCAAGTTTTGTCCGTATAGCAGGAAATTATGCCGTCCATATCTGGGTCGGCGTATTTAAATCCGGGCAGGAACGGGTCAAAATATTTATGGAACTCATCCTGTCCCGTAGCCGTAAGCGTCGCAATCGTTCTGCCGTGGAAAGAATTTTTTAAGGTTATTATTTCATTTCTGCCGTAGCGCGTGTTTCCGTACTTTCTGGCAGTTTTTATCGCACATTCGTTGGCTTCTGCGCCGCTGTTGCCGAAAAACACCTTGCTTGCACCCGTCTTTTCGCAGAGAAGTTTTGCAAGGCGCGCCTGCGGCTCGGAATAATACAGGTTTGACGTATGCTGTATAAGGTTGATCTGATTTACAACGGCATTCTTCCAGACTTCGTCGCAGATGCCGAAGATGTTTACACCGATACCCGTCGCACAGTCTATGTATTCCTTGCCGTCGAAGTCGTAGAGCCTGCTGCCCTCGCCGCGCTCGAACGCCACGTCAAAGCGCGCGTAAGTGCTTGCAATATACTCTTTGTCGTCGTTTATTATACTTTTTTTGTCCATTTGCTGCACCTTATTAAAATAAAGACTGATTTAAAAAAATAAATCAGTCGGTTATATAAACATTGTTCCGCTGCCTTCGTCGGACAATATTTCTATTAAAATGGAATGAGAAACCCGTCCGTCGGTAATGAACACTTTTTTTACACCGCGGCGGATTGCATCTTTACAACATTCTATCTTGGGGATCATTCCCCCCGATATTATACCCTGCTTGACGAGCGCGGGAATATCGGAAACGTAAACTTTTTTAATGAGGCTTTCGGGGTCGTCTTTATTTTCGAGAAGTCCCCTTATGTCCGTCATGAGAATTAAACTTTCCGCCTTGAGAGCGCCTGCTATGGAAGCGGCGGCCGTATCGGCGTTGACGTTGTATATATTTCCTTCGTCGTCATAACCGACGGTAGAAATAACGGGAACATAACCGAGCCCGAGGAGGTCGGTTATTATTTCAGTATTTATCGATGTTATTTTTCCGACGAAGCCGAGACTTTCGTCCTGCTTTTCGCACTTTATAAGGTGTCCGTCCTGTCCGCAGATGCCTACGGCTTTTCCGCCGTGACGGCAAATGAGGTCGGTGAGCGACTTGTTCACCTTACCAGCGAGAACCATGCGGACGATTTCGGCTGTTTCTGCGTCGGTGTGGCGAAGTCCGTTGACAAAACGCGTCTCCTTGCCCATCTGTTTTATGGTCTGGGAAATTTCGGGACCGCCGCCGTGAACGAGAACGACTTTTATTCCTAAAAGATTGAGAACGACCAAATCGCGCATGACAGACGATTTTAATTTTTCGTCAATCATCGCGTTTCCGCCGTACTTTACGACCAAAATCTTATTGAAATACTTTTTAATGTAAGGCATCGCCTCAATTAAAAATTCAGCCTGTTCCTGTTTGTTCATGTCAAGTCCTGTAATCGCCGTTTATTTTAACGTAATCGTAAGTTAAGTCGCAACCCCATGCGGAAGCCTTGAAATTGCCCGACTTAAGATCTATATCTACGCTGATTTCGTCCTCGGAAAGAACCTTTTTTGCAAATTCTTCGGAAAAATCGAGACCGTAACCGTTTTCGCAGACCTTAATTTTGCCTGCCGACGAACCGAATGTAACGTCGATTTTATTTACATCGACGTCGGCGCCCGAATAACCTATCGCACAGAGCACCCTGCCCCAGTTGGCGTCGGCGCCGAACATTGCAGCTTTGAAAAGCGATGATTTAATGACCGATTTTGCAACCGTGCGCGCAGTTTTAAGATTTTTCGCGCCGAATACGTTGCATTCTATAAGTTTAGTCGCGCCCTCTCCGTCTTTTGCCAGCATTTTGGAAAGGGTAACCGTGCAGTAATTGAGCGCTTTTGCAAACCTGCTGTAAGAAAGTCCCTTTTTATCGATAAGGTCGTTTCCCGCAAGACCGTTTGCAAGAATGCAGCACGTATCATTGGTTGACTGGTCGCCGTCAACGGAAACCATGTTGAAGGAACTTTTTACGTCCTCGGAGAGCGCTTTCTGCAACATTTCGGGCGTAATCGCTACGTCCGACGTGAGGAAAATGAGGTTGGTTGCCATATTGGGGCAAACCATGCCAACACCCTTTGCAATGGCACCTATGCGGCATTTTTTGCCGTCAAGGATAAATTCGACGGCAACCTGCTTTTCGACCGTATCGGTTGTCATAATCGCTTCGGCAGCATAGCTGCTCTTATTTCCGAGCCCTTCGTAAAGTTCAGCCATGTGCTCCTTCATGGGGTCGAGGCTGAGTTTCTGACCGATAACGCCCGTGGATGCAACAATTACGTCGCTTGCGGGAATTCCGCTGACGCTTTCGACGAGAATGCACATACCTTCGGCGATCTCGATACCGTTTGCGTTGCAGGTGTTAGCGTTACCGCTATTACATATTATAGCCTGCGCGTGCCCGTCGGTCAAGTTCTTTTTGGTAACAATAACGGGAGCGCCCTTAACAAGATTGCTTGTGTAAACGCCCGCAGCCGCAGCCCTGACCTCGCTGACAATGAGTGCAAAGTCCTTTTTGACTTTATTTTTGCGGATGCCGCAATGCACTCCGTTTGCTTTAAATCCTAGCGGAGCGCAAACGCCGCCCTTTATACTCTTAATTTTCATTATAGCTCACTCGTATATACAATAAATATTTTTATCACAACAAAATTAAACTTTTTTACGGCAGTAAGTCAAATCGCAAAAACGAACGATAAGTGATAATTTTACTATTTATTCAGCATTAAAGCCTCATGCCATTTGAACAGGGAATAATCAATTATAATGAAATATTTTAATGAAATATTTTTATAAATTCAATAAACTGAATAAATTGAGAAATTTCCTGTAACGTTTCTGCCTATTGTTAAAGAATTTACACCTTTGATTTCCGCTTCTTATGTTCCAGGCTTTTTCCTTCGTGGAAAGCAGCTTTTAAAATGCAAAACTTTAAATGAGCGAAGTTCTCTCGTCGAGCCCGAGCATTATATTCATATTCTGCACGGCGGCGCCTGAAGCGCCTTTGCCGAGATTATCGAACACGCTGCAAAGCAAAATCTCCTCATCGTTGCCGCAGACATAAATTTCCAGCATATTGCTTCCTGCAAGTTTATTTGACGCAAGATAGGCAGGAATTTCGTTTTGTTCAACTATTTTTATGAAATTCTGCGACGCATAGTACTCTGTAAAGTACTTTCTGACATCGTTTAAGGTGCATTTTTTAGTCATGAGACGGGTATGAACAGGCACACTCACGCACATACCGCAATAAAAGTCGCAGATTATCGGCGCAAATGCGGGAGCAAATTCAAGCCCGCACTCATTTATCATTTCGGGCAAATGCTTATGCCTCAGACCGAGCGCGTAATGTCTTGGCGAGGATAGAGAAATATCCCTCTGCTCGTCTTCATACTGCGCAATACCTTTTTTGCCTGCACCTGAATATCCGCTGAGCGCATGACAATCGAAAGGATAGTCTGCCGCCACAAGCCCGCCCTTCACCAAAGGCGCAACCAAGGTTATGAAACCAGTCGCATAGCACCCGGGATTGGCGACCCTGTTTGCCTTTTTAATAAGTTCACGCCTTTCGGAGGAAATTTCAGGCAGACCGTAAACCCAGTCGGGATGCGTTCTGTGAGCGGTTGACGCATCGATAATTCTTGCGCGGGGCGAAGT
>ULSO01026456.1_pt1 | contig 80515 bp, 76 predicted proteins | sample 1956701 | NCBI WGS metagenome assembly ULSO01 (sample SAMEA4835708, study PRJEB28245) | human gut metagenome | biome: gut microbiome; material: fecal sample | place: Denmark | collected 2008 | reverse complement strand
CGCCACTTCTTTGTGGCGGATTATGGGATGCAGGTCAATATTGCAAGCCGCTACGGCATTAAGAACTATGCCGTCAAAGGCCGGGATTATCTGTTTGTTAACGGCGACAACATGGATTTTCGTTACGAAAACATTAAGATCCTGAATTCCTTTCACGGGGTAACAAAAAAAGAGACCGCAAAGGGTCTCCGCTATGTTGCCAAAATCCATATCAACGGGAATTATACCATAGGCTCTTATCCTACCGACATTGAAGCCGCCATTGCCTATAACAAGGCGATTGACCTTCTCAAAAAAGGCGGCGTGACCAAAAGGTTTCTTCCCAATTATCTTGAAAATCTTTCCCCTATGGCCTACGCCGACATTTATGCAAAGGTTCCTGTTTCAGACAAGATCCTTCATTATTTGCGGGAGTAATCTACAAAGCTGATACTGTAAGCCGCTTTCTTTTCCACTCCGTCTATCTCCTGCGAGCCTGCATACCTCCAAAGCCGGAACTGATAAGGATAATCCGGTACTGCTGATTGGTCGGAAAGCCACACATCATAGTCCTCTAAGAGCTTATCGCCATATATTTCTCCTAAAAGGAAATTCCGATCTCCATACAGGAGGGTTCTGTAGCCTTCATACTCTATCTCCGACAAAAACGCTTCTGCAATCTGAGATTTCTCATCTGCTGTCAGGCTGTCAATTCTGGACTTATCGTTTGCAGCATATTTCATCTCAAACGCCACCGGATATGTAATATGATAAGGGATCAGATTGGTGATTACATATTCCGCTTCCTCTACCGCTTCCTCCACATCGATCGCCTGGGAAGAAAATACCACTCCCACCATCAGATCTGCCTCCTGGGCTGCCGTAATGTTTCCTACAAAGCTCTCATCTAAGGATAACCTTCCGGTTTCATAGCCTCTGCTTCCCAAATGCAGCATGACAAAATCAACACCGTCCTCTTTCAGCCTTTTAAAATCCACCTGGCCGCTTTCCTCTGACAATTCTACTCCAAGGAAAGATTCCTTTTCTCCTTCTATGTCATACTCCATTTTCCCGTTTACAATCCGTAAATTGGTAAAATCATAGTCATTTTGCGGAAGATCTTCGTTTATTTCCACCCATTTTGTCTCTCCGTCATGAAGCGTGACCTGAATGTGCCTTCCATCTGCTTCCATTTCCTCATCCGTCGGCTCATGGGACGCTGTAGGCGACGGGCTTTCTGTCGGCTCCGGTTCTTCTACCACCACACTGCCATCCTGATACATATTCCAGAAATCAAGGTCCTCCGCCCGCAGCTTGTGGTTTCGGTACAGACTTTCTATATCCCCATTTTCTTCCCCTTCCGCCTGCTGCAAGTCTTCCTCGGGCGTAGGGGACGGTGACGCCACCGCATAGGCTCTGTTTTGGGAGCCTGAATTTCTCTGACTATTGCTAAAAAATACAACGGCAAGGATCAGCAGGATCACAGCCGATACACCTACGATCGTGTAGATCACAGGCATTCCCATGCCTCTTTCCTCCTCATGTCCATCTGACAAACGCATAACTCCTCTTTTCCCCGGCTCTTTTCAAACCGGCTCAAAAAATATATAATTACTATACATGAAACCATTATCCTTTACAACCGGAAATGACAGAAACATGCCTGTGAAAAATTACCCAGAAACGAGGATCCTGATATGAAATTTTCCAAAAAGCTTACGCTTTTTCTTTTTGTCCTGTTGCCTGCCCTGCTTCTTGAAGGCTGCTCCCTGCAAAAAGATCCGGTCTCTGCCACCGGCTTTTATTTTGATACCGTGATCCAGATCACCTTATATGACGAAAAGGACAAGCCTCTCCTGGAGGACTGTCTCTCCATGGCAGAGCATTACGAAAAGCTTTTGAGCGCCACAATAGAGGGAAGCGATATCTGGAACCTGAACCATGCAAATGGCTCTTATGTTACCGTTTCCGACGACACCCTTTTTCTTCTGCAGAAAGCCCTTTCCTACGCCGAATTGTCGGAGGGCGCCGTAGATCCTACTATCGGCACTCTGTCCGGTCTCTGGAATTTCGGTTCTGATAACGAAAAGCTTGTGCCCTCTGATCCCCAGATCAAAGCTGCGCTTTCCCATGTAGATTATCATGCTTTGCACATCCGCGGAAAAGAGGTTTGTCTTACGGACCCTCTTGCCCAGGTGGATCTTGGCTTTATCGCCAAAGGCTTCATTGCAGATCAGATGCGCGATTATCTGACTGTAAAGGGCGTCACAAGCGGTCTCATCAACTTAGGCGGAAATGTTGTTGTGATAGGCTCCAAGCCGGATGGCAGCGACTATAAGATCGGCATCCAGAAGCCCTTTGCCGATGCCGGGACTCCCGCTCTTACCCTTTCTCTCTCAGACACCAGCGTGGTTTCTTCCGGCAATTATGAACGTTACTTTGAAATAGACGGACAGCTTTATCATCATATTCTCTCTACCCAAACCGGGTATCCTGCGGATACCGGCCTCTCCCAGGTCAGCATTCTGTGTAAAAGCTCCTGTGACGCCGACGCCCTTTCCACTCTCTGTTTTGTGCTCGGATACGAAAAAGCCGCTCTGCTTTTAAAAGACATGCCGGAGATAAAGGCTGTCTTTCTTACGCAAAGCGGCGAGCTTCTCTATGTCAATTTCGATTAGATCAGAGTCTTTCCGGATAAAACATTCTGGTAATCCTCCAGGTTCCTTGCAAGAAGGGCCGGTGTATCCAGTCCGTAAGGACATTTCGCCTTACACCGGTTGCAGTGCAGGCAGTTTTTGATCTTTTCCATCTTCTCCTGGGTTTCTTTTGTCAAGTGTCCGGCCGTAGGGGAACGGCGAAGCAGCAGAGACATTCTGGCACAATTATTGATTTCTATTCCTGCGGGACAGGGCATACAATATCCACATCCCCTGCAGAATTCTCCTGCCAGCTCCCTGCGGTCTTTTTCAATCACCGCTGCAAGTTCCTTAGTCATAACAGGCGGATTTTTGATATAGGAAAGAAATTCATCCAGCTCGCTCTGTCTTTGGATCCCCCAGATAGGAAGCACATTTTCAAAACCGGCGGCATGCGCATAAGCCGCTGCAGAATTGGTGATCAGTCCACCGGACAACGCCTTCATGGCAATAAAGCCCATATCCTCTTTCTCACAGGCCTTTACCAGCGCTTCCTCCTTTTCCGTAGCCAAATAACAAAAGGGGAATTGCAGTGTCTCATACAAGCCGCTTTCAATGGCCTCCTCTGCCACATGCAGACGATGGTTCGTAATACCGATATGCCGGATCTTTCCCTGTTTTTTTGCTTCCAGGGCTGCCTCATAAAGGCCGGATCCATCTCCCGGTTTGGGACAGAAGGCCGGATTATGGAACTGATAAATATCAATATAATCTGTTTTCAGATTTTTAAGGCTCTGTTCCAGATCCTTAAACAGCTCCTCTCCCCTTGTGGCAGCGGTCTTTGTGGAAATGAAAAGCTGATCCCTGATCTTTTCAAAGGCAAGCCCCAATTTATGCTCACTGTCACTATAGGCTCTTGCCGTATCAAAAAAGCGGATCCCGCCTTCAAAAGCACTTCTCAAAATCCCTACGGCAGTTTCGTCATCTACCCTCTGGATCGGCAATGCGCCAAAGCCATTTTTTTCTACAACGATCTGCGTGCTTCCAAGTCTTACCTTCATCCTCAAAAACCTCCGTTTCACCGGTGCTTTACGCCCCAGAAATTATAATCATAAGCTTTAGGTCTACGCTCAGGCCTTCAATGCCACAATGGACTTTCTGGGACATTTTTCTGCACAGACGCCGCAGCCCTGACATTTCTCGTAATCAATAGCAGCATGAAACTCTTCTATCTCCACTGCCTCTGCAGGACAGTTCTTTTTACAAAGCTGGCAGCCGATACAGCCTACCTTACAGTCCTTCATGGTTACAGGCCCCTTATCCTTTGAACTGCAGGCAACCGCAAAGGAAGCGTCATAAGGGATCAGGGATATTAAATGCTTGGGACAGATCTCCACGCATTTTCCGCAGGCCTTGCAGGCCTCCCTGTCTACTACTGCCACTCCGTTTACCACATGGATTGCATCAAAGGGACAGACCTGGACACAGCTTCCATACCCAAGACAGCCGTAATTACATCTCTTTGCGCCGCCGTTTGGTACGAATGCCAGCATCCGGCAGTCCTCAATTCCCGTATAGTCATAATCCAGCGTGATCTTGTCACAGTCTCCCTGACACTTTACAAACGCTGTCATCCTGGTGCTTTCCTGTGCTTCCACACCCATAATTTCAGCGATCACCTTTCCCACAGGCTCTCCTCCCACAGGACAGGCATTTACAGGGGCTTCCCCCTTTGCAATGGCCGCTGCCAGTCCGCTGCATCCCGGGAAACCGCATCCTCCGCAGTTATTTCCGGGAAGCGCTTCCAGAACAGCTTCCTCTTTTTCATTTACCTCTACCTTAAACTTAATGGCCGCAATTCCCAGGAACAGACCTACAAAAAGGCCTACGCCACCTACAGCGGCAACCGCCGAAATAATTCCTGCTACGCTCACCATACCACCTCCTACAAAAGACCGGAAAAGCCACAAAAGGCAATCGCCATAAGTCCTGCAGTAACCAGAACAATGGGCATTCCCTTAAAGGATTCCGGAATATCATTGTATGCCATCTTTTCCCTGATTCCTGCAAGTATCACGATGGAGATCGTAAATCCAACGGATGTGGCAAAACCATTTACCACTCCCTGCAGGATACTGTAATTTTTCTGTACATTGGTAAGCGCCACACCAAGCACTGCACAGTTAGTTGTGATCAGGGGAAGGTACACGCCCAGCGCTTTATATAATGACTGCATAAATTTCTTTAAGAACATTTCCACAAACTGAACCAGTGCTGCGATCACAAGAATGAACACGATCGTCTGCAGATAAGTAAGATCAAGAGGCGTTAATATAAACTGGTAAATTGCTCCCGCCACTGCTGACGCCAGCGTAATTACAAAGATAACGGCGGTTCCCATTCCTGCCGCAGTATTGATCTTCTTGGAAACGCCAAGGAACGGACATAAGCCCAGGAACTGGCTGAGTACAACGTTGCTGACTAAGGATGAGGAAATTAAAATAATCAATAATTCTTTCACGGCTGCCATTTATTTTTCCTCCTTTTCCGCTACAGGCTTCTCTTCTTTCCGCTGTCCGCAAAGAGTATCTGCACATGCTGTGCAGTCGCTGCAGCAGCCGGACTGGATCTTCGACATATCCTTGCCCTTCTTTTCTCCTGCGCGTTTGATCTTATTCTGCGTTGCCGTAAGAGCGGCAAGCACGAAGAACGCTCCGGGCGCCAGTACAAAAATACTGCACGGCACATAGCTTTGAGGCATAACGTTGATGCCAAAGACCTGGCCTGCTCCCAGCAGTTCTCTCACAGCGCCGATGATGGTAAGGGCCAGTGTAAATCCAAGTCCCATTCCAACTCCGTCAAACAGGGAAGAAACCACGCCGTTTTTGGAGGCATAGGCCTCTGCCCTTCCCAAAATGATACAGTTTACAACGATCAGCGGAATATATAACCCCAGCGCATCATATAAGGACGGCAGATACGCCTCAAGCAGAAGCTCTACCACCGTTACAAACGAGGCAATGACTACGATAAAGGCCGGAATACGCACCTTATCCGGTATAACCTTTCTGAGCATGGATATAAACATATTACTTAAAGCAAGCACTGCCATGGTAGTAAGTCCCATTCCAAGTCCGTTCACCGCAGAGGTTGTAACTGCAAGAGTGGGACACATTCCAAGTGTCAGCACAAAAGTAGGATTTTCGGTAATGATACCATTCTTTAAACGTTCAACTGCACTTCCCTGTTTCATTGCATGCTACCTCCTAACTGCGTCTGGAAAACATACAGTCCTGCATTTACTGCTGTTGTCACTGCATTTGTGGTAATCGTAGCGCCACTGATCGCATCGATCTGACTGTCCATGGTGGAACCTGACTTTGTATAGGTAAAGTTTGCCACCTTCTTATTCTCAAACTGAGGCTTTAATACGCTTTCTGCTTTCATACCAAGTCCGGCAGTTTCTGAAATGCTCAGAATGGAAATCCCATTTAAGGTTCCATCCTTCTGAATTCCCATGGCAAAGGTAATGTCTCCACCATATCCTTCATGGCTTGTGACGGTAAGGACATAGCCAAGTACATTTCCGCCCTCATCCACTGCTTCCAAGACACTGCCTAAGTCCACATTCTTGTAATTGGTATCCCAGGTGGTATCTCCTTCGGGAGCAGCAAGCTCTAAGGGTGCCGAAAAATCAAACGCATCCGGGAATACTTCCTGATACGCTTCCTTTGCAGCCTTTTCCTTTGCCGCTGCAATGGGCTCTTTGGTGATCTGATATACAAAACCAAGGATCAATCCTGCCATTACGGTGATCACCAGCAAAACAGCAGCGTCCTTTATCATTTTCTTCATATCATTCATGCTCTTTCCCCTCCTTTTCCGAAGGCTTTCGGCATGGTGATCTTCTCAATCAGAGGTACCAGCAGATTTCCTAATATGATCGCATAGGAAACGCCTTCTGCAGAAGGACCGTAGATACGGAAAATACCGGTCAGAACGCCCAGCAAAACGCCATACAGGTACTGTCCTTTCTTGGTGATCGGTCTTGTAACGTAATCCGTTGCCATAAAGAACGCTCCCAGCATCAGGCCGCCTCCTGCAAGGTGTGCGCTGATAAATGCCGGATCAAAGCCATGTCCGCCAAAAAGCGCTACGAAGAGTGCAAAGGTTACAATATAGGTTCCCGGTATCCTTAAGTCAATGACTCCTAAAAGGATCAGGAAGCAGGCACCGATGATCAGTGCGATCATGGAAGTTTCTCCTATGGTTCCCGCCGTCTTTCCGATCACCATATTCAAAATATTAACATCCTCTCCTGCCTTCAGACTAGCAAGCGGTGTTGCGCCTGAATAAGTATCACAATCAAAATTGCACATGATAGAGGTATAGGAAATCAAAAGGAAGCATCTTGCTCCAAGCGCCGGGTTCATAAAGTTTTGTCCCAGACCTCCAAAGAGCATTTTCACTACCAGTATGGCAAACACACCACCGATCACTCCGATCCACCAGGGAGCTGCCGGAGGCAGATTCAGTGCAAGCAGTAGCCCTGTAACTACCGCTGAGAAATCTCCTATGGTTACTTTTTTGTGCATTGCCTTTTCATATAAAAACTCTGTAAGAACCGTTGTGGCAACGGTTATTAAGATCAGGATCAGTGCCCCGGATCCAAAATTATAAATACCAAAGCCCGCCGCAGGAAGTAACGCAATGATTACTGCAAGCATAATATTGCCTGTTGTCACTTTAGACCTGATATGGGGATTGGATGACACCTTCATCAAATCACTCATGGCTGTTCCTCCTACTTTTTCTTCTTTGCAAGCTGCATTTTACGCATGGACTTGATCACCTGCGTCAGGGGTCTTTTTGCCGGACAGATATAACTGCAGCAACCGCATTCGCAGCATTCCATACCGTTATTTTTCACAAAGGCTTCTTCATCGTAATGCTCCGCACAGTCTGCAAGAAGCTTCGGAACTACTCTGCCGGGACATACCTCCACACATTTTCCACAGTTGATGCAGGGACCGGGTTCCGTTGCCGAAACATCATCTCTGGTCATACAAAGAAGGGCTGACGAGGTCTTGGTGGTGGGAACATCCAGATCAAAAATTCCAAAGCCCATCATGGGACCACCGGAAATGATCTTCACCGGCTCCTCCTTAAAGCCCCCTGCTTCTTCTATCAGTTCATGATAATTGGTTCCGATCCTTACCTTAAAGTTACAGGGCTTTGCAATGGCGTCTCCTGTTACCGTGACAATCCTGTGCATAAGGGGTTTTCCATTGATCACCGCATTATATATAGCGATCACTGTATCCACATTATTTACTATACAGCCTGCATCTGAGGGAAGCATGGAGGAATTAATGGCTCTTCCCGTGGTAGCATAGATCAGATGCCTTTCTGACCCCTGCGGATATTTTGTTTTCAGGGCTTTCACCGTGATCTTCGGTTCATCCTTGGTCAAATATTTTAATCTGGTAATGCAATCCGGCTTGTTATCCTCAACCGCCAGGATCCCTCTTGCGTTTTCAAACAGACTGAGAGATACCTTCAGTCCGCCGATCAGGTATTCCGGCTCCTCTAACATCTTTCTGTAATCAGAGGTAAGATACGGTTCGCATTCCGCACAGTTTACGATCACATATTCAATCTTGTCCGGTTCCTTGGGAGACAGCTTCACTGCAGTAGGGAAACCTGCGCCTCCCATACCAACAATTCCCGCCTCACGGATCTTTTCAATCTTTTCTTCCCGGGTCATTTCATCGAAGGGCTTTACGGGAGGCCATTCGATCTCTTCGTATTTTTCATCATTTTGAATTACAATGCTCATCACATTGTCCCCGGTAACCACTCTTCTCGGTTCAATCGCTTTTACCGTTCCGGAAACAGTTGCATAAATAGGCGCCGAGACAAAGCCTCCTGCCTCAGCAATTTTCTGTCCAACCAGAACACTGTCCCCTTTATTTACAATGGGTTTCGCCGGTGCTCCGATATGCTGTGAAAGCGGATACACCAAATCCCCCTTTGGTAAGACTTCTCTGATCGGCTTGTCCTTAGACAGGTCTTTTCCGTCATAGGGATGGATCCCACCCGAAAACGTTAATCTTGCCATTTTTTACCCTTCTTTCCCCTCCTGCTTATGGAGAATTTTTTTCAATGATCCTCTTTTAAATATACTATTTTTTTGTCGAAAATACTACTGCATTTTTTAAAAATATGCTACACTAATCTTTAAGAATGATCTTTCAATGGGGAAATTTTGCGCAAGGCTTTGTACTGTCGCTTTGCGCTGCAGGAATGGAGATTTTATGAAAACAGAAGAAACAATACTCGGAAATTTTAAACTGGAATATCCCCTGGAAAATCTGGCTCCTTTGGACCAGATTTTGTTTCTGGATATAGAGACTACCGGATTTTTGGCAGCAAGCTCCACGCTTTATCTTATCGGCTGCGCTTATTATACGGAAGGCAACTGGATCATCCGCCAGTGGTTTGCACAGACCCCTGATGAGGAGGCCGAGCTTTTAAAAGCCTTTTTTGATTTTTCAACACAATTTTCCTATCTGATCCATTATAACGGCAACACCTTTGATCTGCCCTTTTTGCAGTCAAAGGCTGCAAAGCACGGAATCACATGGAATTATGGCCATATGGAAGGTCTTGATATTTACCGCAGAGTTACCCCCTACAAAAACTTTTTAAAGCTTCCAAACTGTAAGCTGAAAACCGTGGAGGCTTTTCTGGGCATCCGGCGTGAGGATGGATACAATGGCGGAGAATTAATCCAGGTCTACATTGATTACACTACCTCCCATGACTATAATCTCTATCACACCCTGCTTCTTCATAACTCTGATGACATCAAGGGTATGCTGGAAGCACTGCCGATCCTTTCCTATTATGATCTCTTTAACTGTGATATCAAAGCCCGGAAGGTACAGGCAAATTATTACACAGATCTACACGGAGTTCCCAGGAAGGAGCTGATCCTTTCACTGGTATTTGCTTCTCCTCTTCCGGTGCCGGTAAGCTTTATGGGAAGGAGCTGCCATTTCAAGGGAGAAGGCTACGAAGGGGTATTGATCGTACCTATTTACGAGGAAGAAATGAAATATTTTTACGCCAACTATAAAAACTATTATTATCTTCCGACGGAAGATATGGCAATCCACAAGTCCATCTCTTCCTTTGTTGACAAGGAATACCGCCAGCAGGCAAACGCTTCCAACTGCTACACCCGTAAGCTTTCGCTTTTCCTTCCCCAGTGGGAAATCCTGGTGGAGCCCTTCTTCAAGAGGAACTACAAGAGCACGGATCTGTTCTTTGAGCTGACTGATGAGATCAAGAAAAATCGGGAGCTCTTTTCCAAATATGCCAGTCATATTCTCAATTTTATGGCAAAGCCCGAATAAACTAAAAACGGGAGGAATTTCTTTTTACCGGAAATTTCCTCCCATTTTTATTATAATTGTTATTTCAAACGTTCCCGGACAGGGAAATTACTTTTTGGGCCTCTCATAATAGAAGGAGCTTTTCCTGTCATATCCCATATCCCGATGATTAATGATCTGCTCTGTACTGCCGATAAATAAAATTCCACCCGGCGTAAGCGATTGATAGAATTTACGGAACACTTCATCTTTTGCTTCTTCCGTAAAATAGATCAGCACATTACGGCACACGATCATATGACAGTCCTTGGGATAGGTATCCAAAAGCAGGTTATGCTCCCGGAATTCCACCCTTGATTTAATTTCATCAGAGATCTGATAAGACGGCCCTACTTTGGTAAAGTACTTTCGTTTCAGGTCATCAGGCACATTGGCAATACTCTTTTCACCGTATAGGCCAACCTTCGCTTTGGCAATTACCTGCTTATCCAGATCCGTTGCCGTGATCCGGATCATATTAAGCGGAATATGTCTCGAAAGGGCCATCACCAGGGAATACGGCTCATCTCCTGTCGAACAGGCAGCGCTCCAGATATGTAACGACTTTCCGAATTTGGAGATCAATTCCGGCACAATTTCTTTTTCCATCACCTGCCACTGCTCCGGGTTCCGATAAAATTCCGAAACATTGATCGTCAGATAATTTACGAATTCCTCAAACTTCACCTTATCCGTCTTTAAAAGCTGTACATATTTGTCGTAACCGGTCACACCGTTTTTCGTGATCAGTGCATCAATACGGCGCTTCATCTGTCGTTCCTTATAAGCGTTTAAGTCAATTTTGGTCATTTGAAGAACTGCTGTTTTAAACCATTCATAATCATAAGCCATAATTGCACCTCATTCCTTATATTCTTTTTCTATTGTATTTAATTATTATAGCACAAAAGATTGGCCAACAACAAAAAGGAATGGCCCAAGCGAACCATTCCTTATCATTTGTCAAATAACGCCTGTCCTATTTCTCTTCTGCAGCGATCACAGCATCAATGTCTACAGATACAACGTCAGCGTCGTCTTCCTTCACTTCCTCTGCAGGCTCTGCTTCGGGTTCCGGAGCGAGAAGTGCCTTTACACTGAGACTGATCTTCTTATCTTCGCCGTTGAAATCTACAACCTTTGCTGTTACCTCATCGCCAACCTTCAGTACGTCAGAAGGCTTCTCGATATGCTCCTTGGAAATCTGTGATACATGAAGGAGTGCATCCACACCGGGCTCAAGCTCTACGAAAGCGCCAAAGTCAGTCATTCTTGCCACCTTACCTGTAACAACATTTCCTACTGCATACTTGCTGTCGGCATCCTTCCAGGGATTTGCATCTTCAAATTTCAGGCTGAGTGCGATCTTATTACCGGAAATCTCTTTAATAAAGGTCTTTACCTTATCTCCTACCTTGAATACCTTCTTGGGATTTTCGATACGTCCCCAGGACATTTCGGAAATATGAAGGAGACCATCTGCACCTCCGATGTCGATAAATGCGCCAAAGTCTGTTACATTCTTAACAACGCCTTCTACTACATCCCCAACGTGGATGCTTTCAAGAAGCTTCTTCTGCAGTTCTGCCTTCTCTGCAACTAAAAGCTGCTTGCGGTCACCGATATATCTTCTTCTCTTAGGATTATACTCTGTGATTACAAACTGGATCTCCTGACCGGCATACTTGGTCAGATCCTTCTCATATACATCAGAAACAAGGCTTGCCGGGATGAATATTCTGACTTCATCCACGATCACGCTGAGACCGCCCTCTAATACCTGTGCAACCTTTGCAGTCAGGACTTCCTTGTTGTTGTAGGCTTCTTCAATTCTCTTGTTGCCGCGGTCAGCAGCCAGTCTCTTGTAGGTCAGGATTACCTGTCCTTCGCCGTCGTTTACCTTCAGGACTTTTACTTCCATGGTATCGCCCGGCTTCACTACAGCGGTAAGATCTACATTAGGCTCGTTGGTATACTCGTTTCTTGTAAGGATACCATCTGACTTGTAGCCGATGTTAAGAATGATTTCTTCAGGCTTAACATCTATGACTGTACCTTCAACTACCTCTCCTGTATGTATTGTCTTTAATGATTCTTCCAACATTTGTTCAAAAGTTAATTCTGACATAATTTTGAACCTCCTCGATAATATTGTTGGGGGTGGAAGCCCCCGCAGTAATACCCACCAGAGCAGCAGTTTTAGGCAGTTCCAAATGCAAATCTTCCAGTGTTTGTATAAAAAATGTGGCCGCACACTTCTCACGACAGATTTCATAAAGCTTCTGTGTATTGGAGCTGTGCTTGCCACCTATTACAATCATCGCATCGACCTTTGCCGCGATTTCACCAGCTTCCGTCTGTCGTTCCTCTGTTGCATTACAGATAGTATTTACAACATTAACATTGTAACCTCTTTTCCTAAAAATTTCAACTAATTCTTGAAATTTGTTGTAGTTAAATGTCGTCTGAGAGACAATACATAAAGTTTTTCCCTCTTCCGCCCTGAAATTTTCCGCTTCCTCCTTTGTCTCAAGCACCACCGCCGGAGTCATGGACCATCCCCTGATCCCTTCTACCTCGGGATGTCCGGGATTTCCAATGATCACGATCTGTTTTCCCTCTTTGCTTTCCCGTTCCACAATCCTGTGGATCCTTTTCACAAAGGGACAGGTCACATCAATACACTCAAGGCCCTTTTGTTCGATCAGCTCATAAATGTGCTTGGACACTCCGTGGGAACGGATCACCACAGCCCCTTCTGCAAGAGCCTCTAACTCTTCTTCTCCGTCAATCACATCGACGCCTCTTTGTGCTAAGTCCTTGACCACCTCTTCGTTATGGATCAGCGGGCCGTAGGTTACGATCTTTTTACCATTTTCAAGCTGGCTGTAAACCTCTTCCATGGCCCTCTTTACTCCAAAGCAAAAGCCTGCGCTTTTTGCAAGCACTACTTCCATTCTTCTTCTCCATTCCTTCTCAGCTTTTCTGTATGGATCATTTTATTTTGGAAGAGCAAAGCTCCATGATCCTTGTTACCACTTCATCTATGGTCAGATCAGAGGAATCCACAAGCACCGCATCCTCTGCTTTCTTTAAGGGTGCGATCTTCCTTGTCATGTCCTGTTCATCCCTTGCTGCTATATCCTTTGCAATGGTCTCTATGTCTTCCCGGATCCCTTTCCCTAAAAGCTCCTCATATCTTCGTTTGGCCCTGACTTCCACGCTTGCTGTCAGGTAGATCTTTACATCTGCTCCGGGCAGCACGCAGGTTCCGATATCCCTTCCATCCATGACCACGTCGCTGACCTGTGCCAGTTCCTTTTGAAGCTTTGTCAGCCGCTGTCTTACCTTGGGATTTTTGCTGCTCTTTGACGCCATGTTCCCCACCTCTTCCGTGCGGATCACACCGTTTACATTTTCACCGTTCAAAAGAACAACCTGTTCTCCGTTTTCATAGCAGATCGTAATGTCTGCTCCCTCACAGAGTCTTCCGACCTGTTCTTCGTCATCCCCATTTACGCCCTGCTTCAAAAGATAGTAAGCCATAGCGCGGTACATTGCTCCTGTATCCACATAAATAAAGCCAAGCTTTCCTGCCAGTTTCCTTGCTATGGTGCTTTTTCCTGCTCCTGCAGGCCCGTCTATTGCGATCTGATAGCTCATTTCTTCTCCCTTTTCCTCTGTTTCGTTTTTTATAATTCTGTTACCGCAAGGCCAAGCTCTGCGGCAACGCCGAAATAACCATACATGGCAGGCTCATCCGTCAGCACCTTTGTGTAGTCTGTTCCTGCCGGAAAGGTGATCTGGTACTTCACACCCTTATACTCAAACTTCACATTGACTGTTACATCGCTTCTCTCTGACATTTTATTAAGAATATAGTCGGAAATGGTATGCAATTTTCCTGCATCATACTCCACTGTTCCATTCAGTGCTGCTTCCTTCACTGCCCCATACAGTCCCTTCACATAAATCTGTGCTGCCGGGATGGGCTGCTTTTCCTTTACATCACCGCAGCTGCAGCGGTACTGCATTTCACCGTCCTGATCAATCGTGGGATCTGTAACAGCTTCCCAGTGATAATCATGGATGTGAGGCGGGAGCAGCTGCTGTTCTTCTTCTGCTTCAGTTGCTGCTTCAGCTGCTGTTTCAATAACTGTTCCCGAAGCTATTTCGTGTGTATTTCCTGTAGAAGCATTAATAAGAAATAGGTGGAAAACCATATTATTCTGTTCTGCCCCATTATATTCATTAGCTGAAGCAAGAATCTTCCCATCTTTACGACAAAATTCACCTGGATAAAACTTTCCATTTGTGTTAAAAGTTCCCTCCCAAGTATAAATATAGATATGATATGTTCTACCATCTATTGACTCTAATATTTTACCATCCTTTAAAGCTTGATTTACATACGGAAGCACATCATCCCATGTACAGCCTACAGGTAATAAAGCTGTTACCTTAGATACATCATGCGGATCTTCTATGATCTGATACCCTCCGGCCGCTTCACTTTCTGTTGCAATTCCAAGCTTTACCGCTAAATTCCCCGGCAAAAGTCCCAGTGCCAAGCTGGCTGCCACAATTCCCGCTAAAATTGATTTTACTATTTTCTTCTTCATGTCCTTCTTCCTTTTTCAAGATCACAGGTCTTTCTTTTCCATAAATCATCACACTGCTTTAAGTATATTGTTTTCCCATTTTCCTGTCAAGATCAGCGCAAAAAAGCTGTAAAACAGCATTCTGCTATTTTGCAGCCTTTCACAATTCCTATCGATGATCTTTTACAATTTATAATTCTGTTACTGTAAAGCCAAGCTCTGCGGCAACGCCAAAGTAACCATACATAGCAGACTCATCTGTCAGCACCTTTGTGTAGTCTGTTCCTGCCGGGAAGGTGATCTGGTACTTCACACCCTTATACTCAAACTTTACGTTGACGGTCACGTCGCTTCTCTCTGACATTTTATTAAGGATATAGTCGGAAATAGTATGCAATTTGCCTGCATCATACTCCACTGTTCCATTCGGTGCTGCTTCCTTCACTGCCCCGTACAGTCCCTTCACATAAATCTGTGCTGCAGGGATCGGCTGCTTTTCCTTTACATCACCGCAGCTGCAGCGGTACTGCATTTCACCGTCCTGATTGATCGTGGGATCTGTAACAGCTTCCCAATGATAATCATGGATATGAGGGGGCAGCAGCTGTTCTTCTTCTGCTTCAGTAACCGGTGAAACAACCGTAACTCCTTTGGGTGCATCAAAAAGGAAAATATGGAAAGCAACATCTGAATGTTCATTACCATCATACCAGTAATTTGCATTATCATCTGGAAAAACTGCTCCATCTTCTCCAAGCAGGAATGCCTTTGCACCAACGCTTCCCAATTTTGAATCACCTGGATCTATATCCTTAAACCCCGAAAAAGAATAAAAATAAACATGATCCTTTCCGTCTTTTGAAACAGCTAATTTACTGTCCTTTGCAGCTTGTTCTGCATATGGCTTTACATCATTAAAGCCATAGCCTGATGGCAATAGAGACAGAACCTTGCTGGCATCCTGCGGATCTGCCATAATCTGATACCCACCGGCAGCTTCGCTTTCTGTTACAATCCCAAGATTTACAGCCAAATTTCCCGGTAAAAATCCCAGTGCCAGACTGGTTGCTGCGATTGCTGCCAAAATTGATCTCAACACTTTCTTTTTCATATTCCGTTCCTCTCCAAAAGCTTTGCATGCTTTCACTCTATTTCTTACTTTTTTCAAACATACCCAAATTTTCCTGTCCCTTTGAACATACCTCAAGTCCTTCTTTGATCAGGCAGCGAAACACTTCCTCGTCATCCTTACCGAAAAACTGTTCCTGGCGAAGTCTCTCGATTTCCCGCTCCTGCTCCTTGGAAATTGTGATCGTAAGTTGCTTTTTCTCCAAATCGATCCTTCTTTCTTTTGGTGGTTCACTGGTTCACGATTATCCATTTCATTATAGTGGTTCACCGGTTCACTGTCAAGTATAACTTGAAAATGCGTTCATCCTGTGTATAATGTTATTAAAAGGAAGGTGACACATATGGCAACCAAAAAGCCCCGCTATACTGTATCCGTTGACGATGAAATGTTTAAGCAGATTGAAGATTTCCGCTATCAGAACCGCTACGCCACCCGTTCCCAGGCAACCTGCGAGCTGATCCGTCTGGGACTGGAGTCCTTAAAATCTCAAACCTCTCCCACCACTTTACAGTCTAAATAATAAAAGGTTCCATGCCGTCACTCTAGCACAGAACCTTTTCCGATTGGTGTGCAGTACTGCACACTTTCTTTTTAATTTTCTTCCTCTTTGGCAAGTTCGATTCCCTCAATGATGACCCCTAAGAGTTCATCAATGCAAAAATCAAGATCTTCCTGTTTCTCCCCCATCTCATATTGATGTAAAAGCGTATAATGAATGATCCCGTTTTCATCTATTTCCGTATGTTCCAAATTGCCTCTAAGGATTACGGCGATATAATATTGATACTGTTCCAGATTCTCTGCTTCCCTTTGAAGCATTCCATCATGATACGCCAGTCTGTCTGCCACTTTTTCATAGCCAAGCCGCGTGACATTATACTCCTGCCATCTTTCATCCCCGGGCGTATAGTAAAAAGTGTCCTCTGTTGCCACCTGCTGCAGCTTTTCATCTTTATATAATGAAAAAATCAGTTCCCGGCACCCGAGCACCATTTCCTCATAATCCTTTTGTCTGCAGGATGCCAGAACTCCCTGCAACATTTCCTGATAGTCTGTTACATCCCAGCCTGCGATCATCATGTGTCCCTGTACGTTTTCCGTCTGAGTTCCGCCGCTTTCTTCTGCCTCAGCTTCTATTCTTCCGGCGCCTTTTTCGTTCTGAAGCTCATCCAGTCTTCCGTTCAGCTTTCCTACCTGAACCAGCAAAAGAATTACTATGCAGAAAAGAATACAGACCGCTCCGCCCAAAAGCTTTTCACCTGCTCTTTTTTCTTTTTGCAGCGTTTTACATTTATTTAACGCTCCTATCAGCTGGTCTACGCTTTGATACCTCCTGTCCGGGTCAAAAGCGCAGCATTTTTTTACCACATGGGACAGATGTCTTTCTACCTTCTGCTTCTCCAGCATTTCTTCCCTGTAATCTCCGGTCAGCAAATACAACATGGTACGTCCAATTCCATAAATATCCGTCCTTACGTCCGACTGTCCGAACCCATATTGTTCCGGGGCTGCCGTCTGCTTTGTTCCCACAAAGCAGGTATCTTCCTGCTTTCCTTCCCTGTAATTCCTTGCCGTTTCATAATCGATCAGCACAATTTCCCCATCGGACTTACAAATCACATTTTCCGGCTTAATATCCCTGTGAATGACCGGCGGCTTGCGGCCATGGAGCAGCTTTACTCTTTGACATAACCGAAGCATCAGAGAAACAGCCTCTGCCTCTGAAACGCTTTTTTTCTCTAAAAGCCCTGCAAGCGATCTGCCTTCCACATACGCTCTCAAAAAATATGCCTGATCTCCTTCTTCTATCAGGCTGGTTTCCTCTGCCATTCCAAGCATAGCCATATTTTTTGCTTCTGCGATCAGATATTCCCTTTCTTCCCCAAAGGCTGCCTTTAAAATGTATTTCTCCCCATCCTCTTTTCGGATAAGCAGATAGGTCTGCTTCTGCTGCGTATCCTTCAGACAGGCCGTCAGATGATATGCTTCCCGTATCTGCCAGGGCAATGCTATGGTTCTTTCCAGTTCTTCCTGATACTTTTCTTCAAATTCCTTCTTCATATTCCTCTAGCAATTCCTGATACTGCAAAAAACTCAGCTTCTTTTCGATTGCATAAATGGCGAGGGCATCCCTTTTGACCCTGGGGTAAAGGATCTCCCTGTTCCCGATCTTTAAAAGTCTCTGTGCTTCCTCAAGTTCCATTTTAAGTAAAATGGCTGTTCGGATCAAAAGTTCTCTGGAGGGCTTTCTCCTTCCGTTCAGGATCTGATAGCCATAGCTTCTCTCCAGATTTTGAAGCCGAAAATATTCCTGTGGGGACATTTGACGCTCCCGCAGAAGATCGGCTAAATAGTAATGAAACCTGGGGCAGGTAAAATCAGGATCTTCCAAAAACTCCGGACGCATTCTGCTGCTGCTTTTGATCTTATTTATCAGCTGTGCTGTTTTCTTCATAGGTCTTTCTTCACCTGCTCTCACATGGCCGCACTTTTCCCGGCCAGCGCTCCGGTCGACCAGGCGATCTGCAGGTTAAAGCCTCCTGTCAGCGCATCCACATCCATTACCTCTCCTGCAAAGTAAAGTCCGTTTACCAGCCTGGAGCCCATGGTTTTGGGGTCGATTTCCTTCACGTTCACACCGCCCCCTGTAATGATGGCTTCTCCGTATCCCCGGCAGCCGTTTACCGTAAGCTTCAGTTCCTTGAAAAGCTCTAACAGTCTGCTGCGCTCCTTTTTGGTCACCTCATTGGTTTTCTTGTGAGGATCAATGCCGGACAATTCTACCATAACCGGGATCAGCTTTGCTGGGAGAAGCTTATCAAGCGCATTTTTAAACTGTTTCCCTGCATTTTCCTCAAAATCACGCAGGATTCGCTTATCAAGCTGTTCCCTGTCCATTGCCGGTTTCAGGTCAATGGTAAGCAGTGCTTCCTGTCCGTTATATTTTGCCGTGTAAAAGCTGCTGGCGCTTAAAATAAGCGGCCCGCTGACTCCAAAGTGCGTAAAGAGCATTTCGCCAAAGCCCTCATAAATCTTTTTCTTTTCCTTTTTCAGCGTAACAGCTACATTTTTCAGGGAAAGCCCCTGCAGCTTTTTGCACCATTCCTCTTTAACCACAAAGGGAACCAGAGATGGACGCAGGTCTTTTATGGTATGCCCTGCCTGCTTTGCAAAGCGGTAGCCGTCCCCGGTAGAACCGGTGCCTTCATAGGATCTTCCACCGGTGGCAATGATCACCGCATCTGCATGAAGCTTCTTTCCATCTGATAAAAGCACTCCTTTTATGCTTCCCTCTTCCAGCAAGAGCTCCGATACCTCTGTATGCAGCATCACCTGAACCCGGTTTTTCTTTAATTCTCCGTTTAAGGCAGCAATCACATCAGAAGAATGATCTGAAACAGGAAAAACCCGGTCTCCGCGCTCCGTTTTTAACCTGCATCCCGCCTTTTCAAAAAAGTTCATTACCGCCTGATTATCAAGCTGGGCAAATGCACTGTATAGAAACTTTGGATTTGTTATGACATTTTCCAGGAATTCTTCTCTCTGGCAGGCATTTGTAAGATTGCAGCGGCCTTTCCCTGTAATATAAATTTTCTTTCCGGTCTTTTCATTTTTTTCCAGAAGGGTCACATGCGCCCCTTCTACAGCCGCCATACATGCCGCCATCATTCCGGCCGCTCCGCCGCCGATCACAATTACCTTTTTCATTCTGCTTCCTCTTTGGTCAGTGGATAGTTCAGCATGGGTTCCTCATCAATGAAGTTGATCTCATCATTCAGATATACCTGATAATTGTTCCAGACCTCTTCCAGGGTTTCCAGATTATGCTTTACCGCCTCGGGCTGTTTCAAGCAAAGCGCTACCACAAGCGCATTGATCAGGCTAAGAGGCGCTACCAGGGAATCCACAATGGAGACCATGTCGCTTCTGGCAAGCAGATTACAGGAGGAATACAGGTTCATGGGAGAATGGATGCTGTCTGTAATGGTGATCACCTTTGCATTCCTGTCATTGGCAAATTCCATTGCCTTCAGCGTTCTCATGGAATACCGTGGGAAGCTGATGCCGATGATCGCATCTTCCTTTCCGATCCTGATCATCTGTTCAAACATTTCCGTTACACTTGTGGTTTTGATCAGAACAATGTTTCCTCTGATCATATTCAGATAAAAATGCAGAAAATCTGCCAAAGGCTCGCAGCTTCTTACCCCTACCAGGTAAATGGTCTTTGCCCCAAGTATAATATCAACTGCAGCTTCAAAGGCTGCGGTGTCCAGACTCACAAGGGTATCCTGTATTTTCTCCACATCTGCGTTTAATACAGAACTGACCACCTCAGACTGGGAGCTTTTTCCATATTTGGTTCCAATCTTCTGAACCGTATTCAGTTTATCCTTTACCCAGGTTTCAAGCGCCTTCTGAAATTCCGGGTACCCCTCATAGCCAAGCGCCGCCGCAAATCTTACCACTGTGGATTCACTGACCCCGACGGTTTCTCCCAGCTTTGCCGCAGTCATAAACACGGCCTGCTCATAGTGATCCGAAATGTAAGCAGCTACCGCCTTATGCCCTTTACTCATCTTGATATAGCGCTCGTTCATTCGGGTAATGATGTCCTGCTGTTCTTCCATAATCCTTTTTCCCTCTTCTATTTAAATGACTGATATGCGTCCTTAAGCATCTGTATGGTCTCATCCTCTGACAGATCATAATCTCCTGTCAGGGACATGCAGGCAGCTCCATGGATAAAAATCCACATTTTCATAAATAAGCCTCCGGCGTCTCTGCAACCCTGAGCGGTTGCCGCCTGGATCTCTCTGCTTACATAGCCCTTATCCCCGTTGATCAGATCATACAGACTTCTGCCATAGCGTTCCCTGGAAAGAAAAACAAATTCAAAAATACGGTTGTATTTCCTTGCAAACTGAATATAAGCATATCCCAGGTTTACAAAGGGCGTTACAGTCTGCCTCGGAAAGCCGGCATAATAGTCATGGAAAAAATCACAGGACATGGTAAACAGCTCCTCCTCCAGTTCTTCCATTCCCTTATAAATACGAAAAATAGGCTGTGTGGAGCATCCCGCCTTTGCTGCAAGCTTTCTTGCTGTAACCTGCGAAATTCCTTCCTCCTGCAGCAGTGCAAACGCCGCCTCCGTAATATCCTGTCTTGTAACTGTCACTTTTCTCGCCATACCGACACCTCTTCTTTCGCAATGCAGTAAAAAAGCACTGTATTCTAATAACATACGTTATTATTCTACAATGCTTTTGAATTACTGTCAACCAAATACAGCTTCCGTATTTAAAATCGTTTCCTCTACATCCTGCTTCAGCTGCTCCCACGCCTCTTCATGCTCCGCATAATAAAGCGGACACAGCTTTCCGCCCTCATCATAATGTCTCCTCAGATCATCCGGCGTCAGCTTGTACTCCCTCATAAGCCAGGCGCACAGCTTTAAGAGGGACTGATAGGTTGCATCTGTAAATTTTCCATCCTCGGAAAGATAACAGCATTCAATGGAAACGGAATCGTAATTTCTTCCCTTCACAGCATAGGCTATTTCCTGAAGCGGAATACACTGGATGATTTCCCCCTCATATCCGATCACAAAATGAGCGCTGGCAGAGGTCTCACCCGTAATTCCCAGATTTTCAAAATAGCTTCTGTTCTGGGCCGCTGTGGTTCCCTGGTTTGCCGTATAATGAACAAAGATGTTCTTTACCTTTGGAAGCTCAATGCCCGGCCTGGAATAAGGGTTTACTGTCAGGAATTCTTCTGTCATCTCCGGTTTTTCCGCCTTATTCTGCCTGATGATCTCCCGGTTGCTTGAAAAGGTCTGCACAAAGCTTTCTCCTCCTGAAAAGGAACGCACCAGCCGGTAAAGAAGAAAGCACAGTAAAAGAATAAAGCAGATCTCAAGCAGCAGGATCACTCCTTTCAGGAGCCTTCTTTTTCTTCTGTATGCCGCTCGTCTTTTTTGCACTGCTTTCCTTTGTGCCTGTCTGTTTACCGGCCTCCTTTGGGGAGCCGGTCTCCTTCTCACAGGAGCCTGCTCTGACCGGGGCCTGGAAATATCAATAAAATCCAATTCCATTCTGCCTTATCCTTTGCTTTTTATTCCTTTGCAAAGTATAGCAGAACGAAACTGGATTTTGATTAACAAATCCTTAAGATTTCTCTCTTACCCGTTTTCTGTCATTCTTGTCCTGGTACAGTTCAAAGCTTCCCATCCCCTGAATAAACTTGGAGAACTGGCTGTACCCGAAATCCTTCACATTAAAGTTGTGATACTTATTATAAACGCGGTTGCTCAGCTCGCTGATCCCAATTCCTCTGTTTCCTGCCTTGCGGATCGTTTCTTCCACAAAGCTTATGATCTCTTCCCTTGATTTTTCATTGTCTCTGAGGGACAGGGTCACTACGTTTTCTTTTTTCTCAAGCCTGAAAAGTCCGGCGTCCTCCACAAACTTGGAAAGCAGGCTTTAGCCATAGTTTCTTACATCAAAATCAGGATACATGTTGACCAGACGGTTTCCTACCGCTGCAAGCTCCACATTCTTTCCTTTGTTTTCATTTTCATTAATGATGTTGGTGATAGCGCTGTAGATCACCTCTCTGCTGATAGTATTTTCATCCTTGCCGACGCCTGCATCCTCATCCTGGTTGCCCAGATTTTCCAGGTTTACAAACCTGGTGCAGGCCACTCTGAAGGAACGGGGCGTCTTTTCCTCTCCCATCCCGATCACTTCCATGCCGGATTCTCTTAATCTGCTTGCCAGTCTGGTAAAATCACTGTCGCTTGATACAATACAGAAGCCTTCTACGTTTCCCGTATAAAGAATATCCATGGCGTCGATGATCAGGGTAGAATCTGTTGCATTTTTGCCTACTGTGTTGCTGAACTGCTGAACCGGTATCACGGAGTTTTCCAGCAGCTGGCTTTTCCATTTGGACGCCTGGGTGCTGGTCCAGTCGCCGTAAATCCTCTTGTAAGTAGTGATCCCATAGGTGGAAAGCTCCTCTAGGATCATTCCGATGTATTTTGCTGAAATATTATCTGCATCAATCAGTAACGCAAAACGCTTATTTTCCATTCTCTCTCCATTCCGGGAACTGCTCACAGACACTGCCCTTTTCCGTCACATACCCATCTACAATATAAAGTCCTTTTCTTGCAGAGCTGCTGCTGATCCTCTTTAGCATAACCTCAAGGCCCGTTGCCGCCATCTGCTCCATATCCACTCCGTAAGAGGTGATCTCCACATTACACAGTCCCGGATAAAGATAATCATCATAGCCCACAACGGAAACTTCCTCAGGCACCTTACGTCCGCTTTCCTCCAGCTGCTTGATCACTCTGCTGGCGGTCAGGTCACAGTTGCATACAAACGCAGTGGGAAGCTCGGCCGGAAAAGGAAGCTCCTCCATGGAATTTCTGGCGCCGCTTCTGTCCGGTATGATCCACTCCTTTTTCACCTCAAGTCCCATTTCCATCATGGCCTTTTCATACCCGAGATAACGATCTGTAATACTTTTGGTGCTGAACAGGGTGCCTACAAAAGCAATCTGCCTGTGTCCTTTTTGGAGAAGATAGTGGGTGATCTGATAGGTTCCGTAAAAGCTGTTGGAAATCACGCTGTCCTCCTTAATGTCATCCAGGTAAAAATCCAGATAGACAATGGGAACCGTTACCTTCTCACTGAGCATCCGCAGATAATCCGTTGCCATACAGCCCAGTACAAAAAGACCGTCCACCTTGCCCTCCTGCAAAAGCTTGGGCAGCGCCTGCTCTCTTTCCTCTTCCTCGCTGATGATCTCCAGTAAGATAAAGCAGTTTTGTTTTACTGCTGTTTTATTCACCTCCTGGTAGAGCTTCCAGTAAAAGGTGGCACATTTTTCTGTATAATAGTTTGCCAGAATCACCCCGATATTATAGCTTTTCCTGTTTTCTGCCCGAACCTCGCCTGCTGAGACATAGCCCATCTCCAGGGCAAGCTGTTTGATCTTTTCCCGCAGAGGTTCCCCTACTCCGGGTTTCCCGGACAATGCCTTTGAGACCGTCATGGTACTGATCCCCAGTCTTTGCGCAATGTCCTTCATCTTTACCGCCTTTGCCATCTCCTGTCACTCTCCCCAGTCAATTCCTGTTATTCGTAATACCACTTTTTTGCTTCTATAAAATCCTCTGCATTCCAAGGCTTTGCAACGTGGTCAACATTATACATATTATAAATAAAATCAAGGCACTCTGCAACCTCAGGGCTGGAAAGGTTTTCTGTATCACTGCTTGCAATGGTAGTTCCATTGCTCATGGTCAGGTTATATACCAGGAAGTCCCAACGGGAACCGTAACCGTAAACATCTGTCACGCCATCACCGTCTGTATCCTGTGTAAGAGCCAGCATAGCTCTTTACCTCCTGGGAATTGGTCAGGAGCAGTCTGCGGATCAGCATAGGCTCTCTCTGGGAATTCATGGACAGGGTATGGGTTCCTGCCTCCAGATATAAGCAAAGAGGACTTGTAATATATCCGTTATTGTCATGCAGATCGGAAATGATCCATTCAGGGATCTCCACCGCCACAGGCTTCATATCATTGTCCTGACTGTCCTTATTCCAGACAACCTGTCTGTTTCCCTCTGCAAAATTTTTCTGTGCCACATCCGTAGACCAGACTCTGGAAAATTCGATCAGTGAAAGCTCTCCGTAGGGAAGCTCTCCGTCCACAAAAAAGCTTCTCTGGATTTCTGAATTCTTTCCTGCCACAGGATAATATTCCACCTGTAATTGGTAAAAGCCGGTTTCCGGCACCTGCACCTCAAATTCTATGTAGCCGTTTTCCTTTGTGAGTACGCTTTCCCCCTCTGTGCCCTCATAATCGGTATATATTTCAGGAGCCACCTCTTTGTCTCCTTCCATATAAAGCACATAGTCTCCGGCCATGATCTCAACAGTCTCTTCCGGATAAGAAGCGTCCTGATGAGCCGACAGATACTCCGCATAGCCCGGAACCGCATCCGTAATCGAATAGGTGCTGACGATTTCCTTCGCCTGCTCCTGCGTCATGGATGCTGCCGCATACGCCGGCAGTCCGGTCTGTCCAAAGCACACCGCCACCTGAGCCGTGGTAAGAAATACCGCTGTTATTTTCCTGCTCAATTTGCTCAAATTCATGTTGATCCTCCATGTTTTTCGAACTTTTCCATATCATTCATAATACCAGGCATTTTCCTCCCCGCCCGGTTTCGGCATATAAGATCTGAGTACCCCTTCTATGAGAAAGGTACAGGCATAACACCATAATCCCGGCACAAAAAAGACCGCCAGCATAGGAAGATAATAAAACCAGATAAGACACAGTCCTATAGTTCCCCCTAAAAGCAAAGATCAGATTGTCAAGCTCATACTCCTTGGTAAATTTTTCATACATCAGGCGATACAGTTTGCAGTAGGAATCCGGCGAGCAGTCTCCCCACCAGAACCATCCGCCGCTGGCCTCATGCAGCGGTCTCCACAAAATCGGCACCTTGGCATCCCGCAGAGTCTGAAGCTCTTTTGCAACAGCATCCATATCGGAAAGCAAAATGCTTTTCCCCTCACTGCCATTTGCCACTCTGGAGGGAAAATATTCCATCATATCAAGGCCCACCATAGCAGGAAACTTTCCGGTAGCTTTAAAGATGCATGCCATCTCATGTCCGTAAAGTCCTCCGTTGCAATATTGCCCTGAAATAAAGTTTGTTCCATATTGATCTGCAAGGTAACTCATCAGCCTTCTGGCACATTCTCCTGCATCCGGGTTGCTGAGCGTTACGTCAAGCTCCCTGTCCGCTGCAAGCTCTTTGCTTTCAAGCACCGTTAAGCTGTCCAGTGCAATATATCCCCAATAGCCTTCCACCGTGATCTTGTGTTCACCGGCACTGAGGAAGTTTCTTTTGATCACTTTTTCTTCAAATTCTTCTGTGCTGCTTACTAAATTTCCTACAGAAATGTCATCAACCAGAATGCGGTTTTCTTTATAACCGCCAAGACCTGCCGCACGAAATTTCAGATCATAGAACCCATCTTCTGCAACGGTGATCTGGAAATCACATGTGTCCTCCTGTCCTGTAAAGCCCTGGACATAGCCTTCCTCCGTCACATAAAGATGCTCAGACAGTGTTCCGTCCTGCGCCCTGTATGTCCCAATCTCCCTTTGCATATCCGGCTCCTGCGCATCCTGTTTGCCACAGCCTGCCAGTATTGCAATCCCCAGGGCCATCAAAGCCGCACGGCCAACCCCTGTTATCTTCATAATCTCCCCCGCAAGCAAATTAAGCTTAATATTATTTCTATCATAATTGCACAACGGATTAATTTTATTTTCCTCTTGCAATTAAATTATTTAAGTTTATAAAAGGTTATTTTATAGTTTATTGTTAACTTTCCCGCTCATAAAAAATCCCGCAAGGTTTAACACCCTGCGGGATTTCTCATTTGTTTTATGATTTTTTATGATTTGATCCTGGAAATTATACAGGATATGCTCCGTTCTTTGTATCAGCCTGAGTCATATCAACCTTTTCCTGCTGTGCCTGACGATACTTAAAGAAGTCAACAGCAACCTGAGGGAACAGTGCATAGGAAAGAACGTCCTCATCCTGCTGCTTCCACTCCTTCATTTCGCTTTCAAGCTTATCCATCTCATTGGTAAGGCCTGCCGCATCGGCAGAACGTGATGTAAATCTCTGCTCGCCGGGAATAACCTTATCAATTACTTCCTGGTTCATGGGCTTAACGGTCTGCCCATACTTACCGCGAAGCAGATCCTTGAACTCTCCGGTAGCCATCTTATATCTCTCACCCATCAGTACGTTAAATACAGCCTGTGTACCAACGATCTGAGAAGAAGGAGTAACCAGAGGAGGCTCGCCACAGTCCTTACGAACTCTGGGGATCTCTTCCAGCACATCCTGATATTTATCTTCTGCATGCTGTTCCTTCAGCTGGCTTACCATGTTGGAAAGCATACCGCCGGGAACCTGATACAGCAGGGTCTTAATATTAACGCCGAGAACCTTTGTGCTCATCAGGCCGCTCTCGATGCACTCCTCGCGATAAGGTCTGAAGTAATCTGCGATCTCAGCAAGAAGGTTCTGGTCATATCCGGTATCATAAGGAGTTCCCTTAAAGGTCTCAACCATAACTTCTGTAGCAGGCTGTGAGGTACCAAGTGCGAAAGGTGAAATTGCACAGTCGATCACATCTACGCCGGCTTCTACTGCCTTTAAGTATGTCATGGAAGCAACGCCTGAGGTATAGTGTGTATGAAGCTGGATAGGAAGCTTGGTATTCTCCTTCATGGTCTTGATCAGTTCAGCAGCCTTGTAAGGAACAAGAAGACCTGCCATATCCTTGATGCAGATGGAATCTGCACCCATCTCTTCAATCTTCTTTGCCATGTCTGCCCAATACTCTAAGGTATAAGCATCGCCCAAGGTATAGGAAAGTGCAACCTGTGCCTCTCCTCTGCCTTCCTGCTTTTTGATCTTTGCGGTAGCGTCAACAGCTGCCTGAAGGTTACGAAGATCATTTAAGCAGTCAAAAATACGGATCACGTCAATACCGTTTGCAATAGACTTTTCTACGAAAGCATATACAACATCATCTGCATAAGGTCTGTAACCTAAAATGTTCTGGCCTCTGAAAAGCATCTGAAGCTTGGTGTTCTTAAATCCATCTCTCAGCTTACGAAGTCTGTCCCAGGGATCTTCCTTCAGGAAACGAAGAGAAGCATCAAAGGTTGCCCCGCCCCAGCACTCTACTGCATGGTATCCTACTTTATCCATCTTATCAACGATCGGAAGCATGATCTCGGTAGGCATTCTTGTTGCGATCAGAGACTGATGTGCATCACGAAGAACTGTCTCCATAATTCCAATCGGTTTTTTAACCTGTTCTGACATTTTAATTTCCTCCTATTATGTTTAGAATACTCCAAATACTGCCATGAAGGTACCTGCTGCTACGGCTGTACCAATAACACCTGCAACGTTAGGACCCATAGCGTGCATCAGCAGGAAGTTTGTAGGATCTGCCTCTGCACCAACCTTCTGTGAAACTCTCGCTGCCATGGGAACCGCAGAAACACCTGCAGAACCGATGAGCGGGTTAACCTTGCCCTTGCTGGCAACGCACATAAGCTTGCCGAAGAGAACGCCTGCTGCAGTACCAAATGCAAATGCGATCAGACCAAGCGCTACGATCTTCAGTGTATCCAGATTTAAGAATGCCTCTGCACTTGTTGTTGCGCCTACGGAAGTACCAAGCACGATAACAACGATATACATCAGTGCATTAGAAGCAGTATCTGTAAGCTGTCTGACAACTCCTGACTCCTTAAACAGGTTTCCAAGCATCAGCATACCAACAAGGGGAGCTGTTGTAGGAAGGATCAGGCTGACAACGATGGTAACAACGATGGGGAAAAGGATCTTCTCCAGCTTTGATACGGAACGAAGCTGTCCCATTTTGATCTTTCTTTCCTTTTCTGTGGTCAGAAGCTTCATGATAGGCGGCTGGATGATCGGCACCAGTGACATATAGGAATATGCCGCTACTGCGATAGGTCCGAGCAAAGCGGTCTGTCCAAGCTTTCCTGCAAGGAAAATGGAAGTAGGGCCGTCTGCACCACCGATAATGGAGATTGCCGCTGCAGCCTTATCGTTAAAGCCCATTGCGATAGCGCCAAAGTAAGCTGCGAAAATACCAAACTGTGCTGCGGCGCCCAGTAAGAAGCTCTTAGGATTGGCAATCAGGGGACCAAAGTCCGTCATGGCGCCGACACCCATAAAGATCAGGGACGGCAGGATTGCCCATTCGTCTAAGAGATAAAAATAATACAGTAAGCCGCCGGTTCCGTTTGCGGAATCCTCAATGCTCAGCATAATATCAGGATAGATATTTACCAGCAGCATACCGAATGCGATCGGCAAAAGCAGTAAGGGTTCAAACCCTTTTGCAATCGCAAGATAAAGGAATACACAGGCAACAACGATCATCAGATAATTGCCCCAGGTCAGATTAAAAAAGGCGGTCTGATGAACCAGATTGTCCAGTGTAGTTATGATATAATCCATTTCTTTTACCTCCTGTCGTTTTTCAGTGGCGGCATACGGTAAGAAACAAACCCGTATGCTGCTTCCCTGCTGTCTTAGTTCAGAGTTGCCAGCAGAGCACCTGCTTCAACAGCATCTCCAACAGCAACATTGATGCTTGCTACAGTACCGTCAGCGGGAGCTACAACAGGAATTTCCATCTTCATTGCTTCTACTACTACTACAGGATCACCAGCCTTAAGAGCCTGGCCTACGCTTGCTTCGATCTTAAATACCTTACCAGCTGCACCGGCTTCTACTTTGATGCTTCCTGCTGCTGCAGGAGCTGCCTTAGGTGCTGCTGCGGGAGCTGCCTTGGGTGCTGCAGGTGCTGCCTTGGGTGCCACGGGAGCTGCTACGCCTGTACCTGCTCCTTCTTCTACTACTACGTCATATACGCTGCCATTTACGGTAATTGTATAATTTTTCATGATTATCCTCATTTCTGCGCTGCTCATCTCGTCTTTATCCGGGATCTGCGGTTACAGCGCTGACACAAATCCCTGTTCTTGTTTTTGAAAGTTAATTCCAGGTTCCTCTGGAACGCTTAATGCTTCTTACCACAAATCCGTCTGTGCTGGAAGCTCCTTCATAAGCTGCCACTGCTGCTGCAATCACTGCCACCAGTTCCTGGTCATCGGAAAGCTCTTCCTTTTCAATGATCTGTGCAATGGTGTTGTCAACAGGTGATACCTTTACTTCTTCTTTCTTTTCCTTGCCATCCTTTTTGCTCTGAAGCTTATTGATGCCGGCAAAGCCACTGATGATAAAGCTGATCAGGATCAGTACCACGAATACGGTTCCCATACCAAGAAGGGTATTTAAAACCGCTTTTTCCATCTTTTCACCAAAGGTATATTCTACGTTGGTTGCAATAGAGGCAAGTTCATTGTGGTCAATTACAATTTCAACATTGGCATTTCTGATGCTTCCCTTGATCGCCACGTTGATCACGGCATCCTTTTCGTCAATGTCTGCTGTAACGCCTGTAATTTCAATATAGTCGCCCATGTCGCTTGCAGCCTTCTCCCAGCTGTCGATAGCTGCAAGGACTACTGCGTCCGTCACCTGGTCTTTTGCCTGATAAACAACATACTGATTAATGGTTTCAACCACCTGCTGTCCCAGCGTCTGCGCATCCTCCTGTGACATGAGAGGCTTCGCTACCTCCTGGTTCTGCTGTCCGCATGCTGTAAGTCCTGCCATGCAGGCAACCATACCTAAAATCAATAAGAATTTTTTCATGTTGAGTACCATCCTTTCTAAACAGTTCCATGCTTCTTTGTCGGACGGTCTTCCCTCTTTGTAAACAGCATTTCAAATGCGCCGATGATGTACTTTCTGGTATCCTCCGGAGCAACGATCTGATCTACATATCCTCTTGCTGCTGCGCTCTGTGCGCTTCCTGCAAGTGCTGCATATTCCTTTGCACAGGCATCGATTTCATCTGCTCCCTTTCCGTCGCACATGATCTTAGCTGCCAGCTTTGCATCCATGGTTCCAATCTCAGCATCCGGCCATGCAATGGTAATGTCTGCGCCGATAGCCTTGGAGTTCATAGCTACATAAGCGCTGCCGTAAGCCTGTCCTATGATCACATTTACCTTGGGTACTGTTGCATTTGCAAACGCATATGTAAGTTTTGCTGCTGCATGTGCGATCTTCTTCTCTGCACACTTGTCAGCCTTAAAGCCCTTTACATTGGTAAGGGAAAGAACCGGAATGCTGAATGCATCACAGAAGTTTACAAAATCAGCAGCCTTGTAGCAGCCTGCAGGTGTTAAAACTGCATCAAACTTCTCTGCTACATTTCCATCCTCGTCATAAACCTCGGTACGGTTTGCAACAGCGCCAACGGTCACTCCGTCAACTCTGATAAATGCCGTAACCATTTCCTTTGCATAGCCGGCCTTTACCTCAAATACATTACCGTCGTCTGCAATTCTGGAAAGTGCTACTGCAGTGTCGCCGACACAGTTTGCCAGATCGCTGCATACACGGTTCAAATCATCTGTGCATTCCTCATAAGCCAGATCATCCTCATTGTTGGAAGGAAGGAAAGATACCAGCTCTCTGATCTTTGCAAGAAGCTCTGCTTCCTCTGCAACCACGTCTACATTGCCAGCTTCTTCGCTCTGGAATGCTGCGCTTGAGGTATCACATTTTGTGATCACATTTCCGTCAAGTGCATTGGGCGCATTTACAAATAATTTTGCCTTTGTGGATTCCATAAAGGTAAAATCTGTCAGCGTAGGGATCAGTGCAAGTCCGCCTCCGCAGGAACCAAAGATCGCTGTGATCTGAGGAATCACTCCTGATGCGTTTACCTGCTTCATATAGATCTCGCCAAATGCGTTCAGCGCATCTGTAGCCTCCTGAAGTCTCATACCTGCAGACTCGATCAGTCCGATCACAGGTGCTCCAACCTTCAGTGCCAAATCATACAGGTTTGCAATTTTCTTTGCATGCATTTCGCCAACGCTGCCGCCTAAAACGGAAGCATCCTGGCTGTAGACATACACAAGATTGCCACCTATTACTCCGTAGCCGGTGATGACACCGTCTGAAGGAGTGTCTGTCTGTTTCAAATTAAAATCCGTGCTTCTTGCTGTGACGCGCGCACCAATTTCAACGAAACTGTTTTCGTCGAGTAAAGCTGCAATTCTTTGACTCGCTTGTGAAGTAGTACTCATGTTTTCAGCCCTCCATTTTATATTAAAAAAATGATAACGTGATTCACAGGGGCAGACTTGTCCCAGTAATTTTTATCTATAGCAGTATAACATAAATGTCTCAAAACGCATAGTGTGAAATTTCTAAAAAATGAAAAATTTCACTTTTCTTTACATTTTCCTTACACAAAAAGCACCTGTTCCGACAATTTTTACTTTTCAATGGCCGGACAGGGAAGATGCTCATAAAACAAATTCTCCCGAAAAAGATCTCTCTCCTTCTGCTGGCCATACTGCAAAAGGAGCTTTCCATATGCCGCCTCCGGCGAAATGTTTAAAAGAGGGATCGCTCCCTGTTCCAGGATCTGTTTTCCTGTGGCGTAGGCCCTGCCCTCTGCATCCTTAACCGATGCAATATATACGGGGATCTGCTGCTCTTTGCATTTTTTTAAAAGGCGCAGGAAATTTTCTTCCTCCCCCACTGTACAGGCCGTTGCCGAATGGTACATCAGATGCAGCACTGCGGCAGGCTTTTTCTGAAGGCTGATGCTTTCATAATCCAGCCCGGGATATGCTTTCAGCAAAAGGACTTTCCTGGTAACATCTGGACAGGTTTCAAATACAGGCTCCCTGTTTTCTGAAAGCTCCCGGCAGGAGGGATTTTTTTCGGAAATGACCGGCACAAATTCTTCCTCCATATAGCCGAAGGGCACGCCCCCAAAGGCGGTAAACTGATCCCCATAGGGATCTGCCTCCCGGATCCTGGTGGAAAGGTAGACAGGCATTTTCCCATTTCCGTCACGGTAAATCACAAAAGCCCCTCGGCTGCAGGGCGGCTTTCTCAGAAAAGTAACGGCCCCTCTTAAATTGGCAAGTCCGTTGCTGCCCCTTTCTCCTATGGGATAATTGCTTGCGATCAGCACCATAAGGGTTTTCCTTCCAAACAGCATGCCAAGAAGGGCTGCCGTGTAGGAAAGGGTATCCGATCCGTGTGCAAGGATCACCCCCCTATACTGTTCAAAGTCTGTATTCCAAAGAACCTGACAGAGTTTCTCCCAGGTTTCCGGCGTCATATTTTCGCTTAAGGTGGAAAAGGGGTTGATCACCTCAAACGCTTCTTTCCCGTATTTTTTTTCGTAGGCGTCTATTAATCGGTACACAGATCCCTCGCAGAGATCCACTACATTTTCCGATACCATGCTTCCAATGGTTCCGCCGGTCAAAATCACTAATATTTTCTTCATCAAGACCTCCCTGGCATATTTTTTCTTTTTCAGCTCATATAAATAAAAAAAGCAGTTCGAGGAATTACATGAAACCGCTGCGATCCTTTATTTCCCTTTTTCTGCTTCTTTCTCTTTCTTTGTCTTCCTTTCCCTCCTACGCCGAAGAGCCGAAAGACGATCCTTCCTTTTCCCTGCACGCTGCAAGCGCCGTACTGATGGATGCTTCTTCCGGCAGAATCTTATATGAAAAGAACGGATATGATGTGCTTCCCATGGCAAGCACCACCAAAATCATGACCTGCATTCTGGCACTGGAATACGGCGATCTTTCAGATTACGTTGAAACCTCTTCCTATGCCGCCGGCATGCCTAAGGTAAAGCTCTCTGCAAGGGCAGGAGAATGCTTCCTCCTTAAGGATCTTCTCTACTCCCTTATGCTGGAATCCCATAACGATTCCGCCGTCATGATCGCAGAGCACCTTGCAGGCTCTGTACAGGCTTTTGCCGATATGATGAACCAGAAAGCCCGGGATCTTGGGTGCTTTGACACATGCTTTATAACCCCAAACGGCCTGGACGCCACAGTCACCTTCTCTGACGGAAGCAGCCGGGAACATTCCACCACAGCCTCCGACCTTGCTAAGATCATGTCATACTGTATTATGACCTCTCCTAAAAAGGATGAGTTTCTTGCCATCACCCGCACCCCATCCCATTCCTTTTCCAGCTACCGCTGTAAGGAGGGGCAATACCTGGAAACCGGAAGAGTTTTTTCCTGTCATAACCACAACGCCTTTTTATCCATGATGGACGGCGCCCTTTCCGGGAAAACCGGTTTTACCGGGAAAGCCGGCTACTGCTATGTGGGCGCCCTCAGACAGCAGGACCGCACCTTTGTGGTCGCTCTGCTGGCCTGTGGATGGCCCAATCACAAAACCTATAAATGGAGTGATACCAAAGCCCTGATGACTTACGGGCTTGAAAATTACGAATTTCACAGACTTTCCGAAGTGCTTTATGATAAGAACCTGTTAGATCCCATTCCTGTTATGGGCGGACAGACAGACCATATTGGAGGCACTGCCTATACAGCCCTTTCCATTCATCGCTGTGACAAAGCTTCCGATCCCGACACAGGAATGCTGCTCTCCCATCAGGAAGCCTTTGTTCCCATGCTGTCCCTTGACCGCAGCCAGACCGCCCCTCTTGCAACAGGTACCCAGGTTGGAAAAATCGATTACCTGGTAGGCGATCAGGTGATCTATACCGAAAGCATCGTGACCGTTTCTTCCGTTCCGGCCATTGATCTTTCCTGGTGCCTTCATCAGATCCTTTCCCACTACCTTCTGCCCTGCGCTTAGATATCTAACTGCACGCTTGCCTCCTGCTCTGCCTGCTGCTTAAATTCCTCCACCTGCACCGCAGACAGCTCCGGAAGCTCCTCTAGGGATTTCACACCAAAGCTGCGCAGAAATTCTTCCGTGGTGCCAAAAAGCAGCGGTCTGCCGGGCGCATCCATCCTGCCCACCTCTGCAATCAGGCCAAACTCCACAAGGCGGTTCACTGCATGGTCGCAGCTGACCCCTCTGATCTTTTCAATTTCCGCCCTGGTAATGGGCTGCTTATAAGCTATAATAGAAAGGGTTTCCAAAAGTGTATCTGTGAGGACATACTTTCTTGGGGTTTTGGCAATCTTGATCAGGTATTCATACATATCTGCCCTGGTGCACATCTGGAAGGATTCCTCCAGTTCTAAAAGCGTGACCCCGCTTCCACGTTCTTCATATTCCCGCTGCATTTCAAGCAGAAGCTCTTTTGTTGCTTTTTTGTCTTCTTCAATCACTCCGGCAAGTCTTTCCACCTCCACGGATTCTCCCATGGTAAAAAGAATTGCCTCAAGTACTGCCTTTGCCTGTTGCCGTTCCACGAAAAGTGTTCCCCCTATCTCTCATTTGAAGTGATCATAATATCCTCAAAGGTATCTTCCTGTACAATGAAAATCCTTCCAAGCTTCATCTGCTCTAGCATCACCAGAAATGTAACTATGATCTCCATCTTGCTGTGCTGCTTTTCTAAAAGCTCCCGGAAGCTGAAAGTTTTGTGACTGCGGATATAATCTTCTATGTATGCCGTTTTACGGTCCATATCCACTTCGTCTTTTTCGATCTGGCCAAAGCTGCTTCTTACCGGATCGATCTTATCCTCCTGGCGCCGTATGACCATTTTAAAAAGCTCATTCAGCCTGGCAAGATCCGCATCCCCCAAAAGCTCCTGCATATCAATGGGGGGCCTGTACTCCTCAATTTCCTTTGGAAGGGTTTTCTCTTTAAAGAGAGTTCTTGCGGCATCTACCTGTCTGTCCCGCAGTTCGTAAGACATGTACTTGTACATTTTATATTCCAGCAGCTTCTGTACCAGTTCTGCCCTGGGATCCTCTTCCTCCCCTTCTTCATTTACCTCCTTAGGCAGCAGCATGCGGCACTTGATATCTAACAGTGTTGCAGCCATCACCAGGAATTCGCTCATCACGTTCATGTCCTCTGTTTCCATATCCTTGATATAGTCCAGATACTGCGCCGTGATCTCCACAATGGGAATATCATAAATATCGATCTTATTCTTTTCGATCAAATGAAGCAAAAGGTCAAGAGGTCCTTCAAATGCCTGCAATTTTACGGATAATGCCATTCCCTTGCTCCTTTATTTGCAGATCGCTACTGTGGCGCTGGTTCCGAGTCTGTTTGCCCCTGCGTTTACCATTGCCATTGCAGTTTCCTTATCTCTGATGCCGCCGGACGCCTTGACGCCCATGCTCTCTCCTACAGTTTTTCTCATCAAAGCCACATCCTCTGCCTTTGCGCCTGCAGTAGAAAATCCGGTAGAGGTCTTTACAAAGTCTGCTCCCGCTTCCTTTGACAGCTTACATGCCTTTACCTTTTCCTCGTCTGTCAAAAGGCAGGTTTCAATGATGACCTTTAAAAGAGCCTGTCCGCATGCCTTCTTCACAGCTTTTATATCCTCAAGAACCACCTGGTCAAGTCCATCCTTTAAGGCTGCCACATTGATCACCATATCGATTTCCTGTGCTCCGTCTTCCACAGCGCACGCAGCTTCATAGGCCTTTGCCCTTGTAGCCATCTGCCCTAAGGGGAAGCCTACCACTGTACAGACCTTCACCTCTGTTCCTGCAAGCTGTTCTGCCACATAGGCCGTATAATAGCTGTTTACGCATACGGAAGCAAAGCCGTATTCCTTTGCTTCCTCACAGATTTTCTGTACAGCTTCCTTCTTTGCATCTGCCTTAAGGATTGTATGGTCAAATAATTTTGTGTTCATTTTCTTTTCCTTCCCTTCCTGTATTTTCCACCGTTTTCACAGCTTTTTATTTTAACATGTATCTACCGGCCAGTCAACTTTCCCCGCTCTCTCCACGAACCGTTTCCGCTCTCTTCCCGGGCTGTTTCCGGCCTCTTTTCAAACATTATTTTCCACCCTTAAGCCGGATCACCACAAGCTCGCCCGGGTTAAAGATGCGGATGGGAAGGGTGTGCGTACCAAGGCCCCTCCCTAAGACCATTTTGGCATTTCCTTTCATAAACAGCCCTCCGTCATACTCAGGGAACAGCCTCATAGCCGGTGAAATCACCCCTCCAAGGAAGGGCAGCCTCATCAGCCCTCCATGTACATGTCCGGAAAGCACAAGATCCGCCCCCCACTCTTCATAGGCTTTAAAATAATCCGGATTATGCGCGATCAGAATGTTATATCTGTAAGGATCTGGCTTTCCGAGAAGCTCTGTTAAATACTCCTGCTCCATGGAAAGCCTTTTTCCTTTCCTGTAATAGCCTCTGCCAATCTCAAGGCCGTAAAGCTCCATTCCTCTTTCCGGCAGCCCTGCCTTTTCATTCACAAGCTGGACAGCTCCCATTTTTTGAAGTTCCGCCACATATTCCTGATACATATCGCCGTAAGTCTCAGGATAAAGCTTTGTCTTTTGTTCATGATTTCCGTTTCCACAAAACACCGGATATTCTCTGCGCAGTTTTTGTAAAAGTGTCACTGCGCTTTGGGTACTTCCTCCCTTGACACTGGTATACAGATCCCCTGCGCACAGGATCAGATCCGGTGCCTCCTGCCGGATCGCCTTCACCAGTTTCTCGTTCTCTTTTCCATAGCTTTTTCCGTGCAGATCCGAGAGAAGGATCACCGTTGTATCCTTTCTGATCTTGGGAGAAACGCATTGATAGCGCCTGACCACAAACCGGTTGCAGTCAATGATCATAACCGCTACGAAAAAAAGGATCAGTATAAGCAAGATCGTAAAAAGCAGTTCCACCTTTTTCTCCTTCCTGTTGCTTTATCACATTTTTATCTTATCACAGCTTTTCAAAACTGCAAAACAGTTTCAAAACCCGGAACACGTAATCCTCATATCCGGCCTTCTCCACGGAAACATCCGAAACAATGGATACGCTTCCGATTCTTTTTCCATCCAGCGTATACACGGCCTCTCCCACCGGATCCCCCCGTTTCACAGGCGCTTCGATCTCCGGCGGCAGAGAAATGGTTTTCTGGATCCCAGAAAGGTCGCTTCCCGTAATATCCAGATACCTGAAATGCTCTTTATAGGTCATGGACGCTTCCTTTTCTATTCCCCCTCTTACAGGGACTGAAGGCAGCGCTTCTTCATTGGGATCCTCATAAAGATTGCTTACACTGTACCCATAATTTAAAAGGGACATGGCATCCTGAAACCGGGTTTTATTACTGGGCGATCCCATTACCACTCCGATCAGATCGATCCCATCCTTGCTTGCCGTAGCGGAAAGGCAGTAAAGGGCTTTGCTGGTAGACCCTGTTTTTAATCCCGTTGTCCATTCGTACATTTTTAACAGCTTGTTGGTGCTGGAAAGGGTAAAATTACTGCTCCCCTGTCTGGTATTATGTACAATATCCTCCATCCAGATCCCTGTATATTGCAGCACCTCCGGATATTTTGTAATCAGCTCCCTGCTCATCAGTGCCACATCCTCCGCACAGGTATAGTGGTCATCAGAGTCAGACAGTCCGCAGCAGTCCACAAAATGGGTATTGGACAATCCCATGTCCTTGGCCCTCTGATTCATCAGCGCTACAAATTCCTGTTCACTTCCTGCGATAAACTCTGCCACCGCCACACTTGCATCATTTCCGGAAGCAATGGCAATGCACTTGATCATGGTTTCCAGGGTCTGTACTTCCCCTTCCTCCAGAAAAACCTGGGAGCCTCCCATGGATTTTGCATAAGCGCTTGTCATCACTTCACTGTCAAGCCGCACTCTTCCGGTTCCCAGATGATCAAAGATGATCAGCAGCGTCATGATCTTTGTAATGCTGGCAGGACTTCTTCTCTCCTTGGCATTTTGCTCACAGATCACCTGTCCGGTGGAAGCCTCCATTAAAATATAGGAGGGCGCCTGTATCTCCGGCGCCGCATAGGCGGTCATGGGACTTGTAAGCAAAAAAACAGAACATATCACATAGCAAAGGGTCTTTTGAAATCGTTTCATCCTTCTTCGTCTCCCTTGTGTATTCTGTTACTATGGATATGTTCTGTTCTATTTTAAAATGCAAGTCCTTCTTTTATTGCCACTTGCTCCGTATACTCTGGCAGGCCTCAAAAAGCTTTTCCTTCTGCTGTCTGATACTGATATTGCAGATACTGAAAAAGCGGAACAGATAATCAACAAAAACCATGAGCAGGATCGCCTTGCAGGCTTTCACTCCCCAGCCGGCAGTATACTGATCAATCATCTCCAGGATCTTTCCATGCAGAAAGGTAATGATAAAGATCGCATAAAATCCCCATGCAATGGTGCTTTCCAGACAGATGATCCCCTGAAAGTTACAGGGCTTCTCGTGATAATCCCACCAGACCTTTCCGAAAATGCGCCGCATAAGGACACCCACCAGATATTCAAATAAGGTAGCCAGAAAAGCCCCTGCAAAGTACAGGGCCACCAGATGGTTTCCAAGGGGATGTAAGATCAGATAGCCAAACACCCCTCCAAATCCATAAATAGGGCAGAACGGCCCTTTTCCAAATCCTCTGTTCGTCAGCTTCCGGTTGCAGATCGACATATAAATCGTCTCCACAAGCCATCCCATTACGCTATATACGATAAAAGCCGCCACAAGATGATATACATCTGTGCCCAGCAGTTTCCATGTCCACATTTTTCTCCCCTCAGTTCTTTGATTTTGAAAACAAGAAAGTCCTTGGTTCTAAGATCAAGGACTTTTCACTGTAAACTCTTCTTATTAGTTGTATTTACGTTTTCTTGCTGCTTCAGATTTCTTTTTACGTCTTACACTCGGCTTCTCGTAATGCTCTCTCTTACGAATTTCCTGCTGAATACCAGCCTTTGCACAACTTCTCTTAAAACGACGTAAAGCGCTATCCAAAGTCTCGTTTTCTTTTACGATTACGTTTGACATCTCACACCCGACCTCCCTTCAGTCCCTTCAAGTATCATTGACTGATTGGGTTATTCTTGTGTACTCACATACACATGTATGATTATACCACAAAAAAGCTATCCGTCAATCAAAATTTATAATTTATTGAAGCTGATCTTTTAAAACCTCTTCTGCCTGTGAAATAGCATCCTCAATTCCGGCAGGATTTTTGCCGCCGGCCTGCGCCATATTCGGACGGCCGCCACCGCCGCCGCCAACCTTTGCAGCGATACCCTTGATCAGATTTCCTGCATGGGCTCCCTTCTTCATGGCAGCATCCGTTGCCATGGAAACCATGCTGACTTTTCCTTCCAGTTCAGAGATCAGGACAACAACCCCTTCTCCTAACTTTGCCTTAAGCTGGTCTCCCAGGTCACGCAGCCCGTTCATATCAACGCCGCTTACTTTTGCTGCAAGGAGCTTTACTCCGTCTATTTCCTTCACCTGATCCATAACATCCCCAAGCGCTTCCTTTGCAGCCTTGCTCTTTAAGGATTCATTTTCACTCTGAAGACCCTTCAGTTCTGCCATCAAATGCTCTGCACGCTCTAACAGGGATCCCTCGCTGGTTTTTAATGTCTTTGCAAGTGCAGAAAGCTTTTCTTCCAGGCTTCTGTAATAAGCGGTTACATTTTCTCCGGTAACAGCCTCGATACGGCGGATCCCCGCAGCCACTCCAGACTCGGAAAGGATCTTAAAGGATCCGATCTGCGCAGTCTGCTTTACATGGGTACCACCACAAAGCTCCTTGGAAAACTCTCCGATCATGACAACCCTTACGGTGTCGCCATACTTCTCGCCAAACAGCGCCATGGCTCCTGTCTTCTTTGCTTCCTCCAGGCTCATGACCTTGGTTTCCACAGACAGATTTTCTGCGATCTTGCGGTTAACAATGTCTTCTACCTTCTGGATTTCTTCTGCAGTCATTGCCTGTCCGTGGCTGAAGTCAAATCTGGTTCTCTCGCCATCCTGGTAAGAACCTGACTGCTCCACATGATCTCCCAGAACTTCCCGCAGGGCTTCCTGCAGCAAGTGGGTTGCCGTATGGTTTTTACAGGTATTGTTTCTGTTTGCAGTATCTACAGACAGAGCTGCTGTTTCTCCTTCTGTAAGGGTACCTGCTGTCACACGTCCGATATGTCCAATTCTTCCACCGGGTAATTTTACGGTTTCCTGTACCTCAAAGCGTCCCTTCTCTGTGGTGATGGTTCCAAAGTCGCCCTTTTGTCCGCCCATTGTTGCATAGAAAGGCGTTTTTGCAGTGATCAGGGTGCCCTGTTCCCCTTCCTTCAGGGATTTCTGCCATTTGCTTCCATCATTCAAAGCTGTAATAGTGCTTTGCGTCTCCAGTAACTCATAACCCACAAATTCACTGGTAATAGAAGCGTCTAATTCCTCATACAGGCTGCTGTCAGAAGAAAGCTTTGCAGAGAAATTCTGATTATCCCTTGCCTTCTGCTTCTGCTGCTCCATAGCCTGTGTGAAGCCTTCTTCATCCACGGTAAGTCCTTCTTCCTGTGCAAGCTCTACTGTAAGCTCTAAGGGGAAGCCAAAGGTATCATACAGATAAAAGGCAGATTTTCCATCGATCTGATTCTGGTTTTCTGCTTTCTTCTGTTCCAGGATCTTCTTAAACTCCTTCATACCATTTTCAATGGTACTCTCAAAACGATCCATTTCCTTTTTCAGCTCTGTCAGGACAAATTCCTTATTTTTCAGAAGAAGCGGATAGCTTTCCCCATAAATATCCTGAATATACATCTGTGCGATCTGAAGCAGGTTTTCTGTTTTCAGGTTCAGCACTCTTCCATGACGGACTGCCCGGCGGATCAGGCGGCGGAGTACATAACCTGCCCCTGCATTGGAGGGAAGAAGCTTTGCCTCATCCCCTATGAGCATCACGCTGGTTCTGATATGGTCAGCCAGAATTCTCATGGATCTTGTCAGCTTTTCATCCTCTTCATATTTGGTGCCGGAAGCCTGCTCAATATATGCGATCACCGGTGCGAACAGATCAATTTTGTAAACGTCCTTCGTACCGTTTAAAAATGCAAGAATTCTTTCCAGTCCCCAGCCTGTATCCACGTTCTTCTGCTTTAAGGGGGTAAGGCTTCCGTCATGATGCTTCTCATACTGCATAAACACATCATTTCCAAGCTCTGTATATTTACCGCAGTGGCATCCCGGTCCGCAGTCCGGCCCACAATCCGGCTTATCCGCTACATAAAACATTTCGCTGTCAGGACCGCAGGGGCCGTATTCCAGTCCCCACCAGTTATCCTCTGCCGGCAGATAAAAGATATTTTCCTTTTTAAAGCCGGATTCAATACGATACTGCGCACCCTCTTCATCTCTCGGCGCATTGTCGTCTCCTTCAAATACCGTTGCGGCAAGGTGATCTGCGTCAAACCCAAAGACCTGGGTCAGAAGCTCAAAGCTCCACTTGCAGCGTTCCTTTTTGAAGTAGTCTCCAAGACTCCAGCTTCCCATCATCTCAAAAAAGGTTACATGGCTTTTGTCCCCTACGGAATCAATGTCATTGGTACGGACGCACCCCTGTACATTGCAAAGCCTTGTTCCAAGAGGATGTTTCTTCCCCAAAAGATAGGGCATCAGGGGCTGCATCCCGGCTACATTAAACAGAACGCCTGTAGAGCCGTCTGATACCAGGGATACGGCGCCTACATCCACATGTCCCCGTTCTATATAAAATTGTTTCCAGGTTTTCCTCAGTTCATCTGAAGTGAATTGTTTCATCTTCTTCTCTCCTTGCTTTCTGTTCCGCATTCCTGCCTAAAAGGTAAACTTGTCAGCAAAATAAGCATCAAGCTCTGCGATAGCTACACGTTCCTGTTCCATGGAGTCTCTGAATCTGACGGTCACGCAGCCGTCTGTCTCAGAATCAAAGTCATAGGTAATGCAGAACGGCGTACCGATCTCATCCTGACGGCGATATCTCTTACCAATATTTCCTCTGTCATCAAATTCACAGTTATACTTCTTGGAAAGCTGATTGTAGATCTTTTCTGCCCCTTCATTCAGCTTCTTGGAAAGGGGAAGCACACCGATCTTAACAGGCGCCAGCGCAGGATGGAAATGAAGCACGGTACGCACATCACCCTCCCCGATCTCTTCCTCATCATAAGCGCCGCAGAGGAATGCCAGGAAAAGACGCTCTACGCCAACAGAAGGCTCAATTACATAAGGGATATATCTCCAGTTTTTCTGATCGTCAAAGTAGGTCAGATCCTCTCCTGAGGTATTCTGATGCTGGGTCAGATCATAGTCGGTTCTGTCTGCAATTCCCCACAGTTCGCCCCAGCCAAAGGGGAACAGGAATTCCACATCCGTTGTTGCTTTGGAATAGAAGGAAAGCTCTTCCTTGTCATGGTCGCGCACACGCATTTCCTCTTCCTTCATTCCCAGTGACTTCAGGAAGTCGATACAGTATTTCTTCCAGTATGCAAACCATTCAAGGTCTGTATCCGGCTCACAGAAAAACTCCATTTCCATCTGCTCAAATTCTCTTACTCTGAAAATAAAGTTCCCGGGAGTGATCTCGTTACGGAAAGACTTGCCCACCTGGCAGATGCCAAAGGGGATCTTCTTTCTGGAGGTTCTCTGTACATTTTTAAAGTTTACAAAGATACCCTGAGCTGTCTCCGGTCTTAAATAAACCGTGTTTTTTGCATCCTCCGTTACGCCCTGGAAGGTCTTAAACATCAGGTTAAACTGACGGATATCTGTAAAATTATGTTTTCCGCAGGAAGGACAGGGAATATTATGCTCCTCGATAAAATTCTTCATCTGCTCCTGGGTCCAGCCATCCACAGAGCTTTCAAGCTCCATGCCATTTTCCTGAACGTAATCCTCAATGATCTTATCCGCACGGAAACGCTCATGGCATTCCTTACAGTCCATTAGTGGATCTGAAAAGCTGCCAAGATGTCCGGATGCCACCCAGGTCTGGGGGTTCATTAAGATCGCACAGTCCACGCCAACATTGGTAGGGCTTTCCTTTACAAATTTCTGCCACCATGCCTGCTTAATATTATTCTTCAGCTCCACACCGAGAATTCCAAAATCCCAGGTATTTGCAAGCCCGCCGTAAATCTCACTTCCGGGATGCACAAACCCTCTTGATTTTGCCAGTGCAACAATTTTGTCCATCGTCTTTTCCATCACACACATACCTTTCGTTCTTTGTTTATTAATGACCCATCCCGCCATGTGGCAGGTCAATTACTGATATAAAACGTATCCGGCTTCCTGCTCTTCCCCTGTAAGCCATACACTCTTCCGATCCTTGGATACCTGTACATTTTCACTGACATAGCATGCCTTCCCCGGAAGATAAACCGGTTCTGCCACAGACATGATCAGGAGCTTCTGCTCTGCTGCAAGGATGTCTGCCTTTGCCAAGGTCTCGTTTTCGTTTTTCACACCGGAAAGGACAATATTCAGCTCATAGCCCTCCAGGGACGCCTCTGCGGGAGTTCCCACAAAAAACAGGGTTTTGTTAAAGGCTGCATAATCCCCTGCTTTCTGAAAGGACATTTCCGCCATGGCCTTTCCGTCCTTTACCTCTACCTTATCTACCGAAATGCAGGCGCTTCCCATCTGCCTGTTATAATCTGCCGCCTCCTGCAGGATCATCTGCTGCAGTTCGTCCTTATCATAGTAGCTTTGCTCAAAGCTCTCTTCCATATGAGCCTCTACCACTCCGTCCTTATGAATCGTGATCCGGTTATCGATCTGTTCCTCTCCTGCGCAGGCAGACAAAAACAGCATTCCGTTTATCATCAGTACGGCTGCCATAACGGCCTTCTTTTTAAGGCTCCCTCTCATTTCAAACTCCATTCTGCTTCTTTCTTTATTTCTTCTGTCAATTTACCCCATCCATTATATATGACTTACCTCTATTTTTCAACAAACATTTCTGGAAAAAGCTGATCCAGGATCTCAAGGCTTTTCAGCTTCCGGTCTATAAACCGTTTTTGATAGTTTCCTGCAATGAAAGAAAGCTCCCGCAGCACCTCCTCCGTTACCGTGAAGGTATACAGTTTTTCTATGGTCGTATTCACGATATAGGAAAGGGCAAACACGGTAGACGGAAGATAATCCTCTTCTTTTCCCGGAAGTCCGGGATATTCCCCATTCAGCGCCAGAGCCTTGATCTCAAATATGTATCGTACCAGAAGATGGGACAGTCCCTTATGCTGAATGGCTCTCAGCGTCTGATACAAAAGCTTCAACATCTCCTTTTCATCATTGTTTTCCCGGGTATAATAATCCATCACCTCAAGGAAATACATTCCAAAGCAGGCCTGTTCAAAATCTTCGCGGAGGCCTTCAAAATAATTGCTGATCACGACCTCTCCCATGCTGTATGCGCTCCGTCCTTCGTAGAGCTGAAATTTCCCAAAGCAAAAAGGAGCGGTGGCCGCCAACAGCCTGCTGCCCTGTTTCCTGGCACCTCTGGCAAACGCTGTCAGCTTCCCTCTCTCCTTTGTAAGTATTACAACCCGCCTGTCATATTCCCCGACCGGCTCTGCTTTCAATATCATCCCTGTAACACTGACCTGTTCCTGCATGTGAAAAAGCCCCCTCACAGCCTCTTTCCCGGCGGCCTTCCTCTTCCTTTCCCCGGTAGGCCAGATAATCCTCGATCTTTCCCGAGCATAAAAACTGCTCCCAGTAATTTATCTCTCTCATCTTGTGCCCCCTATTATCAAAAAGTATGATATTAGGGTTTACTTTTTTCCTGTTTCTATTCGCCATCCTTCGGATTATATCCGAAATTTTTCAAAAGGAACTCGCTGTCCCTCCAGTCCTTTTTTACCTTTACCCAAAGCTGCAAATTCACTTTGCACTCCAGCATTTCCTCGATATCCCTTCTTGCGCTGGATCCGATCCTTTTGAGCATGGAGCCCTGCTTTCCGATGATAATCCCCTTATGGGAATCCCGCTCGCAGATGATCGTTGCCTCAATATCCATGATCTTTCCGCGCCGCTTCATTTTTTCAATGGTAACCGCAATTCCGTGGGGAATTTCCTCTTCCAGGGTGCGAAGCGCTTTTTCGCGGATCAGCTCTGCCACGATCTGCCTCTGGGGCTGATCCGTAACCGTATCCTCGTCATAAAAGGCAGGCCCATAGGGAAGGTATTTGAAAATGCAGGAAAGCAGTTCTTCCGTATTATCCTTTTTCAGGGCAGAGACCGGAACGATCTCTGCAAAATCCATTCTCTTCCGATAGGTATCAATAAAGCCAAATAGCTCTTCCTTTTTTACCGTGTCGATCTTATTAATGACCAGTATAACCGGGGTGTTTACCCTGGAAAGCTGTTCCAGGATGCTTTCCTCCCCGGCTCCGATATAATTGCTGGGTTCCACAAGCCACAGGATCACATCCACCTCTGACAGGCTTCTTCTGGCCACATTTACCATATAATCCCCAAGTCTGTTTTTCGCCTTATGGATCCCGGGCGTATCTACGAATACGATCTGTCCCTTTTCCGAAGTATAAACCGTCTGTATCCTGTTTCTTGTGGTCTGGGGCTTATTGGATGTAATGGCGATCTTTTGCCCGATCAGACAATTCATAAGTGTAGACTTTCCTACGTTAGGCCTTCCGATCAGGGCGGCAAATCCGGATTTATACTGGTCACTCATCTTTTCCTCATTTCCATGCCTGCAGCATTGCTTATGGCATATCTGTTTTATTTACAGCTTCCGCAGCAGTTTCTTTTATGTCCTTTTCCTGTTTTTCCTGCATCTTTTTCTGCTCTTTATTTTTTCTGTGCTTTCTTAAAAGCCTGATGATCAAGATCACTAGCAGGATAACTGCCGCCCACACTACCAGATAAGGCAGATCAATGATCACTGCCGTGCCGAAGTCAAGCAGTCCGTTTCCTACTCCGTACAGGCTGTCCACAAACCCTTCTCTGATCATTTCTCCCCGGGTCTGCTCTTCTACCGGCGTCAGTTTTTCCACTTCCTGTATATCCAGATATACGGTGCTGTAGGAAACCTGGTTTTGAAGAGTCCGAAGCTGAGATTCCATGCTTTCGATCTGGTATCTCACATCAGAAAGTCTGCTCTCGATGGTAATAATATCCTCAACGCTCTCTGCCTGTTCCAAAAGCTCAAGCAGTCTGTCCTGTTCTGCCGTAAGGGCCTTTTTATGGCTTTCCATATCCACATACTGCAGCGTCACATCACTGACACTGTCATTTCGGCTGATCACATTGGACACCTCTGAAACAGAGGATAAAAAGGCGTCCAGCTGTTGTGCCGGTATCCGTACGGTCATAGACGCATTTCTGGTTCCTCTTCCATAATAGTTGCTGCCATTGTAGGTATAGCTTTCTTCTATGTAGCCGGAAAAGCTCTCTGTCTTTTCCGTGATCGTTGCAAGCAGTTCTTCGAAGGTTTCCGTTTCCACCGAAAGATTTACGTTTTTGATCAGCTTTCGGCTTGTATCCTCTACCTGAGGCGTTGCGGCCCCATCCTCTGCTACATCATCAGTTACTTCCGCAGAATCAACGCTGTAAATATCGTCAGACAGATAGGCGCCATCAGCATCATAGGCTGCTTCCTCCGCCATCTCCATGTCTGCCGCTGTGGCACTGCTCCTGTCCGCTTTACTGCCGCAGCCTCCAAGAAGAAGTGTCACAAGGGCCAAAGCCCATACCGCATTTTTTACTCCTGTTCTCTTTTTCATTTTGCTTCCTCCCTTTTTCCGATCGTTCCATCCGATCCTGTGCTGTCAACCACAGCATTGTTATCAGTTGTACCAGATACGTTCAAAGCTGCCCTTATTTATGGCATTTAGTGGAATAATTGTTCCACCTTATAGAAGAGTTCCTTATTTTCTCTTATTTTTTCTCCGTTTCCAATGACGCACAGATACTCCCCATCCATAAACGCCTGTACATACTTGTATAAGCCGCATAAGGTTTCCCTGGTGGTTGCCAACAGTTCCTCTCTTTCCTTCTGTACCCGCTCCATGGACAGTCCGGTCAGATACCCTCCCATGGAATAAAGACCCTTGGTAGCAGGAGTCATTGGCGTGTCCAGTTCACTGATCGCTCCGATAATGAACTGCGTTACCATACGCTCATCCAGCTTGGCGTTCTTAATGTACTGCGCCGCATTTTCATAGACCTCTATGGTCTTTTGCAGGTTAGGATCGCGGTAAGAAACAAAATATCCGTCCCCGTTTTTGTAAAATCCGCACATACATCCGTATGCCCCGCCTTTTACTCTCACCTGGTTCCACAGATAATCATATCCCATCATAACCTTTAAGACCTTAAGGGCTCCCGTATAGGGAAGGCCTTTGTCCGCAAAATTTCCTGCACGGCATACATACTGTACCTGTCCGGCAGTCATAAAGCCTTCGTTTTTCTTTTCTGCCTTTAACGTAAAGCCCTCTTCCCGAAGCTCTGAGGTAATCAGATCCGGCACAAACTTTTCTATCTCCTCTGAAAGCCCCTTTAAGCCCTCAGGCGCCGCCGTATAATCCACCAGCAGATTTTCAGGTCTGAAAATGTAACGGATCAGTTCCTTTAAATCGGCTGTAAGCTGCTGCTTCTTCTCGTCAAAGTTCTTTTCCAGCTCTTCCAACAGACGATACTGGGGAATTCCGCTTATTTTTTCCGAAAAAACGGCAGTCGGTGAAAAATAAGCAAGGGTGCGGATCAGCGCTGTGGAATGGCCTGCCCCCGTCATGGACGCCTGCATTCTTGATTTTGCTTCGCAGATGATCTCATAAAGCCGCTTGGTATCCTCAAAATCTGAAGTAAGAAGGATCTCCTTCATCAGCTCTAACGCTTTATCCCTCTTTTCATAAAGCACCTTTGCACGGATCTCCAAGGTTGCCTTATACTCCTTCATGTTCTCTGCATTGGTATAGGTATTCACTACCGTCTGGATCCCTCCGGTATGGATGTTGATCTCGTTAAACAATTCTCCATATCCGAAGTTCTTCGTACTGACCATGGTAAGGGCGGATTTCAAGATTCCCACATAAGGCAGAAGCCGCTCCGGTACCTTCTTTAAATCGAAGACCAGGTTCAGGTAGCCAATTCCGTTGGTGAAAACATTATGATATAAAAGCGTGGTCTTTCCTGCCTTTTTCACCTCATTGACATAAGGCGCCGCTTCCTTTTTCATATCCTCTCTTTTCAGCAGCGGAATGGTTGCAAGCGCTTCCGGGCTGTCCTCTTCTTCCTGATATGCTAAAAGTCCATGGGTCTGATCCACGATCTGTTCGATCTGCTCCCCGGTTAATGACGCTTTATAGGCCTTTAACTTTTCAGCAAGAGCCTGATCCTTCCTTGTGGTCAGTCCCGGCACCGGCTCTACCACCAGGATGGTCTTATGATGATTTTCAAGAAGGTAGGTTTTGATCAGTCCTTCAAAATATCCCTGGTCAATGGAAGCCTTTAACTTTCCGTAGGTTTCATTGGCCTCAATATGCAGAAACGGTTTTGTTTCATCATACAGCCAGCTGTCAAGGGCCTGCAGTCCCAGGATCAGTCCCCTTGGATAAGACCCGTAATCAGCCTCCCGGTATTTAAATTCAAAATAATTAATGGCTGCCAAAAGAGCCTTTTTGTTCAGCCCCTTCCTTACCTGTTCCTTTAAGGTTTCTTCTATGGTCTCCACAAATTCCTTCAGCTGATCCTCATCTGCGTTTTTGGCAATGATGGAAAAATAAGGCTGGCCGATCCCATTTTCAAGGGTGGTATAAACATCCTTTCCAATGCCTTTATCGATCAGCGCCTGCTTTACTGCCGCTCCCGGTGCAGAACAGAGCACATAATCCAGAATATCCATGGCTGCATAAAGCTCCCTGTCAAGGCTGCTTCCCATGGAAACATTATACGTCAGATAATAGTTCCCCTCTGCTGTTTCCTCCTCCATAACGGAATACTGCTTTCTGATATTCTGCGGCGCCTTAAATGCCTCCTGCTTTCCTACCTCAGAATCCACCTGCAGGCTGTCAAAGCTGCCTAAATACTCTTTGTCCAGATATTCCAGATATTCCAGTGCGTCCAGATTTCCGTAAAGATAAATATAGCTGTTGGAGGGATGATAAAATTTCTTGTGGAAGGAAAGGAAATCCTCATAGGTGAGCTCCGGGATCACATCCGGATCCCCGCCCGATTCCAGACCGTAGGTGATGTCAGGATAAAGAGAATTCATGATTTCCCTTTCTACCACATCATCCGGTGAGGAAAAGGCCCCCTTCATTTCATTATACACAACGCCGTTGATCTTCAGCTCCTCCTCCGGACTCTCCAGCTCATAGTGCCAGCCCTCCTGACGGAAGATCTTTTCTTCCCTGTAAATATTGGGATAAAAAACAGCATCCAGGTAAACGTGGACCAAATTCTTAAAATCCTTGTCATTGCAGCTTGCTACGGGATAAACGGTTTTATCCGGATAGGTCATGGCATTTAAAAAGGTATTTAAGGATCCCTTTGCCAGTTCAATAAACGGATCCTTCACCGGGAAATGCTCCGATCCACACAGGACGGAATGCTCCAGAATGTGCGCCACTCCCGTGCTGTCTGTGGGCGGCGTGCGAAATCCGATGTAAAACACTTTATTCTCATCATCATTTAACAGAAGGGCCACTCTTGCTCCCGTCTTTTTATGCTTCAAAAGACAGCCTTCTGAATTCAGATCCTCTATCCATCTGTGCTCTAACACCTCATATTCTGTCAGGTGATCCAGTTTTTGGTTCATGCTTTTTTACTTCCTTTTCTTTTTATTTTCCACTACACGGTAAAGGTCATCATGGCAAGCTTGGAGATCACGATCTCCCGGATCAGCATGCCGGAACCTTTTTTTCTTGCAAGATTGATCTCTGTCAGTTCCTTCAGGGAAAGGATCTCTTCTTTGTATTCCAGCTTCTTTTTCCCAAACAGGGTTTTCCGCTCCTTCTGTCTTTGTACCTTCACCTTTACCTTCAGCTGCCGGAACGTTTCATACAAAAAGCCCTCCGGTTCCAGGTAATAAAACTGGCTTTCCAGGGTTGTATCCCGATCAGCCTCTTTTAAAACGTACTGTGAGATAATCGCCTTTAATTTAAAGGGAACCATCTCTTCCTCCAATAATTCCTGGAAGGAATACTTTGCGCCAAGATAAATGTTTCCGTTATCCTGCATCACATATTTAAAATCCTCGTAATTTGTTTTTGCACCTGTGAATTCCTTAATATTCATGACTGCCTTTCCAAATCTTCTATGGTATATCCGCTGATCCTCATTGCGTCCTCGATTGCCTTCCTGGAAATCCCCGTTTCCTCCGAAAGCTCCTGTACCGTAACTTTCCTATGCATATCTTCTGCAAGCTCTTTTGCCTTTGCGGCAACCTTATTGACCCGTCCTAAGACCTTCTTGTCCTTTTCTGCCTCCTGCATGTTCTCAGCAATACAGTCCTCCATGGCATCCATGACAAGCTTCATCAGCATCCCCTCTGCTTCTGCGGCATGCTCCTGGCTTCCCAGCATGGTCACTCCTGCTGTCAAAGCCACATTTCCCTCTCCGATCAGATCCTCCAAAAATACGCCCTGTCCGGAATACAGCTTTGAAATTTCCACTACCTTTTTGAGATAAAAGCGTATCAGCCTTTCCTGGGCCGTGGTCTGTCCTGCCATTGCCGAAAGAAGAAGCGCTTCCTTTTCCCCCTCCGAAATATCCTCAAGCAGTTCGATCTCCTTCTGGTATTCCTTCAGATAATCGGTCTCCTCTTCTGTCAGATACTCAGAAGGATCAAGAGGCTCTCCAATTCCGATCCGGTTTTTATTCAGATAGTCAAAGACCATGGCAAACTGTTCCTCAGAAAGGGAAAGCTCCTCAAAGGCCCGCTCTACTTCTTCCTGCGAGATCATTCCTCCCTGCTCTTTGGCTTTTCTGGTAACAGTTGCAAGGGCTTTTGCAAATAAAATTTCTCTGTCCTGTGCCATATCTAAACCTGTCCCTCTCCCTTCTTTTCTTCCTTCACTCCATACTTTACATGGGTATGGGTAAATATATGATCCGAGCAATACTCATAATTTCCATCACACTTGGAACAGAAGCGGAATTCCAGCTCCGGGTTTGTAACCTCCGTCCTTCCGCAGACCGCACATTTATGTCTGGTGATCTTGTTTGCCGTTTTCACATCATGCTGGAACTGCATGCGCCGCTTTACCTGCCTTGGCGACATATGGATCTTTCCCCTGCTGGTAAAGAAAAATACTATAAAATTCATAAGAGATGCTGCGATCACAAATCGGTTTGCCACAGAAAGGATCTCATATCCCTGGCCATACCCGGCAATAAACTGATAAGCCAGCATCACCCCATAAAGGATCCCTAATATTTTCACTTTAATGGGAATAAAGAAAAAGAGAAGCACCTGCATATTGGGGAAGGTAGCCGCAAAGGCCAGAAAGATCGACATATTCACATAATAGGTGCTGAACATCCCGGAAACCATCCGGAAATAGTCTGCTCCATAGGCTGCCATCAGATCCTTCTGGAACAGGAAGGAATACCCCAGCAGCAAAAAAGCTCCGGTTATGGTAAAAAGGGCGCCGGAAAACAGATAGACATTATACCTGTAGGTTCCCCAGGTGCGCTCAAGGGTTGTTCCTATGGAATAGTAAAAATAAAGGGTGATCAATGTAAAGAAGTCAAAGCTGGAAGGCGGCACGATGATCCATGTCACCAGTCTCCATACCTGTCCATGAAACAGGATCTGATAAGGATTCAGATACAGATATTGTAAAAAATCCGGATAAATCATCTCAAACAGATATCCAAAGGCATAGCAGATGATCAATACCAGAGAAAGATTTTTTATTGCGTATTTTCCGTATTTCTTTTCAAAATTTCCCATTGGTTTCATTCTAAATCCAATCACTCCTTCTGTCTTTATTATCAGGCATTCTGAAACAGTTTATATTCTAACATTCCCATTTTCAAATGTAAACAAAGGTTATTTTTTTTTAAGAAATTGTTTATTTTCCTGCGTTGCATTTTAATATTCTGTGTCGTATAATTACAAAGTATGTCTAAACATGCGCTACACTAATAATAGGAAAGAAATTTTCCACATATTTTTATTTAGAAAGGCGGTACATTATGAACACAGATCACTATACGCTTGGCATTGACATTGGTTCTACCACGGTGAAGATTGCCATTTTGGATAATGCTCATAATATTCTGTTCTCAGACTACAAAAGACATTTTGCAAATATCAGGGAAACCCTCTCTGATCTTTTAAAAGAAGCTTACGATCAGCTTGGAAATATTACGCTGCACCCCATGATCACCGGCTCCGGCGGCCTGACGCTTGCCAATCATCTGCAGGTTCCCTTTGTGCAGGAGGTCATCTCCGTTGCAACAGCCCTGAAGGAAATCGCCCCGAAAACAGATGTTGCCATTGAGCTTGGCGGCGAGGATGCAAAGATCATTTATTTTGAAGGCGGCAACGTGGAGCAGCGTATGAACGGTATCTGCGCCGGAGGAACCGGCTCTTTTATCGATCAGATGGCATCCCTTCTCCAGACAGACGCCACGGGCTTAAACGAATATGCCAAAGGCTATCGTTCTCTCTATACCATTGCGGCGCGCTGCGGCGTTTTTGCCAAATCCGACATTCAGCCCCTGATCAATGACGGCGCTACCAAGGAGGATCTTTCCGCCTCTATTTTCCAGGCGGTTGTCAACCAGACCATCAGCGGTCTTGCCTGCGGCAAGCCGATCCGGGGACATGTTGCCTTTTTGGGCGGCCCCCTGCACTTCCTTTCCGAGCTGAAGGCCAGCTTTATCCGCACCTTAAAATTAGATGATGAGCATGTCATAAAGACAGAGCACTCCCATCTTTTTGCGGCTATCGGCTCTGCCATGAATGCCAAGGAGGAGGTTTCCTACTCCATGGAGGAAATGGTTTCAAAGCTTTCCTCCGATATTAAAATGGAATTTGAAGTAGAACGTATGGAGCCGCTTTTTTCCTCTCACGAAGAATATGAAAGCTTTAAGACAAGACACAGCAGACATCATGTACAGACTGCTGATCTGTCTTCCTATCAGGGCAACTGCTTTTTGGGGATCGATGCGGGAAGCACCACTACCAAGATTGCTCTTGTAGGCGAGGACGGCTCTCTTCTTTATTCCTTCTACAGCAGCAATGACGGAAGTCCCTTAAAAACGGCCATCCGTTCCATAAAAGAAATCAAGGCTCTCTTACCGGAGGGCGCTTCCATTGTGCGCTCCTGCTCCACAGGCTATGGAGAAGCGCTGATGAAGGCTGCCTTTCTTCTGGATGACGGCGAGGTAGAAACAGTTGCCCACTACTATGCCGCCGCCTTTTTTGATCCTTCCGTTGACTGTATTCTGGACATCGGCGGCCAGGACATGAAGTGCATTAAGATCAAAAATCAGACCGTAGACAGTGTACAGCTCAATGAAGCCTGCTCCTCTGGCTGCGGTTCCTTTATTGAAACCTTTGCCAAGTCATTAAATTACAGCGTGGAGGATTTTGCAAAGGCCGCTCTCTTTGCCGAGCATCCTATCGATCTCGGTACCAGATGTACGGTATTTATGAATTCCAAGGTAAAGCAGGCCCAGAAGGAAGGGGCTTCCGTTCCTGATATTTCTGCCGGTCTTGCTTATTCTGTCATCAAAAATGCGTTATTTAAGGTGATTAAGGTTTCCGACGCTTCTGCCCTGGGCAGGAACATTGTGGTACAGGGCGGAACTTTTTACAATGATGCCGTTCTGCGCAGCTTTGAAAAAATTGCCGGATGCAAGGCGGTCCGTCCTGACATTGCAGGCATCATGGGTGCCTTTGGCGCCGCCCTTATTGCCAGGGAGCGGTTTTCGGAAGGCTACGAAACTACCATGCTTTCCTTTGATGACATTGTAAATCTGCAGTTTGAAACCAGCATGGCTAAATGCAAGGGCTGTACCAACAACTGTCGCCTTACCATTAACAAATTTTCCGGCGGCCGTCAGTATATTTCCGGCAACCGCTGCGAGCGCGGCATTGGAAAGCAGAAAAACGCAAACGGGATTCCCAATCTTTTTGACTATAAGCTCAAAAGAATCTTTGATTACGAAGTCCTTCCTGCCGACCAGGCAAAAAGAGGGACTGTGGGCATTCCAAGAGTGCTCAATATGTACGAAAATTACCCCTTCTGGGCTACCTTTTTTACAAAGCTGGGCTACCGGGTCATCCTGTCCCCTCTGTCCAACCGAAAAATTTATGAGCTTGGTATTGAATCCATTCCCAGCGAATCCGAATGCTATCCTGCAAAATTAGCTCACGGACATGTGGCATGGCTGATCAACCAGAGGGTTGACTTTATCTTTTATCCCGCCCTCTTTTATGAGAGGAACGAATTTACCGAGGCAAACAATCACTATAACTGCCCGATCGTCACCTCCTACTCTGAAAATATCAAAAACAATGTGGAAGAGATCGGCCGCGGGGAAGTGATCCTGCGCAATCCCTTTATGTCTTTCCGTGACCTTAAAACCGTTACGGAAGCGCTTTCCAAGGAATTTAAGGAGCTGCCTGTTTCCGAGGTCATGGAAGCGGCAAAGGCAGCCTGGGAGGAGCTTGAACGGGCAAGGCAGGATATGTACCGCAAGGGAGAGGAAGTTTTAAAATGGATGAGGGAAACCGGCCACAGAGGGATCGTTCTTGCAGGCCGCCCTTACCATATTGACCCGGAGATCAATCATGGAATTCCGGAGCTGATCACCTCCTACGATATTGCCGTTTTAACGGAGGACTCCATTTCCCATCTTGCAAAGCCGGAGCGGCCCTTAATCGTATCCGACCAGTGGATGTACCACTCCAGGCTCTATGCGGCTGCAAGCTATGTGAAAACTACAGAAGACCTTGATCTGATCCAGCTTAATTCCTTTGGCTGCGGTCTGGACGCAGTCACCACGGATCAGGTAAATGACATCCTTACCGGCTCCGGCAAGATCTATACCTGCTTAAAAATCGATGAGGTAAACAATCTTGGAGCGGCCAGGATCCGTATCCGTTCCCTTCTTTCCGCAATCCGCGTCCGGGAACAGAAAAAGGAAGAAAGAACCATCCAGTCTTCTGCTATCCACAAGGTAAAATTTACGGAGGAGATGCGGCAGGAATATACCATTCTCTGTCCACAGCTTTCTCCTATTCACCTGGATCTCTTAGAGCCTGCCTTTAATGCCTGCGGCTACCATTTTGAGGTTTTACCCAATGACAACAGACATGCGGTAGATGTTGGCCTTAAATACGTTAACAACGACGCCTGCTACCCTTCCCTTATGGTGGTGGGACAGATCATGGATGCTCTGTTATCCGGAAAATATGACGTTAATAAGGTGGCGGTCATTATGACGCAGACCGGCGGCGGATGCCGTGCAACCAATTATATCGGATTTATCCGCAGGGCCCTGGAAAAAGCCGGTATTCCGCAGGTTCCCGTTATTTCCCTGAACATGGGCGGTATTGAAACCAATCCGGGCTTTAAGCTGGATCTCAATATGCTGATGCGCACTGCTTACGGCGCTGTTTTCGGGGATCTGTTCATGAGATGTGTTTACCGGATGCGTCCTTACGAAAAGGAAAAAGGAAGCGTTGACGCCCTCCATCAGAAATGGCTGAAAAAGTGCCAGACCTTTGTGTCTGCAAAGCACATGAGCTTTTTCAAATTCCAAAAAATGTGCCGTCAGATCGTAGAGGACTTTGACGCCATCCCTACCACCGGCGTTTCCAAGCCCCGGGTCGGCATTGTAGGGGAAATTCTGGTAAAATTTGCTCCTGCCGCTAACAACCATCTGGTAGAGCTTCTGGAAGCGGAAGGCGCTGAAGCCGTTGTTCCCGATCTTTTGGATTTCATGCTCTACTGCTTTTACAATCAGATCTACAAGGCTGATCAGCTTGGCATGAGCAAAAAAACGGCACTGATCTCAAGACTTGGCATCGACGGCCTTGAGTTTTTAAGAAACGGCGCTACAAAGGCTCTGAAAAAGAGCCGGAACTTTACACCGCCCACCAGCATTTACAAGACCGTAAAATATGCAAGCTCCATTGTTTCCATCGGCAACCAGACCGGAGAAGGATGGTTTTTGACCGGTGAAATGATCGAACTGATCCACAGCGGCGTAAACAATATCGTCTGCACCCAGCCCTTTGCCTGCCTTCCCAACCATGTGGTAGGAAAAGGGGTCATCAAGGAGCTCCGCCATCACTATCCTTTAAGCAATATTGTGGCAATCGACTATGATCCCGGTGCCAGCGAGGTCAACCAGCTTAACCGGATCAAATTAATGCTTTCTACTGCCCAGAAAAACTTAAAGGAACAGGAAAAGCAGGAAAAATCTAAGGAGGAAATGCCCGCATGATCAAGCAGGAAGTCAATGAATTAAAACGTCTGTATACGCCGAGTAATTGCTCAATCACACGGATCTGCGGCTGCTATGTGGACGGTGAAAAAAACAGGAAGACCGAGTTTAAGGAGGCCTTTCTTTCTCTTCCGGAAGAAGAAATCTTTAAATATTTTGAGCTGCTGCGCAAAACCCTGTCCGGCACTCTTGGAAAAAATCTTTTAAACCTGGACTTTCCCCTCTCTTCTGAGGAAGCAGGAGGCACACAGGAATTCCTTCTGAAGCTGCGTGACAGCAAATTAAAGGACGAAGAGCTTCTCTCTCAGTTTTATGACCGGATCATCAGCTCCTACGAATATGTGGGCAATTACCTGATCCTGATCATCCACGACGCCTACGACGTTCCCGGAAAAACTACGGACGGCCTGACCATGGAGGATGCTTCCGATTCTGTATTTGAATATGTGTTATGCTGCATTTGCCCTGTCAATCTTTCCAAACCCGGGCTTTCCTATGATGCAGCCGCTAATGAATTCCATAACAGGATACGGGACTGGGTGGTGGAAATGCCGGAATGCGGCTTTCTCTTTCCCAGCTTTAACGATCGTGCCAGTGATATTCACAGCACCCTTTATTACTCCAAAAATCCCGAGGAGCCTCATCAGGAATTTGTAACGGACATTTTAGGCTGCTCTCTTCCCCTTACCGCCGGAAGCCAGAAGGAAACCTTTCAGACGCTGATCGAGGAGACCCTGGGCGAAGATGCCGATTATGAGGTTGTAAAAAGCATTCATGAAAATTTGACGGAGATGATAGAAGAACACAAGGAAATCCCAGAGCCTCTCACCCTGGATAAAAAGCAGGTCAAAACCCTGTTTGAAAAGAGCGGCGTAGAGGAAGAAAAGCTGGAAACCTTTGATCAGCTTTATGATGCTGCCGCAGGGGAAACTACTTCTCTCCTGGTAAACAATGTTGCCAACACCAGAAGCTTTGAGGTCAAAACCCCGGATGTTGTCATCAAGGTAAATCCGGAACGTGCAGATCTGGTAACCGCCATGACAGTGGAAGGAAAGCGCTGTCTTGTGATTGAGCTCAGCGACCAGGTAGAAGTAAACGGCATTAAGGTAGGCGGCAGAGCAGACGGCTATCCCGAGGAGCTTTCTTAATTGTAGATATAAAAAAAGTGCGTGTCGCCAAAAGAACACGCACTTTTTATTTCTAGTCGGAAAACAGATCCCGGTACCACTGAAGGCTATGAACATAGGCCTCGTAGACCGTATCCATACCGATCTCATCCAGGATCATAAGACGGGAAACCTCCTGCCAGTTGGCTTCCTCATACTGATGGACAAAGTCCATAACCGGAGCAAGCTTTCCGGTATCCTTTACCAGGACGTCACTAATTTCCTTCGATACCTTAACCATCTTCAAAGCCTCTTCCATGGGCTTATTTAAGATCAGATCCAGCACGGAAAACAAACCTGCCAGGAACAGCTCAGACCCCTGAGCCGCCAGCCCGAAAGCGGGCGCCAGATTTTCTGCAAATTTTGCCCTGAGCAGGGACAATCTTGTAATTTCGTTGGGCTTATCCGCATACAGCTCGTTGGTAACCGCTGTATTGATCCATCTCTTAAGTTCTCTTTGTCCCAGCATAGCTGCAGCATGCCGGATGGAGGTGATCTCGGAGTTTACAGACATACGGTTTACCATTTTCAAAAGGGAAATCACAAGGGCCGTATCATGTCCGATAATATCTGCCGCCTTAGTCAGGTCGAAATCCGGGGAGTTCACCAGGTTAAGCAGTTCGATATAGCTGACCTTTAAGGGAGCTACCTCTGTTTCTCCCTTGGTAACGGGTACGCGGTAAAACTCTCCTTCATAAAGTTCGTAGCCGCCTTCTTTGCAAAGCGCCTCATAGGTTTCCTGATCCGGAATATTTCCTGCACACAGCTTTACGTTGGGATAAATCTTGGAAAAATAAATCCTTGCCTTCGTAATATCAATGCGCTTATGGTCTAACAGCACATAGTCCATCAGAAGAAGAACCTGCCTGTATGCTTCAAACTGCGCCACCTGGAGCTTTCTGATCGCAAGCTTATAGCCTTCCTTCTTCAGCTCTCCAAGCCGCTTTATATACATTTCATCCGGAGTGATCGCATCATCCATCAGAAGAACGATCCTCTCATGAGGTGCTTTACAGTTGGCACTGATGTCTGTAAAGATCGAAATATTGTTGATGGTGACAAAAACCTCTTTATCTGCGGAAAGGGTTTCGATCCCCATACTTTCAATCACATCCAGCCCTGGGATCTGCGCCGCTCCATCATGCCTTCCCGATCCCTGGGAAAAAGGGTTCAAAAGCAGATTTTCCTTCTGGGTAAACAGCGAGTAGGCCCGTACACTCATGGTATTATCAAACAAGGGAATTAACGTAACTAGCATATTTCCTCTCATTCCGCCGCAATGCGGCCTTGTATTTTATTTGGTATATTGTTAGTTTATACCATTTATCCTTCCTGCACAACAGAAATTTTTATTCAGGCGCTCTGTTGTTTTCCATGGTTTTGTGCATATTCTTTCAGCACGTCTGCCGCCTCGTCAGGCAAAAGCCCTGTGCTGTCTAAGAGCCTGCTCAATCCTTCCAAGTCCTTTTCCCTTTTCTCCCGGTAGAGAGCCTCAAGCTCTCCCTGCTCGGATTTCAGCCTGGTCTTAAACGCGTTTATCAGTTCTTCCTTTTCGGCGATCTTTTCTTCAATAGATTTTCTTTGTCCTCTTGCCATATGCCCTCCTTCTGTATCGTTTGACACTATAAGTATATGGACAAGACTTCCAAATTATTCCTGCCGCTTTCTAAGAATATCAAAAATTTCCATTTTTTCCGAAAGAACCAGGTGCAGCTCCTGTTTTGGATGAGGCGCGCTGTCCATGGCATTTCCGTTTTCATCATAAATCGCCTGCACTAAAACCGGAATATTCCTGCCGTCCGGCTTCATGATCTCAATCTCATCCCCTACGCAGAATTTATTGCGCTGGGTAATCACAGGAAGCCCCTTTTCATCCATCCGCTCCCCATAGCCAAGATAGATGTAGTTGCGGATATAGGTATTATTATCATAGATCTGGGAGCTGTGATCCGGCTTTCCATAGAAAAAGCCCGTGCAGAACTCCCTGTAGGTGCACTTGCTGATCTCCTGGCCGTACCATGCAAGATGGGACGCATATACTTCCTCTCCCTCCAGGTAATCATCAATGGCCTTTCTGTAGGTTCTTGCCACAGTTGCCACATAAAGTGCGGTCTTCATACGTCCTTCTACTTTAAAGCTGTCGATCCCCGCTTTGATCAGATCCGGAATATGATCCACCATACAGAGGTCGCAGGAGTTCAAAAGGTGAACGTACTCCTTCGGCTCCTCCATAGGTTCCTTCTGATCACAAACGCCGTATTTCCATCTGCAGGGGTGAGTACACTCTCCATGGTTGCTGTCCCGCCCTGTAAAGTAATTGCTTAAAAGGCATTTCCCCGAATAGGAAATGCACATGGCGCCATGCACAAAGCACTCTATCTGAAGATCTGCAGGAATGTGCTCCCTGATCTCCCGGATCTCCGATAAGCTCAGTTCCCTTGCAGCAACCACTTTGCTTGCTCCCTGTCTGTACCAGAACAAAAAGGTCTCGTAGTTTGTATTACTCCACTGGGTACTGATATGGATTTCCGCTTCCGGCAAAAGTTTTTTGGCAAGCATGATCACTCCCGGATCAGAAAGGATCAGCGCATCCGGCTTTAATTCCCTGAGCTTTTCAAAGTAGCTTTCCACGCCGTGAAGCTCCTGCCCATGGGCAAACACATTTGCCGCCACATAAACTCTTACCTTCCGCTCATGGGCAAAGGCAATCCCCTCCCTTAGCTCCTCCATGGAAAAGTTTTTGGCCTTGGCACGCAGACTGAATGCCTCTCCGCCTAAATAAACGGCATCAGCCCCGTAAGCTACTGCGATTTTTAATGTTTCCAAATCCCCTGCCGGGATTAAAAGCTCCGGCTTTCTCATGTTCAAATTCCTTTCCCTGCAGCGTAAATGATACCTCTTTTGAACAAATATGTTATCACATAAAAAAGATCCTGACTGCCTTCCTTTTGAATCAATCAGGATCTTTCGCTTTTCTTGCCTGCAGTATTTATGCCTGCTCTAATGCCAGTGTCTTGGTTGTAATGTCACAAACCTCAGCAGGTCCGTAATACTGAATTGCACCCGGATAAACGTAGCAGGTCTCAACAGCCCACTTATCTCTGTGTTCTTCAAAGTATTTAAAAGGCTTTCCTTCCAGTTCAACCAGCGCCTTGCGGATAACAGGCTTATCCTCTCCATGTCTTCTTTCCATATTCATCATCTTTGTGATGGGCATACCGCCTGCAACCCACTCTGTTGCCGGCTTGGAAAGATTGGAAACCTTGGAAAGGTAACCGTTATATCCATACTGGATCAGCATAAATGCATTATATCCTAAGGAATAGCAGTAATCGGAGTCAAAGTTAGAAGGGAATGCACATCTTCCTTCATATCCGAAGAAGTGATGCAGTGTGCCGAACTTACCATGGTATGTGCCAGCTTTCTTTCTCTGTGCCAGCTTATCAGCAACCAGTGCAGAGAACAGCTTCTCGGACTCGATCAGGGAAACCTGTACGTTGCCGTGAGGATCTCTCTCTAAGAATAACTGCTGCTGAATGCCTTCCGGAAGAATAGCAAATACTGCCATGGACTCCTTCGTAAGTCCGTTTTCAATGAAAGCATATTTTTCTTTCCAGGTAGGAAGCGCATTAAAGGCATCTGCCTTGCTGCCAGCTAAAAGCTCGTTGATCTCCTGAATCAGCTTGGAAAATTCAGGAACAAATTCTACAACGCCTTCCGGAATAATGGCAACGCCAAAGTTCATTCCCTTTTCTGCTCTCTTTTCTACAGAGTCGGCAATATAATCTGCAATCTGGGAAAGAGACATCTTCTTTTCAGCTACCTCTTCTGATACCAGGCAGATGTTAGGCTGTGTTTCCAGTGCACACTCCAGCGCTACATGGGAAGCGGAACGTCCCATAACCTTAATGAAATGCCAATACTTCTTTGCAGAGTTTGCATCTCTTTCAATGTTGCCGATCAGCTCGCTGTAAGTCTTAGCTGCGGTGTCGAAACCGAAGGAGCATTCAATATCCTCGTTCTTTAAGTCACCGTCAATGGTCTTGGGACAGCCAATTACCTGAACGCCTGTATTATTTGCTGCAAAGTACTCTGCAAGCACTGCGGCATTGGTATTGGAGTCATCTCCGCCGATGATCACGATTGCAGTAATTCCATGCTTCTTGCAGACCTCTGCTGCAACTGCAAACTGCTCTTTTGTCTCAAGCTTGGTTCTGCCGGAACCGATAATATCGAAACCGCCGGTATTTCTGTACTGATTAATGTATTCGTCATCAAAGATCAGGTAATCATCCTCGATTAGGCCGCTGGGGCCTTTTTTGAAGCCATACAGAACATTGTCTGCATTGGTTGCCTTTAAGGCATCATATAAACCGCAGATTACATTGTGTCCGCCAGGTGCCTGTCCACCGGAAAGGATTACGCCTACCACCTGCTTCTTTGCCTCGGAGGTATTGCTTCCCTTCTGGAAAGTGATCTCCTTCTTTCCATAGGTGTTGGGGAACAGTGCCTTGATCTTCTCCTGATCTGCCACGCTCTGAGTTTCTTCGCCTTCCTTTACGCAGATATCTGCAATTCCATGTCTGAGCATTCCCGGAAGCTTGGGAGTATACTCATATCTGGCTTTCTGTAAAGATGAAATTTCCATAGTTTGTCTCCTTCTCGTATTTCTGTCGCCGTTATATTTCCATAACACCAATAAATTATAAGGCATTCCGCCTAAAAAGTAAACCACAAAAAGCTTTCCCTACAGTTCATATGGCGTAATCTGATAAACATAGTAATTCAGCCAGTTGCAATAAAGGTTATTGCTATGGGAACGCCACTGCAAAGACGGCTTTTTCGTTTCGTCATCATTCGGATAATAATTCTTTGGCACGCCGATGGGCAGCCCCTTTTCCTTATCCCTGATATATTCGTTGTGAAGGGTATACCTGTCGTACTCGGGATGTCCCATCACAAAGATCTGTTTTCCCCCTTCTGTCATACACAGCAGAACGCCTGCCTGCTCTGACTCTGCCAGCACGGTCAGCTCCCTGCAGCCATGGATCTGTTCTGCATCCACTGTGGTATGCCTGCTGTGAGGGATCAAAAAGAAATCATCAAAGCCTCTGACAAGGGGGATCTTCCGGTTCATCACCTTATGTTCAAATACTCCAAACAGCTTTTGGGGAAGCTGTATTTTGTTTAAGCCGAAATGATAGTAAAGTCCTGCCTGCGCCCCCCAGCAGATATGAAAGGTGGACGTCACATGGCTTTTGCTCCATTCCATGATCTCGCAAAGCTCCGGCCAGTAATCAACCTCTTCAAAGGGAAGCTGCTCCACCGGCGCTCCCGTAATGATCAGGCCGTCAAAATTTCTGCTTTTTAACTCATCAAAGGTATTATAAAACCGGTTCAGGTGCTGGATCGGCGTATTCACGGAAATATGGCTGTTCATTTTCATGAACGTCACATCAATGTGAAGCGGTGTGTTGGAAAGCGCCCTCAAAAGCTGAAGCTCCGTATCCTGCTTTACCGGCATCAGATTTAAAATGCAGATCTGAAGCGGACGGATATCCTGATGCATGGCACGATATTCATCCATCACAAATATATTTTCATATTCCAGGATCTCTTTTGCGGGAAGATCGCTTTGCACTTTGATTGGCATTTGTCCCTATCTCCTATTTTCCAAACTTTTCTATAAATTCTTCCTCTGTTATGATCGGCACCCCAAGCTCCTTTGCCTTTTTATTCTTGGAAGAAGTGGATTCTATATCATTGTTGATCAGGTAATCCGTTTTGGAGGTAACGCTCCCTGTGACCTTTCCCCCATGGGCTTCCACATAGGCCTTCAGTTCGTCCCGGTTTTTGTAATGGGATACCTCCCCGGTAATAACAAAGGTAATTCCCTTACAGGAATCCCCTTCAGGCGCCGCTTTTTCTGTCTGCTCTATTGTAACCTCTTTTAGAAGCGCTTGCAAGGAAGATCTGTTTTTGTCATTTGCGTACCATTCCATTACGGAACTGGATTTTTCCGGCCCGATCCCTTCTATGTCCTCAAAACCTGTCCCATCCTGCATCCGGCTTAAAAAGCCTTCAAAGCCGGCTTTCCCAATGATCTTTTTCCCGGCATCCACGCCGATCATGGGAATGCAGAGGGCATAAATAAAGTTCACCGGCAAAGCCCTTCTGCTCTTTTCTATGGCCTGCAGCATATTGTCGCAGGATTTTTCCCCAAATCCATCCATTTCCTTAATGGTCTCTGCATGGTCGCTCAAATGATATATATCTGCAAATCTGCCAATAAATCCCTCATTCATAAATTTCAGCATGGTCTGGATAGATAAGCCGTCAATATCCATTCCCTGCTTGCTCACAAACCGGGTAAACATTTTCACATGCTTGGCGCTGCAGTCCGGGTTTGTACAATGAAGGGTTTCCGTTTTGCTTTTGGAACTGATCCTGATCTGTGTTCTGGCGCCGCAGACGGGACAGCTTTCCGGGATCGTAAACACCCCGTCAGACTCAGAAACACCGATACATTTTGGTATGATCTTATTAGCCTTGATAATTTCCAGCATGCAGTTTTCCCCGATCCCAAGACGCTTCATTTCACTGATATTGCATAAGGAAGCTCTGGATACCGTTGTCCCTTCCAGCTTGACAGGATCAAAAACTGCTACAGGCGAAATCGTAGAAGCAGCACAGGACCATTCAATATGATCTAATCTGGACACAGCTGAAACATCCTGCCATTTAAAAGCAAGCCCCGCCCGGTTCGCATGATGTCCGGTAACGCTGCCAGACGCCGCATAATCCGTATCGTCATAGCAGACGACCAGTCCATCCACCGGCAGGGGCATTCTGCCCTCCTCCACCTTCTTTGTCCACCGCTCCACTGCCTCCGGGAGCTGCTGCGCTGTAAGCTTTTCCCTTTCGATCACGGTAAATCCCTGCTGGGAAAGAAAATCCATCCGCTCTCCCCAGGACACCACAGGCTCCTCCCGATACACCAGCGTAAAGGCATAAAAATGCACTCTCCGCTCCTTTACCTTGAAAGGATCCTCCAGGGCCAGCGTTCCGGACGCCAGGTTCCTGGGATTGGCATATTTTTCATCATCATCCTCTATGGTGGCATTGATCACCTCAAAATCCGGATAGGAAATCAGCGCCTCCCCCCTGACCACCATATGTCCCTGGTACTCAATCTTAAGGGGGAATCCGGCTATGGCATTCTTCAGATAGGTAATATTGGTTCCCGTTACCCCGTTACCCCTTGTAAGGATCTTGGTAAGCTCCCCTCCGTCATAGGTAAGCACCAGGGTCAGTCCATCCAGCTTCCAGGAAAGCCAGATAGGAAATTGTCCTGCCCATTTTACCAGTTCCTCCACCTGCTTTGTTTTTGCAAGGGAAAGCGCCGGGAATTCATGGGCCTCCCGCTGTCCGCCCTCCTGGGCTGCTCCGGTATTCTGAGTGGGGCTTTCCGGCAGAATATAGCCTGTCTGTGCTTCCAGCCCGGCCGCCTCATCAAACATAGCGTCCCATTCATAATTACTGATCAGTTCTTCTTTTCCGTTATAATATGCCTCCGAAGCCTCATTCAGCTTTTTGACAAGTTCCTCATATCTTTCCCTTTTATTATCCAATTTTCGGCCTCCATTTTGCAAGTTTTCCGTCACAAGTTTGTTTTTATCCTTCATGCGATAATTACATAAAATACGTTTTTCTTTCTTTTTCTGTCAAATTCCACTGCTTAAAATAAAACTTATTCCGGAATTCCGTTTTGTTTACATAATTATTCTTTTATTGCTTCAAGTACAAAATATATTTTTCTTTTACCACATTTTGTACTTTTTATTCTCTCATCCCTTTATTTTTCAGGCAAATATTGTATAACGTCCGTAATTTATCTCCCTGTATCTGCCGGTATTCTCCCGGTTTTAAATCTGCAAGTTCAATGTTCACTACCCTTACACGCTTCAAAGCCTTAACTTGCATCCCCAAAGCAGCGCACATGCGCCTGATCTGCCTGTTAACTCCCTGGGTCAATATGATTGCAAAGGTATATTTCCCGATTTTTTCGATCTTGCAGGGCCTTGTCGTCTGCTTCAGTTCCTCTAAATAAACCCCTTTTCTCATGTGCTCCAGGAATTCCCCGTCAATTTCCCGGTTTACCTTCACCAGATATTCCTTTTCATGTCCTGCATTTCCACGCATCATCCCCTGGATCAGATCCCCGTCGTTGGTCAAAAGCAGAAGCCCCTCCGAATCCTTGTCCAGCCTTCCTGCATAGGTTACCCGAACCGGAAATTTTACCATGTCTGTGATCTTCTTATCTGCAAACTTATCGCGTTCTGTACAGACAACCCCTACCGGTTTGTAATAGGCAAAAACTACCTTCTCATTTTTCCCCTTTACCGGCTTTCCGCCTACTAAGATCCTGTCGTCTTCCGTGATCTGCATTCCCATAAGCGCCTTTTTCCCATTTACCGTCACTTTTCCCTGTGCGATCAGTTCATCTGCGTCTCTTCTGGAACAGACTCCGCAGGACGCCAGATATTTATTCAGTCTTTCCATTTTCTTCCCCTTCTAAAGCCATATGATCTAAAGCTCTTGTGTCAAGGTACTGTCTGTATTTTTCTGCATCCGCCAGGTGGCACCTTACCCGCAAAAGAGTTCCTTCCTCTTCATATTCCTGGCAAAGCACCTGGGCATTTTCACGCAGATAGGAAACCAGATTTCCCTGATCATAAGGAATGAGAAATGTTTTCTCCAAAAGATCTGCATAAACCTTCTGAAGTACCGTCTGTACCAGAAGCGTAAGAGAGGTCTCTTCTTTCGCCGATAAATACAGCTTATCTTCCATCCTTTTGGGATAAGAAAGCTCTCCCGCAAGCCGATCCACCTTATTATATACAACCAGCATGGGAATTTTCTCCGCCCCAAGCTCCTGCAGCGTCTTTTGCGTTGTCTCCATCTGCTCGCGATAATAGGGATCCGATCTGTCCACCACCTGAAGCAGCAGATCCGCATTTTTTACTTCCTCCAGGGTGGATCGAAACGCTTTGACCAGTCCATGAGGAATCTTGTGGATAAAGCCTACGGTATCTGATAGGAGAAAATCGTGGTTATTTCCTGTATCGATCCTTCTGACGGTGGTATCAAGGGTAGCAAAAAGCATGTCCTTTTCCAGAACTTTTTTCGTTTCCTCTCCCACATACCGTTCCACCAGTCCGTTCATGATCGTTGACTTTCCCGCATTGGTATATCCTACAAGAGCTACCAGCGGAAGCCTGGAAGAAAGTCGCTTTTTCCTCTGTACCTCCCGCTCCCGTTCTACCTCTTTCAGTTCCTTGTTCAGTTCCGAGATCCGGTGCTCGATCCGTCTTCTGTCAAGCTCAAGCTTCTTTTCTCCTGCGCCTCGGCTGCTCATGCTGCCGCTGGTTCCCCCCTGTCTGGTCAGCGCCTGATGCATCCCCACAAGCCTTGGCAGCAGATACTGTAGTCTGGCAGTTTCCACCTGAAGCTTTGCTTCCCTTGTCTTTGCCCTGGTTTCAAAAATATCAAGGATCAGGCTTGTTCTGTCCATCACTGCGCAGGAAAGCTCTTCGCTTAGATTTCTTAGCTGGGAAGGGGTTAAGGTATCATTAAAAATAACCAGCTCCGCCTCCAATGCTTTCACTGCTTCTTTGATCTCCTGTACCTTGCCGCTTCCGACATAAAGCCCCTTATTCATCTCACCCATCCTCTGGGTAACGATGCCTGCCACTTCCATATTGCATGCCTGCGCCAGCTTTTCCAGTTCTTCCATGGATCTTTCAAACTCTCCCGGATTCCTCTCAAAGTCGGCTCCTGCCAGTAAAACTCTTTCTTCCATTTTCACCTCATACCTCTTGCCCGTCTGCAAGCATGTCGATCAATTCAAAGTAAGATTCAAAGGTCTTTCTGCAGCATCCCGGATTTTTTATGGTAATTTTCCCTGTTTTAACCCCCGGCAGGGAAAACGCCATAGCCATCCGGTGATCCTCGTAGGTCTCCACCTGGGCTTCTCGGATCTCCCCCGGATAAATCCTGAGCCCTGCCTCCTCCTTCACCTCTTCACAGCGGATTCCCATTCTGCTTAGTTCCTTCAAAATGGCATGAAGCCTGTCTGACTCCTGAAACTGAATATGTCCCACGTTCTTTATCAGGGTCGGCGTATCTGCAAAGGGAGCGATCGCTGCCATAGTCATAGTCTGATCCGAAAAATCCTTCATGGAAATCTCAAGACCATGGTATGCCGATAAGGATCTTCCCGAAAGTCTGATGCCCTCCGCTTCCTCATATAGGGAACAGCCCATCTGCTGCAGGGCTTCCAGAAATTTAATATCTCCCTGCAGAGAGTTCTTATGTACGCCAAATACCGTCACCTCTGTTTTCAAAAGGGGAGCCATGGCATAAAAATAGCAGGCCCCTGATACATCCGGTTCAATCTCATATTCTGAAAGTCCGAAATCCTTCGTGTTCTTAACATAACATGTGCCATTTTTCATTTCCGCATCAATTCCAAACTGCCTCATCATGGATAAGGTCATTTTGATGTAAGCTCCCTCCACGCGGTCTCCAACCATATGAATGAGAAGCCCTTTTTCCAGCAGCACACCAGACATCATAAGCGCACTGGCAAACTGACTGCTTACCTCGGTATCCACAGAAACCTCATGAAGGAAAAGCCCTGGCAGATCTCCTTCCTTTTCCATGACGCCGCCGGAACGCATGGTAAACGGAAAATGTCCTTCTTCCCCATGATATTCAAAAATAACGCCTGCTTTTTGTAGTATTTCCAGCAAAGGCTGCATAGGACGCTTGCACATCTGTTCAGAAGCCTGAAGCTCATACTCGCCTCCCGCCAGTGCCAGAAATACCGTCAAAAATCTGGCTGCCGTTCCTGCGCTCCTTACATTTATCGTTGCTCTGGGATTGGGAATTCTTCCCCCTGTCCCCTGTAAAACAACACTTTTTTCCTCTTCCTTTATTTCCACAAAAAAACCAAGCTTCATAAGGCTGTCCAAAAAGGCCCTGGAGTCATCGCTGAAAAGAACTCCGGATAAATAACACCTTTTATTTGACAAAGCTGCCAGCAGAAGTGCTCTGTTCGTTATACTTTTTGATCCCGGAACACTGACCTTAATCGTTCTTCCCTCCCTCAGCCTGGGAACATGGTAACTTGTCATTTCATTGATGTTCATAATCGTCCTCATATCTTTCTTAAAAGCCGAATTTTCATTTGTTTAATCTTGATTTAATTTACAAATCTCAATATTTCTTCCGGATCATTTATCATAACAGTTGCTCCCGCTGCAAGAAGCTCCTCCTTCGTACGAAATCCCCAGGTAACAGAAAGGCAGTCCATTCCCGAGTTAGCGGCAGTTTTCAAATCCACATCCGAATCCCCTACATAAACAGCCTGTTCCTTTGTGATCTCCAGTTCCCTTAAGGCTTCTATTACCGTATCAGGAGCCGGTTTCTTCCGTACTCCTTCTTTTTCGCCAATCGCAACGGAAAGGTATTCCTTAAAATACATTTCTTTCAGTTCCTGCACTGCTTCGTGATACTTATTGGATACAATAGCCATTTTTACGCCCCGGGCTTTTAACCTTTGCAGCAGCAGGGCAATGCCGGGATATAACTGTGTCTTATCGTTGCAGTGCTCTGTATAATGAGTCTGAAAAGTCTGAAAAACCTCTTCAAATTCAGGATTTTGCAGTCCTTCCGGTACAGAAAGCTCCATCAACCTTCTTACCCCATTTCCCACCGAGCACCTGATCTGCTCTAAAGATCTTTCCGGCATCTGAAACTGCCTCAAGGCAAAATTCACACTGTCCATCAGATCCTCCAGAGTATTTAAAAGCGTTCCATCCAGATCAAAAATGATAGCCTGATATTTTTTCATACTTCTCCTCATTTCCAACTTCTATTTTATTTACCTCTTGTATGAAGCTTCTTCTTTTAAGCCTCAGCTTTTCCTCTTTCCAGCTTTCTTCTGACGATCACAAAGCAGACTACATGTGCAAGGGCAGTAAGTGTCCAGGAAACAGGATAGGAAAGATAAAGGGTTTCCAGTGTTCTGTCCCACTGAAAAACAGTACAGATCCAGATCACCCGGAACACACAGGCGCCGAGCAGGGAAACGATCATTGGCATAACAGCATACCCCAGCCCCCTGATGCTTCCTACCATAACATCCATAATACCACACAGAAAATACGGTGCGCAGATATACAGCATTCGATGCACTCCGTAATTAATGACTGTCTGATCCGTTGTATACAGACTCACGATCTGGTTTCCGAACAAAACAGCTCCATTCCCCATTACAAGTCCGATCACTGATACAAAAAGAAGACACTCTATCAGGATCTTATTGATCCTGTCATATCGTCTTCCCCCAAGATTTTGACTGGTAAAGCTTACAGCCGTCTGATGCACAGAGTTCATAGCCGTGTAAACAAAGCCCTCCACATTTGCTCCTGCCGTATTTCCGGCCATGGCTACAGATCCAAAGGAGTTTACCGAAGACTGGATCAGCACATTGGAAATGGAAAACAGCGATCCCTGAATTCCTGCAGGCAGGCCAATGGCTGCAATCTTTTTCAGCTTGTCCTTACTCAAATGCAGCTTTTCCCTGCATAACCTAAAGCAGCCTTCGCTTTTCACCAGACAGCTGATAATGAAGGATGCCGATACGCATTGTGAGATAACAGTCGCTATCGCAACCCCTGCCACGCCCAGCTTAAAGCAGATCACAAACACCAGATTAAGGATCACGTTGATCACTCCCGCTATACTCAAATAAAACAACGGCCGTCTTGTGTCCCCGATAGCCCGCAGAATGGCACTTCCGAAATTAAAGAGAAGCATCACCGGCATCCCCATAAAGTAAATCTGCATATACCTTACGGAAAGATCGATCACATCCTCTGGCGTATCCATCAGCTTCAGCAGCGGCCTTGCCAGGATCACACCGGCCACGGCAAGCAGAGCTCCTCCGATCAGGCTGATCAGGATCGAGGTATGTACCGTCTGACTGACTTCCTCCTCCTGCCTGGCGCCATAATATCTTGCAACCAGCACATTGGCTCCCACAGAAAGTCCAATAAAAAGATTGACCAACAGATTGGTGAGCGCTCCTGTAGATCCCACTGCCGCAAGAGACTCATTTCCTGCAAACCTTCCCACTACCACCACGTCCGCAGCATTAAATAACAGTTGTAATATTCCAGAAAGCATAAGCGGCAATGTGAAGATCAGTATTTTCCCAAACAAGGGGCCATTACACATATCAATCTCATAACTCTTTTTTGTCTTTTCCATTTTATCTTTCCCTTATTCTTTCTTCTATGTTCTTTCCCTTATTCTTTTTTTCTATATTCTTTCCTTTTTGTTTCTGTTTCTGGCTTTCATGGGTCTGCTTTTGCCGTACCTTTTTTTCTGATGCAGCATAGGATACAAGAAGGAACTCCGGAGGTTATTATTATGGCAACCATCATACTTGACGCAGGACACGGCGGTTCAGATTTTGGTGCCACCTATCTTGGGCGCCGCGAAAAAGATGACAATCTGCGCCTTACCTTAGCTGTTGGCAGAATTCTGGAAAATGCCGGTGTCAATGTCCTTTATACCAGAACAGATGATATTTATGAATCCCCTTCCAGAAAAGCACAAAAAGGAAATGAATCCGGTGCAGATTACTTTGTATCCATCCATCGCAATTCCAGTCCCTATGACAACCAGTATACCGGCATCGAAAGCCTTGTGTACAATAAAGGCGGCGCCGCCGAGCAAATGGCACGCAACATTAACCGCCAGCTTGAAATGGTAGGCTATGTTAACCAGGGGATACAGGAACGTACTAACCTGGCCGTTTTACGCCAGACCAATATGCCCGCTGTTCTTGTGGAAGCCGGTTTCATCAACACAGAACGGGACAATATGCTGTTTGACAGCCGCTTTCAGCAGACGGCCCAGGCTATTGCCGACGGCATACTAATGTCACTGTCCTAACTCATAAAAAACCTGTTGTATAAAGAAAGAATATACAACAGGTTTTTGCCTTTCTAAAGCGCTTGCTCCAATTCCTCCAAGGATGCATACCCGTATAGCTGAGCTGTGTTTGTCATAATCATTTCCGGCAGATTTCTATTTTCCCTGCACAGTCCTGCAATAAATTTTCCATACAGATCCAGTGTGTTTTCTGAATAGGTTGATAATTCTCCCCGCTGACAGGTCTCATAGGAAATCCGGAAGGGCTGATCCTCCTTTGTATGGATACCTCCTGCCTTTCCTGCTGCTTTGGGGTATCTTTGCGCCAGCTCCTCCATCCACTTAACCTGAATTCCAACAATCTCTTCTATGATCTCTTCCTTTACCTGGGAAAGTACCGGCAGCGTTTCCGCTATTTTCTGATACCTGGCCGGAAATGTTGTTTTCAGCATTCTGCCGTATTTCTCGGAAATCAGATTAAAGTCTCTGTCATCTGCCCGGTGGAAATCACTGATATAACTCCGCAGCATTTCCTCATTCCAGGTCTGATATTTTCCCTCCTGCGTCATAGCATAGGTCTGAAAATCGTCCTGTCCTTCGGTTCCTTCTATTTGAGCTTTTATGAGGTCATTCCATTCCAGCCTGATCAGCTCCCCAATCAATGCCTCCTTTACGGTCTCCCTGCTTTCCTTCTTCTGAGAAATGCTATGCAGGATCTTGTCCGTGTGATGATCCAGGTAATGATCCTCGCCGCTTGTCAGTCCCTGTTTTTTCATTTCCGCAATGATCATCGCCACTATCATTTCAATGGTCTGCGGAATTCGTTCATCTCCATTAGGGTAGTCGGCCAGAACATTTAAAATCTCCCCGATCTCCGGCAGAATCCTTAGTCTTTCCATGCCCTTATGGAGCCACTTATAAAAAGGAGCATAAGTCCGGTTGAGCAGATACACCATTGCCATGGTATGCTTCATAAATTCTGACAAGGCGATCTTTGCCGTTACCTTATCGCCTCTTCCAAACATCCTCTGATAATTATACTGACCGGACTGTGCCATAAGAGCAGCCTGTCTTGCTATTTTCCTGACCCTGACCTCCTCCGGATAATACCTTGCTATTTCGCTGCGGATACGGGAAAACTCTCCCAGATCATCTCGAAATACCTTACCGTTCACTGCCGTAGCCAAACGATAATCCTCCAAAAAGAGCCACTGGCTTTGGGTAGAGGGTGCCTCTCTAAGGCCAATCAGATTTTCATAAAAATCTCCAATCCGGAACACGCCCACTCTCCGGTTTGTATTTGCCGTCACATATCTGGTAATTCCCATATAGGTGGCAGGAAGCTGTTCATATGCCCTTTGAAGCGCTTCTCCGATCTCGTCATAAACAGAATCTGTCAGCCAAAGGCAAAAGCCCGGGCCAAAATCGCGATCCCTTGACACTGCATCATCAAAACCAAAGCATTCTGATCCCTCTCCTACCAGACCGGCTGCGATCACACCTTCATATTCAGGGAATTTTTCCCGGATCATGGGAACTCCAAATTCCAGATAAAAAGCTTCACATAGGGCCAAGCCGCTTTCAAACTCTCCTATGATAGCCGGATGTTCACTCAGCTTTGCTTTCACTGCATTCAGATTTTGAAGTGTGATCTCATAGGCTTTGTTTCTGCCCATGTTCCGTTCAATCTCCTTAAGGGCCAGTCCATAATATCGTGCAGACTCCTCCAGATTTCCTGCAGCATATTGCGCCTCCCCCATGGCGGAAAGCGCCCCGCTGTAGTGATAATCATGTTCCTCATCCATTTCAAAGATGGAAAGCGCCTTCTTTAAATCATCAATAGCTTCCTGCTGTCTGCCAAGCTTCAGCTTGGAGACTGCCAGATTGGTATAAATAACTGCTACTTCAATTCTTGCTTCTTTATAACAGGATGCAATGCCCAGCGCCCGTTCCAGACAGTCACATGCGCTTTCATCATCCCCCATATCCTGAAATAAAAGACTCATATTACGGAACAGCTCTACATAGCGGAAATCATTTGGTGGCAGCTGGTAATCATAGGCCTGCCTTACTTCCTGAAAAACCGCCATGGCCTCGCGCAAAAGCCCTGCCGTCCTCAATGCATTCCCAATATTTAAAAGAGAAGCTTCTTCTCCTTCTCCTCTAAGTCCTGCTTCCTCCATCAAAAGAAGCATTGCCTCTCTATCCCCAAGCCGGGCTGCCTGCCCAAGCTTTTCCAGTAAAAATGCCTCTGCCTCTTCTTCCCTGTGTTGAATCAAAAGTTGCTTCAACTGCTCCAGTATCCTGTTTACATCCATGTCCTTCGCCTCCGATTTACGTTGTTAAGAAGCTGACAAGCTCTTGCTCTCTCCCCTTTGCCTGCTCATAACCATGGTTGTAATAATCCATTAACTTTTTCACATCAGACTCATTATTGCTGATGGCCAGCTCCGTCGGCCTGATCACCATCGCCCTTCCTTCTTTTTCAAGCTGATCGATCTTTTCCAGGCAGGCATTGTATTTCTGGTGCCTGTGCTCCATAGTTCTGATAAAGTTCGGATATTTCCGGTATACAAGCTTAATGCCCCTCATATATAGGTGCCGGTATTTCTTACGGTAGTCTTCCTTTCTGGTCAGTATCACCAGGATTTTCTCCCATCCCTCTGCTATGGCCTTTTCAATGGGAAGAGAATCTGCCATTCCTCCATCCAACATAGGAACTCCATCCACCGTATCGATCCTGGAAATAAACGGAAGAGAATTTGCAATCCTGCATATCTTCCAGAATACTTCCTCGGAATCAAAGCGATCATAATAGACACATTCCCCTGTATTGCAATCCGTTGTATTCAGGATAAAACGTTTGGAAGAATTCTGAAAATGTTCAAAGTCAAAAGGCGCCTGCTGTCTGGGAACCACATCAAAAAGGTAATCCATATCAAAAAAGGTGCCTTTCTTCAGAAAGGTTTTAAATCCCATGTATTTTTCCTGTTCCAAAGGTTTGATCACTGCCTCTACAGCCCTTCCCTTCTGCCCGGACACATAATTCATCCCTGCATAGGCTCCTGCTGAAACTGCAATCACATTGGGTACTTCGATTTTCTTTTCCAGGAGAAAATCCAGTATCCCTGCGGCAAATATGCTCCGCATAGCGCCGCCTTCTATCATAATCCCCGTTTCTCTCATCAATTTTTATCCTTATCCCTCATTTTGGCATTTTATCTGCCTGTATCTATTATACTGCATACGGATATTTTTTCAAGCTGTGCAAAAAAACGCCCCGATCCTAAAATCAGGGCGTTTCCAGGTTTTCTCTTGTATCCTTACAGCTCAAATCTATCAATGATCTCTTTCAGTTTGCCAATGCTGTCTCTGCATTCTGTCAGAAGCTCATAACCTTCCGATGTTTTGGATGCGGCGCCGGATGACTTTTCTGCGATCAGGTTAACGCCTTCCGCAGACTGGCCGATCGTTTCATTTACATTCTCAATAGTTTCTGCAATCTCAACGATCTTTTCATCCAACACGGATACCTCACTGTATACCCGGTTCATGGAATCGGCAAAGGTATTGGCATCCATCTCATACTTCTCTCCCACTTCCTTAAGAGAGCTGTAATCTGATACCACTGTATTTTCCAGGAAATCCATCATGGTCATAATGCAGTCCGTCATGTTGGAAACTGCTCCGTTTACTTCAACTACCATGGCATTGATGTCATCAATGGTCTGGAAGGTCTGGTTTGCCAGGTTTCCTATCTCTGTTGCCACAACAGCAAAGCCCTTTCCTGCTTCTCCTGCCCTTGCTGCCTCAATATTGGCATTCAGCGCAAGTAAATTTGTCTGTGAGGAAATCTTTTTAATATTTTCTGTGAGGCCATTAATCTGATCCACTGCCTTTGACTGCTCGATCGCTTCCTCTGTTTTTCCCTTCATATTCTGGAAGATCTCCATTGCCTTGTCGCTGGAGGCTGCGGTAACACTGCGGAGCTGTCTTGCTCTATCCTTTACCTCATCAGAAACCGCCTGTCCCTCTTTGGAGAGTTCCTTAATGCCGTTTGTATTTTGCTTAATGGTATTCACATTTCCAGCGATCATGGTGGCGCTGGCTGTGGTTTCTTCCATTCCCGCTGCCATCTGCTGTGTGGTTGCGGAGTTGTCCTCTGCCATTTCGCTGGTCTGCCTCATAATGCCATCCATCCTGTCCATGTCAACAAGGATCGTTTTTTCAGCTGTCTCAATATCCCCTACAAGTTCCCGGAACACCTTGCGCATTTCACTGACAGCCCCGGCCATCACACCGGTTTCATCCCGGCGCTTTACCAGCTTCTGGCCGGCAGCCGTTTTCTGGAAGTTGAGTTTTGCAGTCTGCCTGATCACTTCTGTAATGCCGGAGATCGGCGCCGCAATACTGGTACTTAAAAAGATCCCTAATACTATACAAATCAGAAGGCAGACAGCTCCTGATGACACAATGGTTTTGGACAGCTTCGTTGCATTTGCCAGGATCTCATTTTGAGGCGCTACTACTGCCAGGTTCATTCCATTTTGAAGAGGATAAAACACAAAGCTTTTCTCCTGCCCATCCACGTTTAACGTCTGCAGCTTTCCGTACTGTTCCTGATCACATAAAACCTCTTTCAGGGAAGAAGCCCCAAGCTGTGATAAATCTGTTCCGCCTTCATAAACAGGGTGATGTGTGATGGTTCCTTCTCCGCTGTAAAGGAAAGCATATCCGCTCTGAAAAACCTTGGTACTGTCTACAAGATCGGTAAGCTCAGAAAAATCAATGTCCATTCCGATAATTCCCACAGACTCTCCGTCCACATACAGGGGAACCACATAGGAAATCATATAAATATTTACATTTTCATTTAAATACGGATCCATCCAGATCGGCGCCTCATTCTGCACGGGTATGTAATACCAGCCTACATGAGCCAGATCCGTAGGTTCATACATGGTAAAATCTGTAGGGGTGGAGCTGGTAAAGGCTTCTTCGGTATTATTTCTGGTAAGAAAGATACCGGAAGTAGGTTCCGTGAAATCCGGATTATAGCGCACATAAACGCAGATTGCTCCGTCCGTATGCTCCCCAAACTTCACCACATCATCCATAATGGAGTCTGTGTACTGCTTTACATAAGCTGAGTTTGTTTTAAATTTCTGGAAATCCATTCTTTCCATGGCAATGCTGCTCAGCGTATCTACCGACTGTTCTATTTTGGAGATCTGGGCATCGATCAGGCTCTGCTTATTTTCGCAGATAAGCGACAATTCTGTTCCTGCACTTTGTTTGGAAACCTGTCCCACATCCCTGATGCCGAGAATGCTGATAGGAATTGCAGCGAGTAATGTACATGCAATGATACTGGCTATGATTTTTGTTTTGATAGACCTCATATTCCCCTCCTGTTGTATCTAATATTTAGCAATATTATAGTACTTTTTGTGCATTCTCACAATATTTTTGCAACTTTTTTCTTGTTTCCCATAAAATATATCAACTAATTTGACAAGGAATGTTCTTTTATGTATTTTTCTATTGTTCTATTCCTTTTTATCTTACTATTTGCAGTGGTCTTAGGCACCTGCCGCAGGCGAAATGCCATTCAAAAGGTCTGCGAGCTTTCCCATACGCAAAAGTGTGAACTTCTTTCCTCTCTGATAGAGCCGTACGGATATTGTTATGATCCTGCCCAGGATCTTATTTCTACCTTAACAGACTCCTGGCAGAGAGCGGTTGGATATACCGCCCTGTTTGACAAAAGCGCAGTCTCTTTCCACATGGTCTTTGACTGTCTGCCCGTTTATTTTCCGTATCAGGGCAAGACCTGGCTCATTGAATTCTGGAAGGGACAATATGGCATAAATACCGGCGCTGAGATCGGCGTGTACTATGCAGACCGCCTTCTTACAAAGGAGGAGTATTCCAAAGCCCATTTTCATGCTGTAACAGATTCCGAAATGCTTCCTCTTTCCTTTCTCCTGGTAAAGGGAACCTCCCGTCTTGCCAATATTCAAAAGAAAACCTGGTGGCTGACAGCCTTTTGCACCGGCCGCTTTTCTTCCCCCGATCAGCTTTCCATGCATATCTCCCTGCTCTTCCCGGATCTGGAAATGCGTCAGAGCTTTTTGAATGCGCTTTATGAGCTTGGCATTCAGGCCTCCTGCCTGCGCTGCTGCTGCAATGAGGTGCAGTTTTGCTTTGGAAAGCTTTCTTCCCGGAAGCCCTCGTTTCCTTCCGCTCTGTGGCGCCATATGATCCAGCTTCAAAACCGCTTTTTCTGTAAGCTATACTGTTACTTCACCAGATATTTCTGTCTGACTCTTGACAGGCTTCTTTATCTGTATTTTCTGCTGCCTTCTGCCTTCCGCAGAGTTTTCCGCTCCCGAAAGTATAAAGGGCATTCCTGTCCAAACCAGAAACACGCCTCCCATTCCTAAAGGAGACGCTGCCATGAGCTATTTTTCCCGTTTATCCAAAGCCTTTGAAGGCGCTCCCATCCTCCCCCTGACCGGTACTTCCCGCTATGCCATCATCAGTGACTGCCATCGTGGTGATGGCAGTTCGGGAGACAATTTCCTGAAAAATCAAAACCTGTATTTCACAGCGCTTTCCTATTATTTCAACCATGGTTTTTCCTATATTGAGCTTGGGGATGGGGATGAACTTTGGGAAAACAGGCGGATGGAACAGATCATTGAGATCCACAGCAACGTATTCTGGCTGATGGCCCGTTTTTATGAACAGGGCAGGCTTTACCTGCTTTATGGAAATCACGACATGGAAAAACATTCCTGTCATTACGGTTCCAAAAAGTGCGCCTCTTTTTTCTGTACGGATTCCCAGTGTATCCGTCCCTTGTTTCCAGACCTTGTTTTTCACGAAGGGATCATTCTCCAAAATCCCTCTACCGGGAATTCTCTCCATTTAACCCACGGGCACCAGGCGGACCTGCTCAATTCCAGCCTGTGGCTTTTGTCCCGTTTTTTAGTACGTTATCTCTGGAGGCCTGTAGAGCATTTTGGCGTTCTGGATCCTACCAGCGCCGCCAAAAACTACAGCCGCAAAGATCATACGGAAAAGCGGCTTTCCCATTATGCTAAGGCCAATCATCTATGCCTCATCACCGGCCACACACACCGTCCCCGCCTGGATCCTGCCTCTCCCTTTTATATCAACAGCGGAAGCTGCGTGCATCCCCGCTGCATTACCTGCCTGGAAATTGAAGATGGCCGGTTGTCCCTGATAAAATGGTCCGTAAATGTCAAAGAAGACAGAACACTCTTTGTGGAACGGAGCATTCTGTCTTCCTGCGATCTTTTTACATTATTTCCTTTATAAGCAGACGTCCACATGGGAGCCATTCTCCGCCTGCTGTCCTTCGGTTTCCTTTTCTGTCCGGGCTGCTTTTGTCTCTTTTTCTGCTTTTGTCTCTTTTCCCTCTTTTGCTTTTTTTATCTCTTTTTCCCCGGCAGGTTTCTTCTCCGTGGCTTTCCCTGTCCGTTCTGCCGCCGCAGCTTCTTCCACAGTCTTATTTGCCTCTGCAAGTGTGTTCATCTGTGAAGCTGCCGCATTTGCTGCTTTCTGCTCCAGATCAGCCAGCGCCTCTTCCTTCGCTTTCGTACTTCCGCTCTGCTTTATTTCCACCTTCAGCACATTGGCTCTTCCCTGCATCTGTGCTGCCACGCCGCCCTGTATCTTCGCCTGCTTCATGGAAGCATCTGCAGAAATCATGGCTGTCATACTCGCCTTTGACAAGCCTGTGCTTCTGCCGTCTGCTTTTTTCCTTGTCCTTCCGAGCATCTCATCCATAGGAGAGCCCTTTGCCCGTTGTCTTTCTCTGCGCTGCTCGATCTGATGCTGCCTGAGCTGCATGTTCAGATTACTGATCTGCTGTTGGATTTCCTGCTTTTTCTTCATCTTTTCCTCTAAGGTCATTTCCTCATCAGAGGAAAGCTCCTGCAGCTGCTTTTGCGCATTGACAATCTGATTCTGAATGTTCCTGCTGTATGCATCCGTTGTCTGGCTCATCCCCATCTGCCCTGCCTGTGTGTTTGTTCCGCTCATTCCATTGATTACCATTATTTGCCCTCCCTGGTCAGTTTGATTTTCTAATTCCTTTATCGAAAATTCCATTCTGCCAATCAAGCGCTATGTTGTGAACCACCCGTATTTCGTTGTAAAGCCTTTATACGATCTGAAGCATGATGCCCAGCATCACCTCATCTCCGTTACCGGGTTCCCCGTCCTGATCTCCGGTGTAAGCTCCTTCCATTCCCCTTTCAGCCTTCCCAGGTACGCAAAAGCCTCGCTGCTGTCTTCCGTCCCCATCAGTTGCTCTATCATCTGGATATGGTTTCCCATATCATGGCGCATGGCACGGATATCGCCATACAATTTTTCAATTCCCTTCATATGTATTTTTATATTGTTTATCTGGCTTTCCAAAAGTTCCTGACCGGCTTGTTCTTCCTGTAAGCTTTTCCAGTTCTGAAAAACTACAATTATCACAAGGATCGCTACGATAGATATGAAATAATATAAAAAACATTCTTTTTTACCTGTTCCTCATTCACCGTAGTGTCATAATAATCATAGCTGT
>ULSO01009688.1_pt1 | contig 84415 bp, 76 predicted proteins | sample 1956701 | NCBI WGS metagenome assembly ULSO01 (sample SAMEA4835708, study PRJEB28245) | human gut metagenome | biome: gut microbiome; material: fecal sample | place: Denmark | collected 2008 | reverse complement strand
CTCGGCTCTGTAAGCCGAGGGGCATATTTTAAAATTATTTTAATTTTATTGCCTCAATAATGGCGTCCACCGTATCGTCCAGAGAAAGATTGTCGCAATCTACGATGATGTCGGCATATTTTTCATATAAAGGTACGCGTTCAGCATAAAGTTCAGAAAGATTATGAACTTTTCCCTGCATAACAACCCCGCGCAGAAACAAATCTTTACCGTAAAGTCGCTTTTCAAGTTCTTCAAGACCGACTTTCAGATAAACTATTTTTCCGAGTTTCCTTAAATGATCCATTGCTCTGGCGCCGTAAATAACGCTTCCGCCGGTAGAAATAATGCTTTTATCCGCTATGACCGATGCGTTGACGTCTTCTTCTATTCTGATAAAGCCGTCAACGCCATGTTTTTCTAAAACCTGGCTTATAAAGGCATTTTCGCGCTTCTGAATGAGCAAATCACAGTCTATGTAATCAAACCCTAATTTTTTTGCCAACAGGACACCCGCAGTACTTTTACCGCTGGCGGGCATACCGATAAGAACAATGTTATTCATATTTTATATAATAAAATTACCTTTTAAGAATGTCAAACACAAAATATATAAATTAATCTTTAAATCAAAAAAATTTAAATACAATATAAGACAAGCGATAAGACAAGCTAATTTCAGGCGCACTAACAAAAATGTATGATCAATTAAGTTTTAATTAAATTTTACGGTAAAATATTTTATTTTACCGTAAATAACATATAATATTTAACACTCAAAAGCCAAATAAACATTGCAAGAAAGAAAAACGGATGCAACCTGCACCATTATCAATATAATAGTGTTATCAATAAAATACTATCCTGGAATTACTAATATCATTAATACAATATTAAATGTAATATTGGCAAAAAACAAAAAAACGCCAATCGCAGTTCAACAACAGTGGCCAGATTGCAACAGCTATTTCAAAAGAAGTTGCCTATTGAGCGCGGCACTTGCGTACAAAATGCCAAAGCCGATGGCTGCCAAGTCTTAGGTAATCCATTCAACCTGCGCAGCGTGCACCTGTTTGCTTCAACTCAACTCCTTATTTTCAAATATAAAAAACATAGCACAGACAAGAGCCTGTGCTATGTTTTGGGTTTACAGAATAACGCTATCTTATACAAATTAGTAATTAATACTCGGCTTTAACTTTATTATCTCACAATAAAAAGAAAACTACCTGCTATTGTTCACCCTCTGGGGTTTGTATTGAATTGGATATATCAGTGTCGTTTTATTGCAAAATAAAAAGTACTTACCGTTGTAAATCTACCAAAATATAATGTACAAAAGGTGAAGAATCCATCCGAAGAATTTCAATCGCCTGAGGACAAACTCTTAGGGCGCTCCTGTATTCTTTTATAACCCGTGCTTCAAAAGCACAAAATCATTTTAAAAATAATTTCTTATTTTTATTTACTTTCCGTATCTATTTTATTAAGATTTAACTTACTAATTAAAATACAAACCAACATAACTAAAAACGAAATCAATAACGATAGCAACCAAATACCGCAAGCAGTTTTAATCTGAAACACATATGAAGTAGATGTAACCGTAATTCCGCTAACTCTAGGTTGAAATCCTAGCAATACTCCAGAAACTACACCTATAACCATTGAACAAACTGTACATATAATAACAAAATACTTACAACTTAAAAATTTTTTCATGCCTCTTCCTTTCACAAACAAATTTTGTGTAAAAAATTATTTTATTACTTTTATAAAATATATTATATCAACTATCTTATAGTTTGTCAAGAATTACTAAAAATAACAGTACAAATATTTAGAATTTACCATAGATGTAAGTGATAATAAAACTCAAATTGCCCCTATGCTGGCTCAAATGGAGTTTCACATAGATTTAGTAAAAATACAGCCATAATATAATTGATTCCTTAAACAATCAGATCTATATAATTTTTAGCAAAACAAACAACACCTATTGCTGTCCAACCACAGGGATTTGGATTGCAATAGGTGCATAACATGGTGCACTTAACAGTAGTTGCAGATAGAGCGCGGCGCTTGCGTACAAAATGCCAAAGCCGATGGCTATCAGATTGGCGATAGATTTCGCCGACTTCCCTTACATAAACTCATGCATTTCAGACATAAAAAACACAGCTCAGACAAAAGTCTGAGCTGTGTTTTGGTGCACTCAACAGGAGTTGAACCTGCATGGTCTCCCACAAGATCCTTAGTCTTGCGCGTCTGCCAATTCCGCCATGAGTGCGTACCTTTTCAAAAGCTTTTTTATTCTATAATATTTTAAAATGCTTGTCAAGCTAAAATATCAAAATATTTTAATAAATTTCTAAAAAATTTACTTACATTTTCAGGCAAACTTTAATCTTATTTATAGACCAAAATTTAAGCAGCAACTACAATGAAAAAAGTAAATTCCATTTTAGCCAAGCAGGGCAAACTATAAGTATCGTCAAATAATTTTATCCAAAATATTGTCAACTGAAGCATTTAATTGCATTAAATCGCCGTTATTATGTATGACATAGTACTTCGCAAAATTTAAATTATCATAATCGACTTGATTTTTAACCCTTTTTTGCACCTCTTCCATTGAAAGATTGTCACGCTTCATAACTTCAGATATTCTCTTTTCCCTATCGCGAAGAACTACGATAACTTCATCAAATAAATGCTCTTTGCCGTCTTCAAAAAGTAAAGGCACTTCAAAAAAGCATGTACTGTTATTCTCTGCCGCAAGTGTAAACATTTTTTGATAAATTGCGGGATGAGTTAACTCATTGAGGCGTTTTAATTTATTTGCATCGCTGAAAACTATTTCAGATAATTTTTTTCTGTCAAACCCACCATTATCGTCCAGTATGTTGCCGAACTCGGCGCAGAGTTTAGCAAGAAAGGCTCTTTCAGTTATCAGAACAGAATAAACTTCGTCGCATGAATAAACTTTATATCCTTTATTTTGCAGAATTTTCATTACGGTTGATTTACCGCTGCCAATTCCGCCGGTTATGGCAATTTTTTTATTTCGCTTCATACCAATTTTTACCGAAATGCAGATCTACTTTAAGGGGCACTTTAAGCTCAACCGCATTTTCCATTTCACGCTTTAAAATTTTTGCCGCCTCTTCCTTTTCTTCATTCGGGCAATCGAGAACAAGTTCGTCATGCACCTGAAGAATAAGCCGAGCACTCAATCCGCATTTTTTCAGTGAATTTACGACATTAATCATTGCAATTTTGATAATGTCAGCGCTTGAACCCTGCAAAGGCATATTCATCGCCGCACGTTCGCCGAACTGTCTGATATTGTAATTACTCGAATTGATTTCGCGGATATAACGTTTCCTGCCTGTTAGCGTAGCAACATAGCCGTGTGCTTTTGCAAAATCTACATTTGACTGCATATACTCTTTCACGGCGCTGTATGTTGCAAAATAATTATCTATATATTCTCTCGCCGTTTTTACGGGAATATCGAGATTTCTTGCAAGTCCGAAATCGCTTATGCCGTAAATAATTCCGAAATTTACCGCCTTTGCTTCTGACCTCATTTTTGATGTAACCCGTTCAAGCGGAACACCGAAAACCTGCGAAGCAGTAACAGCATGTATATCTTTCCCCTCATTATACGCTTCGATCAGCTCTTTACAGCCCGAGAAATGCGCTAAAAGGCGCAACTCAATCTGGGAATAATCGGCGTCGATAAGCACATTGCCGTCGCGAGCGATAAAAAGTTTTCTCAGCTCCCTGCCTTCCTCTTCTCTGATCGGAATATTCTGCAAATTAGGATTTGCGCTCGAAAGCCTGCCCGTTGCAGTAACCGTCTGATTATAAGTCGTATGCACAAACCTTGAACTATCAATTAAAGGTCTGAAACCCTCAATATAGGTTGAATAAAGTTTCTGATACTGGCGGTAGCGTAGAATATAACGCACAACCTCATTCTCATCTGCAATTTTTTCGAGAATTTCGGCGCTGGTTGAATATTTGCCGTTTTTATTCTTTTTACCCGATTTAAGTCCGAGTTTTTCAAACAACACTTCGCCCAGCTGCGAAGGCGAATTTATGTTGAATTTACACCCGCACTTTTCATAAATAACTTCCGATAGCTCTTTAATTTTGTTGCTGTAATCAGAAGATAACTGTTCAAGTGCGGAAATATCTACTTTGACACCGCTGCGCTCCATTCCAAAAAGAATTGCCACAAGGGGCTTTTCGATATCTTCGTAAAGTTTAAGCTCGCCTTCAGACGAAAGAGTGTCTCTCAGTTTATCACATATTATTTGAAGAGCATACGCGGGGTATTTTTTATCGTAACCGACCTTTTCGCACAGCTCAACAACCGTCAGGTCAGCATCAGAGTAGTCTATAATGTAATTCATTAAAGCCACGTCATCAACTGAGCATACGTAACTTCCCCCATCGAAATGCACTTCGTGAAGCAATTTTTTAAGGTCATAAGTTATCAGCGTCTTGTCTTTATCGGCTAAAATTCCTCTGATAATTTCACCGAAAGCCTCGTAAGAAACCCCGCCGAGCAAATCTCTGCTCAACTTAACACAGTATTCAATTTCTCCGCAATAAAAATGGGCGTTATCCCCGTCAAGGTAAAGACTGACGACATTATTCTCACGCAAAATTTCGGAAAGGCTGTCAGCGCTTTCTATATCTTTAATATCGGGATAAGCTACGTCCAAGCGACTTTCACCCTTATTTTCTTCAAAAATTTCCATAGAAAGAAGACTTTTGAATTCGAACTGCGCAAACATTTTCTTTACGTCCGATGAAAATTTTTCTGGAACAGTACATTTTTCGAGCGCAACGTCTATATCGCAGTTTCTGTCAATTTTCGCAAGCTTATAAGAAAGATATGCGGTTTCTTTTCCCGAAATCAACTTTTCTTTAAGCGCACCCTTTATGCCGTCAATGTTGGCATAAATATTATCCAGCGAGCCATATTCTTTTACAAGATTTAAAGCCGTTTTTTCGCCTATGCCTGCAACACCAGGAATATTATCTGACTTGTCCCCCATCAACGCTTTAAGGTCAATTATCTGTACAGGCTTTAAGCCAACTTCATCTTCAAAATTAGCACAATTAAGTTTAAGGAGGTCAGAAACGCCGCGCTTTGTAAAACATACATCGGTATTCTCATCGACGAGCTGATAACTGTCCCTGTCGCCCGTATAAATGTAACTGTGCACATTGAATGACTTAGACAAAGTTCCCACGATATCGTCGGCTTCCAGCCCTTCCTTCTGGCACATGGCAATATTCATTGCGGCAAGCAATGATTTAAGCGGTTCAACCTGCGCGGCAAGTTCTTCAGGCATAGCCTTTCTTGTCGCCTTATATTCGGAATACATTTTATGTCTGAATGTAGGAGCTTTCAGGTCAAATGCAACGACCATATACTCGGGTTTGAGGTCGCTTATTATTTTGAACATGAGTTTGACGAAGCCGAAAATAGCATTAGTAGGTTTGCCGTCTTTTGTCGTAAAAACGGGCGTTGCATAAAAAGCTCTGTTGAGAAGGCTGTTGCCGTCGATTAAAACTAGTTTATCCATAATTCAACTAAAATTGCTTGATTTTTGATATATGTTAATATATAATAATATTGCTTGCCGCTGTGGTGGAATTGGCAGACGCGCTGGACTCAAAATCCAGTGGTAGCGATACCATACCGGTTCGACCCCGGTCAGCGGCACCATCAGAATGCGGTAAAAATGAGCCTAAAACTCAATTTTTACTGCATTTTTTGTTTGAAAACTACCCTGCCGCTCATTACGACATTGATATCTTAAAGCAGATTTTTAATAGCGATAAACTCTTAATTTAACGCTTTGCTATTAAAAAATCAAGCCACAATTTAAACATCGGCACCTATCTATATTTTAATATAATTGACCTTAAAAGTCAATTATATTCCCTTAAAGCGGTCTTTCGGATAATATACACATAATAAAAAGCAGACTGATTTTCCGGTCTGCTTTTTAATTTTTTTCAGATAAATTGAAATACAAGTTATTTATTTGTCATTGATGTTATCTTTATTTTTAACAAGTTTTACGATTTTTATAATCTGCCCGACAATAAACGGAAGCGCGATAAGGACAATCAGAAGAATTATGCCGTAGTTCACCATAAAACTGAAAACCGCACCCCATTCGGTTGAATGAAAGACGCATACGCCGACGAAGTTTGCCGCGGTTACAGGGTAAGCGTCGTCAGCGGAGTTGTTTATACCGTATGTTGTTATTTCGATAGTACCGTCCTGAGCAGTCGAAATGCTTTTTACGCGGTGAACAACGTTCTGCCCTCTTATCTGCGGCGAAAATCCGTCGCCCGCTTTAAAGACGATATTGTCGCCTTCCTTTATGTCTTCTATCCCGCCGTGCGTGAATACAATGAGATCTCCGGGGGCAATTTCGGGCTTCATGGAATCTGTAAGAACAATACCGAAAGAATATCCGAAAAGCGAAACATCTGTATTTTTCGCCCGCGCAATTATTACGCTGACAACGATATATGCTGTAAATGCTATGACGAGAACGGTCAGAACCGTACCCGCCACAGAAAAAATTTTTTTAATTTTTGACTTATTCACTTTTATCTTCCGACTGATTATCGACAGTTTTCAGAACAACGCTGGTCTTTTTGACGACTTTCCTTTTCTTCGGCTTTGGTTTCTCTTCAGATAACTCCGACTGCAAAGCCTGTTCAAGTTTTGCGAGCTTTGATTTTGCTCGCTCTTCCATTCTCTGCATTCTTTCAAGCTCTTCCCACTTGAGTTTTGTCAGCATTTCGCGCCTGCGAACGCGCTCTCGCTGTTTCAGAATTTCTGCCTGCTTTTTGCCGTATTCGCTCAATTCTTCTTCGCCGACACTATCGTCAGCTTGCTGTTCAATCAGATCATTGAACATTTCGTCGTTGATGCGCGAAACAGTGCGATAAAATTTATGAAAATTGACGCGTAGGTCGCGCTCTATAACTATATCCTTTTCGGTAGAAATTTTAACAACTTCATCCCTCATTTTGCGGAAATAGTATTCGTTTATACATTCGGCGCCCGCCTGCTCTTTAAGATTATCGAAAGTAGGCTTGTAGGTGTAATTTGTTATGACGTTGAAGTCTTCTTCGTGCGTATCGCCGAAAGGAATATCTTTGTATTTTTCGCGGTTAAGAATATTCCTGTCGAACATGTTTTTGAGGCTCAACCCAGCAATGTATGTCAGATCGTCATAATAATCGTTGTCGAAAGGCAGATTTTTATCGTTGACATAAATGCTATAGCCGATATTCGTGTAGGACGATATAAAAAGCCAGAGCATATAACAGTTATGATAATCGACGTTCTTCATGAGAAGGTTGGTCTTCTGTATGGGCGGACGAACGGGTTTTACGCCGTTGAGCTCCTTCATGAATGGCGTCGTTTGAAGAACGCGAAGACGGCGGCGTATTTTATCTACGCGGTCGAAAAGGTCCTTGCTCTTGCTTACGGCGATATCGTCGTCATGCGGCTCTTTTATCTGCAATTTCAGATCAAGTTTGAAGTTGCTTTCGCCGATATCGAAATTAGATTTTATGGCAACATTGGTGAGCTGCGAGATATCCATCTTTTTTTCGAGCTCGCGATAGCGCTGTTCGACGAACTGCGTCAGCCTGTTTACGAGCGCGCAGATGAACCTGTTTTCATAAATACCGATATCCTCTTCAAGGAATGTAACGAGCAGTCTGTTGGGTCTGACGTCGCCGTTATCTTCTATGTTGCGCACATACTGCGAGTGCGAAGCGAGGTTTCTTACCGTTTTTGTCGTTACCCTGCGTGCCTTTTCCACATCGACGACCTGGTCGTCTTCTGTAATGAACCTTCTGGGGTTGCGGACGATTTGTTCGACAGAGTTAAAGGCGTTTTCAAGCGTCAGCACCCACGTATCTTCGAGCATTACGACCTGTGACACGGTATTGTGCAGCACTTCGTTTTTCCCTCCGCGGATTGCAGAGAGAAAATTATTGAATAGCTCGCCGTCGCCGACGAGACCGTCTATAAATTTTTCGAAATGCTTGTCATTCATATTCCACCTATAAATTTAGCCTAACCGATGAAGTTAGGCTAAACGCATTGCTAAATTAAGATAACTTCTGCAACTCTTTGACGTATTCGAGGCAATAAACCATCTTATTGAGACCGAACTTCTCATCGAAGAACGCAGAAAGTTCTTCAAGTTCCTTGCCGAGGAAAGGCAGGTTGAGCGACCTGAACTTACGAAGTATCTTCGAAGCGATTATGAAGTCAACGCCGCCGTATTCGGTACCGCCGCACGCCATGTAAACGGGAACGAAGAGCGAAAGCTGCTTCATAATACGGTTACCGAAGCTGGTCTTGAACTTTTCGCGTATGAAAGTATCGAATTCCATAACAAGTTCAAGGGTGTGTTCGGAAAGCGTGTAATCAGCCCTTGCCTTTTCGAACAGCCTGTCAAGGTAAGCATACGTACAGTTGTAGCTTTCGGTGAGGGGCGCATCGAAGTAGTCCGCCTTTGTATTGAGCTCGAGCGTTACGGCACGGTCGTAAACCTTATCCGTGATGGAGAAAGTCGAGTCGTCGTTGTTCGCGGTGCCGATGAACCAAACGTTCTGGGGCACAAGGAATTTGCCGTAGATGACATTCTTGGGGTCGGTTGGCTGAGGAGCCGCAATGAGGTCGATTTTCCACTCCGCCACGTCGGGCATTTCCATTATGGAAAGGAAATCTGCAAAATAATATTCAATACGAGCCAGGTTCATTTCGTCCAGTACGATGAAGTTCGGATCTTCGCGAAGCGAACTTTCGTAAAGGCAAGCAAGGAAGTCTGTTTCGTTAAATTTCTTGGTGAATTCGTTGAAATATCCGATAAGTTCGGCTCTGTCGCGCCATGACGGCTGAACGGAAATAATCGAAGCCGAGTTATTAAAGAATTTGGCGAGCGCATAAGGAAGCGAAGTTTTACCTGTACCGGAAATACCTTCGAGTATGAGCAATTTTGAAGTTCCGAGGCCCGCGAAAAATCTTCGGATAGTTTCCTCTGTGTAATAAAGTTTGAGCTGTGAAGCCGCAAAATTCATAAATCTTGTAATTACCTGCGGAAGCGTAAGCATATCTTCGTCGCGCATGTAGATTATGTTGGGCTCTTTTTCATATTTAAGGTCGAGATTGATAAGTTTTGTAAATCTCGAAGCATCGACGGGCGAAGCCTTGTCGCCGCTCTTTTCGTCAATAGCGCCGGCTTCGTTGGGAAGACGGACATCCCCTCCCGATACATCCTGACCGAGTTTAAGGGCAAAAATTCTGCTCTTTTCTTTTACGAGTTCATCCGCCTGTTCTTTAAGGCGAGCAACCTCTTCCATAAGCACGTCTTTATCGACTTCGCGTGCGCGGAAAATTATGTATCTGCGGATGAGCTGACACAACCTGTAGCACACAAAAAACAGCAACGCGATATTGGCGGCTGAAACGATTATAAGACAAATCCAGCCCCACACGTCGAAACCCGAGATATGTTGCCCGAGATTGACAAAATAATCGATTGCGTCGCCTATAAACAACTTATAGAACAACAAGAAAAAATTTTTAATGAAGTACCATACGTTCTGCAACCAGTTCCACAGAAATTCGACATAGTACGTAGCAAAATTCGCCATAAATTTTTACCTTGATATGCTTTAAAGCAATTTTTTGTTGAAAAGGTTAAGTGATAATTTTACTGTGAATTTGTGTCGTCCGATTTGTTATTTTTTTCTCTTTCGAGTTCGGCAAGAATTTCCTGACGCATTCTTGCCCTTTCATCTTCTGCGGCTTTTATATCCGCCTGAAGTTTTGCGGCGTTCTGCGCGTTGCGCTCCCTTATTATTACAAGAACAAGATTTACGGCAAAGTAAGCCACCACTATGAGCGAGGGCACGAGCACGAAAGTGAAAAAGCCCCAGAACGAACCCATGAATAAAACGAAATTACCCGTTCCGACAGATTTACTTTCGTAAACGCCGATAACTTCGCGGCAAAGCACGGTTTCGTTGCTGCCTTCGGGATTGTTGTCGCCGTGGGTTATGTAGTAGCCGTCGTGAACTTCGATAATTCTGTGAGTGTTCAAAACATACTGATTATCCGAAGTTCTGCCGTATTTGAATGTTATTATCGTCCCGACGGGAAGATTTTCCGCCTCTCCCCCCTCAACAAGTCTTACAACGATTAAGTCGCCGGGGTTAAAAGAATCCGCGTTATCCCCTGCCATCGAGTCCGTTTCTACGGCGAGATAGGCTTTGCCCAAAATAGCCGTATAATTTTTGTACCCGCTGGCGCGCGAAGTAATTATGCTGACCGCAAAAAATATTGCAAAAGCAAGAATTACCAGAGCGATTACGTCGATAACGATATTAATAATTTTTTTAGTCTTGGGAGTTAACGCCATTAAACAGCCTTTGTTAATTTAAAAATATACCTATATTATTGTAACATATTAAAACAATATAATCAATAGTCAATTTAAAATTAACTACCTGCAAGCATAATTTATTTAAGCGCGGAACATAAGCTCCGCGCTTAAATATGTACCGTATTAATTATTTATTCTTAAATGGAAGCGTCAGTAAATGATATGGATACAGACAAGGTTGCTACATTTACGGCATTGTTCGAATAGCAATCTTTGTCATCGCCGTCAAACCATATTACAAAATTGAAGTTAACAGGCGTATTGTCGTTAATTCCCGTTACGAGGTCGTCAAACTGTATTGTTGCGGTTCCAGTGGCTTCACCATCAATACCTTTAACCGTCCAGGTATTGCCGTTAAGGAAACCAACTTTCAAATATTTATACGATGTATCACCTGTTATTCCTGAAATAGTAACACTTGCATTAAGACCATACTGTTCCGTGTCGGTGTCTGCTTTACGAACGACAGAAATCTGATTATAAGAAGCATAATTAGACACTTCATATCCGGGTTCATTGGTTGAAGGCGAATTAGCGTTAACAGTTATTGTACCTACCTGCACCATGCCGTCGGCGGCAGGTGTGCCAGGCGATGTAATAGTAGGTTCTTGTCCCGGTTCAAAAGTCTGGGCAAACTCAACATTAAGAACGGTATCTGTAACCTCGTCAGGGGTAATTCTTGCAGGCTGCAATTTCAAACCGCCATGATTGAGATTAACTGTTGATTCAGTTATTAAATCAGGGTCAGTTTGAACGCCAGTTGCAATATAAAGGTTGGTAGGAACGGTTACAGTAACATCCATGCCTGTTGCTGATACCGATGTGTTAGCCGAGAACCATGCGAATGTGGAGCCTGCGGAGAGAGCTAAGGCTGCCACTAACGCTGCGGTTGCGCCTACAATTTTCTTTGTTGCTTTCATATTTTTCTCCTTTATCTTTTAATATTTATTTTCGGCATGCGCCGAGAAAGCCAATTTTAAAAATGCAAAACAATCAATAACCTGTAAAGGTCATGCTCATTTTTGCGCGTTCGCCGTAAATTTCGTCGCTGCACTGCTCGTCGTTGCCTTCCAGCCAAATAATTACGGTGAATTTTTTTGTTTCGCCTGCGGCGAAACCGATAAGTCCGTCTTCGCCCGTTCGGTTGAAAATGCACATATCCGACGCAAAATCAGTCGTCTGATAATTTACGGGAATTGCATTCGCGTTTTCGTGCCACGGGTGAGCGGGGTCCTCCGCCTTTGCATACAGCGAATAATTTCCGTCGGTTATGAGCGCGCTTTCTTCAATTACCATAACCCTCAACACGTCATCGATGTGATGATCGAGCTCGTTTTCGGTAAAAGAAATTCCGTCGAAATCCATCGAAATATCTACATCGACCGCCCTTGCGGAATTGTTTACGAGCCAGAAACTGAACGAAATATATGTATATGCGCCGCCGCTTTCACCGAAAGCCCCGTACTGCATGCCGCTGAGCGTTGCAAGGTTATTCGGGATATTGAGCTGCGTATCTTCGGGGTCGTAATTGAAATTTTCGTACCCTATGGCTTCGGGGTCAAATGTCGTTGCCGTCTGCGTGCCCTCGAAAGGGACGTTGAGAACGGACGACTGACCGCTTAAATCCTCGTTCATGGTAAGCGAAAGCTGAACGTCGTCTTTCTGCTGAACGCGGACGATAAAGTTCTGCGCATCGTCGGCATATACGGTAAAGCCGACAAATATCAGCGAAATTGCCAACGCTATCGGTATTACAATTTTAGACGCCCTCATCCATTTAAGGCGTTTGGACCATCTCAGCCTCACTGTAAACTCCTAAATCAAAGCGCGGCAGCTAATTTACCGCGGTTACCGCACCAAATGTACGATAATTATGCTATAAATAAAAAAACGCCAAAACAACTTTCAATGGTTTGCTTTGGCAACTGACTGCCATGCCGAAATTCGGTTTAGGCTCTTTTAGCTTTGCGTCCCGCGCTTTCGCACGGTTTGCTATTATCAATTTTTACTGTAATTTTATATTTCTTTAACAATTATATCACTTAATAGTACTTGTTGTCAATAGTTGAAAAGCATTTTCAAATAATGTTATTTAAAAAAATTCCTGCCCGCGCCGCGGAAATTTCATTCCGCGGCGCGGGCACAGCACGGGATACGCGCACTGCGTGTGGTCAACACAAATATCAAAGATATTCGTCGTAAGGCAAAGGTTTGCCGAAGCGGTATCCCTGACCGTAGTCGATTTTCAAATCTTTTACATATTTCAAAATTATATCGTCCTCTACGCCGCCTGCGACCAGCTTGCAATTCTTTTGCTTTGCAAAACCTACAAGTGTGCCGACTACACCGCCGATAAGGAAATCGTCCTGCGCCTGTTCGACAAATTTTCTGTCGAGCTTTATCCAGTCAAAACTGATATTTTCAAGCATTTTCAAAGACGACATTTCAAGTCCGAAATTATCTACCGCAATTTTAAAGCCCGTCTGACCGAATTTTTCTATATTTTCCTTGACTTCGGGCACTTTGTCGAAAATAGAAAATTCAACTATTTCCATGCAAATATTTGCGGCGGGAATACGGTAATTTTTATAAACCTTTCTGAGCTCCTCCGCAAGATGAGCGTACATAAGCTGCTTTGGCGAAAGGTTGAACGAAAAAATTATGTCGGCGTCTTCGGGGTGATTTTTAATATGCCTGCTCTGGTCCTTCAACATTTCTTCGAATGCCCAGATACCTATCCAGTTTATATCGCCCGTCTGTTCCATTATGGGCAGGAATTTGTCGGGCGTGAGTATGCCGAGTTCGGGGTGGTTCCAGCGCACGAGCGTTTCGTATGCGATGGGTTTATTGGTATTGAGGTCGAAAATAGGCTGATAATAAAGCACAAACTGCTTTTCGTTTATAGCCTGCTTTATCATTCTGTACTGCCTGTACTCTTCCGTCTGCTGTTCGGCGAGCTCGTTGGAATAGAACGAGAACATATTGACGCCAGCCTTTGTGGCGTTTGCAAGAGCAATTTCAACATTCTGCATAAGTTCGGAGGCGTCTTTACTGAATTCGTTTCTGGACGCTATCGCAACGTTTACAGTTATTGTAGTCTTTGCGCGGCTGATGAGCGAAATGGGCTTTATGACCTCATTCACAGCCATAGTGCCTATATTGGATATAGTTACGGGGTCGAGAGCCTCTCCGATAAATACAATTATTCTGTCGATATCGTAATCGCAGATCTTCGAACCGTGAGGAATTACGCGGATAAGGCGCTCCTTGACGGTTTCCATTATGCGCTTGAACTGCCTTTCGCCGAGAGAGGTGCGCATGTTCTGCGAGTCGTTAACCCTCAGAAGGAGCACGGAAAACTGTGTGTCGTCGTCCGCAATCGAATACGCGTGAGCAACCATCTGATTGAACAGAGTGCTGTTTAGCTCGTTGATGTTGTACTTTTCGGCAATAAAGCGGTTTCTGTCCTTCTTTATGCCGCGTATAAGAAAATAAACGAGCGCCGCACACAGAAGCGTTACTAAAATGACGAGAAAAATTTCCACGCCCGGTTGAAGATTGAGTTCGAGTAAAGAATAGCTCATCGGCTTTTCCCCTTGTTTATTTTACGCGTTGCCGCGGTAATTATTTTGTTTCTTTTTTGTCAGACGGAGCAAATTCGGCATTTTTAGCCGCCGCTACCGCCGCATAATCAAAGCTGTCGATAATTTTTACAGCTTCCTCGGGCGGAAGCGACCTTCCGATAAGCCAGCCCTGAATGACGTCGCATCCGAGCACCTGAAGCATATCGAATTCCTGCGTTGTTTCAACGCCCTCGCAGATTGTAGTGCAATTTATAAGTTTTGCAATGTTTGTTATAAACTTTATTATAGCCTGACTGGTTTTGTCCTTGCATATACCGTGGACAAAGCCCTTGTCTATTTTTATGCTCGAAACGGGCAACTTTTTAATGTACAAAAGCGACGAATATTCCGTTCCGAAGTCGTCGAGATGTATTGAAATGCCGTTATCCTGAAGAATTCTGAGCTTTTCGAGCGTTTCGTCGAAGTTGCTCATCAAGAAACTTTCGGTAATTTCAACGCAGAGCGCACCGGGCTTGAGCTGATATTTTTTGTAAATATTGAGGAAAGTTTCCGTAAAGCCCGCCTGCATGAGCTGTACGGGCGAAACGTTCAACGAAACTCTTACGTTTTTATTTTCGAGCTGTTTTGCAAAGCTCATGCCCGTATTGAATATGAAATCGCCCAGCTGAACCATCGCTCCAGTGCGTTCGGCATATGAAATGAACGAGAACGTATCCACACTGACGTCCCAGTTCTTTTTTACCCTCAGAAGCGCTTCAAAACCCTCGATGCGCCCCTCCTTAATGTTGTACTGGGGCTGATATTCCATTTCGAAAGCGCCATCTTCGAGCATTTGTTTTACGTCGAACTTTATAAAGTATTTGGCGTAAACGCTCTTCTGCGATTCGTGGTAAATGAGGTAATCTGCAACTTTGGAATCGAGGACGCGTTGCAAAGCGGCTTCCGCCGCCTGCATTGCATAATCGAAGTCGTCCGTCGGCATCGTCGCGTCGCAAAGTGCAAAACCCGATTTCAGTTCAACGGTGAAGAGGTTATCTTCAAGCCTTATCGGCTGGCTGAGATATTCCAGATTTTCATCCATGGACGAAAGAAGCGCATTCAGTCGCTGCCCGTCGGGACAGGCGACGCCTATTCTTCCCGTATCGAGTTCGTAAACAAATTCAAACTTTTCACGCGCGCGGACAACGAGCGATTGCTGAATTTTCTGCGACATGTCTTTGCCGAAGAGCGCGCCAATTCGCTGAAGATTTACTATACTTATCACGCCTATGAGCGTGCGCTTGCCGCGGTGTCTGAAATCTTTATATGCGTTTGAAAGCGAAACGCGGACTTTGTCGGGCGCACCCGAAGCACCAACCGCTGCGGGGACGTTGACCGTAGAGCCGACAGAGTTTTTAATCTCGTCGCCGTTGACGGAATATTTGCCGTCCGCCCTCTTCCTTACGGTAAACGACAGCGCTTTTTCGCCGTTGACGCCCTTTATCGAAATGAGGTTGTAGCCGTGATTATCAAATTTGGATATGTCGAAATCGAGCTGATTTAAAGCTCCGAAGTCGGCACGGAACCTGTGATTGTATTTGACGACGTTGTTATCCGCATCTACAGTAAAACGATAGGCGTGTTTTGCAATGGACATGTTTCCGCCCGCCCAGTTTACATAAAATGCAAATACGGCGAGCACGAACACTCCGCAGATGATAAGAAACACAACGGTATTGGAAACAAGTCCGTCAATCTGTATCTGGCGCGATTCGAAATTATCGATTACGCCGACAAAATATGAATCATTGAGGCGGTAAGAGCTGAATATGTAAGACGTTCCGTCCTTTTCGAAAATGCAGGGCGAATTGTAATTTATGCCGTAGTCGCTAAGATTGCCTTCGAGCGCCCAGCCTGAACCTATTATTCTTCCCGAACTCGCTTCGGTAAAAAGCACGTATCCGTCGCCGTGCGCGTCGCTTTCAAGATAGGTTTTAAGCCCGAGTTGCACGCTCTCCTCTGCGTAATCGGCGTTCTCGCCCATTGCAGAAACGGCGCCTTTTCCGATATCTTCGGCAATTGCGCTGCGCTCGGCGTAAACTTCGGCATAAACCTGCGACGAATAGATATTCAAAATCAACGTTCCGCATACGACTTCTATAATAATTATTATCAGAGCCGTCAGAAGCGCTTTCAATGTAGTTGAGCTGTCAACCTTGCGGAATATTTTTGATTTCCCCACAATTTCCCCCAAATTAACGCTTAGGTTAATTATAATAATACATTTTATATTATAACAGGCTTTTGCGCGTTGTCAAGATTGTTTTTCAAAACTGACGGCTAAAATAATTGATATATCCTTTAATCCGACCCAAAAATTATGCAAAATTATAAAAGCGCTCCGCGCTTTTGCGCGGGGCGCTATATAAATGTGTTCAGATGAGGTCTTCAAGAATAAGTTTGTCGGCGACAAGCGCTATAAATTCAGAATTGGTAGGTCTTTCGCTGCCGATATAAACCCTCACGCCGAAAATAGCATTTATGGCGTCTACCCTTCCTCTGTTCCACGCAACTTCTATAGCGTGGCGGATAGCTCTTTCGACTTTGCTTGCGCTGGTATCGAACTTTTTGCCGATATTAGGGTAGAGCTCCTTGGTAACGTTGTTGATTATCGAAGGATTTTCTATCGCCATCTTTATACCCTCCCTGAGGTACTGATAGCCCTTAATATGCGGAGGAATGCCGATGGATATGAAAATATTGCTTATTTTTTCGTCGAGCGAAGCGACGCGCCGCTTGTCCCTTACTTCGGCGGAAACGTTGTACGAAGGCGCTTTTTCATTAAGAATGTCGTTTATTCTCTCGGCTATGTTTTCGGCGGAGACGGGCTTGACAAAATAATATTTCGCACCGCGGGCAATCGCAGAATTTACCATTTTATCGTCCCCGAAATTCGAAACGACTATGACGCTGCACGATAACTTATTCTGACGTATGTAATCCATAACTCCGAAGCCGTCGGTTCCGCTTAAAACAAGGTTGAGAATGACGACGTCGGGCTTGAACTGATTTATAAAACTAATGCCGACGTTGCCGTTTGCGCTCACGCCGCATACATTGAACGAATTGTCAGCGTCAAAATATGACTTTAATTCCGATAAAAAGTCCTCGCTGCTGTCCAAAATTACAATATTAATAGTTTTCATATATTTTTCGCTCCGCTTGCTTATTTGTAAAATAATTATAATATGCTATTTTGTAAAAGTAAAGCGGTTTTGTAAAAAATATAAATAATTATCAATATTAATTTTGTACAATAATAGGTTATTTTGTCATATAATGTCGATTAGTCTGCCGTTATCAGATCGACATATTCGTCATAATTCACGTTTTTATCAAACGTCTTGACATCATTTATTTCAATAATGCGATTTGCGACGGTATTCATAAGCTCCTGGTCGTGCGACGTGAAAAGCATGCAACCCTTGAAATTTTTCATGCCGTTGTTGAGCGCCGTAATCGACTCGAGGTCGAGGTGGTTTGTGGGCTCGTCGAAAATAAGGAAATTTCCGCCCTCAAGCATCATCTTTGCGAGCATGCACCTTACCTTCTCTCCGCCCGAAAGCACTTTGGCCTGTTTCAACGCCTCTTCACCCGAAAAAAGCATTCTGCCGAGCCAGCCGCGGAGATATTCTTCGTAATGGTCGGAGGAAAACTGACTGAGCCATTCGACGAGGTTTAGTTCGCAACCCTGAAAATATTCGTTGTTGTTTTCGGGAAAGTACGAAGCCTGTATGGTCTTGCCCCACCTTATAACGCCCGCATCGGGCTGAACTTTGCCCATTATCACATCGTAGAGCATAGAAATGGTCGTCGATTTATCGCTGACAATGCCTATTTTTTCGTTTTTCTGCACGGTGAAAGAAATATTTGTGAAATACCCCTTCTTTGTCAGCCCTTCGACCATAAGAATGTCGTTGCCTATTTCTTTTTCGTACTTGAAATCGATATAGGGATATTTTCTGAGCGAAGGCTTGAAGTCGCTTATCGTCAGTTTTTCCAGTTCCTTCTTTCTCGAAGTTGCCTGTCTGGACTTTGAAGCGTTTGCCGAGAACCTTGCAATAAACTCCTGTAACTCCTTTGCTCTCTGCTCGTTCTTCTTGTTCTGGTCCCTCTGCTGGCGCGCGAGCAACTGGCTGGTTTCATACCAGAAATCGTAGTTGCCCGGCATCATGTTGATTTTGCCGTAGTCAACATCGCAAATGTGAGTGCAGACTTTATTTAAGAAATGTCTGTTATGCGATACGATTATAATGGTATTTTCAAAATCGAGAAGATAATTTTCGAGCCAGCGGACGGTTTTTATGTCGAGGTTGTTTGTGGGCTCGTCCAGAAGAAGAATATCGGGGTTGCCGAAGAGAGCCTGCGCAAGCAGAACTTTGACCTTCCTCTTGGCGTCGAGATCAGCCATCAGCGTTTCGTAAAGATCTTCGCCGATATCGAGGGCGGAAAGAAGCGTCTGCGCCTCGTACTCTGCCTCCCAGCCGCCGAGCTCTGCAAATTCGCTTTCAAGTTCGGAAGCGCGCACACCGTCCTCCTCGGTGAAATCTGGTTTTGCGTAGAGCGCGTCCTTTTCGTCCATAATTTCAACCAGTCTTTTGTGTCCGAGCATGACCGCGCGTATTACCGTTACGTTGTCGAACGCATTCTGGTTCTGTTGAAGAACGGACATCCTCTCGGTTTTATCCATGGTAACGTCGCCCTTATTGGGTTCGACTTCACCGCTTAGAATTTTAAGAAAGGTGGATTTTCCTGCGCCGTTTGCGCCTATTATGCCGTAGCAGTTGCCCTTTGTAAACTTTAAGTTTACGTCCTCGAAGAGCTTTTTGCCGCCGTACTGTAAAGATACGTTATTTACCTGTAACATTCTAACCTCCGCTTATCTGGCAAACTGACTGTTATAAAGTTCGCTGTAAAAACCGCCTTGTTCTATCAGCTGGTCATGCGTGCCTTGTTCTATTATGTTGCCGTTTTTCATGACGAGTATTTTATCTGCTTCCTTGATGGTTGAAAGCCTGTGAGCGACTATAAAGCTCGTCCTGCCCTTCATCATCTTCGCAAAAGCGCTCTGAATGCGCATTTCGGTGCGGGTATCTATGGAAGACGTCGCCTCGTCGAGTATGAGCATGGGCGGCAGGCAGAGCATTACCCTCGTTATGCACAGGAGCTGTTTCTGCCCCTGCGAAAGGTTGCCGCCGTCCTCGCCAATTATAGTGTCGTAGCCGTCTTTGAGCTGCAAAATAAAATTATGCGAATGAGCCGCCTTTGCCGCGGCAATGACTTCTTCGTCCGTTGCGTCGGGCTTGCCCATTATTATATTTTCCCTTATCGTTCCGCTTTTAAGCCAGGTGTCCTGCAAAACCATGCCGTAATTTGCGCGTAGCGAATGGCGCGTAACCTTCTGCGTGTCGTGCCCGTCTACGGTTATCCTTCCTTCGTCGGGGTCGTAAAAACGCATAAGAAGATTAATGAGCGTCGTCTTGCCGCAACCCGTAGGTCCGACAATAGCTATCCTCTGCCCCGCTTTTGCAGAGATATTGAGGTCGTTTATCAGACTGACTTCGGGATCGTATGAAAACGAAAGATTTTCAAACTCCACATCTCCCTTTACGTCGGTAAGTTCTACGGCGTCGGGAGCGTCGGGCGTTTGCGCGGGTTCATCGATGAGCTCGCATATTCTCGCCGCACAGGCAACCGCGTTCTGCAATTCCGTAACGACGCCCGAAATTTCGTTGAAGGGCTTTGTGTACTGGTTGGAATAGCTCAAAAGCGTAGTCAGTTTACCAACCGAGAACGCAACGGGCAGAGCCGCGGGGAATATCAACGTAAGCGCCCCTGAAAGTGCAACAGCAGCATAAACTATGCTGTTTACAAACCTTGTGCAAGGATTTGTCAGCGACGAATAGAATATCGATTTGAGCGACGCCTTTGTAAGGCGCGCGTTTATATCGTCAAAAATTTCTTTATTGCTCTCTTCGCGATTGAACGCCTTTACAACTTTCAGGTTGTCGGTCATCTCCTCGACAAACGCCGTCTGCTCGCCGCGAATGACCGCCGCGCTTCTGAAAAGAGAATATGTGCGAGTGGCTATAAATTTAGCCACAAAGAGTGAAAGCGGCGTAATGAAGAAGACGATTAGCGCTATTATCCAGTTGAGCGCGAGCATGAGCGCAAGCGTTCCGAGTATTGTAAGAACGCCCGTAAAGAGTTGCGTAAAGCCCATTAAAAGTCCGTCGGCAAACTGATCGACGTCGGCAATATTTCTGCTGACGAGGTCGCCATAAGAATGACTGTCGATATAGCTCAACGGCAGTTGCTGGATATGAGAAAACGCAGCCGCCCTTATATCCTTTACGACGCCGTAAGTTATGTGATTGTTTATGATGTTCATCAGCCACTGCGCAACGCACGTCAGTGCTATTACAACGCCGAGGAGAATGAATTTATAAGTAATTCCCGAAAAATCTACTGCGCCTTTGCCGATTATAAGGTCTATGACGTCGCCGAAGATTATGGGGGCAAGCAGGTTGCCCGCTACCGTAACCAAAGCGAGCACCAAGGTAAGCGCAACGAGAAAACGATAGGGTTTAAGCAACTTTAATATGTGCCTGTAAACCTGTTTTTTGGACATATCAGCCATTGTCTGCCACCTCCTTGTCGTACTGCGAATAGTGAATTTCGCGATAGAGGTCGCAATTTTTCAATAGTTCTTCGTGCGTTCCGACGCCGACGAGATTGCCGCTGTCGAGCACGAGTATTTTATCCGCGCTGCGTATTGAGCTCGTGCGCTGGGATACTATGAACACGGTAGGATTATAGTCGAGCGACCTCAGATTGCTCCTCAGCCGCGCGTCGGTTGCGTAATCGAGCGCGGAGGCGCTGTCGTCGAGTATGAGAATTTCGGGGCGCTTTACGAGAGCTCTGGCAATAGTAAGTCGCTGCCTCTGTCCGCCGGAAAAGTTTTTGCCGCCCTGTTCGACGACGGCGTCCAGACCTCCGTCCTTCGACGCGACGACGTCAGACGCACAAGCGCATTCAACGGCGCGCATTATATCCTCGTCCGAAGCATCGGGATTGCCCCACTGCATATTTTCGCGTATAGTGCCCTTAAAAAGCACCGACCTCTGCGGCACGACGCCGCAGCTCTCCCTAAGTTTTTTATCGTCTGCGCAAGCGACGTTTGTTCCGTCGACATACACTCCGCCCGAAGTTGCCTCATAAAAATGAGGAATAAGGTTTACCAGAGTGCTCTTGCCCGAGCCCGTGCCGCCTATAATTCCTATAGTTTGTCCCTTTTCTGCGGTAAAGCTTATATTGCTCAATGCGTCTGCGCCGCCGTTTGTATAGCGGGCGCACACATTTTTAAACTGTATGTAATGAGAATTATCCTCTCTGTCTCCATATACAACCGAAGTCGCGGGCTGAATAGCAAAAATTTCGTTTACTCTCCCCGCGCAGGCGAAAGATTTTGTAACGGTTATTATCAGGTTGGCAAATTTTATGAGCTCAACTAGTATCTGAGCCATATAGTTATATAGCGCAATTACTTCGCCCTGCGTGAGCGAGCCGCCGTCAACTTCTATTGCCCCGTAGTAAATGAGCATGATTGTGCCCACGTTAATTATTGCGTAAGTTAGCGGGTTCATAAGCGCAGAAATTACGCCCGCGAATTTCTGCGAAGCGCAAAGCGCGCCGTTTTTGGCATTGAATGTGTCAACCTCTTCCTGTTCCTTGCCGAATGCGCGCAGAACCCTCGCGCCGACGAGCGTCTGTCTCGTTGCGGCAGTAACTTTATCGAGGTTGGACTGCGAACGCTTGTAGAGCGGAATTGTTATAAGCATTATGCCGAATACGACCACGCAGAGAACGGCTATCGTTATGGCAAATATGCCGCCCGCCGCCACATTGATAACGAACGCCAGAACCATAGCGCCGAAGACGATGAAAGGCGAGCGCATGAAGAGCCTTAAAACGAGGTTTACGCCCGACTGGATCTGGTTGACGTCGCTCGTCATTCTCGTAATCATGCGCGAAGTGCCGATGCCGTCTATTTGCGAATAGGAAAGCGATTGCATTTTTGCAAATAAATCGCTCCTTAATTCCTGGGCGAACCCAACTGCGCTCTTTGCAGCAAAATACTGCGCCGAAACAGAGCTTATAAGCCCGACGACGCCGAGCGCGACGAGCAGAAGGCACATATAAATAACGTACTGCGCTCCCTTTCCGCCGGTTATGCCGTCATCTATTATAGACGCGACGATAAGCGGCACAATAAGTTCGAAGCAGGCTTCTAGCAGCTTAAAAAAGGGCGCGAGCACGCTTTCCAGTTTATAATGTTTGAGATACTTCAAAAGTTTAATCATTATTTAAAATTATAACAAACGATAAATAAAAAATCAAACGTAATTCAATTTGTTTGCAATTATTATAAGGCTTTGCTAAAATTATTTTATGGCTTACGAGTTATACCTCAAAAAAAATGAAGAAAAGCGAATAGTCGCAGGGCACAGCTGGGTGTATGCAAACGAAGTTGCGCGCATAGAAAACAAGGACAAAAACGGCTCACTCGCCACCGTTTATTCAAATGACGGAAGATACATAGGCAAGGGCTACATTAACCACGCCTCCAAAATTCTTGTAAGAATTTTTATCCGCGGCAGCGAAGCGGACGACAAGCAGCTTTATTTAAAGCGCATTAAAGCCGCCGACGATTACCGCCGCAGACTGGGCTATGACAACTGTTACAGAATGGTTTTCGCCGAAGCCGACGATCTGCCCGCGCTTATTATCGACCGCTACGGCGATGTCCTCGTCATGCAATGCCTTTCGCTCGGCATAGACCAGCGCAAAGAAATGATTGCAGAATGCCTCAACGAACTGTTTTCGCCCAAAGGAATATATGAACGCAGCGACGTTGCCGTAAGAAAAAAAGAATGTCTGCCCGAATATAAAGGACTTGTTTGCGGCGAAGTCGGCGATTATGTAGAAATAACCGAAAACGGGCTGAAAATGCTCGTTGACGTAAAAAACGGTCAGAAAACAGGGTATTTTCTCGACCAGAAAGAGAACAGATACGCCGTTCGCAGATATTGCCGCGGAGCTGACGAAGTACTTGACTGTTTCTGCAACAGCGGCGGTTTTTCGCTGAACGCCGCGACGGTTGCAAAAAACGTTACGGCATGCGACATCTCTCCGCTCGCCCTTAAAAACGTCAGCGACAACGCCGCGCTCAACGGTCTTAAAAATATCAAAACGCTGTGCGGAGACGTATTCGAACTTTTAAGACAATTCCGCAGGGAAGGGAAGAGTTTCGATACCGTCATTCTCGACCCTCCCGCTTTCTGCAAAAGCGCCGACCAGGTCGCCGACGCATACCGCGGCTACCGCGACATAAATGTTTCGGCGATGAAAATAGTCAAAAGCGGCGGTTTTTTAATAACCTGCTCCTGCTCCCATTATATGACAATGCCGCTATTCGAAAAAATGCTTATCGAGGCGGCGAGACAGGCGGGCAGGCGGGTGCGTTCAGCCGAAGTAAAAACGCAGGCCCCCGACCACCCCGCTCTTCTGTGCGCGGAAGAAACTCAGTATCTTAAATTTTTCGTACTTCAGATAATTTAATCTGTTATCTTAAAATATGCATACGGGTCGCCCGCTTCGCGGCGACCCGTAAATTATAAAGGGTTGCCGCAGCAACCCTTTTTTTGTTTTATATAACCCAGTTTCCGTCCTTGAATACAGGCACTCTCTTTCCGTCTTTTGTTATGCCCGTAATAGAAAGGTCTTTGCTTCCGATCATGAAATCGACGTGTATCATAGACGTATTTACGCCCAGCTTTTCGAAATCTTCCTGAGTGTAATTTTCGTAATTTTCAATGCAGTTGTTGAAGCCTCTGCCCAAAGCGAGGTGGCAGCTTGCATTTTCGTCGAAGAGCGTGTTATAGAACAGAATACCCGTGTTGTATATCGGCGAATTATAAGATATCAAAGCTACTTCGCCGAGATACGAAGCTCCTTCGTCCATGGCAACCATCTTTCTGAGAACGTCTTCGTTCTTCTCTGCGCCGACGTTGACAACCTTGCCGCCCTTGAATTCTACCCAGAAATTTTCAATGAGCTTGCCCTGGTAGGAAAGAGGTTTTGTCGAAACGACCTTGCCCTCGGCTCTGCCGCGCATGGGAGACGTAAACACCTCTTCGCTGGGAATGTTGGGGTTGAAGTAAACGTTTGCGCCGAGGGTTGTCTCTCCGCCGCCGCAGAAAATACCTTTCTCGTTGAGACCGACGACGAAATCCGTTCCGTTAGAGCTCTTGTATTCGAGTGCGTCAAACCTGTAATCGTTCAGGAATTTGCAGCGACGGGCAAGATTTTCGTTGTGCTTTCTCCACTCTTCTATGGGATCGTCGGTAACGCGCGAAGTAGATAAAATAGCTTCCCACATTTTTTCAACGGCTTCCTCATCGGAAAGACCGGGGAAAACCTTGCGCGCCCACTCTCTTCCGGGCACCGCAGCTATGCACCACTGATATTTATTTTCGATTGCATCGCGGAAAGGCTTTATGAAGGGATAACGCGCCATGCCGGATTTAGCAATCTTTTCGCTGTCCGTTCCTGCAAGTCCGTCTGGATCGTCGGAATCGAGCCATATTAGGCAAGGCAGTTTGTCCACTTTGTACTGCCATTCGGCTTTTTCTATATCTGTAAATTCAGAAAGCGTTTCAAGAGAACGATATATCGTATTGACTTTGCTTACGGGCATATAAGACCATTTTACCGTAACGCGCCTTGCGCCTGCCTTGTAGCATTCTTCCGCAACCATTGTTACAAAATCGGGCTGGTCAAGCCCGCACTGAATTATTACGTCCTGATCTTTCTGGACGTTTATGCCGCATTTGACTATGAGCTGAGCATATTTTTCAAGTCTTTCTTTATTCATAATCAGTTTTTTAACCCCTTTTCGCGCGATTCCTTATCTAGCTGAAGCGCAACAGCCACAAGCTGCTCCTGCGGAGCTTTGGGATTTTCATTCATAAACCACATCATATCGTCAAATTCATCGTCAAGCTCAAGCGCCATAAGTATAGCAAAAACATTTTGTTTGCTTACGCCGCGGGAGTGCAGAGCAAAACCGAGCATCTTTGCTTTATTGCTTAGTTCCATAATAAATCACCGCCGTAATATTTTTATTAGATTTTAGCATTTAATAAAAAATTTGTAAAGAATAATTGCAAACGCAACGCAAAAACGCTTGATTTTTTGCAGAAATTTTAATAATATAATAAATGCTTGCGATACGAAATCGCACGCCTGCGGAGATGGCTGAGCGGTTTAAGGCGCACGATTGGAAATCGTGTTACGGTTAACCCCGTACGGAGGTTCAAATCCTCTTCTCCGCGCCAATACCCCGATATAACAAAAAGTTATATCGGGGTATTTTCTTTTGCGGAAGTATATAGGCTTAAGGTGAGACAAAAGGCTAAGTCTGCGAATGTCTGAGGTTTCTTACGAGGGCAAAACAGCGCACACCAACTGTTTTTCGTACCCACCGTTCAAGACGGAAATTCTCTTCTCCGCGGCAAACAACATCCGAAGCTACAACCGATTTTAATTGGCAGAGCGTTCGAATTATTTTTTATCAATGAAAACACCTGTTATTGATTTTTAGCTTTATATATGGTATAATAGACAAACAATAAAAAGTAATTTTGCAGAGGTATATTAAGTGAAGAAAATTTGTTGTATAATAGTTGCAGCTATTCTTTGTTGTTTACCGCTTGCCGCTTGCAACAGCGGCGACAGTAAAAGTAGTTTGGATTTTATTGCAGACGAAGCTCATTGTGTCGTTTCTTTACCACAGGAATATAATATTATCTACGAAAATGATGAACTTTCTGGTTCGTCTATGTTCAACGAAGACTTATTCAATGCTGATACCGTAAACGGAGAGCCAAAAGATAACGGATTTGTTTATTATAATTTGCTTAAAAATGAGCCGTTTAAAATTGTAACGTCGATAGACGTTATTCAAAATAAGAACGAAAACGGACAAACACTCGTCTATTGGAAATTAAATGATACTCTTTACAAAGACGATGATAATTATTACTCAGAAAACGAATTTTCTTGTTCACAAGATACAAAAATAACACCTGTATATTATGAATTTCGCGCTGTTGGAATGCTACTGTATGAAGTAGATGAAAATGATATGCCAAACGTACAAGATAATAATATTTTTGACGAAAACGGAATTCTAAAAGAACAGGATGGACTTTATTATCTGTACGGAGTTTATGATTTTGAACCTTATCAACAATTCTGGCGAACTAATTTAACGATAAACAAATATGTTGTAAATCAAACAAGCGAAAAAGTTGCCGAAAACTACTATAAAGATTTTTATATAATAAATATCGAGATTGACAAAGGAAATCTGTTTAATAAAGGAAAGATTATAGTTGAAAAGCTCTATAAGATTGACGGACACGGATATATGACCTACGGTGCGCTGAATATCATTCGAGGAGATGATACAAGTAAAGGCATATACACACTTTCTTTCGGCAATCACGTCATGGAATATACTTTCACATAAATTACAATTTATTAGCTTGTGTGAAATCAGTTGATGCGCTCATTATTAGCTGAATTTGACCTTGATAGGTACAAAATTGGTTATTATTCATAATTTTAAAGTATTATTATTTACCCCAATTTGATTTGAGGTCAAACCGATGTCCGACAATGTTTAGCTTTTATATTTACATATTTTAAAATTAAAAAAAAGCAGGGCAAATGCCCTGCTTTTAAATTTTTATTTAAGAAACCACCCTTATAACTGCCGCAACCTGTGCGATGTCATTGCTCTGATTGATGAGAGAAACTGCCTTTTTGACGTTGTTCTCTCTGGTTGTGTGCGTAATGAAAATAAGAGGAACCGACCCGTCGGCATCGCCCTGACTTTCCTGAGACATCTGCGCAACGCTTATACCGCACTTTGCGAAAATTGAAGAAACCTTTGCAAGCACGCCGGGCTTATCGGTAGCTTTGAGGCGAATATAATAAGCGCTCTCGAAATTTTCGATAAACTTTGTAGAAGGCGACGCTTCCGCTGTATTTTTGAAGGTCGAGTACTGATAGTTGGAATGCGTAGCGCAATAAATGATATCTCCCACTATCGCGCTGCCCGTGGGAAGTGCGCCCGCGCCTCTGCCGTACAACATAACGTCTTCAACGCAGTCACCCGTAATATAGACAGCGTTATAGCTGTCGTTTACGCTTGCGAGAGGGTGTGAACTCTTTATGAATGCAGGGTGCACCCTTACTTCTATGCCGTTGTCTCCGTTTTTGCCCGTGGCGAGAAGTTTAAGCACATAACCGAATTTTTTGCCGTAATTTATATCTGTAACCGAAATATCGGTAATGCCTTCCCTGTAAATTTTCGAGAAAGGAATTTTTGTATGGAAAGCCAGGCTGGAAAGTATTGAAAGTTTGTATGCTGCGTCGTAACCTTCGACGTCTGCGGTGGGATTTGCTTCCGCATAGCCGAGCTTCTGCGCCTCTTTGAGCACTTCCTGATAGGAAACGCCTTCCGACGACATTTTTGTCAGAATATAGTTGGTAGTGCCGTTGATGATACCCATCATCGACAAAATTTTATTGCCTTGAAGGTTATCCAGAAGCGCACGGATAACGGGAACGCCGCCTACACAGCTCGCCTCATAAAAAAGTCCGCAATGGTTTTTCTTCGCCGCAACTTCAAGTTCATGATTGTATTTGCAGAACAATTCCTTGTTTGAAGTAACCACGGACTTGCCCGCATGAAGGCAATCGAGCACGAAGGTTCTTGCGGGCTCAACGCCGCCCATCACCTCGACAACTATGTCAACGTCAGGATTGCTGCATATCTCCTGAATGTTTGCCGCAATCTTTTCTCTTTCCACGCCCAAAGCAACGGCTTTTTCTACATTGCGTTCAAGCACAGCTTCAACAACCAAATCTATTTTATGATTTTTCTGATAAAATTCGCGGTGCTCCTTAAGAATTTGATATGTGCCTCCGCCGACAACACCAAGTCCGAGTATCGCTACGCCAACTTTCTTCATATTATTCCTCCGTGTTATTAAGATAATACAGATATTTCAGACCTTCGAGCGTAAGCAACTTGTCCACGCTGTCGATGCAGGAAATTTCTTTGGCTATTATTTCGGAAAATCCGCCCGTCGCAACGACTTTGACGTCGTCGCACTTCATTTCGCGCCTGATTTTCTTGACAATGTATTCAACTAGCCCTGAAAAACCGTAGAAAATGCCCGATTGCATATTGGTTACGGTATTAGTTCCTATAACTTTGTCGGGTCGTTCAATTTCAACTTTGGGCAATTTTGCCGTGCCGTTTACGAGGCTGTCGAGCGAACCCTTAATTCCGGGAGCTATAACTCCGCCGATGAAACGACCCTGTTCGTCGATTACGTTGAAGGTCGTTGCAGTGCCGAAATCTATGACGATAAGCGGATAGCCGTATTTTCTTGCCGCCGCAACGTTGTTAACCACGCGGTCAGCGCCCACTTCCCTTGCATTATCGACTTTAAGGTTCATACCCGTTTTAAGTCCAGCACCGACAATGAGCGGTTTAATTTTAAGGTAAGTCTGGCACATTCTTTCCAACGTATAATCGAGGGGCGGAACAACCGAAGATATAATTCCTCCCGAAATGTCGTCGGCCGAGAAGCCGTTATTTTTGAGAATGCTTATAAGCTGACCGCCGTATTCGTCGGAAGTTTTTTTATGCTCGGTCGCGACGCGGAAACTTAAAACAAGTTCTTCGCCGTCGAAAAGCGCATATTTTATATTCGTATTGCCTACGTCAAGACAAATTATCATAAAGTTTTATTCCGTGTCCGTTTTTTGGGTTTTATGTTCTTTTTTTGCGGAGTATCCGTGAGAAGAACGCCTGAGCTGCTTTTCAAGAACGTTGTTCACCGTAAAGATTGCAGGCGAAAGAATGATGTTAATTGCAAATTCAACAAGAAAATTAATGCCCGCGCACCCTATGACGAGGAAATACATAAGCGTTTCGCCGTCAGGGACAAAAGTCTGAGTGATGAAGTCGCCCATAAAAAGAGCGCCTATTATAAAGAGCCCGGTATTTACGACAGGGGCTACCGCAGAAGCGACAAAAACGGCAACATACTTATTTTTTACCGAAATAAGTTTATACAAAAGACCGGAAACCGCACCTGCCGCAGTACCTTTTATAAGGCAAAGAAAGGAAGTAATAACGGGATGCGCGCTGAAAAGCAATGCCGTAAACGGATCAGCACCCGTTACTCCGTACATAAGAACGATGAAGCCGAACGCAAAACCTAAAATTGCGCCCGCGCCAATTCCGAGAAGAACGCCGCCGAGTACAATCGGCACGAGCACGAAACTTAAACTCGTTGCACCGATTTTGATAGAACCGCCCCAAACCTGCAAAACGATTACAAGGGCGAGAAGCACTGCAAGATAAGTAACATTCTTGGCAGTAAAGTAAGACTTTTTAGCCTTTTCCATAAGAACCTCCATCGGATTTCACAATGAATATCCGTAGAAAAAAATATATTATACTTATATACGGTCGGATTTTATAAGAATATCCGCCGAAAGTATTCCCAAAAATTTATACCTGTAAATTATATCATTCAAAAATCTATATGGCAAGCGATTGAACGGCGCAGTAACATTTTTTAGACAAAACAAATATTATTAAGTATAGAGAAAACTGCAAGGCACACCAATTTTGTACATATCGCCTTGCAGAGCATTCACAGGAGGAAATATATGAATATTTTTTCGCAGTTTGGCGGCTGCAACAGCTGCCTTTGGATACTCATTCTGTTGCTCATAGCGGCGAGCTGTGCAGATAACGGCCTTGAAAGCGTGCTTTCCGGCAGTTGCACACCCATACTTATCGCACTGATTTACACTATGTGGAAAAACGGTACGCTGAGTAATCTTTTCTGCGGTAACGGCTGCGGTTGCGGCTGCAACTGTAACTGAAAAAAAGCGGGCTGCATTCGCAGCCCGCTTAAATTTTTTATTAATTGATATCCCCAGAAGCGCGCATTTCCTTATACCTGTAATACGCAACGACAGTCTTTGCGTCCTTAATTTCTCCCCGTCTTATCATTTGCCCGACTTTATCCTCTGGGACAAATTCGACATCGAGAAATTCGCCGTCGTCGAGCTTCTGAGCAATGTACTCGGCATCGGGAACATAAAAAATGCTTATTATTTCATCCGTGTAACCCGGCGTGGGATAAATGTCGGCGAGTCGGATAATTTTTTTCGCCCTGTACCCCGTCTCTTCTTCCAGCTCTCTTGCAGCGGAGACTTCCGCCTGTTCGCCGTCGTTGAGCTTGCCTGCGGGAATTTCATACATTTCTTCCCCGTAAATATAACGGAATTGCCTGACCAGCGCAATTTTCCCCTCTTTCACAAAGAGGACAGCCACGCCGCCGCTGTGCCTTACGCACTCGCGCCGAGCATGCCTTCCGTCGGGCAAAATAACTTCATCGACGTCAACTTTGAATATTTTGCCTTCAAAAATGCGGCGTGAAGTCAATTTTTCTTCTTTTAAATTCATACGGTGGTCTCGTACTGTTCTATGCTTTCAAACAGCGATGCAACTCCCTGGCTGATACTGTTATTATATAATATGTAATAGTTATAGCCACAGACAAGCGCGTTTGCGAGTTCGAAATCGCCGCTTTTCAACGCCTTAGATATTTCGGAAAGCATTTTATAGCCTGCCTCCTTATCTTCTGCGGGAATAGAACTTTCCAAAATAAACTGCTTTTCCTGCGCTATCAGAAGGGAAATTTCCGAAAGTATCTGAGACTTCTGCGGATTGGGCTGCACCTCTTTCTGTTCGGGTTCGGCAACTTCCTGAGCTGCTACGGGTTCGTCTTCAATCTCTTTTGCGAATACGCCGCGTATGATTTTTTCGAGATTATCTATTACCAGATCGCAGAACGCGTAATAACTGCCGTAAAAACTGCCGTCGTCGGAAAAATATTTCTGTAAAAACCAGTTGAAATTGATTGTATCCCTGTCAATTTCGACCAAAAGGCAAAAAATAAACGCAAGTTTGTCCTGAACGGACTCGGGCAGAATGACGACGCCGCGGTTGTTAAAACCGTCGGAAACGTCCAAAAGACACTGCGCTTTAGCCGTAAGATAGTCAAATTCAGTGGATACGGAAGTAAACAACTGATACAGCGTGCGGCTGTTGACAATAGACTTGAGAAGGTCTTTTATCTTGGTCGTTGCCATAATAAACTTACAATTTTTTACTTCCTCGCACTTACCGAGAAAATCGTTAATCTGAGATCTGACGTCTTCCATTTTTCCACCTTGCGTCTGATTTTATACTATTATATCACAAAGCTCCGCAAAATAAAATATTTTTAGGCAAATATCTTGATTTTAAATTAATAATTATGTATAATAACAGTACTTGTCTTCGGACAAGCGATAAGGTTTTTTAAAGTTATGATTAAATCGGGTGAAACTTCCATTAACAAATTAATAATTCTTTTCGTTTTCGATAAAATGGAAAGCGCCCTTTCGGAGAGAACGATTGTGGACATGTGCTCCTCCTCCAACGAATGGATGGGCTACATGGATTGCGTCAACGTAATTCATAAACTTCTCGACGACAATTTTATCTGCATTGTAAACCAGGACGATGACACGCTTTACACTATAACACCCGACGGACGCGAGACGCTTGCGAATTTTTACATAAATATACCTAAGAGCGTCAGGGAAGAAATTTCAATCTTTGTAAAGAAAAACAGCGCAAAATACAGAAACAGACAGGAATGCCGCTCAGACTATTATCAGAACAAAGACGGCACTTATACTGTTTTTTTAAAGATTTTAGCTCCCGTACAACCCATGCTGGAACTTAAATTCGTAGTTCCCGACAGGAAGACGGCGAACAAAATATACAAAAAATGGGAAGAAAAAGCCGCAGACGTTTATTCGGTAATTTACGAAAACCTTTGCGACTGACATTTTTCAATTGATACAGCTTTAAGCTGTAAGGAGGAAGATTATGTTTACATACCAGACCAGGGGCACCTGCTCCAGGCAGATTTATTTCGAAGTTGATGACCAGAACAAACTTCACAACGTAAAATTCGTAGGAGGCTGCGGCGGCAACCTTCAGGGCATAGGCAGACTTGTCGAAGGAAAAGATATTGACGAAGTTGAAAAACTTTTGGCGGGCGTTCTCTGCCGCAATAACACCTCCTGCCCCGACCAGCTGTCAAAGGCGATTGCAGAGTACAAACGCGTAAAAGCACAAAATAATCAACAATAAATCAGAAGTTAAAAATATAATAAAAACTACCAACAGATAGATTTGTTGGTAGTTTTTGTTTAATTAATCAATTATTAAGCTAATTATATATGACATAGTACTTTATAAAATTAAAATAATCATTATTTTATAGCTTTATTCAACGCTTTTGCGAATTCCGACATGTCGCAACCCATCAACTGAAAATAAAAACACCTGCCCTGATACCCTTCTTCGGGAAGATATCTTATAATATTAAAACCAGAAAAATCATTGACTACGTTAACCAATAATCGAACAAACGGCATCCCTTCGTCCTGCTGTTTGCTGTTAAACAGCATTTCAAACCAAAGACCCTTGCGCATATTTTCGACAGTCATAGCGTTTATGCTAACACCGAATGCAGGCATCTGAATTGCATTGTTCGTCATATCCTCCCAAGCGTTCATTATGTCATTGTACGCAGGAGAATTCTTTTCGAAGTATGTTTTTTCACCGTCAAGGTATAAGCAGATGCAGTTGCAATTTTTAATAATTTCTTCGAGTTCCATATTATTATTGCGGGCGCTTTAAGCGCCCGCAAATCCTTCTTTTTTATATATATTATGCTTTTTTTGATGAAATATATTCGTCGATGGCTTTTGCCGCAGTTTTTCCTGCACCCATGGCAAGGATAACCGTCGCCGCACCGGTAACAGCGTCGCCGCCGGCATAAACTCCCTCTTTGGAAGTTTTACCGTTCTCATCGACAATAATTCCGCCGTGATTATTTACTTCAAGTCCGTCAGTAGTGCTCTTTATAAGCGGATTAGGACTAGTTCCTATCGACATTATAACGCAATCGACGGGAATAACGTATTCGCTCCCCGGGATTTCCACAGGTCTGCGCCTGCCTTTCTCATCGGGCTCGCCCAGTTTGCACTTTATGACCTTTATGCCCGTAACAAATCCGTTTTTGGGGTCGCGCCTGTCATCGGGATTGCGATAGCCGAGAATTTCAACGGGATTATTGAGTATTTTGAACTCTATGCCCTCTTCCTCGGCGTGTTCAACTTCTTCCTTTCTTGCGGGAATTTCTTCCATAGAACGACGGTAAACTATGTAAACGTTCTCTGCACCCAAACGCAAAGCTGTGCGCGCAGCGTCCATCGCCACGTTGCCGCCGCCCACTACCGCAACATTTTTGGCGTGCATTACGGGAGTATGGCTTTTTTTATTGTACGCTTTCATCAGGTTGCTTCTTGTGAGGAACTCGTTTGCGGAATAGACGCCTTTGAGGCTTTCGCCAGGAATGCCCATAAACCTGGGCAACCCCGCACCCGAACCGATAAACACGGCTTCAAAACCGTCCTCAAAGAGCTCGTCAACAGTCAGAGTTTTACCTATAACTACATTCGTCTGTATTTCAACGCCGTATTTTTTTAGCGTTTCGACCTCTTTTTGGACTATCGCCTTGGGAAGTCTGAATTCGGGTATGCCGTAAACGAGCACGCCGCCCGCTGTATGAAGAGCTTCAAAGACAGTAACTTTGTATCCCTTTTTGGCGAGATCTCCCGCACAGGCAAGCCCCGAAGGACCAGATCCTATAACAGCCACTTTATGTCCGTTTGAAGGCGGAACCTCTATTTCGCCCTTGAAATTATCATTGTGATAATCTGCGACAAAACGTTCAAGCCTGCCTATCGCCACGGGTTCAAACTTTATGCCGAGAGTGCATTTGCTTTCGCACTGAGTTTCCTGCGGACAAACTCTGCCGCAAACGGCGGGCAGGGACGAAGACTGCGCGATAACCTGATATGCCCCTTCAAAGTCTTCGTTCTTTATTTTTGCTATAAACTGCGGAATTGAAATGTTGACGGGGCAACCGTCAACGCAGGGATGATTTTTACACTCAAGGCACCTCTTGGCCTCCGCAACTGCAATTTCAGGAGTGTAGCCTAAGGCAACCTCTTCAAAATTTTTCGCTCTGACAGAAGGTTCCTGTACGGGCATTTCGTGTTTTTTAGGTTGAATAGCCATTTATTTTACCTCCTGTCTGAAAAGATTGCAGTTTTCTTCGCGCTCATGCCTTTCAAAGTCGGAATACATAGAAGAACGCTCCATAGCTTCATCAAAATCAACCTCGAAGCCGTCGAAGTCGGGTCCGTCAACGCAGGCAAACTTCGTCTTGCCGCCGACGGTAAGGCGGCAACCGCCGCACATGCCCGTACCGTCAATCATAATGGGGTTCATGGAGACGGTTGTCTTTATTCCGAAAGGTTTGGTCGTCGCAACGACAAATTTCATCATTATAAGCGGACCGATTGTTATAACTTCGTCGTAATTTTCGCCGCTTTCGATAGCTTCTTTCAAAGGAACGGTAACCACGCCCTGTCTGCCGTAACTGCCGTCATCCGTCATAATCGTAAATTTGTCGGAGCAAGCCCTGAACTCATCTTCTAAAATTACAAGGTCTTTATTCCTGAAACCGACTATGGAGTGCACTTCCGCGCCGAGTTCATGGAATTTCTGCGCAACGGGCAAAGCGATTGCACAGCCCACGCCGCCGCCGACGATGCAGACTTTCTTTATCCCGTCGGTTTTTGTAGGGCAACCGAGAGGTCCGACAAAATCTTCTATGTAATCGCCTTCATTCTTGGCGTTGAGCGCCATAGTAGTTCCGCCGACGACCTGAAAAATTATTTTAACCGTACCCTCTTTTACGTCGCAACCTGCGATAGTGAGGGGAATTCTCTCGCCGTCCTTATCGACGCGGAGAATTATAAACTGCCCCGCCTGCCCCTTTTTTGCGACGAGCGGCGCACTTATATCCATCATCGTAACCGTGGGATTTAATACGCGTTTTTTTGCAATTTTATACATTTACCATCAATCTCCCTCAGATTTTATGAGTTTTTTAATGCTCTTTATCAGATAGAGCGGAAAGGGCGCATTATAATCTTCGGTTATGCGTACTTCCCTTATTACTCCTTCCTGCGTATGATTATGCCTGCCGAGCGGCGCAATAACCCTGTCTCCGGGGCGGGCTCCGTCAAAATCGCAGATATACCAGTACAACATTCCCTCGACGTTAGGGTCATCGGGAAACTCTACACGCACAAAGCACATTAAGTCATACATACAAATAATTATAAATGTTTTTGTAATAAATTGCAATAAAATAAGACTTGCTTTTAAGCAAGTCTTATTATTTAAATCAATTATTCATAATCGACGACGTCCGTCCATCTGTGCAAAAATTCTTCTTCGTTCTTTTTCGCCGCGGTAAGCCTTGAAGCCGCCACGATAGGTATCCATTTCTGTACATACTGTTTCGCCGTATCGCTTTTTTTGCAATAAAGGCTGAGGTATTTTTCCGCCAGCTTTTCCTTGCCTTCGAGATAGAACAGAAGATAAGACCTTGCAACGTCAGCCGAAGCGTTGCCCTGCGTGGCGTGCGACCAGTCGATTATGTAGGGCGTTCCGTCCGCAGTTATTATTATATTGCTGGGGTTAAAGTCGCCGTGGCAGAGATTATAATGCTTGGGCAGAGCGTCAAGTCTTGTGTGAAGCTCATATCTTATGCTCGCATCCAGATTTGTAGCGCTTATTTTAGCCTGCATTTTGTCTTTGAGCTTGTTGAGCATGGGCACTCTTTTCGAAAGAACGGTGCGCTGCAAATCGACAAACATTTCAAGGTATTCATCCTCTTTTTCGGGGTGATCTTTCATCATTTTATCGAGTGTTATGCCCTCGATATAATCCATGACAATCGACCACTTACCGTCCACAACCTGAACCGCGTGTATTTTAGGTATGCACAAATCGGTCTCTTCCACGCGCGCCTGATTGAGCGCCTCATTAAGAATGTTTGCTTTTGAATAATCTGCGTCAAATTCCTTTATGGCGCAATCGCCGTCGCGGTAGAGTTTTTTGCCGGGCATTTCGGCAACCAATATCTTTTCACTCATAAGTTTTCCTCCTTATTTGCCGTAATAGGCATTCATATACATCTGTTTGATTTCGCTCATCAAAGGATAACGGGGATTTGCGCCAGTGCACTGGTCATCGAACGCCTGCTCGGTCATTTCGTCGAGGCGATCGAGGAAATCTTTTTCGTCAATACCGTATTCCTTAATAGTCTTTTTAATGCCTACTTTTGCTTTGAGTTCGTCGATAGCACTGATAAGATTTTCAAGGCTTTCCTTATCGTTTTTACCGCCTAAACCGAGGCTCTGAGCAACTTCGGCGTACCTTGCAAGCGTCTTGGGATGATCATACTGCGAGAAAGTACCCATCTTTACGGGCGTTTCGCTCGCGTTGAAGCGAAGAACCTCGTCAATCATAAGAGCGTTCGCAATGCCGTGAGGCAGGTGATGGAACGCGCCGAGTTTGTGCGCCATTGAATGGCATACTCCGAGGAAGGCATTGGCAAAAGCCATACCTGCCATTGTGGCGGCGTTAGCCATTTTTTCCCTAGCTTCAACGTCATTCTGACCGTCTTCGTATGCTCTCGGGAGATATTTGAATATAACTTTTAGCGCCTGAATTGCAAGTCCGTCGGTATAATCTGTTGCCATCATAGAAGCGTATGCTTCGAGCGCGTGGGTTACGGCGTCTATGCCCGACGCAGCCGTTAGCCCCTTGGGCGCGGACATATGAAGATCGGTATCCACGACAGCCATGTCGGGCATGAGCTCATAGTCGGCAAGAGGATATTTTATGCCCGTCTTTTCATCGGTGATGACGGCGAAAGGCGTAACTTCCGAACCCGTGCCCGCCGATGTGGGAATGGCTATAAAGTAAGCCTTTTCTCCCATCTTGGGGAATGTATAAACTCTCTTCCTTATATCTATAAAGCGCATTGCCATATCGAGGAAATCGACGTCGGGATGCTCATAAAGCACCCACATGATTTTAGCTGCGTCCATCGCAGAGCCGCCGCCGAATGCTATGATGGTATCGGGTTGGAATGCGCGCATCTGTGCAACGCCCCCCATCGCGCAGGCGAGCGTGGGATCGGGAGCAACGTTGAAGAATGTTGAATGGTCTATCCCTATTTCGTCAAGTTTTTCGGTTATGCACTTTGTAAACCCGCTCTGATAAAGAAAACTGTCTGTTACGATAAACGCCTTTTTCTTATTCATCACGGTTTTTAGTTCGTCTAACGCAACGGGCAGACAGCCCTTTTTGATATAAACTTTTTCGGGCGCCCTGAACCAAAGCATGTTTTCTCTCCTTTCAGCAACTGTTTTAATATTTAAAAGATGTTTTACCCCGACGTTTTCCGATACGGAGTTGCCGCCCCACGAACCGCAACCAAGCGTGAGCGAAGGCGTGAGCTTGAAGTTGTAAAGATCGCCTATGCCGCCGTGAGACGAAGGAGTGTTTACGAGGATACGGCATGTTTTCATCTTCGAGCTGAAATAATTGAGTTTTTCCTGCGATTTATTTACATTGAGGTAGATTGACGAAGTGTGTCCGTAACCGCCGTCGGCTATGAGCTGTTCGGCTTTTGCGACAGCGTCCTCAAAACTTTCGGACTTATACATTGCGAGAACGGGCGAAAGTTTTTCGTGCGCAAATTCTTCGCTTATATCCACCGACTGGACTTCGCCTATTAGAATTTTTGCCGTTTCGGGAACTTCGACACCCGAAAGACAAGCAATTTTATACGCGCTCTGCCCGACGATTTTTGCGTTGAGCGAGCCGTTAATTATAATGGTCTTGCGCACCTTGTCGAGCTCTTCACCTTTGAGGAAATAGCAACCGCGCGCAGCAAATTCCTTTTTGACTTTGGAATAAATCTTATCCGAAACTATTACCGACTGTTCGGACGCGCAGATCATGCCGTTATCGAAAGTCTTTGAATGAATAATCGAGCTTACTGCAAGCTCTATATCAGCGCTTTCGTCTATTATCGCAGGCGTATTGCCAGCGCCGACGCCGAGAGCGGGTTTGCCGGACGAATAAGCCGCCTTTACCATTCCGGGACCGCCTGTCGCGAGAATTGTATCAGATTCGCGCATCAGGGTATTAGTCATTTCAAGCGAAGGAACGTCAATCCAACTGATTATTCCTTCGGGCGCGCCCGCTTCAACCGCCGCTTCATAAACGACTTTTGCTGCGGCAATGGTGCTCTTTTTTGCTCTGGGATGAGGGCTTATAATACAGCCGTTTCTCGTCTTGAGGCATATGAGAGTTTTGAAAATGGCCGTAGAAGTCGGGTTTGTGGTGGGAATTACGGCACCGATGAGCCCGATAGGTTCGGCAATTTTCTTTATGCCATAAGCCTTATCTTCTTCTATGACGCCGCAGGTTTTAACTGCCTTGTACTTATTATAAATGTACTCGGCAGCGTAGTGATTTTTTATTACTTTGTCTTCAACTACGCCCATACCCGTTTCTTCGACGGCGAGTTTTGCGAGAGGTATCCTCTGCTTGTTCGCCGCAATTGCGCAGGCGAGGAAAATTTTATCTACCTGTTCCTGCGAATAGGTTGAAAAAATCTTCTGCGCCGCTTTCACCCTTTCAATTTCGCGCTCCAGCTTTTCCACGCTGTCGCACAAGCTATAGGTAAATTTGAAATCCATATGATTACTCCTGAATGGAAAATTTTAATACGTATTTATTTTATGCAATCTCAATTATTTTGCATATTTCTGATATCGATAAAATTATATCAATATGAATTTTTTCGGTCAAGCGGCAATCGATATTTTTTTACTTAAATAATATTGTGTTCTGTACTACAATATTTAGTTAATATTTTTCAGAAATAGCAGCTATATTGTTATAAATAATCGCCACAAAATTTAAGACAAAAATATCCCCTACCAAAGTCGGAGGGGATATTTTGAGATTGGTCATCTTCCAAGTCGTTTGCGACAATAACTTTTTTTGCCGCAGTTGGGGCAGGTTAATTTCCGTTTGAGTAAAGTATGCGCGCCCATAACATAGTCTTTCATAGAAGGAACAAACCTTTCTCCGCAGTGAGGACATTCGAACACACCTGCTTCCCTGTCGAGCACGCAGGCGGCACCGATACCTGAAACGATAATAATTGCGGCGAGTAAAATTAAAACAATTCTGAGCCAAAGCGGCATTGTCAGAAGAAGACCTATCAATATAAACCCGACGCCTGAAATGGTTGCTATCATGCCGACGATAAAGGAAAGAATAAGTTTTTTCTTTGCCTCCTCTCTTTCTTTTACGAAATTGAGCATGTTCTCTTCCGCTTTATTTATGTATTGCTGCCCTTCAAGCCGTTCGCCAGAAAGAAGTTCGTTCACGCTGATGCCGAGCAAATCGCAGAGCGGCAACATATTGCCAGCATCGGGAAGACCGTTGCCCGTTTCCCACTTGGATATGGTTTTATCCGATACGCCCAGCTTTTCTGCCAGTTCGCGCTGAGTGAGCCCTGCCTCTTTTCTCACTTTCTGAATAAACTTTCCCGTTTTTATCTGGTTCATATTATTCCTCCTTGCAACTATATTTTAAATGCGTAAAAGGCATAAAACAACCCACGAACCGTAGAATTTGAGCTTTTACTGTTTACTTTTTATAAACAATTGTCAAAAACAAAAAATGCTTATTCCCGACGCTAAAATTGAGCTCATTTTGATCGGGAATAAGCATAAATAAGACATTAATATTACCAGTTATCGTGAACGGACTTTCTTATATATTTGTTGTATATTTCGGTAACGCCCTTCATCTGTTCTGTCGATAAAGCAGGTATTTCAGCCGCCTTTACGTTGCCGAGCACCTGTTCCGCTCTGCTCGCGCCCGGAATAACGGCGCTCACTTCGTTGTGCATCAATATCCAGCGCAAAGCATACGGCGCGAGGCTTTCGGTATTGAACAGCTTTTTAAGCTCTTCAACCGCCTGCAAACCTGTATCGTAATCAACGCCGGAGAAAGTTTCTCCTTTATCGAAAGATTCGCCGTGCCTGTTATAATTTCTGTGGTCGCGTTGACCGAATACAGTGTCTTTTGAGAACTTTCCCGTCAACAGACCGCTCGCCAAAGGAACGCGGGCAAGAATGCCTATATCTTTCTCTTTTGCCTTGGGAAGCAATTCTTCGGCAGGTTTTAACCTGAACATATTGAAAATGACTTCAATAGCGGAGATATTGTATTCCATTGCCTGAAGACCTTCGCTTACTTTTTCCACACTTACGCCGTAAGCGGCAATTTTACCCTTTTTTACGATTTTATCTATACCCGCAAAAAGGTCGTCTTTATAATAAACAGCCGTGGGCGGGCAATGCAGGAGAACCATGTCGAGTTGCTCAACGCCTAAACGTTTAAGGCTGTTATCTATAAAATTTTCTATATTTTCGGGCGTATATCCCTCTGCCGTATGAGGATTGAGACCTCTACCGCACTTCGTAACGACATAAAGATTATTTTTATGCTGTTTTATAAATTTTCCTATGGTCAATTCGCTGTTGCCTTTGTTATAAATGTCGGCAGTGTCAATAAGGTTAATTCCGCAGTCGGCGCTCGTTTCAAGAATGCGCATTGCCTCCTCTTCATTGAAAGGCTCGCCCCATTTTGTTCCGAGTTGCCACGTTCCGAGACCTATTTCGCTTACCATTTTATTTGTCTTACCGAATTTTCTGAAAATCATAAAAATTACTCCTGTTGCCAATGAATTTCCTGTATTTATTATAATAATTAACGCAATTTTGTCAAGAACAAGCTGTTTTTTTATATGCAGAGTGTTATCCAACATCCCATAATGCAATTACTTATAATTCAGGTACTTTCAACCATTTTCGTGCTATGTTTTCTATTATTTGTAATTAAATTTAGTATTATAATTAATATAAATGTGGCTGTTTCCGACGCCAAAAAAGATAGCCACAGACCGACAATGCCAAATAAATACGAAAACAGCATGGCGAATATTGATATAAAAATTATTCCCCTGCATATTGCTATAACGGAAGATTGTACCGCTTTACCCGTTGCACTATAAAATCCTGCCATCACAATATTGACGGATACAAATAAAAATCCCAGAAAATACAGTCTCATGCCTTCGCCGGCATATCTCTCAAGCTCTGCCGATTGCTTGCTATTAAATATTCCCACTAAATTTTTTGATAACAACATTATTGTCAATATAAGAAGTATGGCAATTATTATCGATATTTTTAGCGATTGAAGCAGAATAACTTTTTTCTCTTTAATGTTTTGTGTACCATGACTTATACTCGCCAACGGCTGTAAACCCTGTGAAACACCGTTAAACAGCGAAGTACCGATGAGAGCAATATTAGCTATAATTCCGTATGCTGCAACAGCCTTATTCCCGATTAATTTTAACAGAATAAAATTAAACACAAGCGTTGTAACAGCGTTGGATATCTCCCCCACAAACGAAACTACGCCTAATTTGCAAGCCGCCAGCAATTTTTTTATTGACGGCAATACCATTACAAATGCGATATTATTTTTCGAAGATAAATAGTGAAAAAGACATATCAACATGCTTACAACAGGCGATAAGCCGGTTGCAAGCGCGGCTCCTGCCATCCCCATCTGCAGCGGAAACATAAATACGTAGTCAAATACAATATTAAAAATTCCGCTTACTATAGTTGCCGCCATCGCAATGCCTGGCGCATTATCATTTCTTACAAAGGCTGTCATTGTATAATTCAGCATAAAGAAAGGCGCAAAACATAAAACTATCTTAGTATAGGTTGAGCCCGTGGCAAGAATAATTTCATCTGCGCCCAACATTGTGAGTAGTTGTTTGGGTAAAAAAACGCCTAAAGCCACAAAAATCAGACTTATAAGCAATATAGAATTAATCGAATTTGCGAAATAAAGATTTGCATTTTCTTTATCTACGCATCTGATTATAGAATAATTTATTGCCGAACCTATGCCTATCATAGAGCCAATGGCATTAATCATACCGTATATCGGCAAAACGAGATTTAATGCGGTTATTCCGTTAGTCCCTTCTTTAGCGGAAATGAAAATAGTATCTGCCAAAATATAAAGTGAAGTACTGACCATTCCAAGCACATTCGTCAGTATATATTTGTTCAATTTCTTTTTAATCATATTACCTCCAACAAAAAAAGGCATCCCTGTTTATAGCTTCAAAGACCTACGCTATAAACATGAATGCCTTTACATTCGCTACCCGGTGGTAGTTTTATATTCAAATTTTTGTCCGATTTTTTAATTATTCTATCAATTAAAGAGACGATTGTCAAATGGATAATACAACCAGTTCAGATAATTAATAATAAATTAAAAATTTAGCTTTCAGCTTCGATGATAATTAAATTTCAACAAATCTCTTTTGGTTGTATACCTCTGTTTACGCCTTGTGCGGCAAGCACGGTTGACTGCCAAAGCCGAGAATTTTTAAGCTGTCTAATACAACCTATTTCGCGTCTTTTTGCCTATTAAACCCTCAGATATTTTTACTAGAACAAAAAATGAAATAGGACGAGATTTGCTCTCGTCCTATTTTATTTGGTGCGGATAACAGGAGTTGAACCTGCACGGTCGCCCACAGGAACCTGAAACCTGCGCGTCTGCCAATTCCGCCATATCCGCATAACGTAAGTGATTATAATTTAATTTATAATCAAAGTCAAGTGAATTTGTGTCGGCGGCGCAAAAATTTAACGCCGCCGACATTATACATTTATTTCATTTTTTGCTGTTTTACCTTGTGGTCAATGATGTGGCGTTTGGCAAGCTCACCCTTCACTTCTGAAGGTTTGATTCCCATCTGAACCATAAGAACCATTACGTGATAACACAAATCGGCTATTTCGAAAACCGTTTCAGCCTTATCGCCACCTTTTCCCGCAACAATTACTTCGGTGCATTCTTCCCCGACTTTTTTAAGAATTTTATCTATACCCTGCTCAAATAGGTAAGTAGTATAAGAATTTTCCGGCTTGTCGCGCATTCTCCCCTCAAGAAGTTCATAAAGGCCGTCAATCGAAAATTGAGGAATTTCGTCATTTGTATACACGAAATCGTTGAAGCAACTGTCCGTCCCTAGATGACATGCAGGACCGTCTTTTATAACCTCGACTGTAAGGGCGTCTTTATCGCAGTCGCATTTAATCGAAACGATATGCTGAAAATTCCCGCTCGTTTCGCCCTTTCGCCAAAGTTTTTTGCGGCTGCGCGAATAGAAGCACGTTTTGCCCTCTTTCATGCTTATTTCAAGACTTTCGCGGTTCATGTATGCGACAGTTAAAACTTTTTTAGTATAATAATCGGTTACAACGGCGGGAATGAGACCGTTTGCATCGAACTTCAATTGATCTGCGTTAATCATAATCTAACCTCTATATCGTTTTGTTTTAAGTAATTTTTAAGATGTTTAATTTCTATTTCGCCGAAATGAAAGACGGAAGCGCCAAGACCTGCGTCTGCATTGACGCTTTTAAACAAATCGAGAAAATGCTTTTCGCTGCCCGCTCCGCCGCTCGCAACAACGGGAATTGTTACTGCTCCGCAAATGGCGTCGAGCATCTCCAGATCGAAGCCTCCCTTGACGCCGTCAGTATCTATGCTGTTGACAACAAGCTCGCCGGCGCCGTGTTGCTGACCGAATTTCGCCCACGAAACCGCCTCGATATCTGTCTGCACGCGCCCGCCATGGCTGAAAATAGTGAATTTGCCGTCCACTCTTTTTACATCCATAGAAAGCACTACGCACTGATCGCCGTATTTTTCTGCCGCAGAATATATCAGATCGGGATTTTTAATAGCTCCGCTGTTTACGCTGACTTTGTCCGCACCGCTTTTCAATACACGGTCGAAATCTTCGAGACTGTTTATTCCTCCGCCTACCGTGAGAGGTATAAAAACATTTTCCGCCACCTTTTTCAAAACCTCGGAAAAAAGTTTTCTGCCCTCCGCGCTCGCAGTAATATCGTAAAAAACGAGTTCGTCCGCTCCGCAGTCCGAATAAAACGCTGCAAGTTTGACCGGGTCGTCAACATCTTTAAGTCCCGTAAAATTTGTACCTTTGACAACCCTGCCGTTCCTTACGTCAAGACAAGGGATAATTCTTTTGGCGAGCATTTTAAATTCCCTCCCCGATTTTTACGGCTTCGGAAAGATTTATCTTTCCTTCATACAAAGCCTTGCCTAAAATGGCGCCGTAAATATTCATCTCTTTAAGTTTTTTGATTTCATCAATGTAAGTTATACCGCCAGAAGCTGTTATATTTAACGATAATGTCTGACATAGTACTTTATAAATCTCTAAATTTGTGCCTTTCAGACCGCCGTCGCGGCTTATATCGGTATAAATGATATGCCCTACACCCATATCCTGCAACTTTTTGCAAAAACTTATCGCTTCGCAATCCGTCGTTTCAAGCCAGCCGTTTACGGCAACTTTTCCGTCTTTTGCATCGACGCCGACAGAAATATAATCGCCGTACTTTGCCGCCATTTCGCCTACAAATTGAGGATTTTCTATCGCGACTGTTCCGAGTATAACCCTTTTAACTCCGCAATCTATGTAATGTTTTATACGCTCCTCCGTGCGTATTCCTCCGCCGACTTCTACAAACATATCAAGATTTGTAACTATCTTTTCTATAGTTTTTGCGTTGTCGGTTTTTCCGCTCTTTGCTCCGTCGAGGTCAACCACGTGCATGTAGCCCGCACCGCTGTCTTTAAAACTTTTTGCAACATCGACAGGCGAAGACGAATACTTTTTTACCTTATCATAGTCTCCGCGCGTCAGTCTTACAACCTCTCCGCCAATTATATCTATCGCAGGAAAAATCAACATTTCATTCACCAATTTCAGCAAACGCTTTCAAAATTTTCAAGCCCACCTCACCGCTCTTTTCAGGGTGAAACTGCGTTCCGTAAACGTTTCCCCTAGAAACGATTGCCGTTACATCAATTCCGTATGAAGCAGTCGCCACAAGGTCGCCCTCTTCTTTGCAGACGCCGCAATAAGAGTGAACAAAATAAACGTAATCGCCTTCAGATACATATTTCAAAAGCGCATTGTTCTTGTCTTTGATGTTGAGGGAATTCCAGCCCATATGCGGAATTTTCATTCCGCTTATAAATTGAGAAAGCGGTCTTGCCTCTCCGTGTATAAGCGAAAGCCCTTCGTGCTCGCCATATTCATACGATTTATCAAACAGAAGCTGCATGCCGAGGCAAATTCCGAGCAGCGGCTTGCCCTCAGAGGCAAGTTCTTTTATTTTTTCATCCAGCCCCGTTGAGCGCAGTTTTTCGGCCGCATCGCCGAAAGCACCCACTCCCGGCAGAATTACTTTGTCGGCAGAGCGTATTTTATTTATATCGCCCGTAACAACGCTTTCCGCCCCGATTTTTTTCAGCGAACAACTCAAAGAAAACAAGTTGCCCACGCCGTAATCGATTATTGCTATCATTAAAGTATCCCTTTGCTTGAAGGTATTTTGTCGCCTTCGACTTTCACAGCAGCTCTCAACGCCCTTGCGCAGGCCTTGAAGACGCATTCAATTATGTGGTGAGTGTTTTTGCCGTAAAGTTTTACTATATGCAGGGTAATTCTCGCTTCGCGAACAAACGCGAGGAAAAATTCTTCGACAAGTTCAGTATCGAACAGTCCGACCTGCCTGCTTTTTACCTCATCGCTCTCGTCGCTGACTTTTGCGCTGGGTATTTCAACGTCGTAATTGAGCGTTCCCCTGCCGCTTATATCAACGGCGCACATAACGAGGGCTTCATCCATAGGAATGGTTACGTCGGCATAACGGACAATTCCTCTTTTTTCGCCGAGAGCCTGCAAAAAGGCCTGACCGAGCGCAATTCCCACATCTTCAACCGTATGATGAAAATCTACCTGATAGTCGCCCGTACAGTCCACGTTGAGCGCAAACCCGCCATGGACGGCAAATAGCTCCAGCATATGATTGAAAAAGCCGCAATCGGTCTTTATATTATAATCGCCTCCGTCAAGGCAGAGGGAAAGTTTTATGTCCGTTTCGCGCGTTTTTCTTTTAATTTCCGCTATTCTCATGTATTTTCCTCCATAACGGACTTTACTGCCGCCAGAAGCGCAGCCGTCTCCTCGTCCGTGCCGACAGTAATTCTTATAAAATCTTTTATTCTCTCGTCAGAAAAATGCCTTACGAGCACTCCGCGGTTTTTTAACGCCTTGTAAAGGTTTTCGCCTTCCATCTTCGGCGTTGACGCGAGGACAAAGTTCGCAGATGAAGGAACTACTTCAAAGCCCATTTTTTTAAGCTCTTCGGTAAGTTCAGCTCTCGTAGCTTTAATCTTTTTAACTGTAAATTCAAAATATTCGTTATCTTCTATCGCATTCTTTGCGAGCAGCATCGAAACTGTATTGACGTTATACGGGTGAAAAGAATATTTTACCTTGTTTAGGTCGGCAATGAGCTCTTTATCGGCTATGACAAAGCCAATTCTGCCGCCTGCGAGCGAACGCGATTTGGAAAAAGTGTTTACCGCAACGAGATTTTTATATTTTTTTATAAGCGGTATGACATTGCAGTCTTCTCCGAAATCGACATACGCCTGATCGATTATAACGATATTTTTCTCATTTTCGCAGATAATCTTTTCAAGCGCCTGTACGGAGAGCGCAATGCCCGTCTGTGCATTAGGGTTTGCCAGCACAACCGTCTTGCCTTTACGGTAATAATCGCTCGCTTCTATCGAAAAATCTTTCTTTAAGGGAATGTGCTCGACCTCACAGTCGTACATATACGCAAAGACGTCGTAGAACCCGTAAGTTACGTCAGCGTAGCAAACTCCTCTTGAACCGTACGCCTGAAAGCAGAACGCCAGAGCCTCATCGGAACCGTTGGTAACAAGAACATTTTGTTCTTCCACCCCGTAATAGGAAGCTATCGCCGCGACGAGAGGTTTGCATTCAGGGTCGGAATAGCGGTTGAGTTCAGAAAGAACCTCGCGCGTGATTGCATTTACGGCTTTTTCGGACGTATAATACGGGTTTTCGTTGGTATTCAGTTTTACGTACTTCTTGTCCCTAGGTTGCTCGCCTGGGACATAGGGTGCCATGGCATTTAATTTTGCCGATGCAAACATGCTCATTTTTCAGTCCTTACGGTTACGCTCTCGGCATGGGCGGTCAGCCCCTCCGACATAGCGAATTCAACTATATCTTTACTGCTCTTTTCAAGTTTTTCTCTTGTATAGTAAACATATTGAGTGCTCTTTATAAAGTCGTTCACGCCGAGCGCCGAAGCGAATTTTGCCGTTCCGCTCGTGGGCAGGGTGTGATTTGTACCTGCGTAATAGTCGCCGACGGCTTCGGGTGTATTGTTTCCCAAGAAAACCGAACCTGCGTTGCGCACCTGTTTCAACAATTCAAACGGCTCCTTTACGGCAAGTTCGAGATGTTCGGGAGCAAGCTCGTCGGAGAGCTCCACTGCCTCATTAAGATTATCAGTTATTATAAGTTTGCAATTATTATCTATCGAGACCCTTGCTATGTCCCGCCTTGCAAGTTTTTCCAGCCGCCTTTCGAGCGCAACGCTTACCTCTTCGGCAAGTTGCGCGCAGTCGGTTATAAGAACTGCGGTGGCAAGCTGATCGTGCTCCGCCTGCGAAAGAAGGTCTGCCGCGACATTTTCGGGCACGGCGCTTTCATCTGCAATTATAAGAATTTCAGAGGGGCCTGCAATCATCTCTATTCCGCATACGCCGAACACAAGTTTCTTTGCCGTCTGAACGTAAATGTTGCCGGGTCCCGTTATTTTATTAACTCTTCTTATAGTCTGCGTACCGAACGCAAGCGCCGCGACAGACTGGGCTCCGCCAACCTTATACACTTCGGTAATGCCTGCAATTTTTGCCGCCACAAGCACTTCGGGTTTGATTTTTCCGTTTTTTAAAGGAGGCGTTACCATAACTATTCTTTCAACACCCGCAATCTTTGCGGGAATTGCATTCATGAGAACGGTTGACGGATAAGCCGCCTTACCGCCCGGAACGTACAGCCCAGCGCTTTCGAGCGGGGTAATTTTCTGCCCGAGAACGCAGCCGTCCTTTTTAATTTCAAAACCTCCTTTTATCTGAGCTCTGTGAAACTCTTCTATATTTGCGGCAGAACGGCGCAAAATCTGCTTGTATTCCTCGCTTACTGCTCTTTCTGCCTCTTCAAACTCCTCTTGAGTTACCGCAAGGTTTTCAACCGCGGCGCCGTCGAATTTGAGAGTATATTCTTTGAGGGCTTGGTCGCCGCGCTCTCTGACGTCGCGAATAATACCGTTGACGACGGCCTCCACGGCAGTCGTGTCAAGTATTGAGCGGTTGAGAATTTCGTCTTTATTGTTTTTATTATACTTTACAGGCTTAACCATTTTTTACCTCGTCGGAAAGTTTGCCCGCAAGGGCAAGAATTTCTGCATTTTTGAATTTGAAAGACGCCTTGTTTGCAATCAGTCTGGCGCTTATGGGAAAAATCTCTTCAAAAACTTTTAAATTGTTCTCTTTAAGAGTTGTGCCCGTTTCAACTATATCGACTATGACGTCGGACATGCCGAGTATGGGTGCGAGCTCAATAGAGCCGTTGAGCTTTATAATTTCTATGTCTCTGCCGAGATTTTCATAATAATTGCGCGCAACGTTGACAAATTTAGTCGCAACCCTCAATGGTCTTGAAGTATCGTCGTACCAATCGGCCTTTGCCGCGACACACATGCGACACCTGCCCATTTTAAGATCTAAAAGTTCGTAAACGTTGGGTGAAGCGTCCTCGAGGATATCTTTTCCCACGACGCCTATGTCCGCGGCGCCGAGCTCGACATATACGGCTACGTCTGAGGGCTTTACCCAGAAATAGCTAACTCCGCCCTTCTCGTCGCGGAAGATAAGTTTTCTGCTGTTCTCATCATATTCCGAACACTCATATCCCACTTTTTTAAGCAGCGAGTAAACCTTTTCGCCCAACCTGCCCTTTGGCAAAGCAATATTCAACATTTTTTGCCCTCCCTCAAATCGATTACGCCGCCGAAGCGCAAATCTTCGGGAATGGTTTTCGAAAGGCGGATTGTGGAGCCCGATGAAGTCAGTTCCTCTGCCGTTTGCAGCGCCTTTAAAACCAAATTATCGTCGTAAACAATTAATTTATCGACAAAAGCGTAATCGGGCTTGAAATACCTTTCGAGTTCGCCCAAATAGAGCGCAAAACCTATCGCTCCGCCGCACTTTTTAAGTCTTTGCAACAATTTATCGTATCTGCCGCCCGAAAGCACCATTTTGGGCACTCCGCCGACATATCCGTTGAAAATTATGCCGTTGTAATAGTCGGCGTTGTTTGCAATAGAAAAATTTATATTTATTTTATCGGCATAGCCGAGTTTACCCACCAAGCCGACAAGTTGTTTAAGCTGCTCCGCCGCCTCTTTCATTTGGCTGTTGAGAGCATACTTTTCGGCAAGTTGCGCGGCGTCAGAAGCATTTCCGCCTATATTTACCATCTGCCTGAACGCTTCGCGGTACTTTTTATCCGCACCTATACTCTCTGCAAAGGTATCGAAATCGTGCAGATTTTTACTCCTTAAATACGCATAAGCCCGTTGTTTTTCTTCCGCACTCTTACAAAATGCAGAGATGAGCCCTTCGGTGTAACCCATATGCGACAAATCAAGCACAAAATCATCGCTTACCGTATGTAAAGTTTTTACGGAAAGGAGAATTATTTCCGCCTCGCAAGCGCAATCTATATCTCCGTAAACTTCAACGCCCGTCTGACTGACTTCTCTGAATTCGCCGTTTTCGTCCGTCCTGCGGTAAACTTTTTCGTTATAGAAAAGTTTTTTCGTGCCCGCCTCATTCTTTGCATGGCTTATAACCGAAAGAGTTACGTCAGGTCTTAATGCAAGCAATCTTCCGCCGGCGCCGCTGAAAGTTATGACGTTTTTGCTTATCAGAAAGTCTATGTTGCTGAGATACAGCGAATAATCTTCGAAACATGCGGGCTTAAACCTCCTGAACCCTCTGCCGCTATATAGCGACGTCAGTTCCGATATTATGCTGTCTTCCTGCTTGAGGTAAGCATTCATTGCTCTTCACCGCCAACAATAAATTTTTTATACGCACCAGAACCGTGCGTTATTGCGCGCGAAATTCTTGAAAGCGTAGTCGAAGATATATCCGTTTCGGCAATTATCTCGCTGTAAGTTTTGCCCTCCAAAAATAGTTTTGCCGCATAGGCGCGCTGTGCCATCTGCTCTACCTCTTTATAAGTGCACAAATCATCCAACAGCGCCTTGCAGTCCTCTTCAGTTTTCAGTTTTAAAAACAAACTGTATAAAAGTTTTACGTTGGTTTCTTTCATCTGACCACCCTTTTGGTAAATCGTAAATTAATTATACTTTATTACAGTAAAGAAGTAAAGCGTTTTGAAGCAAAAAAATTGCGGAAATTTCTTTCCGCAAACAAAAATTATATTTTAACGTATCGGCGTTTAAAGTTTGGAAAAACGCAGCTCTCTTCCTACATAATAACAAAGCCTGTCTATGCCGGCAGCCAAAAGAAAATCTGCGGCGGCGCGATAGGAGCGAAATATATCCTCCGCTCTGTGCGCGTCGCTACCGAAAGATACAAGTCGTCCGCCGAGCTCAAAATATCTTTTAAAAACATCCCTGTCGGGCAAAAAATCGCCGCCCGTACCGAAAGACGATGTGTTGAGTTCGAGACATTTTCCTCTGCTTATTATCTCTGACAAAATGAGGTCGTAAATATCGGAATAATCTTTATATCTCAGCTTTTTGCCCTTACCGAAAACGTAGCGCGAAGCATAGCCTATATGACCCACAATCTGATAATCATAATCTGCCCTTACGCTTTCAAGCACGTCGCAAAGATAGCGACGGTAAAAGGACCTTACGCCTTCTTCGTCGAGGGTTACAGGATTTTTTGAACACGCTCCGTCAGGCAACATATGAACGCTGTTGATAATATAATCGAACGTATATGAGTTGACGAAACTTTTATAAAATGCCGCCGCGCCGCGACTGTAACCCAGTTCGATACCGTGAAGCACCTTCAATTTATCCTCTCCGACAAAGGAAAAATATCCGTCGAGGTCGGGGAGCCCGAGGCATTGACCGACCAGAGCGAAGTCATAATCGTAATGTTCGGCAAAGCCTATCGCTTCCGCGCCGAGATTTTGGGCGCGGGCAAGATAATTTTGGGGCAATTCCGCACTGTCGTGCGAAAAGCTCGTGTGAAGGTGCAGGTCAATCATTTTATTATTTGCAATATTTGCGCTCTATGGCAGAAATTTTATCTACCCTGCGCTGATGGCGACCGCCTTCGAAGTCGGTTGTGAGGAATTTTTCGACTATTTTGAGAGCATAGCCGACGCCCACTACCTTTTCGCCGAGGGCGAGCATATTGGCGTTGTTGTGAAGTCTGGTAAATTCCGCGCAGTATGTGTCGTGGCAATGCGCGCAGCGAACACCGGGAACTTTGTTGGCAACTATGGATACGCCTATACCAGTGGAGCAGACGACAATGCCACGCTCACATTCGCCCGAAGCAACTGCCTCAGCCGCAGGCAGAGCGTAATCTGGATAATCGCAGCTATCAAAGCTGTCGGTGCCGAAATCTACATATTCGTAACCTTTTTCTGTAAGGTATTTAATAATTTCTCTTTTGAGGTTAAGTCCGCCGTGGTCGCAGGCAAGGGCAATTTTCATATCAGTTCTCCTTATCGGTAAGTATGTATTTTTCTATTATTTTATCGCACGCGCAGGCTATGGCTTCGCATGTGCGCATATAAACTTCTACACCCGCGCCGTACGGGTCGGGCACATCAAAACCGCACAAATCTTTTACGCTTATTACGTTTCCGCAACCTTCAAGCATCTGTTTATGCGAGGTTGTCATCGTTATGACCACCTCGCTGCTTTCAATAAGTTTCTGGGTGAGCTGTCTGGGCGCAAAATTGCGCCTTACACAATAGCCGCACTTTTCGAGTGCGAGCGCCGCGTTAGGAGCAATAGTGTCTTTCAGCTGGGCATGCACCCCGCACGAAACGACATCCCACCATTTAATTTTGTGCTGTTTTATTTTCGCGCGCATTATCATTTCAGCCATAGGGCTGCGGCATGTGTTGCCCGTGCACACGAAAAGTATTTTTTTTCTCTTCATCTCAGCCACACGCTTTGGAAAGCCTGTTCATAACGCCGACCATAACGCCGTCCTGCTTTAAAGGAGCAACGGCAATGATTATTTCCGCTACCCTTTCGCCTTCGCGCAGTTTGTCGTAAAGATTGCAGGCAATCTGATTTTCGTCAGCCCCCAATTTAAGCACATCCGGAACTTTAAGCTCTTCCGCAACTCCGTCGTCGCACATTATATAGGCGCGCTGTCCGCGCTTTTTGCACTCAAAATACTCTTTAAGCGCTTCAAAGCGGTCTGCATAGCTAAATAATTTCGTCATGCAACGGGGCGAATAATGCTTGTATTTCATTCCCGGCGAACGTACCATTTCCCCTTCGACCATATGGTATTCGTCGCATTCGCCTGCAACCTGCGCAATCATGTCGCGCGTTACGAGCCCGCTGCGGAGCACGCACGGCACATCGCCCGTGCAGTCGAGCACGGTGCTTTCGATACCGCCCGAGCATTTTCCGCCATCGAGAATACAGCTTATTCTGCCGTTGAGGTCATCAAAAACGTGCTGTGCGGTTACGGGACTGACGTGCTTTGAAATATTTGCGCTGGGAGCTGCGATAGGCAACCCCACATATTTTAAGAAGCGCTGCGCGCCCTCGTGGGAAGGAATGCGCACGGCGAGGGTATTCAGACCGCAGGAAACAACAGGACTTACTTTGCCAGTGCTCCTGTAAACCATTGTAAGCGGTCCCGGAAGAAAGGCTTTGGCAAGCCTCACCGAGTAATCGGGGATATAGTCGACGAGCAAAGAAAGGTCGTAATCTTTGTGAACGTGAACTATAAGCGGGTTATCGGAAGGTCTTCCCTTTATTGCATAAATGCCCTTTACGGCTTCGTCGTTAAAGGCGTTTGCACCCAGTCCGTAAACCGTTTCGGTGGGGAAAGCCACCGCTCCGCCGTTATCTATTATATTTTTCGCCAACTCGAGCGAATTATCATCAATTTGGTAAATACGTGTTTCCATGATTAAAACGGAGGCTCGATATCGTCGGGAATTTGGTCTTCATAGTTCCCGCCGCCGCTCTGCGCCTCCTGATTGTCGTAAACAGGTTCGGCGATATCGTCGTCGGGTTCGGGATTAACAAACTTTGTAAGTTCGCCCTTGAAGCGCAACTTAATTCTGTCAAGTCCGCCGTTTCTGTGCTTGGCTATAATAAGGTCCGCCATGCCCTTGACGATATTATTTTTCTTAATTTCTTCGTCCGTCGCGGTAACGTCGGGACGGTTGATAAACATAACAATGTCGGCATCCTGCTCTATCGCGCCTGATTCTCGCAGGTCGGAAAGCTGAGGCTCTTTTGTCTGCATACGCCTTAGTTGCGAAAGCGCAATGACGGGGACGTTGAGTTCCTTTGCCATAATTTTGAGTTCGCGGGTGATTTCCGCGACTTCCTGAGTACGATTGATATCGGAATTTTTGCTGCCGCTCGACATCAGCTGTATGTAGTCTATCATTACAAGGTCGAGCTGTCCGTTATTCCTCGCTTTAATTCTTCGGCATTTTGAGAGTATTTCCGCAGGCGTTACGCGCGACGAATCGTCTATATTTATCCTGCATTTTCTCATTTTTTCGCTGGCTTTGGCTATCTTTTTCCAATCGTTGGGCGTAAGCGAACCAGAAAGAGCCGCAGACATGGAAACGCCCGCATAGCTGCAAAGAAGCCTTTGGATAATCTGAATTTCGGGCATTTCCAGCGAGAAAACAGCGCAGACTTTGTCGTTGTTGAGCGCAGCGTTTTCAATTATATTCATCGCAATCGACGTCTTGCCCATACCTGGGCGCGCGGCGATGACTATAAGGTCGGTTTTTTGCAGACCGTTAGTAAGTTTATCGAGGCGGGTAAAGCCCGTCATAACTCCTCGGAATGCGTCCTTATCGTCGGAAAGAAGTTGGAATTTGTTGATTACCTGGTCTATGCCGTCGCTCTCGCGTATGTCCTTTACGGACGACGAATCGTTGACTCTGGAAATATCGTAAATCTGGCTTTCCGCAAACTGGACGCTGCGCAGGCTGTCGTCGCTCGTCTGGGCAAATTTAATAATCTCCTTTGCCGAGCGTATAAGCCTGCGGTTTACTGCGTCCCTGCGGACTATATTAAAATAATGCTCGTAGTTCGCCGACGACGGCGTATTCTGCGTAAGTTCGGTGAGGTAAGCAATTCCACCCGCCTTTTCGAGATTGCCCTCCGTTTCGAGCTTATCGATGAGCGTTACGAGATCGACGGGACGACGACTGTTGTAATTCATCTTCATCGCCGAGAGAATGTATCTGTGCGATTCCTGATAAAAGTCGTCTTCCGTCAATTTTTCGAGCACGTCGGGCAATATTTCGTTGTCGATGAGCATACAACCGAGCAGCGCCTGTTCGGCGTCGAGGTTGTTGGGCATCACGTTGTTTTTATCTGCCATAATTTTAAATCTTCATAAGTTTTTCAAACTCTTTGAGCGTATTGCCGAACTCTTCCATAGCAAATTCGAAAGGTTCTTTTGTTGTGAGGTCAACGCCTGCAAGTTTAAGAAGGGATACGGGATCTGTCGAAGAACCGCCCGAAAGGAATGAGAAATATGCCTTTACAGCGCTCTCGCCTTCGGTGAGTATCTTGTTTGCGATATTGATTGCGGTAATTATACCCGTTGCGTACTTGTAAACATAGAACGCCGTATAGAAATGAGGTATTCTGCACCACTCGCAGGAAATGTTATAATCGTGCTCGATTGCGTCGCCGTAATACCTCTTTCCGAGTTCTGCATAAATTTCGCAGAGGTTTTCTTTTGTGAGGGGTTCGCCCTTTTCTGCCATATCGTGAGCCTTAAACTCGAATTCGGCGAACATAGTCTGCCTGTGAAGGGTTGCCCTGATGGTGTCGAGGTAGTAGTTGAGCAGATATTTTTTGAGGTTTTCATCCTTTGCTTCTTTGAGCATGTATTTAAGAAGGAGCACTTCGTTTACCGTGCTTGCAACTTCAGCGACGAAAATCTTGTAATCCGCCTTTGCATAGGGCTGATTGTGCGCAGAGAAATAGGTGTGGAGCGAATGTCCCATTTCGTGAGCGACGGTGAAAATATCGCTCGTTGTAGGCTGGTAATTGAGGAGAACGTAAGGATGAACGCCGTTCACGCCTGTTGAATATGCTCCGCTGCGCTTGCCTTCGGTTTCATCGACGTCTATCCAGCGATCGTCGTAGCCCTTTTTAAGGAGAGCCTGATACTCTTTGCCGAGGGGCGCAAGTCCCTTTATAACGTAGTCATACGCCTCGTCATAGTTCATTTTAACCTCGACGTCTGCAACGAGGGGCGCATAAACATCGTAGAAATAGAGCTTGTCATAACCGAGTATCTTCTTTCTGTCAGCCATATAGCGGTGCATTGCTGGGAAGCTCTTTTCAACCGAAGCGAGCAGGTTGTCATAAACGGCTCTGTCAACGTCCTCGTTGAAAAGCGCTCTTTCGAGGCAGGAATTGAACTTATATGCCCTGCTCAGGAAGACATCCTTTTTAACGTTGCCGTAATACGTGGAAGTTATAGTATTTATGAGGCTTTCATAAGCGCCGTAATACTTTTCATAGACCTCCTTTCTCTTCTCTCTGTCGGAAGAATGAAGAACGAGGCCGTAAAGTCCGTGAGAAAGTTTAACCTTTTTGCCGTCGAGCTCTATTTCGGGCAAAGGCAGGTCGGCGTTGTCTATCATGCCGAAAGTTTCGTGGAAGGTAGAAAGCGTTTCGCCTGCGAGCGCCATCAGCTTTTCTTCGGCTTCGGAAAGTATGTGAGCCTTGCGCTTTATAAGGCACTTTATCTGATAATCATAATCGGAGAACTGCTTGTCTTCAACCAGCGAATTGAGATATTCTTCGCTCTGCTGTGCAAGCTCGGGTTCGGAAAAGGCAACTTCGCCCGAATACTTGCCGAAAAGCATCTGTATTTTACCCGTATAAGCGGTATATTTTGAAATTCTAGTGTCTTCGTCGTGCTTCATATGAGCATAAACGGCGAGACGCTCGCAAACTTTCATAAACTCGTCGTTTGCGCGGAGGAAAGACAGAAGCTCGGCTTTATCGCCCAGCTTGCCAGCATACTTGGCAAAATCCATGTGGGACATTGCCCAGTCATACTGCTTTTCCCACGTTGCGTCGTCGGGATATATGTCTTCAATGCGCCATTTATTGCGCTCGGGTACTTCGTTTCTCTGCATATTTACACCTCTCAGTTTTTATTTGAATGTATGGGAGCGGGAATAAGTCCTCCCCTGTTTACGAATTTACATGACGACTGATTATGCACCGCCATAATGGGCGCTCTGCCCAAAAGACCGCCGAAATTGACCTGATCGCCTACTTTCTTGCCGGGGGCGGGGATAATTCTTACAGCCGTCGTCTTGTTATTTATCATGCCGATCGCGGCTTCGTCGGCTATTATCGCGCTTATCGTTTCCGCCGTCGTGTCGCCGGGAACGGCTATCATATCGAGACCGACGGAGCAAACAGCAGTCATCGCCTCGAGCTTGTCTATGCAAAGCACGCCCTTTTCCGCCGCTTCAATCATGCCGATATCTTCGGAAACGGGAATAAACGCGCCCGAAAGTCCGCCCACGCGGGAGCTTGCCATAACGCCGCCCTTCTTGACCGCGTCGTTGAGCATTGCAAGGCATGCCGTCGTGCCGTGAGTGCCTACGCATTCGAGCCCCATTTCTTCGAGTATCTGTGCAACAGAATCCCCGCGCTCGGGCGTGGGCGCAAGCGATAAATCGACGATGCCGAATTCCGCGCCGAGGCGCTTTGCCGCTTCGCGCGCTATAAGCTGACCTGCTCTGGTTATTTTGAACGCCGTGCGCTTGATCGTCTCCGCAAGCTCGGTGATATCCGCATCCGGAACGGCCTGAATGGCGTGATGAACAACGCCCGGACCGGAAACGCCGACGTTAATTACCGTGCCGCTTTCGCCGACGCCGTGGAATGCGCCCGCCATAAAGGGGTTGTCCTCCACCGCGTTGCAGAAAACAACGAGTTTTGCGCAACCGAAACCATCCACGTCGGCGGTCGCAGCAGCAGTCTCTTTGACTATCTGTCCCATAAGTTTTACGGCATCCATGTTGATGCCAGACTTGGACGAACCGACATTGACGGAAGAGCATAGCCTTTCGGTAGTTGCCAGAACTTCGGGAATGCTCATTATGAATGTGCGCTCGTAGTCCGCCATTCCCTTGTGAACGAGAGCGGAATAGCCGCCGAGGAAATCTATGCCGAGCTGCTTTGCCGCATTGTCGAGAGCTTTTCCTATGAGCCCCGCCTTCGACGCGAAAGGAGCGCAGATTAAACTTACGGGAGTTACCGAAACGCGCTTGTTCACTATGGGAATACCGTATTCCGCCGAGAGATCGCGCGTAACTTTTACTATATTTTCAGCCTTTTTGCAGACTGTGTCATAAACGCAGCGCGCCGTCTCTTCTGCCGTGGCACGGATGCAGGGCAGAAGCGAAATGCCCATTGTTACCGTGCGGATGTCAAGATGTTCGCGCTCAACCATATTTATGGTTTCTAAAATATCTGTGGAATTAAACATGTGCGCACCGCCTTAAACCCTGTGCATTGCATTGAAAATATCTTCATGCTGAATGTGTATAGACATTCCGATTTTTTTGCCGAGTTCGGTGCAGGCCTGAGATAAATCTGCAAGTTCAGTCGATGAATTTGTCAGATCGACCATCATTATCATCGTGAAGTATTCATTCATGATAGTCTGGCTTATGTCGAGAATGTTGACGTCTTTTTCTGCGAGCAAAGCCGAAACTTTTGCAATTATACCTGTTTTGTCTTTTCCTACTACGGTTACTACCGCGCGCATAGTTTTATCTCCTGAGTTTATTTTATCGTGCTCCGCAACCTGAAAAAATTGCGGGCACGGTATATTCAAAAAATGTGTTCCACGACGTTATAAATCCCTTCAACGCAAGGGACCACGGAGCGACAACGCCGATAATGTCCTCCGTATCTATCATTCCGTACTTGCTGCGGCTGTCGGAGCTTACGTCCCTGTTATCGCCCATAACAAAAACACAGCCTTCGGGCACTGTTACGGGTCCGTATGTGTTTACGGGGAGGCTTGCGGTGTTATTTTCCGCAACGACGTAAGGCTCTTCCACCATTTCACCGTCTATATAAAGAACGCCGCGCACAAGCTGTACGGTCTGCCCCTCAAAGGCAATCTGACGTTTTATTATAACTTTTTCTTCGCCGAACTCGTCGTGAGCAGAAATTACGATTATATCTCCGTTCTCCGCCGTCGCATGCGTGTCGGCGTAAAGAAAATCGCCGCCCGCCTGCGTCTTATCCTGCGCGCCCTGAAGCGTGGGCAACATCGAATCGCCAACAACGTAAACGCGAGTATAGCGTGAAACGAACATCATCTCCCAAACGAGAATGATTAATAAGATTATAAGGAGAACGTTTGCCGCATAAACGCCGCGGCTTTTTCTTTCGCGTCTTCCTATCGATATGGGAAAGCCGCTCATATCAAAGCCACATAACATTATTGAGCGCATAGCGCTCGTCGCACTTTATAGTGAACATAAGTCCCGAGGGCACGCAGTAATCTGCTAGCGGCATGCCGCCCGTGCTTTTGAAAAGTTTGCTTTCGAGCACTTCGCTCTGCCACGTTCCGCCTATGACAGATATTCTGAGCGAATAGACCGTACCGTCAGATACGGAAGTCATGCTCAGTTCAACCGTACAATCTTTATCGACGAAAATATCGAATTTCAGTAAACTGCCTGCGGAGGGCGCGTACCTCGGGCTGTTGAGCCTGTAAGTTGACAGACCGCACACGCAATAGATGCCTTTGAGCCCGTTACCGCTGACCATTTTGGGGAATATATCCTCGTTTTCGAAAAACGTGCCCGCGACGGCATAAGAGCCGTAATCTGCCAGAGAAAAACAGTCTATGCCGTTTCTGCTCGAATACATTACGCGGCACTTGCTCTGACTGTTGCGGAATGTGCCGCTTATCTTTTTAACGGTAATCTTTGACCATACGGTAAAACCGTTTGTGTACATTACGTAGCACAACGCAAAAAGTACGCTCGTTTTATTGTAAACATCGAGGTAAAATTCGTGCTCGGTATCGCTAACCTTCCCCTTGTAACGCGAACGAACCCAATCGCGCACGGTGGGGTTTTTGCAGTCTTCCGCCATGAAAAGCCCGAAATTTTCAACAACGCCCGCATCGTCGAACGCAGTTCTTGCTATAAGATTGTCATTATCATCGACTGTAACCGTAAGCTCGGCGGGCTTGGGAATGAACACCTGCCTCTGCTTTATATACCTGTCGAGGAACATGAACATATCCTTGGTGCTCTTCTGGGCTATGCATGCGTTGCTCTTGACAGAATAAGCTATTACGCTCTGCCCCGCGAACTCAGGATTTATGCGCGAAAATGTATCGTATGCGCGGTCGTAATCGAAGTCGGGGTCGTTTGTCGAACAGAGCATAAGCACGGGACACTTGACATAAGGAGCATAAGCCTGGGAATCTATGGCAGCCATAAAACGGCGCCTTTCCTCATCGAATTCGGGTTCGGCTGTGCCGAATTTGGAAAAGCCTTTATAAGCTCTCCAACCTACGGCGCAGACGGGAATTGCGCATGAAAATTTACCTGCATATGCAAGTTTCCACGCCACTTCGCCGCCGTCGCGTATTCCCACAACGCCTATTTTATCGTTTTTTACCCTTTCGGAGAGGTAATTGCGGGCATAGAGACCCACTGCAACCCATTCGTACCACGAAGTTTTATCTGCGCCTTCGTCGGCGTAATCTATGTGTCTTCCCGCTGAATAATAATTTGCATACGCAACGGAAGGCGGATAAACGGTGAAAGGAATAAATTTTCCGCATATTCCAGTTCCTTCGTTGCCTTTTCCTTCCGCGGACGAAGCGCCATTCCTTGCGCCGATATCGCCGCGGATATCGACCATAAGAGCAGAATAACCGTTATCGACAAACATTTTTAAAAGGCGTTCGTCGGCGGTTTCGCTGCTGTCGGGAATGATTACCACGCCGTCCTGCGAAGGCGTTTCGGCATCGTATGCGAAAATGCCGAAAACAGAAACTCTGCCGTCATCGGTTTTTCTTCCTGCAAAATTGACGTATTCGTATTTTACGCCGTCCTGAATTTTTTCGCCTCCGACTGTCGCGTCGAGGGGCTGACTGTCGTCAAAATCTTTCCACAGGGATATAGGCGTCAGAATAGGTGTCAATATCTGTCTCCTTAAAGCGCGGCGGGTTTCCCCGCCGCCGCAGTATTATTTTTGTCGGGCAATTTAAAAAATATTATTGCTTTTTTTCCCGCGCAAAGTTATAATAATGTTTACTCAACGCAGGGCGACAATATTCTTTTAATATTATAGCCCTTTTATATCAATAAATCAAGCGTTGAGCGGGAGTTTTACCAATGGCTTTTATTTCGGTTGCAGACGAACTGACCAAGAAAGGCTCGACCATAATCGAAAACAAATTTATAACAAAATATCTGCCCGTGCTCGAACCGCAGGCGCTTAAAGTATATCTTTTTGCGCTTTTCGTGTATCAGAACGGGCTGTCTTCCTATACGGCGGAAGACTTCGCCGCCAAACTTGAAATGAGTTTGAGCGACGTTGAAAACTGTTTCGATTATCTTGAAGAATTAGAGCTTGTGTCGGTGCTGTCGCGCAACCCTCTCGAAGTCAGAATACTCGACGCGGACAACGTTTACGGCACGCCAAAAAAACTCAAGCCCGAAAAATACGCCGCTTTTTCTTCGGCAGTTCAGTCTGTAATTTCGGGCAGAATGATTTCCACGAATGAATTTATGGAATATTTTTATCTGCTGGACGAATATTCATTCGAACAGAACGCCCTGCTGATGATAATAAATTACTGCGTAAATTTAAAGGGAAACGATATACGCTTTCAGTACATTAAAAAAGTTGCAAAGAGTTTTGCCGACGAAGGCGCGACCACCGCGAGAAAGGTCGAAGAAAAACTCTCCTCCTACACTTCTTCAACGCCCGCGCTTTTAAGAATTTTTTCCGCGGCGGGAATATCGCGCAAACCCGACGTGGACGACAATGCGCTCTACGAAAAATGGACGACAGAGCTCGGTTTTTCGGAGGAGGCGATCATCTGCGCCGCGAAGCACTTCAAAGCCAGAACGAGCGAAAAAATCGACGGCGTTCTGACAGAACTCTATAAAAACAGAAAATTTGACGTAAAAGAGATTGAAGATTACTGCAAATCAAAAAATTCGCTCTACGCCTGCGCAGCGGAGATTGCAAAATCCTTGGGCGTTTATATGCAGAACGCAACCCCTTACGTGGAAAATTACGTCTGCTTATGGCGCGATTACGGCTTTGAAAGCGATACATTGAAGATGATAGCCGACTACTGCTTCCTGCAAGGCAAAAACTCGTTTGAGGGAATGAACGATTTTGTTCTGTCTCTGTACGACGAAGGCATAATAACCGAACAGGCGGTAAGAGATAAACTGACTTCAATCGCCGCCGACGATAAGCTCATTAAAAATATTTTGAAGACGAGCGGAATGACCAGAAAGATAATCGACCCCGACAGGCAGTATTTAAAGCGCTGGAAGAGCTGGGATTTTTCCGACGAAATGCTTTTAAAAGCCGCCGAAACGGCGCAGGGAAAGAGCAATCCGCTCGCCTACATGAACGCCGTGCTTTCCTCGTGGAAGGCTCAGGGCATTACCTCGCCCGAGAGCATATCGAGCCCGTCCGAAGCGACAGGCGGCGAGAGCAAAAAGGCTATTATAGAACGGCATTACTATGATCTGCGCGCGGAAGCGCAGAAACGAGCCGAAAAAATGCAGGCAAAAGCCATGAAGGACGAACTTTACAGGGAGGCAAAGAAAAAGTTAAACACCCTCTCTATACAGCTTGCATTTGCCGAAGTCAACGATGAACAGCGCGCAAAGAAAATTTCGGAAGAAATTGCCCTGCTCGAAAAGCAGTCGGACGAGCGGCTTGAAGCGCTCGGAATTTCTAAAAGCGATCTCGTTCCCCGCTACAAATGCGAAAAATGCAAGGACACGGGCTATGACAGCCACGGCAGGCAATGCGAATGCTTGCAGAGGTTTATTAAAGCCAATAAACTCTGATTACATATGTTTTGAAAAAATTATCTTATTGATTTAAAAAGCGGCGCGCAGGGTATATCCCTGCGCGCCGCTTTATTTTTTACCATATAAACTGCGCTTTGGCAATTTCGCCGTTGTCTATCAGAATATCCTGCGCGGTCATAGACTTATTTACGACCGTTACGAAGTATATCCACTCGGCTATCTCCTCCGCCTCCGCCCATTTGGGGAGCAGAGTTAATTGCATTATCTTTTCCCACTTTTCCTTATCGTTTATCACTCTGTCGTTTAGCGACGTCAGCACTCCTCCGGGCGAAATGCTGTTGGAAGTCGCGCCGTAACGCGCAACTCTCAGAGCAACATTTTTCATGTAAGTTATAATCCCGCCCTTGCTCGCGGCGTATTCGGGGAATTCGCTTCCGTTGTGCGCGCTCGCCGAAGCGACGAAAAGAACGCTCTTTATGTCATTCTGAAAAGCGTATTTTTCCGTAACCCTTATCGTGCCTTTAAGGTTTATATCTATATCTCTTCCGGTATCCTGGACGCCGGCATTGTTTATAAGAATATTGACCCCTGCAATTTCCGGAAGTTCGCCGCCGAGAATATCTGTGCGGAAATGGACATAGTTTTTATCGTCAATGGCGCTGTCTAAAACATCCAGCCCTACAACTTCATGTCCCGCAGACAAAAACCTCAATGCGGTCGCTCTGCCTATTCCGTTGCTCGTGCCGCTTATGACGACTTTCATTGCGCATTCTCCCTGCAAAGTTTTACATAATTGAAGTATTCTTCGCCCACGTTTTCCTTTTTCCACCTTCTGCATGCGGCATAGCCGAAATACGAAAAGAGCACTTCGCAAATGAGTTCGACGAGCATGCCCGTAAGCGAACAGGTTACGCACTGCAAAAACGTCCAGCCGAAGAAAATATGGCTGACGATGAGTGCAAAAAGCATATTATCCACAAATTGTCCTATTGCAGTTGAAACATAAGACCTTAAAAAGTATGCCGCCTTGCCGTCGGGGTTTTTCCTGAAAATTCTGCCTATGCCCCAGTTTGAAAAATTATTTACGACAGACGATACGATAAATGCCGTCGTGCTGCCGAGAAGCACGTACCACGTGCCGCCGAAAGTATTGTCGAGGGCGATATTGATAGAATTACCGTTTTCAACGAAAGATTCTCCCCACATGCCGGGTATTACGCTGCCTATGAAAAGCAGCAGGCAGAATATAAGATTGATTGCAATGGCAAATACAGAAAGCTCGGTTGCCGCTTTTGGACCGAAGTGTTTTGTAACCATATCCATTGTAAGGAAGGCAAACCACGAAACAATTATGCCGCAATCCAGCGCAAGCCAGTCAACAGGCAGCGAAATGCTCTTATTCGCGAGCAGGTTCATGGCAAATACCGACATAACGAATATTACAGTTACGAGCGCGGGAATGCTTTTAAGCAACAATCTGAACTGATGAAATTCACTTTTGATTTTCTGACCCATAAAAACTCCTTTAAATGAGTCGCGCCATCGCCTTAAAAAATAAAAAAGGGCGCAAAAATTGCGCCATCATTCTTTTCCATAGTTTTGTTTATAGACAGGATGGTCACGAACTGTCCTTTGATTAAGTTATTGCAATTTTAGCACCCGAAAAACGCCTTTGTCAAGCAAAGGCGCCTTGTTTTTTCATCTGAAAACATCAATAGTGATATTTTTTTCTCTTAATAATCAATAAAATCGCAGTAACGATATCAGCCATAACCTCCGCCGCCACTATCGAAAGCCATATGCCGTTAAGCCCCCAGATGAGCGGAAAAGTCATTACCGCCGCAATTTGAAAGACGAGCGTTCTCAAAAATGATATCAGCGCCGAAATCAGACCGTCGTTCAGGGCGGTGAAAAACGATGAGCCGAACACGGCAAAACCTGAAAAAATAAATGAGAACGAATAAATGAAGAACGCATTTACCGTTATATCCAAAAGTCCTTTGTCATACCCTACAAACATATAAGCGAGGGGTTTTGAAAGCAGTTCTGCCGCCGCAAACATTACTACGGCGAGCACGCTTATTATTATAAGCCCCTTTTTGAGCAGCCCTTTGAGTTCATCATAGTTACGCGCACCCGAATGATAGCTTATGACCGGCGCACCGCCGACCGAAAAGCCTATGAACATAGCCTGAAATACGAGATTGACATACATGAGCACGCCGTATGCCGCGACGCCGTTTTCACCCGCATAGCTAAGAAGCTGAACATTATAGAGCATTCCAACAAGAGACATCGAAACGTTTGACATGAGCTCGGATGATCCGTTTGCACACGTCTTTAACAGCGCTTTTACGTCAAAAGAGAAACGCGTAAAGCGCAAAAGGCTTGAATTAGGACAAAAGAAATATACTACGGGCAACACTCCGCCGACCAGCTGGCTGAGCGCAGTCGCAACTGCCGCGCCGACCAATCCCCATCCGAATACTGCTACGAAAAGCGCGTCCAACGCTATATTTGTCAGACCTGCGGCAACGGTAACATAAAGACCGAGTTTAGGCTTTTCCGCCGTGGCAAACAGGCATTGAAATTCATATTGAAGTATATATGCGGGCAACGAAACGAGAATAATCTGCGCATACGCTACGCTGTCTTCGAGCATGGCGCCTTCCGCCCCGAGAAGGGAAGCAACCTGCCGTACGGAAAAAAATCCCGCTACCGCAAGCACCACGCCGCAAGCGGCAGAAACGGCGACAATCATAGTAAAAATTTTGTTTGCTCTGTCGCGGTCCCCCTCGCCCATTGATTTGGCAATGAGCGCTCCTCCGCCCGTGCCGAACATAAAACCGACGCAGCCGAGCACCATCAGGAACGGCATTATGAAGTTTACGGCCGCAAAGGGCGTTTTTCCGACAAAATTTGACACAAAAAAGCCGTCAACGACGCCGTAAACAGAAGTGAACACGAGCATCGTAACCGACGGCAACGTAAAGCGTATCAGCCGCCCGAAATTAAAATGATCCGAAAGCTGTATCATAATACCCAAACAGAAATATCCGACCTCAATTATCTGATCTTAAAATCAGATTTTTCCTATCTTTTCTTTTAAATTTATAAGAAATTTTTCCGTAAGGCGAAGATAATTTGTTATTTCTTCGTCCGTCCATTCATCAAAAATTTCATTTTCGATTTCAATTATGCGGAGCGCGGTGGTCGAAGCGAATTCCCTGCCTTTATCGCTGAAAAATACCTTCTTTGACTTGCCGTCAACCGCCTCGAGATAGACTATGCCCTCCTCTTCGAGATTGCGCAATGACGAATTTACCGTCTGCTTGCTCAGTCCCGTCTGTCTGCATAAGTCGGAAAGAAGACAACTTCCCCCTTCATTTCCTATTGCATACAAAATTTTCGAGGTGCTGTCGGACATTCCGAATTTTTTCGAGGCGTCGTGATAGGCAGCCTCCAGCTCGCCTATAAGATAATTGTATCTTTTTAAATTTCTTGAACTTGAAACACTCATAACGCAATTATTGTACGATTTCGTACTATTTTATAATAACAAACAATAAATACAATGTCAACCGTATATGAACACTTATTTTTTTTGATTGCTGTTTTCGGGAAATAAAAAAGCCGACACTTTTCACGAGGAAAAATGCCGACAATTTACTGGAGCTGCTAACCGGATTTGAACCGGTGACCTCGTCCTTACCAAGGACGTGCTCTACCTGCTGAGCCATAGCAGCAAACATATTAAATCAATTACTCGACTATTATATTTTAATTACAAATTAATGTCAAATCATTTTGACGGAAAATGAAAAAAATTTAAGCTGAATTATGACATAAAAAAGCCGCCCGTCTGCGCAGACTGCTGCGCGGGCGGGCGGCGGTTAAACTATGTAAAAAAATTACTTCTTGCGTTTAGCGACTGCTATGCGTACACTTTTTCCCGATTTGGAAGAGCGTGCAGGTTTTTCGGCAAGAACCTCCTCCACATCGCTTTTAAGTTTTACTTCCATACCCTGTGCCTGTTTCATCTTTACGTAAGCCACTGCGCAGGGATGCTGCAAACTTTTATCGCAGTTAGCGCAGAAAGGTGCGTACTGTCCGCATAAATCGTATCCGCGTTCTGCACTGTTAATGAATTTATCGATGTCGATTACTTCCTGCAAACGAGCAAGGTTTGCTTCATTCAACAGCGCGGGCAATTCTTTAAGCAACTCCAAAGGTGCATTTTCATTCCACATAATGTTGCCTCCATTCATTTTCTGTTTTTGTATATATTATTATAACAAAAAATATCAAAAAATCAATAGCAAAATCAAATTTCTTTGACAATTAATCCCGAAAGTATTTCTTCGTACTTATCTTTTGTGAATGATATGCTGTCGGGAAGGGTTACTGCCGCTGTTCCCGCCGCCACGCCGCAACTGAGAATTTCGGGAAGGCGCGCCCCTGACACGAGCGCTTTCGTCGCCGCCGCGACCATGCCGTCGCCCGCGCCGACGGTAGAATTCATTGCTACATTGTTAGATTTGCAATAATAGCTTTTATTGCCGTCGGTAATTATCGCGCCGTGTTTTCCGAGCGACAAAAGCACAATTTTTGCGCCCATTTCAACGAGCTTTTTCGCGCCTTCTAGCGCGCCCGCCCTGTTCTTAATTCTTATTCCGAGCGTGCGCTGCAATTCCTCGACATTGGGCTTTACGAGATCGACCCCGCACCTGAGCGCCTGAAGCAACCTGTCGCCCTCGCTATCGACGACTTTGACAACGTTTTCGGGAACGGCGAATAAAATTCTGGAATAATAATCGGCCGTCATGCCCTTTGCCAGCCCTCCTGCGACGACCACCGCCTCGCAACCGCGGGCAAATTCGGATATAAGCGTTATAAGATCGTCCTGCTTCTGCTTGGTAACCTCGGGCGAAACGTCGTCAATTTCCGTCAGCATAGATTTTTCGTCTATGAATTTGTAATTTTCGCGCACCCTGCCCTTGCTCCAGACAAATTTGTACGCGATACCCTCGCGGTGGAGCTCCTGTTCGAAAAGTCTGCCGTTATCTTCGTACATAAAGCCCGTTATAAAAGTCTGCACTCCGAGGCGGGCGAGACCGACGGCAACATTTATGCTTTTTCCCGTAAAAAATGTGTTTTTATTGATAATCTTGTGCGTCATTCCCACAGTAAGCGAATCGACTTCGATATTGACGTCGATGCACGGACTGAGACATACCGTTAAAATCATTTATAACCCCTTGAAATTTTAAGACATAATTAAAGCCGCTTGAAAAAGCGGCTTTAGTAAAATTCACATCGAAATCATCTGAAGCGTTTCGTATAATTCGTAATTGAATTTCTTTTTCATGCTTACCGCTTCGATTATATCCATGTCGATTATTTCATTCTTATGAATGCCGACAACCCTGTTTCCGACGCCTTCGTTGAGCAGTCTTACCGCCTTGTTACCGAACTGCGCCGCAAGCATTCTGTCTGCCATCGAAGGCGAACCGCCGCGCTGAATATGACCGATTGTAGTGGGACGAACAGAGTAAGTAGTTACAGACTGAAGCTGTTTTGCAAACTCTTCGGCGGTGCAAACGCCCTCGGCAACGACAACGATGTTAGAATGTTTGCCGTTTGCGCGCGAACGGTTAATGCGCATAACTATGTCGTCGAGGTCGAATACAACTTCGGGAACGACTATAATTTCGGCGCCTGACGCAATGCCGGCATAGAGAGCTATGTCGCCGCAGCGCCTGCCCATAACTTCCACGACCGAAATACGTTCGTGGGACGTCATGGTGTCGCGCAGTTTATTTATTACGTCGATACACGTATTTACCGCCGTATCGAAACCGAGCGTATAATCGGTATATTCAAGGTCGTTATCGATGGTGCCGGGAATACCTATAGTAGGAATTCCGTATTCTTCCGAAAGGCACTTTGCGCCCCTGAAAGAACCGTCGCCGCCGATGACGACAAGCCCTTCTATTCCGCGGGTTTCTAGCGTCTTTACAGCTTTTTTCTGACCCTCTTTGGTCAGCATTTCAAGGCAACGCGCCGTGCGGAGCTTTGTTCCGCCCCTCTGAACTATATCGGACACAGAACGCATTTCCATGGGTATCATTTCGTCATCGATAAGTCCCTGATAGCCGCGCTCAATGCCGTAAACTTCCATGCCGTAATAGAGCGCCGTGCGCACTACCGACCTTATGCAGGCATTCATTCCGGGAGCATCGCCGCCGCTGGTAAGCAAGCCTATTCTCTTCATAACAGAATCCCTCCGTAATTAAGCCGCCGCGCGCGGCACAAAAACCGCTTGCCCCCTTACAACGCAACGACTCCTTCCATCATTTCCATTTTATATTATAGCAGAATAAATTTATATTTACAACAATTTTAAGCAATTATTTTTTATTCGACGTATTTGATATCCTTTTCGAAAATGAAAGATGAAAGCTCGGCGAGCAGACCGCGGCAGTAATTCACGCCGCCCGGCAATTTATACTTTTTGCCTCCCCTCAATATCGCGCATACCGTATCTCCCTCATAATTGGAAAGCATTGAAAGCATTTCGTCGAAATCAATGTCGGAAAGCGCCGTCGCGTTCAGCCAGAGAACGGGCTGCTTTTTCTTTTCGGCAACTTTTGTCGCTGCGGGTTTGCCGCCGAAAGCCTCCGTATCGAATTCTTTTATATCATCAATTATGACGGAGGGTTCCTTTCCTCCGACTAAGTCAAGTTTTCCTTTAAGAGTAATAATTTTGTCGTTGGCGACCGACGCCTTTACGCGCTCGTAGATAGCGGGGAATGCTACGCATTCGACAGAGCCATATACGTCCTCGACGGTTATGAACGCCATGAAAGCGCCCGTGCGCTTTGTAGTCGTGCGCCTGTAAGCCGAAATTATGCCGCCCATTTCAACAGTCATGCCGTCCTGAACGGAGTTATAAGTTCTGTTGCCGTCCTCGTCTTCCATATAGTCGTCCAACATCGAGCAGTTGAAAGGCATATCTTTGAACGCGGACATATATTTTTCGAAGGGATGCCCGCTTACGTAAACGCCGAGAACCTGTTTTTCCTTGGATAGCTTTTCCATCACGTCGTATTCGGGAATGTCGGGATAATCTGCCTGAAGGCTCTCTTCCTGAATGAATTCGCCGAAAAGCGACATCTGTGCGCTGTTTTTCTGCTTGTTTATGCCTGTTGCTCTGGAATAAAGCTCGTCATAGACGGCAAACAGCCTCGAACGGGCGATACCCATCGCGTCGAAAGCGCCGGCGAGAATGAGCCCCTCTATTATGCGCTTGTTGACGAAGGGAGCGCACCTTAAAACAAAGTCGGGAAAATCTTTGAAAAGTCCGTTCTTCGTTCTTTCGGCTATGACGTCGTCGATAGCGCTCTGTCCCGTGCCTTTGAGGGCGGAAAGTCCGAACCTAACGCCGTCGTCCTCTACCGAAAACACCGTCTTGGACTTATTTATGTCGGGAGGCAACACTTTCATTCCCTTATCTTTGAGGTAAAGGACATATTTTGTTATCTCGTCGATTTTATTAAGTCTGTTATTGAGAAGCGCGCAGATAAATTCTTTGCAGTAGTATTTTTTGAGCCAGGCAGTCTGATAAGCGAGAGTTGCGTAAGCCGCCGCGTGCGATTTGTTGAATGCGTAGGACGCGAAGCCCTCCATGTCGGCAAAAATTTTTGCCGCCGTATCGGCAGAAATGCCGTTCTTTACGCAACCGACGATAGTCGAACCGTTTGTATCGCTTATGCCGCCGTTGATGAATTTATCCTTCTGCGCCATAAGGGTCTTTTTATCTTTTTTACCCATCGCGCGGCGCACGAGGTCTGCTTCGCCGAGGGAGAAGCCTGCAAGGTACTGGAAAATCTGCATGACCTGTTCCTGATAAACGGGTATGCCGTAGGTAACTTTTAGTATCTTTTCTTCCTCGGGAGTATCGTATGTTATGGGCGCGAGCCCGTGTTTGCGGTTGCAGAAGTCGTCTATGAACCTCATGGGACCGGGGCGGTACAAAGATACACCCGCTATGAGGTCTTCGAGACAGTCGGGTTTGAGCTGGCGCATGAACTTTTTCATGCCGCCCGCTTCGAGCTGGAACACGCCGTCGGTATCGCCTTCGGAAATGAGCGAGTATGCGCCCGCGTCCGTATAACCGATTTTATTGAAATCGACCTTTACTCCGTGATTTTCTTCGATATAATCGACGCATTTTTTGATATCGGTCAGAGTAACGAGCGCAAGGAAGTCCATTTTGAGCATTCCGAGCGCTTCTATCTCCTTTGCGACGAACTGCGTGGTAATATCCTCGCCGTTCCTCGAAAGAGGTACGTTGTCGGCAATCTTTTTGCGGCAGATAACTACGCCCGCGGCGTGCATGCCCGTCTGTCGGGGCATGCCCTCTATCTGCATAGCCATGTCTATGACTTTGCGCAAAGTTGCGTCCGTTTCATAAATTTCGCAGAATTCCGAATTTCTTGCCGCTTTGAGGTCATTCAGCTTGCCCTCCGCGTCAGCGCGCTTGTCGGGGTCGGTTTCCGCCTCCATTTTAGCTCTGGCATCTTCAATTCTCTTGCCAAGAAGGTCGCCAATCGAGGTCTTGCCGTCCATTATTTTGGTCAGCTTGTCCGTTTCGGAATAGGGAACGCGCATAACTCTGCCGACGTCCTTTATGGAGTTTTTTGCCGCCATCGTGCCGAAAGTTACTATCTGACACACGTTTTCGGGATGATATTTCTGCCTTACGTACTCTATCGTTTCGCTTCTTCTGTCCGTGCAGAAGTCTATATCGAAGTCGGGCATAGACACGCGGTCGGGGTTCAAGAAACGCTCGAAGAGCAAATCGTACTGCAAAGGCTCGACGTCGGTTATGCCTATCGCATAGGCGACGATGGAGCTTACGCCCGAGCCGCGCCCGGGACCTACGGGTATTCCGTTTGCCTTGGACCAGTTTATGAAGTCCCAGACAATGAGGTAATATTCCGCATAGCCCATGTTTATTATAACATTGAGTTCGTAATCGGCGCGCTCGCGCTCCCTCTTCGTAACCGTGCCGTACCTTCTTACGAGACCTTCGTCGGTAAGTTTGCGAAGGTAATCGGGGGGCGTTGAGCCGTCGGGCGGAGTATAGCCGGGGATGAGCGTGTTGTCTCTTATGGGGTAACCCTTTTTATCGAGGTTGAAAGCTGGTTCAGTAACCTTGTCAGCTATGACGCGTGTGTTCGTTATGGCCTGAGGATACGCCGAAAACAGCTTTGCCATTTCGTCGCCCGATTTGAAATAAAATTCGTTGGTATCGAATTTCATTCGCTTGGGGTCGTCCAGCGTTTTTTTCATCTGGATGCACATAAGTACATCCTGCATTTCCGCGCCCTCTTTGGTTATATAGTGCACATCGTTTGTCGCCACTATTTCGACGCCGACTTTTTCGGCGAGCGAAACCAACAGGGGCAGAACGCGCTTTTCTTCGGGAATTCCGTGGTCCTGAATTTCTATATAAAAATCGTCGCCGAAGACCTCTTTGAGATAGAGCGCGAGCTCCTCCGCCCCCTTATCGTCCCCCGCGAGCAATTTTTTGGGAATTCCGCCCGCGAGGCAGGCGGAAAGGCAGATTACGCCCTCGGAATGTTCTTTCAGAACCTTGTAGTCAATCTTCGGCTTGTAATAAAAACCGTCAACGAACGCCATGGAGTCCAGCTGAACGAGATTTTTATATCCCGCCTTATTCTTTGCAAGCAGAATGAGGTGATCGGCGGTATTGGACGTCTTGTCGTTCATGTCGCGCGTTACGTAAAATTCACAGCCGATTATGTATTTTATGCCCGCAATGGCGGCTTTTTCGGCAAAATGAAGAGTGCCGTACATATTGCCGTGGTCGGTGATACATACGGTGTCCACGCCGTTTTTCTTGCAGTAATCTATAAGATTGTCAATCTTGCACGCTCCGTCCAGAAGGGAATATTCGGTATGAAGGTGCAAATGTACGAAATCAGTCATATTTCTTCCTTATCTCAGTTCAGGACAGCTGTTCTGCTATCTCGGCTATCTTTCTCATGCGGTGATTTATACAGCTTTTTGTAATATTGAGCCTGTCGGCGAGCTCCTGCATAGAGGCGTTGGGGTCGGCGAGGCGAGCCTCCGCCGCTTCAAACAGTTTTTCGTTGAGCTTTTTAAGCCCTATCGTCTGCCTTATCGTTTCAATCGCGCGTATCTGCGAAACCGAAGCCCGCACGGCTTTATCTATGTTGGAAACCGAACAGTTGCTCACCCTGTTGTCGTTATTCGTCCTGTCCTTGAGCTCAACTATTTTGTTGAGCTTTTCAAGGCTGTCGGATACGGACATCTCGTTGAGGATATCGGAAATTACTTCCTTGCTCTTGACATAGACCACAGCGCTGTCCTTGCGAGCGACGAGTTTTGCAAGTATGTCGAGCGAGCACAAAAGATCGCAGAAATCGCCAGCAGTATTTCTATTAGAGAAAACCACTTCGAAATGATATCCAGTGCGACTGTAACTGCCCTCGTCGGGAATTGTACAGCTTCCGCCGCCAAGAAAAGCGCCTTTGAGATATGCGGACATGCAACAAGCCGACGACACAAGGCTGTCATCTATTCCGAAAGTTAATGAAACGCCGTCCGAATTGACTTTTAAAATCTTAAGGTCAGACAAAAGTTTTGTCGTTGACGCATCCACGCAGGCAAAAGTCAGCTTGTCCCTGCCGGAAAATTTATCGAATTCCACACCGACGCGGGCGGTGGTTACTCCGAAATGGTTTTCGAGCATTTCGCACAGAAATTCCGCAGTACGCTCGTTTTCGGTTATTATTTCAAACCCGTAGTTTCCTCCGCGCGAAATAATGCTGCCGCTTGTGCGTATGAACGCCGAAAGAAAAGCCTTTCTGCAACAATCTTTTTCTATTCCGTTTTCTATAATTTCATTTTTTATCTGCTCGGTGAAGTTTGACATGCAATCATAAATTCCTGATTTTATACTCGGTAAAGCGGAAAGAAGGCAATCTTCCGTCGATGTTATCAATCTGTTCGTAAGGCACGCTCGCCTGCGAAAGCAACTGCTCGGCTATGAGCGTATCCCCCACTCTGTCGACAGAATGAGCATCGGAATCGATGACAAACCTCACGCCAGTCGATGCCATCAGATTAAGTTCCTCGGCGGAAACATGCCGCTTTTTTGTATTTATCTCTATATAAGTTCCGTAATCGGCGCAAACGGAGGCAACTTCTTTAAGGTCGCAAAAGCACTTGTAATTGATATGCGTAAGAATGTCAACGGGGTTATTTTTTACAGCCTCCACATATGCGCGCGTGGTATTTTTTATTATCTGCTCCGAAGGCTTTCTGCCCGATTTGTAAGCGAGATAATTTTTCAGCATAATGTTATAAGCGTCGGATAAGGACGCGTATCTTAAAACTTCGTGAATGCCGCAAAGATAGATGTCGAAAAATTCGAGGTCGCTATCCTTCATGTCCGTGCGCCCGTCGAGAGATATAAGATTGCTCTCCATGCCCATGTAAATTTTAATTCCTGTTGCCGCCTGGGCCTCGTCGATTTCTTTGCGAAGGGCAGGCAGTTTTTTGCGCCTCAGACCGAACAGAAGATGGTTGAAACCGTGGTCGGTTATGGCGAGCTCTTTAAGCCCCTTGTTTTTTGCCGCGGCGGCGTTTTCGAGCACGGTATTTTTGCCGTGCGAATAGGGTGTATGGGTATGATAATCAGCCGTTAAAATCATCGAAATCTCCTATGTAAACAACCTCTTCTTCAAGCCTTATTCCCGTAGCCGCAAAGACCCTGTCGGAAACAATGCGGATGAGCGTTCTCACCTGTTCGGCGGTTGCGCCGTCGTTGATAATAAAATTACAGTGCTTATCTGAAACATGCGCGCCCCCGACGCTCAACCCTGAAAGATTACAATCCTGAATAAGTTTCCCCGCGGAAAGCCCCTCGGGATTTTTGAACACGCAACCGCAACTTCTGCCCTTCGGATGTCCGCGCCTCAAAGATTTGTAGTAATTTAATCGTTCCTCTGTTTCGGTGCGCGAACTTGTCGAAACTGACAAATATGTACCTAAAATAAGGGCATTTATATCACGCATAGTACTATACTTATAGCCAAATTTGCAGTTTTCGTTGCTTAAACTGAAATTTTTTCCGTCATACAGGCTAACGGAGACAACGTTTGAAGATATATATCTTCCCCCCGCGCCGCCGTTCATATAAGTAATTCCGCCGATGGTTGCGGGTATGCCGTAAAGGTATTCAAGACCGCCCAAACCATATTTGAGGCAATAGTTGAGAAGATGGGAGACGGGCGTTCCCGCCGCGCAGAACAGTTGATTTTTGCCTGTGCGCATAATCCCCCGAAGGCGTCTGGTACAAAGGACTTCCCCTTTGAAAAAGCCGTCAGAAGCGAGAACGTTCGAACCGTTTGCAAAGATAAAAAAATCGCCCGAGCAAGCCCTTTCAGTTTTGTCATCGCGCGATAAATTTTTACGCATGGCAAGTTCGTCGTAAACTTTGCGAGCTTCGGGAAAATTGCGGGGAAAATAAGCCTTGCTTACTCCCCCTCCCAGCCCATAAGTTGTATAGTCTGAAAATCTGAAACCGGGCACGGAGCAACTCTCGTAATCTGCGCCGTCAACGACCTTTTTTATGTATTTTATTCCACTCTTATATGATAACATTTTTACGCCTTTTTTTCAATCACTTTAACAGACTTTTCGCCAAATTTATGTCGCACCCATTCGCGGCATCTTTCAACCTTTTTATATAATCTTCCCCGACAAAAGTATTCAGTATGTACTGATAATCTGCCGAAGCGACAATCTGCATTGCGCCCGTATAATTTGTAGAGGACGATATCATGCCTATTTTATCGAGGTCGTCGTTATGAGAAAGAAGGTAATTTACAAACTTTACCGCGCTGTCGTAATCTTCTCCGTTGCAGAGCACGGAGATATTCTGATACAGATCGTTGAACGAAGTTATTGCCTTTACGCTGAAAGTTTCGCCGCGGGTCTGCAACCTGTAAATATCGCGTTGTGTACCGAGCAGATATTTATATTTTCCGCCTATAAGTTTCAGGTATGCCGACGTCGAATTCAGCTTTTCAGCCCCGTTTAACCCTTCAAACATAGCCGCAAGCGCTGACAGATTGTCTTTACCTTCGTTAATTACTGTATTATGCGCATTGACGTCGGAAAAATCGGCATTATCTCCCAAAGCGAGCAGGCAATAGCCGCCCCTGCACCAACTCACAGATTGGAAAGAGGGATTTATGTACTGTTCCAGACCGTAAAACCCCGCAGCATATGAAATAATGTCGGGCAATGTTCCCGCGGACATATTTTTTCTGGCGGCCTCCGCCGATAATGAAGTAACGCGCACGTAAACAGGCGACCCGTCAAAGCATTCGTCGGCTTTATCCTGCAAATACTGGGCGCGCGAGCCTTTTCCTCCCTCAAACCCGTCAATCTGCCATAAAGTCAGCACTCGCATGGTATTTTCTTCCTCTCCTTTGCCGACTGAACACATGCACAAAACGGGAGCAATTATACATATTGCCGCCATCAGAGCGACTAAAAATATGCGTTTTTTTGCGAACATATATTATAATATTAATTTCTGTACTTAAAAATACATAAGGGATTACCCGTTGCGGGTAATCCCTTTGTTTATCCGTCTGAACTGTGTGCGTTCAGAGAGATAAACTATATTCAAAGCGCTTGCGCTTGTAAAATTAATTTGAGCAATGCCGTTACATTTATTCGGCTTGCACTAAAAATTCTGAATTTCTTTCGTGTTTGTCTCTTTAACAAAAGTTTGCGCGTTGATTGCTTTGTTTATCTTCATTACGCAATGACTTATGACCGCGCGCAACAAACGATAGCTTTATGAACTTTTTCTCTAATACAATAAAGCCTTTTTGCTTACTATAATGAAAAACGACGCTCAAAAGCAAGTTTTCTAGCCCATTTAGCTTTATGCAATAATAAGGCTCGCATAAAAAAAACCGCAACCTGTGCGGTTGCGGTATGACTATTTAAAATCAGTCTTCATCTTCCTCAACGGGAAGTTCTACGTTATGATAAACGTTCTGCACATCGTCGAGCTCTTCGAGTTTATCTATCATCTTGACGAAAGTTGCAAGTTTATCATCGGGAAGGGTAATTGTGTTCTGGGGAACCATCTTGATTTCGGCTTCGAGGAAGGTTACGCCCTTATCCTCGAAATACTTGCGTACGGAAGAAAAGGCTTCGGGAGTTGTATAAACTTCATATACGTCCTCCTGAACGACGTAGTCCTCCGCCTCGGCTTCGAGGCAGTACTCCATCATCTTGTCTTCGTCGAGCGCAACAGTCCTTTCTATGACGATTACACCCTTATTGTCGAACTGATAGCTGACGCAGCCGGGTTTGCCCATCTGACCGCCGCACCTCGACATCGTGGAAGATATGTCGCCCGAAGTACGGTTTACGTTGTCGGTAAGAGTTTTGATTATTACCGCAGAACCTGCAACGCCGTAGCCTTCGTAGGTGAGCTCCTTATAATCTTTGCCGGAAAGTTCGCCTGCCGCCTTCGCAATCGAACGTTTGATGTTATCGTTGGGCATGTTTGCGGCCTTAGCTTTTGCTATTACGTCCGCGAGCTTGGAGTTTGTATCGGGATTGGGATTGCCCTTTGCGGCAACGGCAAGCTCTCTGCCAATTTTAGTGAATATTGCGCCGCGCGCAGCATCTGTCTTGCTCTTCTTCGCGGCTATGTTGTGCCATTTGGAATGTCCTGACATATTAATCCTCTTTTATATTATTTTTAAGCGCGTACATCGCGATTGCCGCGGAAATTGCCGCATTGAGACTTTCGCAACTTGCGCGCATGGGTATGCTGACGGTATAACTGCCCGCGCATGCAATTCTATCCGAAATTCCGCCGCCCTCGTTGCCTATGCACAGGCAGAATTTTTTTGGCGGAACGAATGAAAAAATGTTCTCGCCCTGCATGTCCGCCGTTATAAGCGGCACTTCCGACAGAGCGGAGAGCACCTCATCCGCGCTCCCTTCGTGAATTTTTACGAAGAAAATTCCGCTCATGCTCGACCTTACGACTTTGGGCGAAAACGCATCGGCGCAATTTATAAGATAAATGTCGTCGTAACCCGCCGCGTTTGCCGTGCGGATTATAGTGCCCACGTTGCCGGGGTCCTGAAGCCGGTCCAAAAGAATGCACCTGCCCTTTGGCGGTTCAACGCGCGTATCGGGCAGCTTTACCGAGGCAAGAACGCCCTGCGGAGTTTTTTCCGAAGAAATATACGAAAAGACTTCGCGCGAAACGACGACGGCGTTTTCAAACGCCCCGGCGTGTTCCTCCGTGCAGACGACAGCTGTAATTTCTCCGCCCGACGCTATGCACTCGCGCACAGGTTTAAGCCCTTCGACGAGGTATTCGCCGCAGAGCTTTCTGTACTTTTTTTCTGAAAGCGATGCTATTTTTTTTATGAGCGGATTGCTTCGCGAGGTTATTACCATATACATTAAACAGGGTAGCTGCCACAAAGTCAACTACCCCGAATAAAATCAGATTTAAACAGCTGCCTTTGCTTTTTCGGCAAGCGCTGCGAATGCTGCGGCGTCGTTGACTGCGATATCAGCCAGAACCTTGCGGTTGAGGTTGATGCCGGCAACCTTGAGACCGTGCATGAATTTTGAATATGAAAGTCCGTTAATTCTTGCTGCTGCGTTTATACGAGCAATCCAGAGCGAACGCATGTCGCGCTTACGAAGTCTTCTTCCTGCATAAGCATAGTTGAGGGACTTCATTACGGCTTCCCTTGCTATTCTGTAAGACTTGGACTTGCTTCCGAAATATCCCTTGGAAAGGCGCAATATCTTTCTGCGCTTCTTTAAAGCGTTTACAGTTCTCTTAATACGCATATCCCTTGTCCTCCTTTATGCCTTGTAAGGAATCATGTTCTTTACGGTTGATTCCTGCGTGGTGGAAACGAGCGTGTTCTGGCGCAGGTTTCTCTTTCTCTTTCTGTTCTTAGTTTCCGCTTTATGGTTCTTGCCGCCGTGAGGTCTCTTCACCTTGCCGGTGGAAGTGAGCCAGAAGCGCTTTTTCGAACCGCTGTGCGATTTCTGCTTGGGCATATATTTATTCCTCCTGAAAATTTTACGAATTAAAAATTATTAACCGCCGCCTTTACGCTTTTGCGGGCGAGAGCATCATTGTTATGTTTCTGCCCTCGGCAACGGGTTTTTTATCCTGAACGGCCTTACCGTCGAGCCCGGCAAAAAAGTCTTCCATGACTTTTATCCCCTGATAAGAACGCGAATTTTCGCGGCCCTTCATGCGGATGGAAACCTTGACTTTATTGCCCTGCTCCAAAAATTTGAGGCACTGCTTGGTCTTTACCGCAATATCGCCTACGTCAATCGTCATCGAAAGTCTTATTTCCTTAATTTCGACAACCGTCTGATTTTTGCGGCTCTCTTTGTCCTTTTTTGCCTGCTCGTACTTGAACTTGGAATAGTCCATTATTTTGCATACGGGGGGCACGGCGTTGGGCGAAATTTTTACGAGGTCGAGGTCGGCGTCTTCCGCCATGCGCAGAGCCTGAATTGCGGGCATTATGCCCACCATGTTGCCGTCTGCTCCGATAACCCTGACTTCCTTATCCCTGATTGCCTGATTAACTTGATAAAATTCTTTTTTTTCCATTGTCCTCAATATCAGATAAAAAATAATCGGGATAAGCAAAAACTTATCCCGACACAATGCACAAACGCACAATTAACGCTTAAACATTATTTGCCTGTACCGCTACGCGTACGGCGAAAGGGAATAACCTTTGCTTACCCGTATATAATACAGCATTTTCAAGCGGTTGTCAAATAATTTTTATCAGAAAATAATTTTTTCTTTATCTTCTTTGACAACGGTTGCGATAAATTCGTCCTTGGGCATGGTATATTTTTCCTCCACGCCGCGCTTGTTGACGTTTACGGTGCCCTCTTCCGCTTCCTTGTCGCCGACGACTATCACGTAAGGCACTTTATCCATCTTGGCTTCGCGTATCTTATAGCCGATTTTTTCGTTGCGCAAATCGCATTCTGCGCGCAGACCCGCATCTTTGAGCTCGTCGCATACCTTCTTTGCATAGTCCGCCGTTCTGTCGGTTATGGAAAGAACTTTTACCTGAACGGGCGCAAGCCATACGGGGAATTTGCCCGCAAAATGCTCTATGAGTATGCCGATAAATCTTTCGATTGAACCGAAGATTGCGCGGTGTATCATTATGGGGCGGTGCTTCATGCCGTCTTCGCCGACATATTCGAGCTCGAAGCGCTGGGGCATCTGGAAGTCGAGCTGTATAGTGCCGCACTGCCACGTTCTGCCTATGCTGTCCTGAAGGTGGAAGTCTATCTTGGGTCCGTAGAACGCGCCGTCGCCTTCGTTAATCTCATATTCGAGACCAAGCTCGTCGAGTGCTTTTTTGAGCGCGTCGGTGGCGAGGTTCCATTCCTCCTCCGTGCCCATGCTGTCTTCGGGACGGGTGGAAAGTTCAACTTTATACTTGAAACCGAACTGCTTATAAATAGTATCCGTAAGTCTTACAACGCCCTTGATTTCGTCGGTTATCTGCTCGGGAAGCATAAAGATATGCGCATCGTCCTGCGTGAAGCAGCGCACGCGGAAAAGCCCGTGGAGCTGTCCGCTCTTTTCGTGGCGGTGCACGAGACCCATTTCTGCCATTCTCAAAGGAAGATCTTTATAGCTGTGGGGCGTAAGTTTGTAAACCAGCATACCGCCGGGGCAGTTCATGGGCTTTACGGCGCAGTCTTCCCCGTCGATTTTGGTAGTGTACATATTATCCTTGTAGTGCTCCCAGTGTCCAGAATTTTCCCAGAGTGTTCTCGTGAGGATAATGGGCGTCTGAATTTCAACATAGCCTTCCTTGCGGTGAAGCCCGCGCCAGTAATCGACGAGCGTATTTTTGAGCACCATGCCGTTGGGAAGGAAGAAAGGAAATCCTTTGCCCTCGTTCAGAAGAGCGAAGAGCTTGAGTTCCTTGCCGAGCTTGATGTGGTCGCGCTTTTTAGCTTCTTCGAGCATTTCGAAGTAAGCCTGCATTTCGTCCTTCTTGGCGAACGCTACGCCGTAAATGCGCGTGAGCATCTTGTTCTTTTCGTTTCCGCGCCAGTATGCGCCCGCAATAGAAACTAGCTTGAAAGCCTTGATTTTGCCCGTCGAAGGAAGGTGAGGTCCGCGGCAGAGGTCGGTGAATGCGCCCTGCTTGTAGAATGAAATTACGGCGTCCTCTGGCAGGTCGTTTATGAGCTCCACCTTGTACTTTTCATTGTACTTGGTCATAAGCTCGATAGCTTCCGCTCTGGGCAGCTCGAACCTTGTGATGGGCGTGTTGGCCTTTATTATCTTGGACATTTCGGCTTCGATTTTGACGAAATCTTCCTGCGTGATGGGCGTTTTGAAATCGATGTCGTAATAGAAACCGTTATCTATGACGGGACCTATTGCAAGGTTGCAGGTAGGGAATATGTTTTTTACCGCCTGCGCCAGAACGTGTGCGCAGGTATGGCGGTAAACTTCAAGCCCCTCCTTGTCTTTGAGCGTTACTATTTCGACTTTATCGCCTTCTTTAAGCTCCTTTGAAAGGTCGCAAAGAACTCCGTTTACCTTTGCCGCAACCGCGTTGCGGGCAAGCCCTTCGGATATCGCCGAAGCCGCGTCGGCGCAGGTAGAATTATCTGCGAGATTGAGCTGTTCGTCGTTTTTGAGCAATACTTTCATAAAATTCCTCCTCTGCGGTCTGCCCGCAGCTGCATATTTACGTATAAAAAAAGTCCTTAAACCGAATTAAATCGGTTTAAGGACGCAAAAAACTGTTTTGCGCGGTTCCACCTTAATTGTCAAAAGACCGCTCTTTGTTGATCCGTATATAAAAAGCAGGTGGTTTCCCTTTATCCCGTGATTTGCCCGCCTTGCAGCCGAAGGGCGCGCTCTCTGAAAAATCCCGCGGAGGTACTTGTCCCGCAACAGACCGATATATTCAACTGATGGTTATATCTTATAACCTTTCGCCCCTTTTGTCAACGATTTGCGAGCTATTTGGTTTAAAATTATTTGCCTTTCGCGCAGCGAATATGTATAATTATATGGAATATTTATCAAGGAAGACAACTATGGCTTACACCGACTTCAACGCAGTTGAAAAAAAATGGATAGACTACTGGGAGAAGAACGGCACTTTCCACACGGACCTGCACGACTTTTCCAAACCCAAATATTACGTTCTGGACATGTTCCCCTACCCCTCTGGCGCGGGTCTTCACGTAGGACACCCCGAAGGCTATACGGCGACAGATATAATCGCCAGAATGAAGCGCATGCAGGGTTACAATGTGCTTCACCCCATCGGATTTGACAGCTTCGGTCTGCCTGCGGAGCAATACGCAATAAAAACGGGACACCACCCCGGCGGCTTCACGCAGGAAAATATCAAAACGTTTACGTCCCAGCTCAAAATGCTCGGACTTTCCTACGACTGGACGCAGACCGTTTCTACCTGCGACCCCTCTTACTATAAATGGACGCAGTGGATATTCAAGCAGCTCTGCCTTGCAGGACTTGCGCGCTATATAGAGACGCCCGTCAACTGGTGCGAGGAGCTGGGCACGGTACTTGCTAACGATGAAATTATCGACGGCAAGAGCGAGCGCGGCGGTTTCCCCGTTGTGCGCAAAAACATGAAGCAGTGGGTCATAGACATAAACAAATATGCCGAGCGCCTTTTGGAGGGGCTTGACGAACTCGACTGGCCTGAAGCCTCCAAGGTTGCGCAGCGCAACTGGATAGGCAAATCAGTGGGCGCGGAAGTTATATTCAAAGTTGACGGAAGCGACGAACAGTTTACCGTGTTCACCACCCGCTGCGACACGCTTTTCGGCGCGACGTACTGCGTTCTTGCGCCCGAACACAAACTTGTGGATAAAATCACAACTCCCGACAGAAAGAAGGAAGTCGAAGAATATAAAAAAATCTGCGCTAGCAAATCCGACCTTGAAAGAACTGAACTCAACAAGGACAAGACGGGCGCGTTCACGGGAGCATACGCAATAAACCCCGTAAACGGAAACAAAATTCCCGTATGGATTTCCGACTACGTGCTCACCTCCTACGGCACGGGCGCGATTATGGCAGTCCCCGCGCACGACACGCGCGACTATGAATTCGCAAAGAAATTCTCTCTGCCCATTATTCAGGTTCTCGAGGGCGGCAACATTGAAAAAGAAGCCTGGACACAGGACGGCGTTCACATAAATTCAGGCTTTTTGAACGGGCTCAACAAGCAGGACGCCATTGACAAAATGGCTGAATGGCTGACCGAGCACAATTGCGGAAAGAAAGCCGTAACTTATAAACTGCGCGAATGGATTTTTGCCCGCCAGAGATACTGGGGCGAACCTCTGCCCGTCATTCACCTTGAAAACGGCGAGGTCGTTCTGCTCGACGACAGTCAGTTACCACTCGTTCTGCCCGAAATGGACGATTACAAGGCGCACGGCGGAAACGCTCCTCTCGAAAACGCGAAAGACTGGGTGAACGTTACCGTCAACGGCGTAAAGGGCAAGCGCGAAACGACTACAATGCCCGGTTCGGCCGGCTCGAGCTGGTATTTCCTCCGCTACTGCGACCCTCACAACGACGAAAAATTTGCCGATTACGAACTGCTTAAACACTGGATGCCCGTTGACTTCTACTGCGGCGGCAAGGAGCACCTTGTGGGGCACCTGCTCTATTCGAGGTTCTGGAACAACTTCCTCTACGACAAAGGCTACGTCCCCTACAAAGAACCCTTCAAGAAGCTCTTCCATCAGGGCATGATTTTGGGCGAGGACGGCGAAAAGATGTCCAAGTCCAAGGGCAACGTCATCAACCCCAACGACGTCGTGCGCGATTACGGCGCAGACGTTCTGAGAATGTATGAAATGTTCATGGGTCCCGTCGCCGACACAAAGCCCTGGAACACTAAAAACATCGAGGGCGTAAAGAAGTTTATCGACAGAATTCACAGGCTCTACTTCGAGAGCGGCGCTATATCCGACAAAGCCAATACAAATCTTGAAAAGATTTATAACCAGACAATCAAAAAGGTTACCGAAGATTACGGCGCGCTCAAGGTAAACACAGCAATTTCGCAGATGATGATTTTCGTCAATGCCATTTACAAGGAAATTGCCGACGGCAACAGCTTCCCCCGCGAGTACGCAGAAGGGCTTGTAAAACTGCTCAACCCCGTCATTCCCTTCCTTACGGAGGAAATATGGACTGTCGCGCTCGGACACGAAGGCACTATCGCCTACGAAAAATGGCCAGAAGCCGACGAGAGCAAGTGCGGAGAGGAAACTTTTGAATATGCCGTTCAGGTCAACAGCAAAATCAAGACGAAAATTTCTCTCCCCGCGGACCTTTCCCCCGCACTCATCGAAGAGCGCGTGAGGGCAGACGCCGCAATTATGGCGTTCACAGAAGGCAAGCCCGTCAAAAAATTTATTGTCGTACCCAAACGCCTTATAAATATTATCGTATAAAAAATATAAAGGCGCCGCTGCATGCGCA
>ULSO01080751.1_pt1 | contig 89054 bp, 83 predicted proteins | sample 1956701 | NCBI WGS metagenome assembly ULSO01 (sample SAMEA4835708, study PRJEB28245) | human gut metagenome | biome: gut microbiome; material: fecal sample | place: Denmark | collected 2008 | reverse complement strand
CAACGGTAAGACGCCTCCCGAATGGAGATATAGCCCTTGATTCCGTTCATACCGCACCTCCGCATTGATTATACTCAACACAATACATTATATACGAATATCCGAATAAAAGCAAACCACACGGACGACTCCTTAAGCTTTCCGGTTGACATTATACAGTTTCTCTTATATAGTTATTTTACTATGATTCTTTGGAGGTATTTATGAAATCAAAAAAAGCAACATCCCTGTTATCGCTGCTCCTTTTATGCACAGCACTTCTGTTAAGCGGGTGCGGTAACAAGACTTCTTCAAATGCGAAATCTGTATCCGAAATGGCCGACCTGATCAAGTCATCCATGTCCTTTGACTATTATCCGGACATGGAAGCAGATTCTGAGGTACTGGAGACGATTTTCGGACTGACTCCGGATATGTATGATGATTATTTCTGCGAAATACCTGCGATTTCCGTACTGTCTGATACGCTGCTGATCGTAAAACCGGCAGATGGAAAAAAGGACGCCGTTTTATCTGCTTTACAGAGTTATCTGGATTATGAGCAGAATGAGGCCATGCAGTATCCGGTCAATGCCGTTCAGGCAAAGGCATCAACAGTCTATGAGGCAGGTGGTTACATTTATTATCTGGCACTCTTCGGCGATGTCAGCACTGCCGAATCGGATGATGCTCAGTTATTATCCCTCTGCCAGGACCGTATAAAAGAAATTGAGAAAATAATTGACGAGGCTGATTAGGCCTCGTCTTTTAATGGCAGTAAAATCTGCGTCTGAAATTGTCCATCCTGTATCTGAATCCGATACTCTCCGTGATATTTTTCCACTACGTGCCGGATATTCTTCGTTCCGATTCCATGATTCTTCCTATCCTTTTTACTGGTCAGCAGGTGACCGTCATCCTGCTTCAGCTCGCCTGCCATCCTGTTAGCAACTGTGAGCATCAGCATTCCAGGCATCTCCGCCGCACGGATTCGGATATATCTGGAGCTGTCGCACGCCAGATTTGCTTCAATCGCATTATCGATCAGATTGGAAATCAGAATACTGCAATCGGCAATCTCCAGATTCTTCAATGCATACAGACTTCCCTGTATGTCCAGTTCAATCGCATTCTGCTGCATCCAGTCTGCCTTTGCATTCAGCAGAATATCTGCGATTTCATTTCCTGTCAGGATCTGTTTTCCGGATATTCCGCTCTGCTCTGACAGCTGTCGGAAATAATCCTGTGCCTGTACATAATTTCCCTGTTCCAACAACCCCTGAAGTATCAGCATATGATTTTTCCAGTCATGCCGGAACCTCACCAGCTCGGACTGGTTCTGTTTATAATCTTTAAAATACTGGTATTCCGTGTGAAAACTCTCCCGATAATTCTCTGATATTTCCCAGTAGTGCTTTGCCAGTTTCCGATCTATGATTCCCACAAACACTCCGATATTCAAAACCAAAACAAAAATCCCCCACGCAAATGAATAGAATCCATGACCGAAATTATCATCAATATAGGTCAGAACCTGTCCGTATAACGGAGATAACAGCACCATCAACAGAAGAATCAGCTCTTCAGGTACCGTTAATCGCAGGCTGATTCCTTTTCCGGTCGTTTGCCGGATAGCCAGAAACAGACCTACCGGCAGAACTGCATACAACGCTATCTCCAGATACGACTGCGCTTCTCCGCCAATTATAACAGCATAGGATTCCAGCCCAAACAGTTTCTCAAGCATCTGCGCAAACATTCCATACCAGCCATATATCAGGCATGCCAGAATCCCTTCCAGTCCGGAACGCCAACGTTGCTTCTCCGCCATCCCGATACCTGCCGCTGCAATCAGCACCAACATTCCTGCAAACTGCCAGTTATCTGCTTCTCGAAATACCAGAACACAAACTGTATTCCATACAATTGCAATTCCTGTCAATATCAGATAATGCCACCATTTCCGGCAATTCCGCACACCGAAAAACAGCTGCATGATCAATATGACCGTCAGAATTGATATTCCATTTGCTGCTATTGCAGCTCCGTCTGCTATCCAGCCATCCATTATATCAGTTCCTTCTCCATCTGTTTCATCAGCAGTTCCCGGTACTCTGCCTCCCGCCGCCGGCTGACCGGCAGCTGTTTTCCGTTACTCAATTCCAGCATTCCCTTCATCATTTTTCTGTGATGGTATACATTCACAATGTACTTCCGATGAATCCGGCAAAATCCATACTCCTTCAAGGCGTCCTCAAACTCCTGCAGACTGGTACGATCCATAATGGCGTCCCTGTCTGTATAGATGATCGTGTATTTATCCTCCGCACTGATATACAGAATCTCCTTTAACCCGATCAGTTGTTTCGTATCCGAAACCTGAAGCAGCAGCTGTGGATGCCGGTTCCATTCCGCCCGTATTTCATCTGTCACCTTCTGAAGCATCCCTGCATCCACCGGCTTTAACAGGTAACGGAATGCCCGTGCCTCATATCCATGAATCGCATACTCCGGATGGGAGGTCGTAAAAATAAGAACACTGTCCGGAACCAGCTCCCGCAACCGTTTTCCCATTGTCACACCATCCAGATCCGGCATTTCTATGTCCGAAAACACGACCGGTCTCTGACTGACCGTCTGCTCTCTAAGGGATGTCTCCAATGCTTTCAAAAGCATCTGTCCGGATGTATAACACCGGATCTGTGCTTCCTGAAGTCCGGGAACCTTCCGAAGTTCCCGCTCCAGACTCTCAAGCAATGGCACTTCATCATCGCAGATCATGATCTGAAATTTATGTAATTCATCGTTTCTGACTATCATATTCTTACTATTCTACAATTCCACGCAGCTCATTAATATCTTCTACGCCATACTGCTTCATATAAGCTTCGATTCCTTCTACGACCTTTACAGATGCCATCGGATCATGGAAGGTCGCAGTACCTACAGAGACTGCGGTTGCCCCTGCCATGATAAACTCGATTGCATCCTCACCGGTCATAATACCACCCATACCGATAATCGGTATCTGCACCGCATGTGCTACCTGATATACCATTCGGACTGCTACCGGTTTAATCGCCGGACCGGATAAACCACCGGTCTTATTTGCGACCGCAAAGGTCCGTCTGTGTATATCGATCTTCATTCCGGTGATCGTATTGATCAGAGACAGGGCATCCGCACCGGCTGCCTCAGCCGCTTTTGCCATCTCTGTGATATCCGTTACATTCGGACTTAATTTCATAATGATCGGTTGCTTTGCCACAGCCTTTACAGCCTTTGTGATTCCATAAAGAGCTTCCGGATTCTGACCGAATGCAATACCGCCTTCCTTTACATTCGGGCAGGATACATTGATCTCCAGCATGTCCACCGGCTCTTCCGCCAGTCGCTCCACAACCTCCACATAATCTGCCTCGGATTTTCCGCAGACATTTACAATCATTCTGGTATCATATTTCTTCAGGAACGGAATATCACGCTTTGCAAACAGATCAATTCCCGGATTCTGTAATCCAACGGCATTGATCATTCCGCCATAGGTCTCTGCAATTCTCGGTGTCGGGTTCCCCGGCCATGGGACATTCGCCACACCCTTGGTCGTCACTGCGCCCAGACGATTCAGATCCACCAGTTCACTGTATTCCGCACCGGAGCCAAAGGTACCGGATGCTACCGTAACCGGATTCTTCCATGCAACTCCTGCAATATTTACTGTCGTATTCATCAGAACTCCACCTCCCCGGCATAGAAAACAGGTCCATCCTTACAGATTCTCTTATTCTTCACATTCGTATGATGATCTGTCTCCTCTGATTTGCATACACATGCCAGACAGGCACCGATACCGCATGCCATCTTCTCTTCCAGAGACAGCTGTGCCTCTATGCCTTGCTCCAGTGCATAGGTCTGGATCGCCCGGAGCATCGGAGTCGGTCCGCAGGCATAGATCCTGTCTCCGGTGATCCGATACTCCCGCATTGCATCCATAACATTGCCCTTTACGCCATGCTTTCCGTCCTCGCTGGCATAATAAACTTCTGCATATGGCTGGAATTCTTCATCCAAAAATGTCTCATCCCGATATCCTAACACGACCTGCACCGGATTTCCTGCCTGATGAAGCTCCTTCGCCAGCTCTAACATCGGCGGAATCCCGATGCCTCCACCCATCAGAATTGCCTTTCCGGCGGTCTGTGTAAATCCGTTTCCCAGCGGTCCCATTACTTCGATCGTATCCTCTGCATGTAAATGTGAGAATTCCTCTGTACCCTTTCCTACGGTCCGGTATACCAGACGCAGGGTTCCGGTCTCCTTATTGATCTCACACAGACTGATCGGACGTGGCAGTAATCTCGCTCCATCCTTACTATACAGATCCACAAACTGCCCGGCCTTCGCCTGTGCCGCAATCTGATCTGCCTTTAACTGCATACTGTAGATTCCGGTTCCGATCGGTTCCTGATGAATCACCGTAGCCGTCACTCTGACTGTAGACATAGTATTCTCTCCTTTGTAATCTTCTATTTACCTAATGCACCGTTAATATCATCCTTCATGTCGATCACTGCCTGACGGGATGCGTCTGCGAAATTCTCACTGCCGAACTTCCGGTATCTCTCCTGCTTATAAGCAGCGATGATACCACGGGAAGAATTTACGATCGCACCGAGACCGTCTGCATTAAAATAATGAACCAGATCCTCGGCCTTACCGCCCTGTGCACCATAGCCAGGTACCAGAATATAGGTCTTTGGCATCAGCTTTCTTAATACCTTACCCATCTCCGGATAAGTAGCTCCGACAACGCAGCCGACGTTGCTGTATGCACCGTCCATGCTCTCTTCGCCCCATTCAGCGACCTTCTTGCCGACTAATTCATATAACGGAGCTCCATCAATTAACCGATCCTGGAACTCACCGGAAGAAGGATTGGAAGTCTTTACCAGAACAAAAATACCCTTATCACACTCATTGCATACTTTCAGGAATGGTTTTACTCCATCCGAACCAAGGTATGGATTCACGGTTGCGAAATCCTCATCAAAGCCTGCGTAAGTCTTACTACCTACCTGTACCGTTCCCAGATGTCCGACTGCATATGCCTCGGATGTAGAACCGATATCTCCGCGTTTAATATCTCCGATCACAACCAGTCCTTTACCCTTACAATATTCCACTGTCTTCCGGAATGCTTTTACACCTTCCACACCGAACTGCTCATACATGGCAATCTGCGGCTTCACTGCCGGAATCAGATCGCAGGTTGCATCTACAATTGCCTTATTAAACTGCCAGATTGCTTCCGCTGCACCTTCCAGGGTCTCTCCATACTGCTCATATGCCTGTGCCTTTACATGCTCCGGCACATAAGAAAGCATCGGATCCAGTCCTACTACGATCGGTGCATTTAACTGTTCAATCTTGTTCACTAATTTACTAATCAATTCTTTGTCCTCCGTTCCTATCTTCCACAGTTTTGCTGTCGCTTCTGTCTCTAGCTATTCTACCTTCTTTCTATCAAAGTTTCAACCAATATTCCAACAATCTTCTGCCATCTGCACAGTCTTCGTCCGGTTCCGGCATGCGTTCCGGATGCCATTGCACTCCGATCACCGGCAGCTCCTCATGTACAATCCCCTCTATGACCCGGTCCTCTGCGAACTGGATTGCCTGCAGATGTTCTCCCAGCCGGTCGATCCCCTGATGATGGGCAGAATTCACCGGAAATCGCAGACCATATAACGTTTCCAGAATACTTCCCTTCCTCGCAATCGTCATATGATACTGATCTCCATTCCGATACTCATGGAAATGTGCCGTTTGCAGATGCTGCTTTATCGTGCCGCCATAGTAGGTGTTGATAATCTGCATCCCCTTGCAGATACCGAGTACCGGCTTCTTTCGGCGGATATAACTATCCAGAATCCTTAACTGCATACGATCCAGAATCTCATCCACCTCTCTGCTCCCCTGATCCTTCTGTCCGAACAGCTCCGGTGCAATATCTCCACCACCCGGCAGCAGCAATGCATCGCAGCCTTCCGCTTCCTCCCAGCTACATGTATAAAGTCCGCGGCTGACTGCTCCGAGTGCTTCGACCTCCCGTCTGTAATTTCCGATTTTATCCGGCACTCCGGCAATTAGTATCTCTTTCAAACTTCCCCACCTGTCCTTTCCCTTTCCATACTCTGCGGATTACCCCTCTCCTATTTTGACTATTTTCTTCCTTATCCACTTCTCATTCCTGTCTGTATACGATATATTATTTCTATGAACATTTCATGAAAACTATAACCGAAACGCAAGTATGCAGTTTCTTTTGCATATAGTGAATCAGAAAGCTGATTCGAAGGACAGCTACACTGTCAGAAAGGAATTACTATGAACCATTATCTGAAGCTGGCGGAAGAACTTCACCGACAGGTGCCGGTCACGGATGCCCACAACGACCTTGCCGGAGAACTGCTGATCCGTCACAGACACGGTGAGACCGATGTCATCCGCCACCTTTATCTGGATCACTGGAAGTCTGCAGGCTTTCAGCTTATTGTTTCTTCTGTTTATATTGAAAACAGTGTCTTTTTTCCGGAGAACTGGAGACATCTGGTGCCGGAATCCGCTGCCAGCTCTATCCATGACAGCTGGAAGGCTCTTTGGAAAAAGCATGCACTCCACTGGGATCAGGGATATGAGAATGCATTGGAACAGATCCGGGTGCTGAAACAGGAGATTGCAGATGCCCCGGAGGAGCTCTGTCTGGTCACATCCGGAAAAGATCTCGATGCGGTTCGAGCACATCATAAGATTGGGATTCTGCTCTACATGGAAGGTCTGGACTGTATCGGAAATCATCCGGACCGGATTCACACTCTCTATCAGTCCGGTGTCCGAGGTGCCGGTCTGACCTGGAGCCGTCAGAATCTCCTTGCCACCGGTTGCTGCAGTGCCACACAGTTTACAGATATCAGAGGCAGGATCACTCCACTGGGACAACAGGTCATAAAAGAGCTGATCCGTCATCATATGTTTTTAGATATCAGCCATCTGAACAATGATGGATTTGACCAGCTGGTTCATCTGCTTCCTGAGATGAATGCCATCCTTCCGATGATTGCTACCCATTCCAATGCCTGGTCGATTCATCCGAACTATCGGAATCTGACGGATGAGCAGCTCCTGATTCTCGCAGAACAGGGCGGCATCACCGGACTAAATGCCTGCAAATATATCGCCGGATCCTATGAGGAATCGCCGATTGATGCCCTGTGCCGTCAGATTGAATATATCCAGTCCGTGACCGGTGCTTCCCACATCGGCCTCGGATTCGACCTTTGCGATTCCTATTCCCGTGCAAAATATGCGCCTGCGATACCGGAACCTGAGGATAATCTCCGGAATCACAAAGAAGCACTGTTGCTCACTGCCCGTCTTCTGGAACGCGGCATGTCTGAGCAAACAGTGCTTCGATTGCTTGGTCTTAATTGGATTCAGTATTTTGAACAGGTACTGCAGTAGCCTCTGCCGCAGTTCCTGTCGGATCCGGTGTCGTAACTCCCTTCAGATATAGGATTGCCAGTCCGGCAACCGCTGCAAATCCGATCACCATCAGAATGATCTGTGCTGCTATATTCTCCTCTAAGGAGGCCGGAAGCAGATATGTGATCAGATAGCTGGAGCTGTTCACCGCCATATGAAGCAGGATACCGGGCACTACAGATCCGTAACGATGTGCCGTATATCCCAACAGCAGTCCCAGCAGGGTCGCATAGATGCCCTGCACCGGATTCAGGTGATAAACACCGAACAGTACCGCCTGAAGTGCCACTGCAAACCACCATGGAAATGCCTTCTTTAAAATCCGCAGACTCAACCCCCGGAACACAAGCTCCTCTCCGATTGGCGCCAGAATGCATACACAGACGATCATCAGGACACTTTCGGAGCCGAGCGCATTCATGACTGTAGAATAGCTCTCCTGCACCTTTGGGAACAGCGGAAGCAGAACTGTCAGCGCCATACTGAGTCCTAACTGCAAAGCCAGTCCGCATCCTATAATTCCCAAGATTCGCCATGGCTTCAATACCTGTTTCCATCCTCCGTTTCCCTTCTTCCGGACAAACATCAGCCAATACCACAAACCGAAAATAATCTGGTATCCGATATAAATCAGAAACATATTCACATTGTTCGCAGAGCTGTCTGTAAAGTTCATGACCAGCTCTTCATACCGCTCCATCGTGAGTGTGGAATCCCCTGTCATCACGCTATTATATACCACATATACGACCAAACTGACGGTACTGACAATTACCTGCCAAAGCAGTACGACCAGTGTCGGTGCAATTCCAAGCGCCAGCCACCCCGTCCGTTTCCAAAATCCCATCTTCATTTCCTATACCTGTTCCTTTCCCTAATCCGCGGTGTATACAACTCTGCCTCTGCAAATGGTCTGCATAACCTTTCCTTTTAACAGCTTTCCATTATATGGTGTATTCTTTCCCTTTGACGCAAACTCGTTTACATCCACGACATACTCTGCATTCGGATCAAAGATTACGATATCTGCCAGCTTACCTGCTTCAATACTGCCCCGCTCCTGATCGATTCCGATCACTTTCGCCGGATTATAGCTCATTTTCTCCGCCATCTGCATCGGAGTCAGAATGCCGGTTGCAACCAATGCAGTATAAGTAAGAGAAGCACTGGTCTCCAGTCCGACAATTCCAAACGGTGCGTGTTCAAAGTCTCCGGACTTCTCCTCTGCACTGTGCGGTGCATGATCCGTGGAAATCACCTCCATGGTGCCATCCTGCAATCCGCGAATCAATGCCTGTACATCCTTCTCTGTCCGGAGCGGCGGGTTCATCTTGTAATTCGCATCTACAGAATCAATATCTGCATCGGTCAGTGTAAAATGATGCGGACATACTTCTGCAGTCACAGAAATGCCCAGTTTCTTCGCCATTCGCACCAGCTCCACACTGCCTTCGGTCGAACAATGACACAAGTGAAGCTTTGTTCCGTAATCATTTGCCAGAAAGATATCTCTTGCTGCAATAATATCTTCTACCGAATTGGTAATACCCGGAACTCCAAATTTCTTCGATGCCACGCCTTCATTCAGGACTCCCCCGCGAACCAGTGCTTTATCCTCACAGTGCGCCATTACTACTGCGTCAAGCTCTGCCGCCCGCTTCATCGCCTCTGCATACAGGGTCACATCCATCACACTTTTTCCATCCTCAGAAAATGCGATCGCCCCCTGCTCAACCATGGCCTTCATATCCACCAGTTCTGTACCGTTCTGACCTATCGTGATCGCAGATAACTGTTCCACATGAATCGGAGCAACCTCTTCTGCCTTTTTCTGTATATAAGAAAGCGTCTCTACGGAATCCACAACCGGCTTCGTATTCGGCATGGCACAGACCGTCGTGACACCACCCCTGGCGGCTGCCTTCGCCCCGGTCTCAATATCTTCCTTATAGGTCAGACCCGGATCTCTGAAATGCACATGCAGATCAATAAAGCCCGGCATTACATATTTTCCGCTTGCATCGATCACTTCTGCTCCGGCCTCCGGCTCCAGATCTTTCGCCACCTGCAGCACCCGATCTCCATCTATTACAACATCATATATGTCATCCTGACTGGTTGCCGGATTGATGACCCGGCCGTTCTTAATATATGTCTTCATTTGAAACCTCCTTATAAATGATTCTGTCTATTTTATTGTCCTAGGTTTTCAGCAAAAAGTCAATACCGGAAGATCCCCGATTTTTATTGACAAAGCCCCTATAAACGTGTAACGTTAAATCGATATATACCATGTGCAAGGAGGAAGAATGATGGAAGAAGAAATGACCCTGTTTGAACAGGTTTCCGAGTATTTAAACCAGAAGAATTTTAGCAAACTACGCGAAGTACTGGCATCGGAAAACCCCGCTGACCTTGCACTTTTATTTACAGAGTTTGAAGAGAAAGATATTCTTCTTCTGTACCGGCTTCTTCCAAAGGAACTGGCTTCCGATACATTTTCCTATATGGACAATGACATGAAGGAGAATCTGATCAACGGTTTTTCCGACAAAGAGCTGCAGGAGGTTCTGGATCAGACCTTCGTCGATGATACCGTTGATATGATCGAGGAAATGCCGGCAAATGTTGTTAATCGTATCCTACGCAACTGCGACCCGCAGTCCCGGTATGCGATCAATCAGATCCTAAAGTATCCGGAGGACAGCGCCGGTGCGTTGATGACCATCGAGTATGTCAATCTGACAAAGGATCTTACGGTAAAAGATGCGATTTCCCGGATTCGGACCGTCGGCCCGGATAAAGAGACCATCTATACCTGTTATGTTACCGAGGCCCGGAAACTGATCGGTATCGTTTCTGTCAAGGATCTGCTGATTGCTAAGGACGATACGCATATCAGTGATATCATGGAAACGAATCTTATTTTTGTTGATACGCTGGAGGATAAAGAGGTTGTTGCACACCAGTTCCAGAAATACGATATTCTGGCGCTTCCGGTTGTCGATACAGAGGAACGGCTGGTTGGTATCATCACCTTCGACGATGCTATGGATGTCATTCAGGAAGAAAATACAGAAGATATTTCTATCATGGCGGCTATGTCACCAAGTGATGATTCTTATTTTAAGACCGGTGTTTTCGCACAAGTTAAGAACCGGATCGTCTGGCTGATCATCCTGATGCTGAGTAATGCGATCACAGGTTCCATTATCAACCGATTCGATACGGTCATCAGTGCTCTGCCGATTCTGGTATCCTTCATGCCTATGCTGACCGGTACCGGCGGTAACTGCGGTTCCCAGAGCTCCGCCCTGATGATCCGCGGTCTTGCTCTTGGTGAGATCCGCACCCGCGATTTCCTGCGGGTTATGTGGAAGGAGTTCCGGATTGCGATAGTTGTCAGTGCGATTCTAGCCGTGATCAATGGATTGCGGATCATGATCTTCTATCAGGATCCGACTCTTGCAATCGTCCTGACCCTGTCCATTATCGCAACTGTTATCTTATCCAAGCTGATCGGATGTCTGCTGCCAATCCTGGCTAAGTGCGTCCATCTGGATCCTGCTGTAATGGCCGGTCCTTTGATTTCCACGGTTGTTGATATCTGTACAACGATGATTTATTATTCCATCGCCGTTCAATTCTTTCAGATATCATAATGATTTCGAAATAATTGCCGGCTTGATTCATAAATAATTCAATTTACAGTTGACAACTCTGCCCCCTGTATGCTATAGTACATTTTGTCGTCAGACATAAGCGCGAGTGGCTCAGTTGGTGGAGCACGACCTTGCCAAGGTCGGGGTCGCGGGTTCGAGTCCCGTCTCGCGCTCTTTTCATATAAAAAAGCCCCTTTTTTAAGGGGCTTTTTTATATGAACGGAGCCCATCGGGCTCCGAAGGTTCGAGGTCTTCGCTTCCGCTTCGGTCGGTGCATATGACGGCGTCCACCGGACGCCATGCACCCCGTCTCGCGCATTTTCCCCGTCACTTAGCTAAAACTTTTGGGGAGTTCTTTTATATAATCGAGCCCATCGGGCTCCGAAGGTTCGAGGTCTTCGCTTCCGCTTCGGTCGGTGCATATGACGGCGTCCACCGGACGCCATGCACCCCGTCTCGCGCATTTTCCCCGTCACTTAGCTAAAACTTTTGGGGAGTTCTTTTATATAATCGAGCCCATCGGGCTCCGAAGGTTCGAGGTCTTCGCTTCCGCTTCGGTCGGTGCATATGACGGCGTCCACCGGACGCCATGCACCCCGTCTCGCGCATTTTCCTGTCGCTTAGCTAAAAACTTATTGTGGTCTTTTCTATGCGCGCAAGCTCATCAAGCTCTGAAGATTCAAGATTTTTAATATGAACATATATTTGACATAAAGATAATCAAATGATAATATACTATCAAAGGGTGCTACCGATAGACGGTTAGCCTGATATAGTTGGCAAAATAGTCGCCACAGTTTACTAGGCCGGGCGGCTATTTTTGTGTCTTATTATTGCTCTCAGAACCAACGGTATAACCAAGAGCAAAGCAAGTAATGCATAAGCTGATAATGGCTATAAAAAGCTCCGTTGTAAGCATAAGCACTGTCCTCCTCATTAGATTTCCACCTGGGATTTCTATGTAAACACAGGCTATAACTCCTGTGGAGAAGGCTACATTTGAATCTGAAACATACCACTAAGCAATTAAAATAATACTCAAAACATCAAAAACTAAGGGAGAGGATTTCTTACGAAACCTCTCCCTTTCCAGTCTTCTTAAATCTGATCTGACACTATTATTAATAGTTCATATTGTTCACTGCAAGCATAACACCTAAAATTGAATTAATAATCGTTATAACCAGACCAATACCTGACATAACCGTACCTGCAACCGACATACCCTTTACACTCTTCTTAATACCGATAATACCAAGAACCAGACCTGCAATTGTTACCGGGTATCCCATAAACGGAAGACACCATGCAATTAAGCTCACAATACCTAAGATCAATGCTGCAATGCCGATTCCTTTTTTAGGTTCCTCTACTCCGTTAAATGAGCCTGCATCCGGTGCGGTATAGGTATATGACTTATAATCACCTGCTGTATAACCCGTATCCTGCGTAGTTTCAGTATACTGACTATCTACTGTTGCGTTCACATCTGAAGAATTCTCTCCCACACCGCTGTTGTTCATTTCATTGTTATCCATTTTTTTCTCCTTTGCCTTTCCTTTTTATAAAATATCGCGATTGCGATGTTTTATCATAAGTAGTGTTCTGACTACTATACTATAATTGTATTCATTATGCAACTTTTTTACTTTTCTTTCTTCTCATTTCCCTTTTCCTGTGAAACCCACATTTTCTCAAACTCTGCTACCGGAACCGGCCTTGAGAAATAGAAGCCCTGAGCCGTCTGACATCCGTGATCATACAGGAAATCTGCCTGTTCTCTGGTCTCTACACCTTCTGCTATAATATCAAGTCCCAGATCTCCGGACATCGATATCACATGAGATACGATCATCTTGCCATGCTCATTCTCCAGACACTCATCCAGGAATAATCGATCCATTTTCAGCACATCAAACGGTGTATCTTTTAACATACTGAGTGACGAAAGCCCGGATCCGAAATCGTCCATCATCAGTGTAAACCCTGCTGCCTTAAAGTCATTCGCATATTGAATCGTCTCCTGATTCTCTGCCGTCTCAGTAATCTCAATCTGTAACAATTCAATCGGAATACAATATTTTTTTATCAAATTCTGGATATAGCCTACAACATCGGTTTTACCGAGATAGATTCTGGATACATTTACCGAAATCGGTACCGGTGTCCGTCCATCATCCATCCACTTCCGAAGCAGCCGGCAGCAACCTTCCCACATAAACTGATCCAGCTTCAATATAAATCCATTCTTCTCAAATATCGGAATAAATTCTGCCGGTGATTTGATGTGATTCTCCGAATCAATCCAACGCACCAGTGCCTCTGCTCCTACGATCTTTCCTCTGTTCTTATCATAGGTATATTTCGGCTGCAGATATATATGAAATTCTCCATTTCCCAGTGCCTGTTCCTCAATTTCCTCAACCCGTGCAACCTGATTATTATCCTGCTTCTGAAGTGCATTAAAAAATGCTGCTTTCTTCAGTACAGAATTCTTAATGTATACTCTTGCCAATCCCGCTTCATCTCCATGCTTCCGATAAGCCTTGGAGGTTCCCGGTGCAATACTGATTCCGTAGGACATCTGAAATCTGATATCTCCGCACCGATGAAGTCTGGCATCCAGTATATCAATAAATTCCAGAATCTCCTCATCACTGCCATTATAGTAGGTGACGATTTCAAACAAATCTGCCGACAACCGGCAATAGATATGATCATTGTCGCACATAACCTCCAATGTATCGGAAATGTACCTTAAAATCTCATCTCCCTTATCACTGCCATAGGTCTCATTAATATAACGGAATTTCCTGATATCAAACTGGATAAATGCATACTGCCGCTCCGGATTTTTCTCCATGAACCGTGCTATACGGTTAATGAAAATCGCCGGATTCTTATCATTTGAAAAACTCATAAGAATCTCACGATCTTCCAACTCTTTTCTGCTCAGAATCTTCGCCTTTCCGACATAAGCCCGGATCAGCCCCTGTTCATCCAAGTCCAGATAAAGCCGAATCCGCACCAGTTCTTTTCCGGGTGAATGCTCCTTGACCCGGATCTCTGCCGATAATTCCTGCATATGTATCGGTTCTGTCATACCTTGTTTTATACGTTCGTACAGATTAATTACTTTTCCCCGGTCCTCAGAATCAATCCAGTCATTCTGATAGATACTCTCCAGAAAATCCTGCAGTTTCATAATTTTAACCGGCAAATAACTATTCTCCTCAATATAGGAATATCCCGTCTGCAAATTCTTATAAAAGTAAATACCATCTAAATGTTCACTTCGGATCCTCGGGATATTCCTCTTATCTTCTTCCTGTCCCTTTTTATCCATTCAATCACCCTCATCAAAATAGATTTTCTATCAATACCCGTACACAAATACTCTCGTCAGGAAGAAAAAACAGGTATATTGTACTACATATATACCTGTTTCTGCCTCGTAACTTTAACGTTACATTTATGATATCACATTTTTCAGCTTTTTACACTAGCGAATTTCAGTTTTTCCGCCCATATATGGCTGTAATGCCTTTGGAATCTTTACACTGCCATCTGCCTGCAGGTTATTCTCCAGGAATGCGATCAGCATTCTTGGAGGAGCTACAACTGTATTATTCAGTGTGTGAGCCAGATATTTCTGTCCATCCGTACCCTTTACACGAATACGCAGTCTTCTTGCCTGTGCATCTCCCAGATTGGAGCAGCTGCCTACCTCGAAATACTTCTTCTGTCTCGGTGACCATGCTTCTACATCGACAGACTTCACCTTCAGATCTGCCAGATCTCCGGAACAGCATTCCAATGTACGCACCGGAATATCCATAGAACGGAACAGGTCAACCGTATTCTGCCATAATTTATCAAACCACATCTTGCTCTCTTCCGGCTTACAGATTACGATCATCTCCTGCTTCTCAAACTGATGGATACGATATACACCACGCTCTTCCAGACCATGCGCACCCTTCTCCTTACGGAAACATGGAGAATAGCTGGTCAGTGTCTGCGGAAGCTGATCCTCCGGGATCATCGTATCAATAAACTTACCGATCATGGAATGCTCGCTGGTTCCGATCAGATAAAGATCTTCACCCTCGATCTTATACATCATGGCATCCATCTCTGCAAAGCTCATAACACCTGTCACCACATCACTACGGATCATAAACGGCGGAACACAATACGTAAATCCACGGTCGATCATGAAATCTCTTGCATATGCGATAACTGCTGAATGCAGTCTTGCAATATCACCCATCAGATAATAGAAACCGTTACCGGCCACACGGCGTGCAGCATCCAGATCGATTCCGTTAAACTTCTCCATGATCTCTGTATGATATGGAATCTCATAATCCGGAACTACCGGCTCACCAAACCGCTCTACCTCTACATTCTCACTGTCATCCTTACCGATCGGTACAGATGGATCGATGATATTCGGGATCGTCATCATGATCTTCTTAATCTTCTCCTGAAGTTCCGGCTCCTTAGCCTCTAACTCCGCCAGTCTGGAGGAAGATTCTGCAACCTTCTTCTTAATTTCTTCTGCTTCTTCCTTTTTCCCCTGTGCCATTAAGCCGCCAATCTGCTTGGACAGCTGATTCTTCTCTGCACGAAGACTGTCTGCTTCCTGCTGTGTCTTACGACTCTCTGCATCCAGTTCAATTACTTCGTCTACCAGCGGAAGCTTACTGTCCTGAAATTTATTTTTAATGTTCTGTTTTACAATGTCCGGGTTTTCCCTAAGGAATTTAATATCTAACATGTTTCTCCTCCTGCTCTGATGTTATCTTTCCTCTAACGTGTCTAGTTTATACCATTTTTTACATCTTTGCAAGACCCAGCCCTGCTACCAGATGAGTGCAGTTGCGCCATAGGTCAGGCCGGCACCGAAGCCGGACAATACCAGTTTCTCACCCCGCTCCAGCTTTCCCTCACGATTCAATTCATCAAGCAATACCGGAATACTTGCAGATGACATATTTCCATAATTCTGCAGATTCATCGGAAACTTCTCTTCAGGCTCTCCGAGACGCTTTGCAATTGACTGAATGATTCTTGCATTCGCCTGATGTAACACATAATGGCCAACCTCTTCCTTCTGCCATCCGGCTTTATCAAGTACCTCCTGGACACTTTCCGGCACCTGACTGATGGCGAACCGGAACACCTCCTGCCCGTTCATTTCCAGATAACCTGTACCGGGTGCCTCTTCTTCCGTCGCAGCCACTTCACGGAACGGATTAGTAACAGTACCCTCGTACCGATACAATGCCATACCTTTCTTTCCGTTTGCGCCCTGTACCATCGCAGTTACACCTTCCGTACCTTCCTGCTTTTCCACGACCGCCGCACCGGCACCGTCACCAAACAATATACAGGAGGAACGATCATTCCAGTCCACAATTTTTGTCAGGACTTCCGCTCCTACGATCAGTGCATTCTTATACATACCACATTCGATATATGCGGTCGCCGAATTCAGCGCAAACAGGAAGCCTGCACAGGCTGCATTGATATCATATGCAACCGCCTGATCCGCACCGATCGCCGCCTGGATCTCACATGCCAGACATGGGAACGTACAGTCCGGTGATACCGTAGCCGCCAGAATAATATCAATATCCTCCGGTTTCTTTCCGGCATTTTTCAATGCCCGTCTACATGCCTCTGCTGCCAAAGATGTCGTGGTTTCTGTTGTTGCCGCATGTCTGCTTGCGATTCCTGTCCGCTCCTTAATCCATACATCCGATGTATCCAGAAACGTCTCCAGTTCTTCATTCTTTACGATTCGATCCGGAATTGCACTTCCGGTTCCGATAATTCTTACTGCCATCCTGTATCCTTTCGTTTTGTGTTGTTTTTCTGTTAGATTGTTTTTCTGCCATGTTTTTTATCTACTGCCGTTTTCATGATCCGACCCCTGCCTACCGGGTCTTTCCATATATACTGGACTTGAATTCTATTCTCTGTCTTTTTTCAAACTATAGCAGATGGTATAAAAAACTACTTCCTGTAAACCTACAAAAGCAGCAGGATCCTTGCTCCTGCTGCTTTTAGCTATTACATTGTTATTACTTTTTCTCATCCTGCTGCCCACGCAGCTCCAGTTCAACTTCCGGCATTAACTCATCCTTCATAATAGTCAGTACCCGGTCAAAGACCTCTACATCTTCCTTGCTGCATCGTTCCTTTACCCGTTTCAGTACTTCATCTACATAAGACTGGCTCATATTATAGTATTTATAATATTTATCCGTCACCTTCAGATGATATTCCCGCTTATCCGTTTCCGACTGGACCTTTTCCACATAGCCTTTCTGAATCAGACTGTTTACCTTATAGGTCGCATTCGGAGAAGATATATTCACAAAGCTGGCGAACTCATTAATCGTAGGATTATTTAATGCTCCTATGATCTCCGCACAGAATGCTTCCACCGTTGTCAGGCTTAATTCCCGGTTGGGCGCCTGCGCAAACACATTCTGGTAATATCGGATCTTAAATTTTTTATATACTTCCGAAAACGATTGTTCTATCATATCTCCCTCTACAGGTACTTTATTTTTCTTCTGCTCCAATTACAAAGGAAAGTTCTGCCTGTGCTGCTACTTTCCCATCTACTTTCGCAACAGCTTTTCCGAATCCGATTGGGCCGCGACGCTCCGTAATCTCGCATTCCAGGGTTAACACATCTCCCGGTACGACCTGCTTCCGGAATCTGGCATTCTTAATACCGCCGAAAAATGCGATTTTTCCTTTGTTTTCTTCTTCACAGAGAATTGCAACTGCGCCAACCTGCGCCAATGCTTCTATGATCAGAACTCCCGGCATAACATGCTGCTGTGGAAAATGTCCGCAGAAGAACAATTCATTTACGGATACGCATTTGATTCCCTTTGCGCTCTTTCCCGGTTCACACTCTACGATCTTATCAACCAGCTGGAACGGATAACGATGCGGAATGATCTCCTGAATCTGATTTGAATTTAATTCCATATTATGCCTCCTGATATCTCTTAAACAGAACACTTGCATTATGTCCGCCAAAACCTAAAGAATTAGACAATGCCATTTCAACCTGAACATTTCGTCCCTCGTTCGGCACGATATCCAGATCACACTCCTCATCCGGTACCTGATAATGAATGGTAGCCGGGATAAAGCCATCCTTCAATGCCAGTGTTGTGAAGATTGCTTCTACAGCACCGCTGGCACCTAACAGATGCCCGGTCATGGACTTTGTAGAGCTTACCATTAACTTATATGCATGCTCGCCAAAGGCTGCCTTGATCGCCTTGGTCTCTCCTGCATCATTCAGATGTGTGGAAGTACCATGGGCATTGATATAACCAACCTCTTCCGGCTTTACACCTGCATCTTCCATTGCCAGCTGCATACATGCAGTTCCGCCTGCTCCGGTTGGATCCGGTGCGGTAATATGATATGCGTCACAGCTTGCACCGTAACCGATGATCTCACCATAAATCTTTGCTCCACGGGCCTTTGCATGCTCCAGCTCTTCCAGAATCAGGATTGCTGCACCCTCGCCCATAACGAAGCCCGCACGTTCTTTATCGAATGGGATGGATGCACGATCAGTATCCTCTGTTGTATTCAGCGCCTTCATAGAAGTGAATCCGCCAACACCCATATTACAGATACATGCCTCTGCACCACCGCAGAGCATTACATCCGAATAACCATCGCGTATATAATGGAAAGCCTCACCGATTGCATTGTTACCGGATGCACAGGCTGTTACCACGCAGGTACATACACCCTTAAAGCCTGTCTCGATTGCAATCTGACCAGCTGCCATATTTGCGATTGACATTGGAATAAAGAACGGTGAAATCTTCTCAAAGCCACGGCTTAAGCCTCTGTCATGCTCGCTTTCAATCGTCTTTAAACCACCGATTCCGGAAGAAACGATGGTACCGCAACGTAATGGATTCTCCTTGGTCATATCCAGTCCGCTGTCTGTAAATGCTTCCTTTGCAGCAATCATTGCAAACTGTGTATAACGATCCATACGCTTTGCTTCTTTTTTATCCAGGTAGTCATCCGGATTATAGTCCTTTACCTCACCGGCAATCTTTACCTTAAACTCTGATGTATCGATCTGGGTGATCCGGTTAATTCCACAGACACCTTTTTTCACATTCTCCCATGTGTCCTGCGTATTATGTCCCAATGGATTAATGGTTCCCATTCCTGTAATTACAACTCTTTTTTTCATGTATATTCCCTTTCCATGCTATGTTCTGTTACATCACCATACCGCCGTCTACATGCAGTACCTGTCCGGTTATATAGGAAGCCTGATCTGATGCCAGGAATGCAACCGCATTCGCAACATCCTCCGGCTGACCCATTCTTGCCAACGGGATTTCCTTAGCCATCTGTTCCTTTACCGCATCCGGCAATCCCTCTGTCATATCCGTGGTAATAAATCCGGGTGCAACTGCATTCGCCGTCACATTTCTGGAACCCAGTTCCTTTGCCAGAGACTTGGTCATACCGATGATTCCTGCCTTGCTGGCTGCATAATTCACCTGTCCCGCATTTCCGGATACGCCAACCACACTGCTGATGTTGACAATCCGTCCATAACGCTTCCGCATCATCAGCTTGGCTGCTGCACGCATACAGTAAAAGGTACCTTTTAAGTTCGCATCAATGACCTGATCAAAATCTTCATCGGACATCCGGATCAACAGACCATCTCTTGTAATACCGGCATTATTGACCAGGATCTCAACTGTACCGGTAACCTTCAATGCCTCTTCGAATAATCGGTCTACCTCTTCCTTCTTTGACACATCTGCCTGGACAGCAACAGCCTGCACACCAAGCTCCTTACAAAGTGCGACGGTTTCCTCTGCCGCTGCTGCACCCCTCGCATAGCAGGTCACCACATTGGCACCTTCCTTTGCTAATGCAACACAGATTGCCCGACCGATACCGCGGCTTCCGCCGGTCACGATCGCTGTCTTATTTTCTAACAACATATGTTTCCTCCTCTTTGGATCTATGCCAGCTTTTCCAGTAAAGCATCCACATCTGCGACCTTCTCTACACTATAGCAGGTGATTTCCGGACAGGTCTTCTTTACGAACTTGGACAATGCAGTACCCGGTCCGATCTCAACGATCGTATCAACGCCCTGCTCTGCCATATAACGGATAGAATCTTCAATATAAATACTGTGCTGTACCTGCTTCTCAAGCAATGCCGGAATGCTTTCTTCCTCTGTCTTGAAACGTCCCAGGGAATTAAAGACAACCGGAATCTTCATATCTCCGAAAGCCTCCTCCTTGAAGCGTTCTCTTAACTTATCACCGGCCGGCTTCATCAATGAAGTATGGAATGGTCCGCTGACTACCAAAGGAATACATCTTCTTGCACCTACTTCTGTCAGCAGCTCGATCGCACGGTCTACCGGTGCAACATCACCGGAAATAACGATCTGTCCCGGGCAGTTATAGTTCGTAGGTTCTACAACATTGCATGCTTCATCCTTAAACTCTTCATGTGCCTGTGCACAGCATGCTTCCACCTTCTCACGGTCCAGATTAATGACTGCTGCCATCTTACATGCACGGTCAACGACTGCCTCAGCCATAGACTGTCCACGGAATGCAACCAAAGAGATTACCTGCTGCTCATCAAACACACCTGCCGCATATAATGCAGAATATTCACCAAGGCTTAAGCCTGCTGCCATTTCCGGAACAATTCCCTTGTTCTTCAGGATCTTAGTTACTCCAACTGCAAATGCCACCATACATGGCTGTGTATATTTTGTTGTATTCAGCATCTCTGCCGGTCCGTTAAAACAGCAGTCCTTCACATCAAATCCAACATCCGTATGATCCATTACTTCCCGAAATTCCGGATATGCCTCGTAAAAATCCTTACCCATTCCCACATACTGGCTGCCCTGTCCGGCATACATAAATGCTAACTTCATTCCATATCCTCCAATCTGATATCTTTCTTATTAAAGCTGTAAGCTCTGCAGCTCCTTTAATTCCTTCTTTGCGTCCTCATACAGATTCTCAAGAATCACTGACAAAGGCTGAATCTCCTTTAACTGTCCGCAAACCTGTCCTGCCATAACAGAACCATTCTTCACATCACCGTCTAATACGGCACGGCGCAGACCGCCTAATGTAAACTGCTCCAATTCTTCTCTGGTACCACCGCTTCGTTCTACCTTTATGTACTCTCTTGCCATATCATTCTTCAGAATACGGACCGGAGCATCCAGCGACCGTCCGGTTACCGTGGTACTGTTATCTCTTGCCTTGATCAGTGCCAGCTTGTAATTCTCATGAATCGGGCACTCCTCACTGACTAACAGACAGGTTCCGATCTGGACACCGACTGCACCTAATGCCATGGCTGCCACGAATTGCTTTCCGGTTGCGATACCGCCTGCTGCGATAACCGGAATGGATACCTTCTCTATTACCTGCGGTACCAGTGTCATAGTAGTCATATCACCAACATGTCCGCCACTTTCTCCGCCTTCTGCGATCACGGCATCTGCACCCTGCTGTTCTACCTTACGAGCCAGAGCGGTACTTGCCACAACCGGGATCACCTTACTGCCATTTGCTTTCCACATGCCCATATATTTACCCGGCATACCGGCACCCGTTGTAATGATCCCGATCTTTTCATCTGCCAGAAGCTGTGCGATATTATCCACGTCCGGATTCATCAGCATCAGGTTTACACCAAATGGCTTATCCGTCAACTTCCGGCACTCTGCGATCTCTTTCTCCAGAGCTTCTGCATTCATACCACCGGAAGCGATCAGGCCCAATGCACCTGCATTGGATACCTGTGCTGCGAATTTACCGGTTGCGATATTGGCCATACCACCCTGAATGATCGGGTACTTGATTCCTAACATTTCATTTAATAACATTATGCATTCTCCTTCTTTGCCGCGTCAATAATCGCAGCATCCATATACCGGAACTTGTCATACCGGTTCTTTGCCAGCTCGTTTGGAGACATCTTCTTATATCTGGCCAGTTCCAGATTCAATACTGCATCTATCTCCCGATATACCTTGTTTGGATTCTGCTGAATACCACCCAGTGGCTCCTTGATGATTCCGTCAATCACATTATAATGCTTCAGATCCTGCGCCGTCAGCTTCATCAGATCACAGGCTTCCGCACTTCTGCTGGAATCCTTCCATAATATAGAAGCAAAGCCTTCCGGTGACAGTACGGAATATACCGCATTTTCCAGCATATAAACGCTGTTTGCAACACCGATTGCCAGTGCACCGCCACTGCTTCCCTCACCGGTTACGATTGCAATGATCGGCACCTTCAGGGAACTCATCTCAGCCAGATTCTTCGCAATGGCATTCGCCTGTCCGTGCTCCTCTGCCTCCAGACCCGGATATGCACCCGGTGTATCGATAAATGTAATTACCGGACGTCCGAATTTCTCTGCCTGTTTCATCAGACGCAGCGCCTTCCGATATCCTTCCGGCTCCGGCATTCCGAAGTTAAACTCCATATTCTCATTAATATTTCTACCCTTCCGGTGTCCAAGAACTGTAACCGGCATACCGTGGAACATGGCGATTCCGCCCAGAATACTCTTGTCCTCTTTGCTAAGAAAATCTCCCCGCTGTACAAAGAAATCATCAAACAGGGCATTGATATAATCATCTACCTTCGGACGCTTGATGCTTCTTGCCAGATATACCTTATCTGCCGGTGTCAGATTATCACACTGATGAAGGAGCTTGCGCTTCTCATTCTTTAATTCTTTCACACGTACATCCGCTGCATAATCATCTGTCTTTGCAGACAATTCTTCTATCTCGGTATCGATTGCACGGATGCGCTCATCTATCTCTCGAATCATAATGACGGCCTCCTCTTTCTCTCATGCAGACGCAGAATCTGTCCAACAACCTCCCGCATCTCACCTCGCGGAACGATCTGATCCACAAATCCATGGCTCTCCAAATACTCTGCCCGTTGGAATCCCGCCGGCAGCTTCTGTCCGATAGTCTGCTCAATAACACGCGGACCCGCAAAGCCGATCAGAGCTCCCGGCTCTGCCAGAGTAATATCACCCAATGTTGCAAAGCTGGCACTGACACCACCGGTAGTCGGATGCGTCAGACAAACGACATAAAGTCCGCCATGCTCGTTGAACCGTTGTACGGCCGCACTTGTCTTAGCCATCTGCATCAGGGACAGGATGCCCTCCTGCATTCTGGCACCGCCGCTGGCCGTAAACATAACCACCGGCAATTTATTCTTATCTGCCACTTCAAACGCATAGGTGATCTTCTCGCCGACTGCAATTCCCATACTGCCCATCAGGAATTCACTTCCCATAACAGCGATCATTGCCTTCTGGCCCTGCACCTCACCGACACCGATCAGGACACCTTCATCCAAGCCGGTCTTTTCCTGCAGCTTTGTAATCTTCTCTTCATAATCCGGATAATCCAGTGGATTTACAAACGGAACCTTATGTTTTAATTTCCGGAAGGTTCCCGGATCCACCATACTTCTCATTCTCCGTGCTGCTGAGATTTTATTGTGTGCACCACATTCCGGGCAGACGAACAGATTCTTCTTCATAAGATCTGCCTGAATCTCTGCCTTACAGGATGAACAGGTCACTGTTCCCGGTACATTATCCTCCTGCTTCTCAGCCTTCTCACGTACTGCAACCGGTTCAAAATCATCACTCATTGCAGCTTCTTTTTCTTTATCAGAACCTCTTAGGACTGTCGCATATCGCGCGAGTCCTGCTTTTGTCTTACCTAACAGACTCATTTCTTTCATCACTCCAATTCTCAAATAGCAGAAATAGAAACAGGAATATACAAATCAGAGACTTATGTAAGTGATTTATATATTCCTGCCTTCCTCCGCTATACTACTACGATTACTCCTGATGAGCGTTTACGTAGTCTACTAAATCCTTAACTGTCTTCATCTTAGGAAGATCTTCATCTGCAATTGCAACACCTGTCTCGGTCTCAATAGCCATACCGAGCTCTACTGCATCCAGGGAATCAGCTCCAAGATCATCTGTTAAAGATGCCTCTAATGTGATCTTATCTTCATCACAGCCTAAAACATCTGCAATTGCCTTCTTAATTGTCTCGAACATAGTAGTTTCTCCTTTTCATGCTTTCTTATTTAGTTAAAAAATTTTAATTTTCTAACCACATATATTGTAACAATTATTCCCTGTTTGTCAACTCATTTATACATGTTTAGATAGTTTTTATTTTTATATTTTTCCTATCGTAGAAAGTTCATAATTTGTTCAAAAACTCTACACACTTTTTCAAAATATATCTCTTGACACATGCCCAATCACACTATATCATATTATTGTTTATGTGGTTTTGAAAACTACATGAAAAAATCTATCAAACTATTTTTACTGGCAATTAATATCATATCAGATTATAAATAAAACATTCTATAATAAGAAAGGAACAAATTATGAGCAGCACGAATTTACAACCTGAGGCCGGAATCGCCGGTATGTTTATTTCCACATCCAAGGATGAGAATGGTGTATTAAACGCCATTGAATTTCACAATGATGATCGTTTCAACTTCGCTTATGACGTTGTAGATGTTCTGGGAAAGAGCAAGCCGGATAAGCTTGCAATGCTTCACATTGCCAATGACGGCAAGGAGCGCCGGATCACCTTTAAGGATATGATGGTATATTCCAATAAAGCAGCCAACTATTTCCGCTATCTGGGAATCAAACGCGGCGACCGTGTCATGCTGGTTCTGAAGCGTCATTATCAGTTCTGGTTTGCGATCCTGGCCCTTCATAAGATTGGTGCCATCGCAATCCCGGCGACCAATCTTCTGGTAAAGAAGGATTTTGAGTATCGTTTTAAAGCCGGGCAGATTGATGCAGTATTATGTACCTCCGACGGAAAGGTAGCTTCTGAGGTAGAACGGGCTTCTAAGACTTATGATGGATTAAAGGCCAAGATCATGGTTGGCCCAAGCACATTAAAAGGCTGGAGTAATTTCAATCGTGACATCCGGTTCTTTTCTCCGGAATTCAAGAAACCGGCTGATGTTCCGGGCGGAGATGACCCGATGCTGATGTTTTTCACTTCCGGTACTACTTCTTATCCAAAGATTGCCGCTCACAGCTATAAATATGCTCTGGGGCATTATATCACTGCAAAATACTGGCAGCAGGTAGATCCGGATGGTATTCATTTCACCATCAGTGATACCGGCTGGGGAAAAGCCTTATGGGGCAAGCTCTATGGTCAATGGCTCTGCGAGGCAGCCGTATTCACCTATGACTTCGATGAATTCTATGCCAGCCAGATCATGCAGATGATCGAGAAATATAAGATTACCACATTCTGTGCACCGCCAACCGTTTATCGCGTTCTGGTACATATGAATCTTGCAAAATTCGATTTATCTTCTTTAAAGACGGTAGCGACTGCCGGAGAGGCTCTGAATCCGGAGATTTACGAGAAGTTTTACAAGGCAACCGGCATGAAGATCATGGAAGGCTTTGGTCAGACGGAAACCACCCTGACGATTGGAAATCTGCAAGGTATGGAGCCTAAGCCGGGTTCTATGGGTAAACCAAGCCCACAGTATACGGTAGAGGTCATGCGTGCAGATGGCAGCATTTGTGATACCGGAGAGACCGGAGAAATCGTTATCAGCGTAAAGGACGGTCTGCCGGAGGGACTTTTCCTCGGTTACTATCTGGATGAAAAGCGGACCGAATCGGTCTGCTATAACGGATATTATCATACCGGTGATACTGCATATATGGACGAGGACGGATTTTTATGGTATGTTGGTCGTGTAGATGATGTGATCAAATCCACCGGATACCGGGTAGGTCCTTTTGAGATTGAAAACGAGATCATGAAGCTTCCTTACGTCGTAGAATGTGCGGTCACTTCCGTTCCCGACCCGATGCGCGGTCAGGCTATCAAGGCAAGTGTTGTATTAACGGAAGGCACTGCAGCGACAGATGCTTTGAAAAAAGAAATGGTCCGTTTCTTCCGTGCGAACCTGGCTTCTTACAAGCGGCCGAAGGTAATCGAGTTCGTAAAGGAATTACCGAAGACCGTAAGCGGTAAAATCCGTCGTGTCGAGATTAAGGAAAAAGACTGGGCACAGGAGGATGATCCTCATAAATATGCAAGTACAGGAGAAGAATCAAAGGATGAATAAGATTGTTATTACCGGTATGGGTGCTGTAACTCCCATCGGGATTGGTGTAGCTGAATATTGGAATGGATTGGTTTCCGGCGTGCACGGAATCGGGAAAATCACCCGGTTTGACGCTTCTGCTCTTCCGGTACAGATTGCTGCCGAGGTAAAGGGCTTTGATGCAACCGAACATATGCCGCGCAAGCTGGCCCGTGAGATGGATTTATTCATGCAATATGGATATGTCGCAGCCGAAGAGGCTATGCAGGATGCAGACCTTCACCCGGATGCTCCGGAAGCCCGGACAGTTCCGGCGGAACGGATCGGAATCGTAGTCGGTACTGCCTTTGCCGGAATTGCCACTATTGCAGAGACTCAGAACAGTATCAGCACCGGTGCACAATCTAAGGTAAGCCCGCGATTTGTCCCAAAGGTTATCGGTAATATTGCAGCCGCTCAGATTGCGATTGCAAAGGGACTCCGCGGCCCGAGCCTGACTGTCACTACAGCCTGCTCTTCCGGTGCAGATGCATTATCGACCGGAATTATGCTGATCAACAGTGGTGAAGCAGATGTTGTTCTCTGTGTTGGTGCAGAGGCAGCCACCTCTCCTCTTACGATTATGGGACTGGCATCTGCCCATGCGTTATCAACACAGAATAATTCACCGGAAACAGCCAGCTGCCCGTTTGATGTAAATCGTGACGGCTTCGTTATGGGTGAAGGAGGCGGTTGTATCGTCATTGAGCCCGAGGATCATGCCAAAGCAAGAAATGCACACATCCACGCATCCGTGATCGGCTGGGCCAACAGTACCGATGGCTATCATGTTACCTCTCCTCATCCGGAAGGAATCGGTGCAGTCTTCTGTATGAAGCGTTGCCTGGAAAAGGCAGGCATTCAGCCGGAGGAGGTCGATTATATCAATACCCACGGAACATCTACTCCAAAGGGTGATATTATTGAAACCACTGCGATCAAGACTCTGTTCGGTGATTATGCAAAGAAGATGGCGATCTCTTCTACCAAGGGTTCTACCGGTCACATGATGGGTGCCGGCGGTATTACCGAGACGATTGCCTGTGTAAAGGCCATTCAGGAAGGTATCGTACCTCCGACATTAAACCTGACGAATTCGGATCCGGAATGTGATCTCGATTATGTACCGAATCAGGCAAGGAAACAGGAAGTACAGATTGCCATGTCCAATGCGTTCGGCTTCGGCGGTCAGAATTCCAGTATCTTACTGAAGAAATATCTGTAAAGTCTAATTCAGCAATAAACATACATACACACAATAAACAATACTAAACAACGTCCGGCAATATGGATGCCTGTTTCCGCAGGTTCATTCCTATCACCGGACGTTGTTTAGTGTGTATCTTATACTATTTCTATTATGTGACTTTCCTTCATGATCACATCAGGGTCTTCAGCTGTTCAAACAATTCCAGATCCGACTGGGTAACCTTGATGTTCGTCTTCATGACTTCCCCATCCGGCTGTGTGATCTGAACCTCCAGAATACTGCCCTCTGATATACCGGAATTTTTTACCGCATTTAAAAACATAGGAAACTTTGGATGATTCTGAACAAATGTATCCCACATTCCTTTTATCTTAAATAACGCTGCCGGATTCTTCATCTTACTCTTCCTTTCTACTGCTCTGCGCCTGTATCTTCCGTAATGCTCTTAGCCTCTGCCTTTGCAGCTGTTCCCGGCTCCTCGCCGAAATGCTTTTCAACCATCTTAGTCACGATCGGAAGCTTTACAACCTCACCCTTGAATGCTGCAATAACCGCATAAATCATGATCACGAACTCGGCAATACCGCAGATTGTCTTTAACCAGCTGCAGAAATCAAGCTTGCTTAATACATTGTATACACCGTAAGCGCCACTGAACAATCCGATAAAGTCCATATAGCCGCTGCTGCATGCACCGAATACCATTGTCAGAATACTGAAGAATACTGATATGATCATTGCCTGTGTGACATTCTTCTTTGCTACAGACTCAATATCTGTATACAATGCGAAAATAAACAATAATACAATCGGTACAATTCCCACATAACCTGCAAAATATGCAACCGCACTGATCAATGCTACTGATACACCAAACTTCGTTAACTTCATTTCTTTTCCTCCATAATATAATCTCCGTATCTCCAAACGTTCCTCTCGTCTCTGTTCTGCAAAGTACGGATAATGTATCACTGAAATGTCTAATTTCATGCGACCATTGTCAGTATATCATATTTCCGATATTTTTTGTCAAAATCTTGTCGACATTTTAAAATTTTATAGATTCTTCATTCTGACTGTTTCGACAATATCTGCTGCATGCTCACAGGTATCCAGACATGTCTCTACGCATTCATAAATCGTCCTCCATGTAAGAATCATCTTTCCATCTGCTTCTCCATGAAGCCGGTACATATTCTCCATATACAGCCGGTCTCCCTGCTCCTCAAGATCATTGACCCGGATAATATAGTTCTCCAGCTTTTTGGAATGTTTAAAATTCTCCAGTTCCCCTACCAGATTCTCCAGTGTCCGTACACTTTCAAGCAGTATCTCCAACACCGGGAACAGATCCTCCCGGACAGCTTCTACCCGGCACATATAGATCTGCAGCAGAATTTCTTCTATAGAATCTGTCGTATCATCCAGTGCATTGCTTAATGCGATCAGATCCTCCCTCTCAATCGGTGTGATAAATGCCTGGTTCAGAACCGCCATCATCTTATGCCGTTTGGTATCACCCTGTTGTTCCAGCTCATGTACCTGTTCCATCTTTTCCTGCAGGGCCGTCTGATCAAATTCCTTTAATGTTTCCTGTAGAACTTCTGCTGCCCGGCATGCATATCCTGCACACTGATTCAGATTCTTATAATAGAACTCATCTTTTTTCTTTTTCATTTTCATTCTCCTCTGCTGCTATATTAAACTTCTTATTTCAACAATAACATCAGCTTCGCCATTCCAAAGCCGATCACGCCGCATCCCGGGAAGGTCAGTACCCATGCCAGGAGCATATCCTTAACCACACTGAAATTAATGGACGATTTTCTCTTTACGGCTCCAACTCCCATGATCGCAGTTGTCTTTACATGTGTTGTACTGACGGGTAAGCCGAACAATGTTGAGACCAGAATACTGACAGAGGCCGCAACATCCGCAGAAAAGCCCTGATATTTCTCAAGCTTTACCATCTCCATTCCTACGGACTTAATAATCTTCTTACCACCGATGGAAGTTCCGACACCCATAACTGCGGAACAAAGTATCATCATCCAGATTGGAATTACCGCCCCCTGCGTATCCTCCATGCCATTCGTCAGAAACAATCCAAGAAGTAGGACTCCCATAAACTTCTGTCCATCCTGTGCCCCATGCACAAATGCCATTGCCGCACCACCTGCCACCTGTCCGGCTTGCAGAAAACGGTTCATTTTCTCCCGGTCACAATTATAAAAGAGTACTGTCATTGCCTTACAGATCACAAATCCAAGCATAAATCCACCAATCGTAGATAAGACCAGGCCATAAATAACCTTCAGCCATTCTACACCGTTAACTCCGTCCATTCCGCCCTGAAGCGCAATAGCCGCACCGGTCAGCCCCGCAATCAACGCATGGCTCTCGCTCGTCGGTATTCCGAAGTACCAGGCTCCGACCGCCCAGATTACAATTGCGGCCATCGCAGCACATAGAGCAATCATCGCATCCTGATTATTTCCGTTAAAATTCACCATGTTCTTAATCGTCATCGCAACCTTGGAATTAAACATGGTCATTACCAATACTCCGAAGAAATTACAAACAGCCGCCATAATAATGGCTCGTCTGACACCGATACACCGTGTAGCTACGCAGGTAGCGATTGCATTGGGGGCATCGGTCCAGCCATTTACAAATATGACTCCCAGCGTCAGCAGTACCGATATCAATAAGATTGGATGTTCCCCCATTTGCTGCAAAAAATATCCGAATGATATCTCATATTTCATAGTATTCCTGTATCCTCCAAGTTTTTATCTTTCCCTACTTCCTATTTTCTCTGCTGTCTTTCCACTCCCGCACCATTTTTATCATCTGAATGCAAACGGTTGGCAGGATTGCCAGTCCGGTAATCTTCAAAAGCACCCATCCTGTAATACCGGATATGCTGAACAATCCCTGCAGCGGCGGAATTGTCAATACAAGTCCAAGCAACAGCACTCCCGCTGCAAATGCACCAATACTATATGGATTTGAAGCAAATCCAACTCGTAGAATAGACTGTCGGGTTCTGCAATTAAAGCCGTGGAATAACCGTGCTAATGTCAGTGTTGCAAATGCATAAGTCATTGCAACTCCCGGTGTCTGCATCGGGCTACCCATATAATAAGCCGCCATGACTACCAGTGCGATCAGGATGCCCTGCAGGAAAATACGCCCAAAAAAGGTCCGGTTCAGAATACTTTCCGATGGATCTCTCGGTTTTTCATCCAGTAAAGTCGGATCCGCCGGTTCCATACCGATTGCAATTGCCGGCAGAGAATCCGTCAACAGATTAATAAACAGTAAGTGCACCGGTGCAAACGGAACCGGGAGTCCCAATATAGATGTATAGAGAACTGTCAGAATTGCAGCCATGTTACCGGATAGCAGGAACAGAATCGCATTTCTTATATTCCGATATACATTTCTCCCGTTCAATACTGCTTTCATGATCGTAGCGAAATTATCGTCAGCCAGAATCATAGCTGCTGCATCCTTGGATACTGCTGTTCCCGTGATGCCCATTGCTACTCCGATATCAGCCTGTTTCAATGCCGGTGCATCGTTGACACCATCTCCGGTCATAGATACGATCCTTCCCTTTTTCTGCCAGCTTTTAACAATGCGGATTTTATTCTCCGGCGACACTCTGGCATATACCGATATCCGCTCGATTTTTCGATCCAGCTCTTCTTCCGACATGGCATCCAGCTCCATTCCGGTCACTGCCAGATCTCCCTCTTCAAATATTCCTATTTCTTTAGCAATTGCCGTTGCTGTAATCTTATGATCTCCAGTTATCATAACCGGACGGATTCCGGCATGCTTGGCATCTGCTACAGCCGTGATTGCTTCCGGCCGAGGAGGATCCATCATGGAAATCAGTCCAAGGAAGATATAACCTTTCTCCTCCTCCATGGTCAATGGCTGATCCAGTTCCCGGTAGGCAAAAGCCAGAACCCGGAGTCCCTGCTCCGAGAAATGACGGTTTTCCTCCCGGATTTTCTTCCGCCGGCTTTCATCCATAGGCAGAATTCCTTCTGATGTCCGGATACTGACACAGCGATCCAGCAACACATCTACCGCTCCTTTGGTCAGAAGCGTAGGCACACCATGCAGACAGTATTTGGTAGACATCAGCTTCCGGTCGGAATCAAAAGGAAGTTCTTCCATCCGTACCATTGTCTGCCGAAGCAGATTCTCATGAAATCCATCTGCTAAAACTGTGTCATCTGCTGCTACCGGAACCTTCCGAACCATTTCAAGTAATGCATATTCCGTCGGGTCGCCGATTCCCTTCCCATCTATCAGACTGGAATCATTGGTCAATACCGCATCATAGAGCAAATACCGATGAAGCTGGTCATGAAGATCTATCTCTTCCGGTTTCCACTCTCTGCCGTCTATATATAGCTTCTGTACCGTCATCTTATTCTGTGTCAGTGTTCCGGTCTTATCGGAACAGATTACAGATACGCAGCCTAGGCTCTCTACCGCTTTTAAATCCTTTATAATAGCCTGCTCCTTTGCCATTTTCTGCGTACCCATTGCCTGGACAATCGTTACTATGGAACTTAATGCCTCCGGAATTGCAGCAACGGCAAGCGCCACTGCAAACATTAAAGAATCTATAATCGGCATTTTCCGTAAAATACAAAGTCCGAATATAACCGCTGAAATAATCATGATCAGAGTTGCCAGATGTTTACTGAATTGATCCAGACTGACCTGTAACGGTGTCTTCCGCTCCTGAATATCATTCATCATTCCCGCGATCTTACCGATTTCTGTTTCCATCCCGATCGCAGTCACCAGAATTTCCGCTCTTCCGTACGTAACCAGTCCGCCGGAATAAACCATGTTTATCCGATCAGCCAGTGCCACATTCTCGGGCAATACGATATCATCTTTATCCACATTGGTTGATTCACCGGTTAATGCACTCTCATTTACCTGTAAAGAATAGTTGTGTAAGATCCTTCCGTCAGCAACTATCATGTCTCCGGCTTCCAGCATAATAAGATCCCCCGGAACTACTTCTCTGGATGGAATCTCCTCCATTCTTCCATTTCGGATAACTTTTGCAACCGGTGAAGATAACTGCTTTAGGCTGTCCAGCGATTTCTGTGCTTTTACATGCTGAACCGTTCCGAGCACGGCATTCATCAGCAGAACCGCTACAATTACGATCGTACTTTCCATATTGCCGGAAAACATGGAAATCCCGGCAGCAATCAACAAGATCACGATCAACAGATCACAGAATTGGCTCAAAAACACCATCAATATGCTTTTTTTCTTCCCTTCTGCCAATACATTTTCACCGGAAGTTTCCCGAATTTTTCTAACCCGGGCATCCTGTAATCCATCCGGCCCGGTCCCGAATTCTTCTCTGACATCTTCTGCCGGCTGATTCCAATACTCCATACTCATTACCTCCATATTAATGTTTTATAATAATGTATAAAAAAAGACTTTTATCGCACACAAATAACATGTGCAATAAAAGTCTCGTTCCTGTTGCAATGCACAGCCCGGTCAGACCTACTCTGACGTGATGACGAACTGTACAACATCCTTTCGATGCGAACTACTCCCTAATATCAACTTGACTGAATTCTAACACAGCTCAAACTTTCCGGTCAAGACTTTTTCCTGCTATCTTTACCATTTCTTAACTGATTCCGGCCGGTTCCCGCCTTGTGATTTTCTACTGCGTTTGTTAAAATACGCTTGGAGGCGATTGATATGTGGCAAAGATATTCTATGATATATAATTTCATAAGTACACTGCTTCTGGCAGCCATGTTTTTGTCCGGCATCTGCATGACACAGATTACTGAGGATTCTCATTTTGCATATCAGACCTCACAGCCGGTCAGTACAACACTGACAATCTTAAAGACACAACCGGATTCCGCTGTTTTGAGCAATGATGGTTCTATGAGCCGGCACGAATCTCTGATCCGTACCCGCAGGAACCGACGTTTAGACGAACGGACACGTCTGCGCTTTTTGCCCATTATCGGCTTGGGTTCCTCTGTTTTTTTTCCTATGGTCTTTGTCTCTATATACGGCTATGGCACACTTTGTGAAGAAATCTACAGCCTGACTGTAACCATTCGTTACATTCAATGCCAGGATGGTCAGAAACCGTCACTCATGTTCTAATCTACAGTATGGCTTTTCATGCCATAATTATTCCATTTCCTGTAATGTTACAGGTCTTATTTGAGTACGTAAAATATAATATTAGAACAGGAGTGTTAATTATGAATATTGGTTATCTTATTTTAATGATTATTGGTGGTTCTGTAGGCGTGCTGGCAACCGGATATCTGGTTGTCTCCATGATCATCGTTTTATTCCAGAAAATCTACGGAGTGATCCGGTATCACAAATCTTTATTTGACTAAATCAGAAAAGACCGCAGGCAGCATATCAACACTGCCTGCGGTCTTTCCCGCTTATGCTATTCCGTGATCGTCCCCTCGATCGGAAGTGTATACATATTGTCATCTGTCACTGTCTTAAACCGTGTTCCATCATATCCGTCCAGCCATCCGAGCGGTGCCCGATAAATCTCATTGGTCTCAGTATCATAGACCCGGTCATAGTCCAGGATCGCATCACTCTGTTTCTGGCGCATGATCTCATCACTGGTATTTCTGGCCTCCCAGGATGCCATAATTCCATCCGAAATTTCACTCAGCGTATTCCGTATCTCCATAGCATTTGCAACTACGGCATCGCTCTGCGCATTTGCATTACTGATAAACGCATCCGTATATTGGATGGAACTGATACACTGATACAGAAGATCCTGCCACTCGATCAGTTCATTTTCCGCTGCTGTGATCGCCATAATATTATATGCCATGTAATATCCGGCATCAATTCCAAATGCCGAATTCAGATTTCCGGAAAAATCCACAACATCTGCTGTAAACATCCCTTCTCCTCGATTTCCGTATGCATCTGTAAATGTAGCATGAACAATTGCCGGATTTAAGGCTGCATCTTTCAGGGATGTAGTACTCTCGAAGCTTTCTAATGTTGTAAACTCATTAAACCGCGGAAATGTATACCCACTATACTCCGGTTCATCTTTTTCTGCAAAAGATGCATATTCCGGAAAAATCCGGAAGAAATTCTCTGTAGATGGTTCCGCTAAAACCGGCGCATCTGCCATAATATAATACGTACCGCCATAAGCCTCATATAACTGACGATAATATTCTTTACCGGTCTCGCTGTGCATCAGCGGCATCGCCTTTAACAGCAAAAACACCTGATTGACCGGTTCCTCCGAATCATACACATGAATGGAATGAAACATACCGTCTGCTCCTGTCTCCACTGTCCAACCACTTGGAATCTGCATACTGAATGCATCTGACTGGTATAACTCCAGGGTTGTCTGTGACGCCTTGGTCGGAACGATCTGTATCTCCTCATCCGCCGTCTGTTTTATATCCTTCCCAGCGGCCCAGTCAACAGCTTCTGTAGCTTCCTGTGTATTCCGGGCATCATATGTAGATACATCTTTTCCGGAAAATTGTCCTTCCGTCCCTTTTCCCCATCTGCCGCAGGCACTCATAACCGGCACTGTGATCAATAAAAGACTGATTGCTACTCCTATCCGGCTTCCTCGTTTTTTCCGTTTTCCGCTCATATAAATTCCTCCCTCTCTTATGGCATTCAGGTTATCCCTGAATAAAACAACTCACCTATAGTATAATTATATAATATTTTCTCGATTTTTATAAGCCTGTATTTTTTAATTGAATTATAATTGAATTATAATTGAAAAAGCCGATCGGATCTTACGATCCGACCGGCTTCGGCTTATTGTCCGTTACTGAATATCTGTCACCTTATAATCCTGATCTTCAACAGCCTTCTTCAGCACTTCATCTGTAACCGTTTCTTTCAAAGTCACTACTGCAGATCCCTTCTCATGACTTACTTCCGCCTGTTCTACCTGATCCAGTGCCTCTAATGCTTTCTTTACCCGTGCTTCACAATGTCCGCACATCATTCCTTCAATCTTCATTGTCTTTGTCATTTTATTTTCCTCCGATTCTTTTTTATTATTTTCTGTTATTCCGTTCTCATTTGTTGCTTCATTTTCATTTAATATTGCATTCTTATCACCGGCTGCTGCATCTATATGCTTTCTCCGGTTCCGGTCTCTTCCGGAGTTATGGATTTTCACCAGATTCAGCCGCAACGCATTCGTTACCACACAGAAGCTGGAAAGACTCATCGCTGCCGCACCGAACATCGGATTTAACTGCCAGCCAAACAGCGGGATCCAGACACCTGCTGCCAGCGGAATTCCGATGATGTTATAAATAAATGCCCAGAACAGGTTCTCATGAATGTTCCGGAGTGTCCGTCTGCTTAACCGGATAGCCGCCGGTACATCACTTAACCGGCTCTTCATCAGTACGACATCCGCCGCATCAATTGCAATATCCGTTCCGGCACCAATTGCAATACCGATATCTGCTCTGGTCAGTGCCGGTGCATCATTGATACCGTCACCTACCATGGCTACCTTGCCTTTTTTCTTCAACTGCCGGATCACCGCTTCCTTACCATCCGGTAATACGCCTGCAATGACTTCGTCCACACCGACCTGAGCTCCGATTGCCTGTGCGGTCTGCTCATTGTCACCGGTCAACATTACCACATGGACACCCATGTTTTTCAGCTCCCGAATCGCCTGTGGACTGTCTTCCTTTATTACGTCCGCAACCGCTATCACACCCAGCAGCTCCCGGTTGCCATCTGCCTTCTGTCTTGCGAAATAAAGCGGTGTCTTACCTTCTTTCGCCAGCCGGTCTGCCCGCATCTTGATATCCATCTCCGCATTCAACTGCGTTCCGATATACACCGCATTTCCACCCCAGATAGTTTCTGTGCCGATCGTACCGGATAATCCATTGCCCGGCAGCACACGGAAATCCTGCACCTCCAGACTCTGTACCGGATAGTCTTCACAATATGCCAGTACCGCCTTCGCCAACGGATGCTCACTCTGCTTCTCCAATGCGCAGGCAAAGGTCAACAGTTCTTCCTCCGACAATCCGTCTCCCGGCAGAATATCCGTAACTCTCGGTTCGCCCCCGGTGATCGTACCGGTCTTATCAAGAGCTACGATCTCCGTCTTACCGGTTTCCTCCAGCGAGACTGCAGTCTTAAACAGGATCCCGTTCTTTGCACCGACGCCGTTACCTACCATGATTGCGACCGGAGTTGCCAGTCCCAATGCACATGGACAGCTGATAACCAGTACCGAGATGCCCCGCGCCAGAGCAAATCCAAAGCTTTCTCCTACAAATATCCACACCAGAATCGTAATCAATGCGATGCTGATGACTACCGGTACAAATACGCCGGACACCTTATCTGCTACCTTGGCGATCGGCGCCTTCGTCGCCGCTGCATCACTGACCATCCGGATGATCTGTGCCAGTGTCGTATCCTCGCCCACATGTGCTGCCCGGCATTTCAGGAAGCCGGACTGATTACTCGTAGCCGCCGATACGGTACTACCCGGCTCTTTATCGACCGGTATGCTTTCTCCTGTCAGTGCAGACTCATTTACCGCACTGTTACCTTCTATTACAACACCATCTACCGGTATGTTCTCACCCGGACGTACCACAAACAGATCTCCCTGCTTTACCTGACTTATTTCCACAACTACTTCCTGCCCATCCCGCAGAATCGTAGCTGTCTTCGGTGCCAGCCGCATCAGACTCTTGATCGCATCCGTGGTCCTTCCCTTCGACTTCGCCTCCAGCATCTTTCCGACCGTGATCAGCGTCAGGATCATAGCCGCCGATTCAAAATAGAAATCATGCATATAGGACATGACACGTTCCATATCCCCGTTCATCTGTGCATCCGTCATTGCAAATAATGCATAGGTACTGTATCCGAACGCTGCAGTCGCACCGAGTGCTACCAGTGTATCCATATTCGGTGCGCGGTGAAGCAGCCCCCGGAATCCACTGATAAAGAACTTCTGGTTGATCACCATAATGATGATGGTCAGCAGCATCTGGAACAATCCCATTGCCACATGATTGTCTGCCATAAATGCAGGCAACGGCCAGCCCCACATCATATGCCCCATCGATACATACATCAGGATGATCAGAAATCCAACAGATGCGATCAGCCGCTTTTTCAGTGCAGGTGTCGCTTTATCCTTCAATGACTCCTCCATTGCCCAGATGGAATCATATCCGTTATGACCGGAGGAAGCCTCCGATCCGGCTGTGTCCTTTCTGCTTGCGCCGTATCCGGCTGCCTCAACTGCCCGGATAACGTCATCTGCCGCCGCCGTTCCTTCTACTCCCATGGAATTCGTCAGCAGACTGACAGAACAGGATGTAACTCCCGGAACCCTGGAAACTGCTTTTTCCACTCTGGAACTGCATGCTGCACAGCTCATTCCGGTTACATGATACTGCTCCACGATTATCACCAACCTTCTGTTTTATTTTTATTTTCATTTTCAATTTCAATTTTTCTATTCTTGTTTTCCGGTTCTTGTTTCCCGGTTCTTATTTCATCAATTTCTGAAGAACCGTTACCAGCTCGTCAACCGTTTCTTCTTTTCCCTCTTTAATATCCCTTGTTACACAGGTTTTTATGTGGTTTGCCAGAAGAACTTTATTAAAACTGTTCAATGCCGCATTGACCGCCGACACCTGAACCAGAATGTCTGTACAATATGCATCCCGTTCTACCATTCTACGAATCCCGCATATCTGGCCCTCGATCCGGTTCAACCGATGGATCAGATCCTTATATTCCTGTTCGTCCCGCTCCTTTGTCTTGTGGGAACAACAACAGTTATTCTCTTCCTGCATGATGCGCCTCGCTTTCTGTTGCTATGTGTTATCTCATTACGGTTGCTATTATATACCCCCTATGGGTATATCGCAAGTGGTAAAACAGAATAAATTTTATCAAAAAGAAACATCGTCATATGTGTCTAGAAAATGATGTTTCACGCCGTCCTTTTTGTAAGCAATGATCGTACTTAAATTTACATTCTCAACGCTCCGGAAAATGTTCTTCTCGATCACCGGATTCTGTTCTGCCAGCGTCCGGATCAGCTCCTTGATTTCTGCACGTTTGGAGCCCTTCTCCGTTCCGCCGCAGGAAGCACAGCTCTCCGTAAATCGGCAGGCACATTGTATAAACTGCAAATGATTGTAATCCCGCCAGTGCTTGATGGCATCCTCGCGAACAAGATACAGCGGCCGGATCAGCTCCATGCCTTCAAAGTTCGTACTGTGCAGCTTCGGCATCATGGTCTGCACCTGTCCACCATAAAGCATTCCCATAAGAATCGTTTCAATCACATCATCATAATGGTGTCCGAGTGCGATCTTATTACAGCCCAGCTCTTTGGCCTTACTGTATAAATACCCCCGCCGCATTCTGGCGCAGAGATAGCACGGAGAATCACCTACGTCTGCCACCGTATCAAAGATTTCTGTCTTAAACACCGTAATCGGCACATGAAGTAGCTTCGCATTGGTTAAAATCCGCTGATAATTCACATCATTATATCCCGGATTCATAACCAGATATACAACCTCGAAATTCTTTCTGCCATGGCGCTCCAGCTCCTGAAACAGCTTCGCCATAAGCATGGAATCCTTACCGCCGGAAATGCAGACCGCAATCTTATCCCCATCCTGTATCATCTCATATTCATTGATACCCTGCGTAAACTTCCGCCAGATGTCTTTCCGGAATTTCTTCACAATGCTCCGCTCCACATCCTTGCAGATCGTATCGGTATCTAACTGTTCCTGCTCCAACCGGCCCATCATTTCATTCAGATGAATCCGCAGATATTCCACAAATCCTCCCTGAATGCTATATGCCTCACAGCCACGCTGCTCCAGTTCCTCTGCCCATTCGTCACTCCGGCTGCCGGTATAACATAATAAATAAATCGGTTTATCCTTCGGAAACTCCGGTACTTCGTCCCCAAACGGTTCATAAAACAGATTCTCCGCTCCCGGACAGGTCTCCTGAGCAAAATCCTCGGGTTTTCGCATATCGATCAGGCGTTTTTCCCGACGATCCTGCATATATTCTTCTATGGTTCTTTTATACATAATGACTCCTCTTACATTTTACATGCCTGTTACTTTCATTTTTTCATTGCTTATCCTACCATTTTTCCATGCATTTGAAAATAGAAAAAGAGGAATTCCTTTGGGTTTCAGGAATTCCCCTTCTGCTTCTTGTTTCAACTTCTTAGGAAATAGGTTTTTCGTTTTCTTACTGTTTACTGAATAGCTTTGAATGCCTCATCCAGATCTTCGATAATATCATCAATGTTTTCTGTTCCGATTGAAAGACGGATGGTGTTTGGCTTAATACCCTGATCTAACAGTTCCTCCTCATTTAACTGAGAGTGTGTGGTAGATGCCGGATGGATTACCAGCGACTTTACATCCGCAACGTTAGCCAGCAGAGAGAACAGCTCCAGATTATCGATAAAGTCCTTTGCCTTCTGTGCATCGCCCTTGATCTCAAATGTAAAGATGGAACCGCCACCATTCGGGAAGTATTTCTTATAGAGTTCCTGCTGTTCCGGATCCGTAGAAATCGACGGATGATGAACGGCCTCAACCTGTGGATGATTCTTCAGATATTCAACAACCTTCAATGCATTCTCTACATGGCGTTCCACACGGAGGGAGAGTGTTTCCAAGCCCTGCAGGAAGATGAATGCATGGAATGGTGACAGGGTAGCACCGGTATCACGAAGAAGGATTGCGCGAATTTTGGTTACGAAGGCTGCCGGTCCGACTGCTTTCGTAAAGCTGATACCATGGTAGCTTGGGTTTGGCTCGGTGAGAGATGCGAACTTGCCGCTTGCTTCCCAGTCAAACTTACCACTGTCTACGATTACGCCACCGATGGTCGTTCCATGACCACCAATGAACTTTGTTGCCGAATGCACTACGATATCTGCACCATACTCAATCGGACGAACCAGGTATGGAGTTGCAAATGTATTATCAATTACCAACGGAATCTTGTGTGCATGTGCGATTCCTGCTATTTTCTCAATATCAACGACATCGGAATTCGGATTACCAAGAGTCTCAATGAAGACTGCCTTTGTGTTATCCTGAATTGCCTGCTCGATCTCATCATAATTGAACGGATCTACGAATGTGGTATGAATGCCATACTGTGGGAGGGTATGCTCCAACAGGTTGTAAGTACCACCGTAAATGTTCTTAGCTGCTACAATATGATCACCGTTCTGTGCCAGATTCTCAATCGTATATGCGATAGCTGCTGCACCGGATGCAACCGCAAGTGCTGCCACACCGCCTTCCAATGCTGCGATTCTCTGCTCGAAAACATCCTCGGTCGGATTGGTCAAACGTCCGTAAATATTACCTGCATCTGTCAGGCCAAATCTTGCTGCTGCATGTTCGCAGTTACGGAACACATAAGAAGATGTCTGATAGATCGGAACGGCTCTGGAGTCAGTAACCGGATCCGGCTGTTCCTGTCCAACGTGTAACTGTAATGTTTCAAATTTCAAATTTCTTTCTGCATATGATTTCTTTCCCATAATTTTACCTCTTTCTGCAGGCTCGTTCCTGCCGTATATTCCTGTTTTATTTTCGTTTTATTTTTTATCGTTCTATATCTTTTTCTGATGTCTTTATTTCTGAGTTCATTCCAATCTATTATCCTTAGCGGCAACACATTCGGTTGTAATTAGCGACTCCGTATCTTATTTTGATCTGTCTCATAAGCATCAACCTCATTTCTATGTATCTCATGTTGTAGTGGTTTTATTTCCTACCTGATTACAAGGATATATTAACATGCCGATCCCGGGTTGTCTAATACAGGAAATCAAGAGCCGGTTATAGGGAAAGGCTATAACTGTTTCACAACCGGTTTTTACCAAAATTTTCATATATCTCCATCTTCATTTATTAATGCTTTATATAAATTCATCCTTCCCCCTTAATAACACTTCTTACAAGCTGTAAACCCTCTTCCGATTGCCGTATTTAACGTTACCTGTTCCGGATTTTTCATACCGCTGCAGTTTGGATTGCTATGGTACTTTGTTCCTCCGTTGGTTGGTATCCAGACATAAACATCTGCGGAGGTTTCCGGCGCCGGTGCGATTGCAGTTGTTGCCTCCGTATCCTCTACCCAGCTATCTCCGGTCGCATAATCAATTTCAATGCCCGGCTGCACATTATAGCAAAATACACAGAATTTCACTCCGGTGCCCTGATCTTCCACAGACTCAGCTTCTATCAATACCCCGGATGCAACCAGATTCTCCCCTTCAAATACCGGTGTCACCCGATAAAGCACATGGTGATCGGTTTCCTTCACATAATCTGCCACCTCGTTCTCAAATGGTACCATACCGGTTGCATTCATGTACCGGGTACCGGTAATCAGATTCTTCTCGTTTGCATTCTCGCCTGCCAGCTGATAAGCAATCAGGTGGCAACGATTATACAGATATTTCTCTGTTATCTGCTCCGGATATTTCACCGTATGCCAGCCACTCGGCTTGATCTGTCCAATCTCGCCCCGCTTCTCCGTCGGCATAATCTCCTGACATATATTGGCATACGCGGTTCCGCAGCGTCCCAGATCATCCAGATCACTGTAGATTTCAAATGCATCTGTCGTCAAATCTGCATCTTCAAAATATGGGTTATTATCATTCACCTCAACATACGGGACATCCGAATAAGCCGGCAGATCCGCATATGTAAATGCTGATTCCGTAACCTCCCTTTCAAGAATCTCCGTTGTGCTTGCAATATCCGCTTCACTGTCTTTAACTTCTGTTTTCTGTTCTTCAGTAACTACCTGCTGTTCACTCGCCGACTCCGGTTCATTTGTTGAATTCCTATCTGCCAGACCTGCAAAAAGTATCGTTAAAACTCCGAAAACACTGACTGCCAGTATCGCAGCTCCGCCCTTTTTCTTCATCACGATTTCCCTTTCGTTTTCTAACTATGCGTTTTTTTCATGGATCGATAATTTTGATATAAATTAATATTCCTAATTTTCTCCTATAAATCGAAGTATCTCCTAAAATATATCTTATCTTTTTCTATCCATCGCCCGCAGTCGTTCCACCACATTTTTTAAAATCTCAACTGTTTGGTCTATTTCTTCCATGCTTGTCTGATGGGATACCGTGAGCCTTAATGCTCCCCGTGCATCTTCCTTTGTGACGCCGATGCTAAGCAGGACATGTGACGGATCCAGCGAGCCCGATGCACAGGCCGAGCCTGCCGATCCACAGACTCCATTCTGATCCAGCAGGATCAGCAACGAGTTTCCGTCAATCCCCTGAAATGACAGATTGGTATTGTTTGGCAATCTTCTTTCCGAATCTCCGTTCAACCGGCTGCCCGGAATCTCCTCCAGCACACGTCTGATCAGATGATCCCGCAGACTGCTCTCATATGCCATCCGTGACTCCATCTGTGAGAATGCCAGCTCAGCAGCTTTGCCAAAACCTACGATCCCCGGTACATTTAAGGTGCCGGCCCGTCGGCCGCGTTCCTGTGCCCCACCATGAATAAAGGACATCAGCTTCACAGTCTTCCTGACATAAAGCAATCCGATTCCCTTTGGCCCATTCAGCTTATGTCCGCTGGCACTTAGCAGATCTATATTCATCTCATTCACATCAATCGGTATATGCCCGAATGCCTGTACCGCATCCGTATGGAACAGAACTCCATGTGCTCCGGCGATTGCTCCGATCTCCTTTAACGGTTCGATCGTTCCGATCTCATTATTCGCTGCCATCACGGAAATCAGAATCGTATCCGGCCGGATTGCCATCTCCAGTTCCTCCGGCTTTACGAGTCCGTGCTCATCTACATCCAGATAAGTCACTTCATATCCGTGCTTTTCCAGCCATTCACAGGTATGCAGGATGGCATGATGCTCGATCTTCGTTGTAATAAGATGCCTGCCCTTTTCCCGATATGCCTCTGCCACAGCCTTCAGTGCCCAGTTATCCGATTCACTGCCGCCTCCGGTAAAATAAATCTCCCGCGTCATCGCATGTATATTCTTTGCCAATATCTCCCGTGCCTGCTCTACAGCAGCCTTTGACGTACCTGCAAAGCTATAAATTGCTGCCGGGTTCCCGTAATTTTCTGTAAAAAACGGAAGCATTGCTTCTACCACCTGGGGATCCGTCTGTGTTGTTGCTGCATTATCCAAATATATCAACCGGTCCATTCTTCTCTACCTCTGTGATTCTTCTCTATCTGAGCTTTTTATCTTATACTTGTATTATCTTCTCCTGTTTTCGGAATATCATTCGTACTTTTCACATTCCGGTCTTGCAGGTACAGTCTCACCCTTGCAAGTCGTACTCCTTGCTATCTTCGTAGTCCTGTTTTATAAATCCTCGGACAAATCCTTGATAACCTCTCCCGCTATAATCAATCCCACTACCGATGGAACAAATGCAATTGATCCCGGAATTGCCCGTCGCTGTGTACATTTATGTGCCGTTCCCGGCGGACAGACACAATGCTCCCGGCAGCTGATCGCCATGTCCTCAATCGGCTGTCTGGCTTCCTCTTTGGAATACACCACTTTCAGATGATCCACACCACGCTTCCTTAACTCTCTCCGCATTACCTTTGCCAGCGGACATACGGAAGTCTTATAAATATCCGCCACCTCAAATGCAGCCGGATCTAACTTATTTCCGGCTCCCATGCTGCTGATGATCGGTACCTGATGCTCCTTTGCTTCCATAACCAGCTGGATTTTCGCAGTTACCGTATCAACTGCATCAACTATATAGGAATACTGGGAAAAATCAAACTGATTTTTCGTCTCCGGGAGATAAAAGCATTTGTGAACCTCTACCTTGCACTCCGGATTGATGTCCAGAATCCGTTCCTTCATCACATCTACCTTGTATTTTCCCACTGTTTTGCGGGTCGCTATAATCTGACGATTCAGGTTGGTCAGACATACCTTATCATCATCGATCAGATCAATCGCACCGATACCGCTACGCACCAATGCTTCTACCGTATAACCGCCAACACCGCCTATTCCGAAAACCGCAACACGGGCCTCCGAAAGGCGGTTCATATTCTCTTTTCCAAGTAGTAATTCTGTTCTCGAAAATTGATTTAACATAGGTTCATCCCTTTCGCTTTAGATTTCATTTGCTTTAACTCTGGTGAATAAAGACCGGCGTACAATTTCTCTCAGATCACTTCCGCTTCGGATATAAGTATCCAGATTCATCGGCTGAAAATATGTATCATCCCTTGACTGCAGTGAACAATAATCCAATAGATTTCCCTGAAACCAGATTTCTGCCGCAAACAGCTCCAGCAGTTCATCCGGTGTATACTGATAGGCCGGCTTAGTTAAAGTATAATCCGCCTTTTTCATCATATTCATTACAAACTCAATGCAGGAATATGCCTTATATACAGCGAATCCCTTCGTGATCGGAAATGTCAGCACGGAAAACAGGTTATACTTATATTCCTGATCCTGCTTGATTCCCTCAATTTCCTGTTTGATCTGTAAATACTGTTCTGCAGATACCGGAATCCGGAAAACGGTCACCGGGATCTCCGTCTGCTTTCTGAGCGTATAACGCTCCACTGTTTCCTCCACCAGTCCGCCGATCAACGCTGCATGATACTGCTTTCTGGCAAATGAATAAAGCTCCTTCAGTTCTTCGTCCAGTGCGATCGCAGCATGATTATAATGGACTCCCCCTACCCGTCTTAGTACATGGCCAAATCTTGTGGCTGTCTTTGAAATCACTACATATACGTACCGTTGTGTCATCATAACTCCCTGTTACTCCTTATATATCCTGTCCGATATTTCCGGACATTATTACCATACTGAATTAATGCATTCCCTTATCCTTATACTTTGCAAGCTCTTCCAGATATTTTTCACCCAGCTTACTGATTGCAACGCCTTTTCTGGTCAGGTATCCGATCGTCATAATCTCATCGGATTTCAGCTTCACCGCACAATAATCCGCGCCATTCAACTCCTCACAGATAATACCGGAACACATCGTATATCCGTTCAGACCCACCATCAGATTCAGCAATGTTGCACGGTCATCCGCCTTGATCAATTGCTTATAATCATAGGTACTCAGCACTTCTTCTGCAAAATAAAATGAATTATAAGTACCCTGCTCAAAAGACAGACACGGATATTCATCCAATTCCTCTAAGGCAATCTCCTTCCGCCCAGCCAGCGGATGTCCCTTCCACATATAAACATAGATTCCACATTCCAACAATGGATGAAACTCCAGATTGTACTCATGAAACATCTTGGTCAACACCTTATGATTGAAATCATTCAGATATAAAATACCGATCTCACTCTTGAAATTCCGCACATCTTCAATCACTTCATACGTCTTGGTCTCATGAATCGCAAACTCATACTTATCCATGCCAAACTGCTTCACCATCTCCACAAACGCATCAACTGCAAAGGTATAATGCTGGGTAGAGACACCAAACTTCTTCTTGACCTGCTCTTTATTAATATATTTATTCTCCATCAGCTGATATTGTTCTACCACCTGTCTGGCATATCCTACAAACTCTTCTCCCTCCGGAGTCACGGAGATTCCCCGGTTAGTCCGGCGGAACAGCTCAATGCCAACCTCCTCTTCCAGATCCTTGATAGCTGATGACAGACTCGGTTGTGAAATAAACAGCTCCCGTGCTGCTTCATTCATGGACTTGGCATTTGCAACTGTTATTGCATAATTTAACTGTGTCAGTGTCATAATTTCTATCACTCCATTGCGCATATTTCTTATATTCTAACATACCGGCCCAAGGAAGACCAGCCTAAGTGTTGTTTCCGGCAAAGAAAAAGAGCTAAGAACATTGATTTTTCAACATTCTTGGCTCTTAAGTTCCATGCGGGCAACAGGACTTGAACCTGCACGTCGGGGACACTAGAACCTAAATCTAGCGCGTCTGCCAATTCCGCCATGCCCGCTTAGCAAGTTCGATTATAACAAGTTTTTCTCTCTATGACAAGCTGTTTTTCTTCATTTTATGCCTCCCGGCATCTGTATCTGCGTTCCTGTTTTTTGTGCTTCTTCATATAAATGAACCGATGTCTGTCTGGATTCCACTGCCTGCGAAGACCACTCCAGCCGCTGCATTTCGTTTGTATAAAGCTTTACTGCAACAATTACCATCAGAATCCCGCAGATCAATCCCATCAGACATCCCAGCCAGACTGCTGTTACATTCCGGCGTTTTATCTGCTGCTTCCGGCTCAGCCGCTGTTCCACTTGTTTCTGATTTATATATTCCTGATTCATCCGGTTCCGCCCCCTGTTTTTGATAATTTCAGAGTAGCATATCAGCTTATCCTATCAGCAACATACCGGCATCATAACAGCATCATTTTTCTTAATTCATTCCCAGTATAATTTCTCCGTAATTTTCAGCGAAGTGACAGTAGATTTCGGTACTGTCTGCGCCATCCTTTATCTGATATATTCCAATTCCCATTGTTTCATCATCCCAACCGCTGTCATATAACTGATCCCGTTCCGTAATCTGATCTGCCAGTTCGATCGTATCTATCTCATAATAGCTTTGGAATACCTCCGGAAGCTTCTCAATCCATGCCTCTGTTGTTTCTATATCCAGATGTTTCTGTGGTTGATACACATCCTGCGAGCAATAATAATGGTAAATAAGTACCTTACCTGTCGCATCATCAATGGTCATATTATAACTGACACCATCTGCCTCCATGTATATCTGCCACACAATAAAACTCAGGTTCTCTCTTGAAAAAACAAGCAATTGTGCCTCTGCACTCCAGTCTGACAGTTCACCTCTTAACGGTCCGACTCCGTTTCTTTTATTCCGGATCCATGGAGTAAATATCTTTACGGTTTTTATTACAATCTCCTTAATCTCTTTCTCTGAACGCTCCGGCTCCATGCCGTTATACAGATCCGTAATCAGATACTGCTGCTCCATTACATTTGCCTTCTGAATCAGCTGATTTGCCACATGAAAGGAACCGTTTTCCATGGTAAATGTTTCTACATTTGTCTGCATTTTCCGATTCTGTATTCCGAATACCCATTCCGGCAGAAAGAACCCGCCAACCAACAGTACAAATGCTGCCAGTATAATCAGAACATTCCGCTTTTCAAGCTTCCTTATCCGCTTCATTCTTCTTTTCTCCCTCCATGCATGTATGCCGTCACTTCAAATCCGTGAGGTTCCACCCTCTGAAACTGCAGTTCTCCCTGATGTAGTTCCACTATCCGGTCACATAGCGTCAGCCCGAGACCTGCGCCTCCCATTTTTCTGGATCGTGCTTTATCTTCCCGGTAAAAAGCCTCCGTCAGATGCCGCAGTGCCTCCTCGGATACTCCGCTTCCGTTATCCGATACCGTAAGACAGCATCCATCTACAAGCATGGTCAGAAATACCTGAATCCTTCCCCCCTGTGGCATTGCCTTCCGACTGTTATCCATCAGATTTAAAAGCAATGACCGAAACAGATCCGGCTCGAGCAGGCAGCTTCCCTGCTGACATTCACAGCTGACCTCTATCTGATTCTTCTGATATACCGGTGCAATATGCCGGACCATATCCTCAACAATCTGTCCCGGATTCCCTTCCACCAGCTGGATTCCCGTCTTCTCCATAGAGAAAATATCCAACATTTTAAAGGAAAGCCGCTCCAACCGCTTTCCTTCTGTATAGATATAATTTGCCGCCTCTGCCTCTTCCACCGGAGACAGCGTCTGCCTCCGGATCAGATCCGCATATCCGATAATAGAGGTCATCGGTGTTTTCAGTTCATGTGCAAATCCACCCATAAACTGCTCTTTTGCTTCCATGGTATCCTGCATCTGCTTCATGCCGGTCTCAATCTGTTCTGCCATATGATTGAAATTCTTTGCCAGAATCCCGAACTCGTCCCTGGTCCGCACATTGGCACGATAGGACAGATCTCCGGCTGCTAATTGCTTCGTTGCATTGGACAGCTTTGACAACGGTCTCGTCAGGATATAGGCGATCAGCCACACCAGTATCAGACAGGCGATCTGCATAACCAGATAGACTCGTTTATATACCTTTTCCTGCGTCTCCCGACCGGCATAGATCGGAGTTATATCGTAGGCGGCAGCCAGTGTCATATGCTGTTCACCTACGATCAACACTCCGTTAATCCGCAGATAATGCCTGCCCGAAGGATCCTGAAATCCACTCAGCACTGCCGTTCCGCTTTGCATATCGGCAGAAACCTCCGGCTGATCCCCATTCAGATATTGCAACACATTTCCTTCTTTGTACAAAATCTCTGTTCCGTCTTTTAGACAAAGTGCTGCCCATGATGCACTGCCCTGCAGGGATAATCGTTCCAGGATATCGGAGATCACCTTCTCATCATTCCAGCTATCTATACCGTTCACCAGCTGGAGTGTGTTCAGAATAGTCTGGTAAGACTGCTTCGCATTCGTCTTCTCCTGCTCCAGTGCAGAACGAAAGGACCCGGAAATCAACATAGTACCTCCGATTCCATAAAAAACTGCCAGCAGGCAGCTGATGCATAATGTAATCTTATAACGAAACCTCATTCCTTTACCTCAAAACGATAGCCTACCTTGTTCACTGCCTGAAGCTCTTCTCCCAGTCCCAGCTTCTTCCGCAGACGCTGCACATGCAGGTCTACCGTTTTACTTCCGTATTCCAGCTCGCCGCCCCATACACGTTCATAAATAGTCTCTCTGTATAATGCAGTGTTAGGATTTCGTATGAACAGTAGGAGCAGTTCATATTCTTTTCTGGTCAGTGAAATCTCTACTCCCGCCTTGGTCACCTGCATAGACCGGGTGTCCACTTCAATGTCCTGGACATGCAGCACTTCCTCCGTTTTTTTATAACGGCGCAGGACAACCTCTACTCTCGCCTGCAGTTCCATAACATCAAACGGTTTCACAATATAATCCTCGGCACCCAGCCGGAGCCCTTTTACACGATCCTGTACACCGCCTTTGGCCGTCAGGAATATCACCGGCACCTCTTTGGGTGCCAGATATTCCATCAGAGAAAATCCGTCTATCTCCGGAAGCATCACATCCAACAGGATCAGATCATAATTGACCTGCTCTGCCTTCTCCAGGGCCGTCATCCCATCAAACGCACAGTCCACCCAGTACCCTGCCTGTTTCAATGTCAGCTTAATATAATTTGCAATTGGTTTTTCGTCATCTACTACTAATATCCGAATCATAATCCTACTTCATATCTGCTGTAATTGGTTCGAAGGTCCGTTTTTCCTCTCCGGACTTCTGTTCTTTCTTTGCCGCTGCGATAGCTTCTTCGCAGAATACATCCTGCGCACAGATCTTTGCTTTTCCACGCAGATCCTGTTTCTCATAGGTTCCATCCGGCTGCAGAATATATGCTTTCATGGTATCTGCAAGCTGTACATCCAGTATATGCTTTGCCTGTGCTTTTGCCTGTGGATCTTCTACCGGGAACATGATTTCTACACGTTTATCCAGATTTCGCGGCATCCAGTCTGCACTTCCCATATAAATATCTTCAAATCCATCATTGTAGCAATAAAGGATCCGGGCATGCTCCAGGAAATTACCGACGATGGAACGCACCGTGATATTCTCGCTCAGACCCGGCACTCCGGCACGCAGGCAGCAGATGCCCCGGACGATCAGCTCAATCTTCACTCCGGCTGCCGATGCCTCATATAAGGCTGCCATAACCTTCGGATCGCACAGGGAGTTCATCTTTGCAATAATATGCGCCGGTTTTCCGGCTCTGGCATTCTCTGCCTCCCGATTGATCAGATCCAGTACGGTATCCTTCAGCCAGATTGGTGCAACTGCCAGCTTATTCCAGCTCGCCGGCTCAGAGTATCCGGACAACATATTAAATACTGCGGTTGCATCCTCTCCGATAGAATCGGATGCTGTCAGAATACCGGTATCTGTATACAGTCTTGCCGTTACATCATTGTAGTTACCAGTTCCCAGATGTACATAACGCTTGATTCCGTCTTCTTCCCGGCGGACTACCAGTGCGATCTTGGAATGTGTCTTTAATCCCACCAGTCCATAGATAACATGACAGCCGGTCTTCTCTAACATCTTTGCCCAGTTAATATTATTCTCTTCATCAAATCTGGCCTTTAACTCTACCAGTACCGTAACCTGTTTTCCATTCTCAGCCGCCTGTGCCAGTGCCGCAATAATCGGCGAATGACTGGATACACGGTAAAGTGTCTGCTTGATCGCCAGTACATCCGGATCAACAGCCGCCTGGCTGATAAACTGTACGACCGGATCAAAGGTCTCATACGGATGGTGAAGGAATATATCCTTTTTCTTAATCTGGTCAAAAATCGGCTCCTCGCTATTTAACTCCGGTACCGGCTGCGGTGTATACTTCGGATTCTTCAGATGATCGAAGCCATCCAATCCGCTCAGTTTACTCAGGAAGGTCAGATCCAGAGGTCCGTTGATCGCAAAGATATTCTCTTTTGCAACCTCCAGCTGTTTTACCAGCTGATTCAGCAGCTCTTTATCAATGCTGTCCTCAACCTCCAGCCGGATTACCTCGCCCCACTGACGCTGTTTGATCTGTCGCTCGATCTCCTTTAAAAGATCGGCCGCATCATCTTCGTCAATCGTCAGATCTGCATTTCTCATGATCCGGTATGGATGTGCACAGGTCACTTCATAGTTTAAGAACAGCTTTGCAATATTCTTCTCAATTACTTCCTCCAGAAGGATAATCTCCTGTACACCATCCTGTTCACTCGGAACATGTACGATTCTCGGAAGTACGGATGGTACCTGTACCGTTGCGATTTCCACTTCTTTGGAATCCTTCTTCCGGATCAATGCACCGATATTCAATGTTTTATTCCGGATTAACGGAAACGGACGCGATGCATCCACTGCCATCGGTGTCAGCACCGGATATACATCTTTATCAAAAAAGTCATCTACATAACTGCTCTGCGCTTCTGTCAGATTCTCATGATGTGTGATCACATGCAATCCATTCTTCTCCAGCAAAGGAAGTAAGGAACAATTATAGGTCGTATACTGACTGTTCATAAATTCCTTTGTCTTTGGAATGATCTTCTCCAGCTGCTGCCCCGGGGTCATTCCGGCAATATCCGTCTTCCCATATCCCGCATGTACCATATCGATCAAGGATGCCACACGCACCATAAAAAATTCATCCAGGTTGGATGCTGTGATTCCCAGAAATTTAATCCGTTCAAACGGCCGAATCGTACGATCCTTTGCCTCCCCCAGAATTCTGCAGTTAAACTCCAACCAGGACAATTCACGGTTTACATAATAGGAAGGCTTCTTCCATTCCTTTTCTGCTTCTTTATTTGATTTCTTATCTGCCATTATACGTTCCTCCTCTGCTTTAATATCGGACGAATTCCGAAAATCTGTTCAAAGAAGTCTGCCTTCTGCTTAAACAGGGCAGCCTCCAGCGTAATATTATTTACCGTATCAACTACGATCACAAGCTTCCGCTCCTTCACCTGGATCGTAAATTTCTCCACCTTCTGCTTATGCGAGCGGTCCAATGCGTTCGCAACACGCAGGATCGCCGCCAGCTTCGCAACGGTTGTATAGGATGCATCTCCCAGAGAATCTTTCACCTGCGGATAAGCCGGCAGATACAATGTATTGTACCGCACCGCATTTGCAACCTCTTCCCGCTCCTTATGAGACAGTCCCATCATCTCGGTGGACATGATGATACTGTAGGAATTATTCGCTACATTCTGCATATTAATAAACTTGCCGCAATCATGCAGAATGCAGGCGATCTGAAGCTGTAACCGTTCTGTCCGGTCCATACCATGCAGTTTCCTGGTCGCATCAAAGATTGCCAATGCCAGATTGGTAATGTAAGAGATATGTGTTTTATTACATTTATACCGCTTCGCCATTGCCATCGCAGAAGCCAGAATGTCTTCCTCAAAGGCTCTTCCGATACTGTACTTCTTCGCCTGATCCACATAATCCGCCACAATACCGTCTGTCAGATTAATATCATGCAGGAAAATAGCATCTGCCTTTGTAGTCTCTACCAGTGTCCGGTAAATAATGATTGCTGGCCGGATCAGAGTTGCCCGTTCAAACGGTACCCCATAATGTAATGCCATCTCCTGCGGCGAAGCATCCATGATCTTCTTGTAAATATAATCTATCTGATCCTTACTCATCAGATTCTTTAGCTTCAGCTCCGGTGCGATCTTCTGTAATGCCTGGATTTCATCTCCGATGGCAATTACGTTCTTAATATTCTTATCACCCAGATACATGGTATTGAATGTACTTAACTCATTCTGAACAAACTCCTCCAGAACCTCCTCACCATTGGATACTCTGGATTCAATGCCGGACATCATATCACGCACCCGGACAGAACCGATCTTGATGTTCTGGGTTGCTGTCAGCAGTTGTTTCTCAAACAGGGAAATCTGAATACTGCCGGCCCCCATATCCAAAAGTGCTGTATTCTTACCGGTGATCTCGTCAAATTCCTTCATAGTAGATGCACAGCCCTTTAACATCATGAACCGATGCTCTGAATTACTTAAAATAGATACCCGGAAACCGGTCCGCTGCTCGATCATCTCGATGATCATCAGACTGTTACCGGCCTCACGGATCGCACTGGTTGCATATGCCCGATATTCCTTACAGTCATACTCCTTCATCTTGTCCTTGAACTTCATCAGACAGTCACACAATTCATTGACCTTCTCATTGCTTACATATCCCAGCCGATAGGTGTCACTTCCCAGCTCCAGAATATAACTGATGCAATCCAGCTCTTTAAACCCCTGCTTTGTAGTGATCTCAAAGATTTTCATTGATATATCATTGGATCCTACATTGATCGCAGCAAATACCTGATATGCCATACTTACTCCTCCGTTTCTGTTCTATCTATTGATTTTCATCTGCATGCTATGCTTCAGATTCTTTCGTATAATAATTTCCAAGTATTTTAAAATCTCCGGACTCACTCCGGACACCGGTTATCGCATTGCGGACTGCCGCATTTGACAGATTGCCCTCAAATGTAATAAAGAACCGATATTCCCACTGTCTGTCCGGCAGCGGTTCTGATTCAATGCTTGTCATATTCAGATCATTGAATATAAAATGACCTAATGCATTATAAAGACTTCCACTCTCATGTGGCAGTGAGAAGCTGATACTGATCCGGTTTGCCTCTTTTGTATAAATGCGGCGTTTGGATACGACTACAAAACGCGTTGTATTATTCTTCTGTGTATTGATCTCCGGCTCCAGAACTTCCAATCCATAAATCTGTGCCGCACGGATACCGGCAACTGCTGCCTGCGTTTTATCTCCGTCCTGCTTTACCTTAGATGCACTGACTGCCGTATTGGCAAGCGGTATCTGCTTCCAGTCGTGCGCATCCAGATATGGTTTCGTCTGCAGCAGCCCCTGTGGATGTGAATACACAGTCTGAATATCTGAGATCGTTGCTCCCGGCACTGCCAGTAATGCCTGTGACACTGCCAGATCAATGCTGCCTACGATTGCCACCTCATGCTCCTGCAGCAAATGATAAATCCCGGAAACAAAGCCGGCAGAAGAATTCTCGATCGGTAGTACTCCGTACTCTGCGTGATTCTCTTCCAGTGCCTGAATGACATCCTCGAACCGCTCTACATGAAAATTCTCCACCTGATCACCAAAGAACCGAAGCATTGCCTGCTCGCTGAATGCTCCCGGAACGCCCTGATAGACTACCTGGCTGCCCGGTTCCATATCCAGGCTGTCGACTGCCGTATATTCTGACTCTATGTACCGATCCCGGTCTCCTAATATCTTATACTGATACCGTCTGCTGATCGACATGATCTGCAGGAACAGCTCCTCTATGCTGTGGCGGTTAAACTCACTGTCTGCCAGATCCCCTAACTTCTTAAGTTTCTCCAGCTCCCGCTGTCTGTCATAGATTGCTTTACCGGTTTCACGCTTGTTCTCTGCCACCTCACCGGCCAGAAGCATCCGCTTTTGAAACAGCTCTACCATCTGTTTATCTACAATATCTATTTCCTGTCGTATCTGATTTAAATCCACGTTCCAGCCTCTTTTCTATCGCTTATTTGCCTGCAAAGCCTGCAGCATCTGTGTAACGGTCTTTCCGGTAATCGGATGTCTGAGATATGGTGCCAGCTCCGCAAGCGGCTCCAACACAAATGTCCGCAACGGCATTTCCGGATGCGGAATACACAGGGTCGGACTGTCAATTATCTCCCGGTCATATAATAAAATATCTACATCCAGAGTTCGCGGTCCCCAGTGAATCTCTCTGGTCCGGTTCCGTCCCTGCTCGATCTCATGTGCAAACTCAAGCACTTCCTCCGGTGTCATCAATGTCCGGCAGGCAATGCAGGCATTCAGAAAGAGATCCTGCTCTGTATAGCCATAAGGTTCTGTCTCCAGATAAGAAGATACCCGCACATCCTTGTAGTCCGGATTCTCCTTTAACATCTCTACTGCATAATCCAGATGTGCCTTCCGATCACCCATATTGGACCCAATACTGAAATAAACCGTATGCCAGCTCCGTTCAATCGCCACTGATACCGTATCGATCGGAAGCATGATCGGTGCCCATGGCTTCTTGATCTCCAGTTCAATCTTCTGCAATGTCGGATACCCCTTTAATAAACGGTCTGCGAGTGTCTCAGCAACTGCCTCGATCAGCTTATAATTCCGCTCCTCCATGATCTTCTTGATGTCATGGCAGACCTCTCCGTAATTAATCGATTGCTCCAGAGAATCTGCCCGTCCGGCAGCTCTGGTATCTGTAAACAGGGTAGCCGATACCAGAAACTTCTGCCCTAATGTATTCTCTTCCTCGTATACCCCATGGTGGCAGAATACTTCCAGATTTCTGATTCGTATTTCGTCCATAGTACTTCCTTCCTTATTCTGCCCGCAGCATTGCCAGTGTCATCTTCGCTGCCCGCAGATTTTTCTCTACATCATGTACCCGGATGATCGAGCATCCCTTCATAATGCCCAGCACAGTCGTTGCCATTGTCCCTTCCTCGCGCTGATCTACCGGCAGATCCAGTGTCAGACCGATCATGGACTTTCTGGAGGTTCCCAATAATACCGGATACTTCAGACTCTGTAATTCCTCCAGATGATTCATCAGGATGAGATTCTGTTCCAGATTTTTAGCAAATCCGATTCCCGGATCAATGCATACCTGCTCCATATCCATACCGGCTGCTTTCGCCATGTCAAGACTCTCCTGAAGATCAGTAACAACATCCTTTAAATAATTATCATAAACGGGTTCCTTCCGGTTATGCATCAGGCAGGAAGCTACGCCTCCCTCTGCAATAACTGCTGCCATGGTACCGTCCCATTTCAGTCCCCAGATATCATTGATCATATCTGCGCCGACAGCAATCCCTGCCTTGGCCACATCGGACTTATAGGTATCCAGAGAGACCGGAATATCCATCCGACTCTTAATGGCCTCAATGATCGGGCATACCCGTTCGATTTCCTCTTCGCTTGTGATCTTGATGTGGTTCGGTCTGGTAGACTCGCCTCCGATATCCAGAATATCCGTTCCCTGCTTCACCAGTTCCTCCGCATGGAACAATGCCCGGTCCATATGATCATAACGTCCGCCATCCGAAAAAGAATCCGGTGTCACATTCAGGATTCCCATCATATATACCTGGTTCTCTGTATCAAACTGCCATTTTCCGATTCTCATAATTTCTCCTTTTTTCAATCCTCATAATCCGCTATGTTTTACAAGTCTTCTTATGTTTTACAAGTCTTCTATATTATAATTCCATGATTCCGTTTCTCCATCGGCCAGTAACAGGTATCTGCTGCCGGACAGTCGAAACAGTTTCTGGACAGCTTATCTGCCCGATATAAGATACTGCGGTACCGGTCGCCAATGCTCCCCGGTTCTTCCGGAACCGTCTCTGTCTCTGCATATTTATGTGCCGCTATTGCCCCTGTAATCCATGCATTCTCTGTCTCAGTGAACCCACAATCACGGAGAATTTCTCCCGCAATCTCCACACCGGCCTCATGGTGCGACTGTCCATTCCGATACTCCATGCTCCGTCCCAGATCATGAAGCAATGCCATGGCATAGATGATCTCTTTCTCCAATGCCTGTCCTTCCTCATTGTTCTCCAAGCTCAGAATATAAGCAATCCTTGCCACATCCATCGAATGCTCCAGTCCATGCTTGCAATAGATTCTATGTACTTCTGCCTGCATAATCTGCTGTCTGCATTCCTGAAACCGCTTATGCTGCAGGATTCTATCGATCCGTTCCATTTCTGTCTCCGATTCTTCCTATATAATATAAGGAACCAAATGCCACGATCACATCCTCCGGCTCCGCGTCCTGCTTCGCCAGTATATATGCCTGCTCCGGTGTCTCCGTGACCACTACCTCCGGGCAAAACTGACGTACTTCCTCTGCCAGCTCCTCCGCCGGAAGTGCTCTCGGATTATCCGGCACCGTCAGTACATAGACCTTATCTGCCAACGGAACCAGCTTCCGAAACATCTCATAATGTGCCTTATCCCTTAATACACCTATTATATAAAGAATCCGTTTCTTTGTAAAATGCTTTCTCAGCTGCTCATACAACCGATTCGCCGCATCCAGATTGTGCGCGCCATCCCGGATCACATACGGATGCTCCTCCAAAATCTCAAACCGACCCTTCCATCCGGTATGCTGAAGGCCATTTTGTATATTCACATTTTTCAAACCATTCGTTTTATATTCTGATTCTGTATCAATCAGTGCAGAACTTATTGTATTCAAGGCCTCAATTGCCGTAATTGCATTATAGATCTGATGTTTTCCCAAAAGACTTGATTTATAAATCACGTTTTTATAAGCAAATGTTTCGTACAACAAATCTTCTTTTTGTATAGTCAATTCATCCAGGTCTGGTACAATCGGCTGAATATTATGCTTCTCACATGCATCCAATAACACCGGCATTGCTTCCTCATTCACCGGATAGATCACACACGGAACCTGATCCCGCAGAATCCCTGCTTTCTCTGCGGCAATCTCCGGAATGGTACTGCCGAGAATCGCTGTATGATCCAGACTGATGGAGGCAATGATCGTACAGAGCGGTCGCTCTACCACATTCGTAGCATCCAGTCTGCCACCCATGCCGGTCTCCAACAGCACAACATCGACCTGTTCCTCATAGAAGTACTGAAATGCGATTGCCGTCTCCAACTCGAATGCGGTTACGGTTCCCTCTCCGTCCGCCTCCATTGCAGAGACATGGGAAGCCACCCGGCTGAGCAGATCGGCAAATCGTTCCTCCGACATATAGGTATCATTGATCTGAAATCGCTCCAGATATGTAAAGATCGTCGGAGAACTGTACCGACCGACCCGGTAACCGGCATCCTGTAATGCCGCATCCATAAAGGAAAGAATCGATCCCTTTCCGTTCGTTCCTGCGATATGCACAACTTTGCAGCGGTTCTGGGGATTGCCCATCCGCTGCAATAGCTTTCTGATCTGTGTCAGTCCCAGTTCACTACCCAACCGGTTCTTCTCTTCTATATAGGTCATTGCTTCCTGATAATTCATGTCTTCTAATCTGCCGCCTCTCCAAATCCTGTGTCATACGGAACATGCTGAATCAATGGTGTATTCTCATCAATCGGTAACAGCTCATACCCTTCTTCCTTCAACGTATCGATCAACTGCTGCAGGCTCTCGACCGTCGTATGTCTTGACTGCATATCATGCATCAGGACAATGGATGTATTATTCTGTCTGACACTGGTCATAATATTCTCAACCAGCTTATCCGGTGTCAGCTCTGCCGATACCGCATCTCCATTTAATGCATTCCAGTCATAGTACCGGATGCCCCGCTCATTCAGATAGGCGATACATTCCTGCATCGGAACCTTCGCAACTGTATTACTGCTGCCACCCGGGAAACGGTAGATCTTCACTTCTTCTCCGGTTCTGTCATATAAAAACTGAGACAGGCTGTCTACATCCTCTTCGAACGCATCCAGCGATGCATACACCTGATTATAATCATGGGTATACGAATGCATCCCCAATGTATGTCCTTCTTCTACAATCCGGGAATAATACGGCCAGTAGGACTCATCCTCTCGCGCAATCACAAAAAACGTAGCCTTCACGTCATTGGCCGCCAGTATATCCAGAATCTGCCCGGTATATACACTCGGTCCGTCATCAAAGGTCAGGTACACCCGCTTCTCCGCCTGAGTGCCTGTCCCATCACCATCCGACGAATCCCCGGTCTCGTCATCCGGATCCTGAAGCTCTGTCGTATCCGCCGGAGCTTCCTGTGTATCTCCGGTCAAGCTGTCCACATCTACATTGGGATTGGACATCAGTGCTTCTTTACTGGACAGGATCGTAGTCTGTGCGTCCGGCTGCATACCTGCCACTGCCATAACCTGCTTTTCCAATCTTCCTACCTGTACCAGCATAACAATACAGGCAATCGACGGCAGGATCGTCGCCAATAAAAACAGCCTTACGATCCACATCTTATAGCGCTGAATCCGCTTCCTGCGTGCGTCATCTATATTCATTTTCGTTAATGCCGTAGATCCGCTACTTTCTCTTGCCTCATTCACAAAATTCTATCCATTCCTTTTCCTGCATAATTTTACTCTTAGTATACCGCACTTTTCACAATCTATACAGTCCTAACTTTACATATTTCACAAAAAAATCAGGCATGACAAGTCATACCTGATTTTCATTCATTTATACGGGAGGCAGACATCGGAATGTCCACTTCTGTTTATACGATTCCGGCCTCTACTGCTCAAATAACAGATCACCGTAGGTTGGGAATGGCCATGCTTCCTTCGCTACCAGAAGCTCCAGTGCATCTGCAGGCTCTCTGACCGTACCCATAGAAAGGAATACTTCATCATGATAATACTTAGCCCATGCGCTGATATCATCCTCATAATCTGCTGCCTTATTTACAATCTCTGTAAATTTCGCAGTTGCTGCCTTTAATTCCAGAAGTTTCGCATCGATCTGACCGATCAACTCCTTCTGTGCTGCAGGCTCAATGCCAATCAGCTGAATATTCTTTGCTTCGATTGCAAGCTTACCTTCATAATCCATAACAGCCGGAATGATCTGCTTGTTAGACATCTCGATCATGGTCCGTGCTTCGATATTGATCTTCTTTGCGTAGTTCTCAAGCATAACCTCTGCTCTTGCCTCTAACTCGGTCTTGCTCATAACACCCATACGCTTGAATACTTCGATGGTCTTATCGGTTGTCAGATATGGCACTGCATCTACCAGACACTTGATGTTCGGCAGACCACGTTTCTCAGCCTCGGCTACCCATTCATCAGAATAACCGTTACCGTTGAAGATGATTCTCTGATGCTTGGTCAGCAGGTCACGGATCAATGTCTTAATGCATGCATCCTTATCCTCTGCAGCATCCAGCTGATCTGCGATCAGGGATAACTCATATGCAACAATTGTATTTAACATCATAGTCGGCTGTGAAATCGGCTGTGTAGAACCTACCATACGGAACTCAAAACGGTTACCGGTAAATGCGAATGGTGAAGTTCTGTTACGATCGGTTGCATCCATAGTAAAGCTTGGCAGGGTAGAAACACCGGACTCATATACCTTTGCAGGCTTACTATGTTCTGCGGAACCGGTTGCAATGATCTGCTCTACAACACCCTCCAGCTGCTCGCCTAAGAATGCGGAAATGATTGCCGGAGGTGCCTCGTTTGCACCTAATCTGTGGTCATTACCTGCAGAGGATGCTGACAGTCTCAAAATCTCTGCATTGTTATCAACTGCGGCTAATACAGCTGCCAGGAATAACTGGAACTGCAGATTGTCTTCCGGATTCTTACCGGGATCCATCAGATTCTCTCCATCACTGGTGCTGAAGGACCAGTTGTTATGCTTACCGGAACCATTGACACCTGCGAATGGCTTCTCATATAACAGACACGCCAGATCATCCCGGAGTGCTACCTTCTGCAATGTCTCCATTAACAGGTAGTTGTTATCACTTGCTACGTTTGTTGTACCGAAGATAGGTGCGATCTCATGCTGTGCCGGTGCAACCTCGTTATGCTGTGTCTTGGCTGTGATACCGTATTTCCAAAGCTCTGCATTCAGGTCATTCATGAATGTAGAAACCTTTTCCTTAATGTTACCGAAGTACTGATCATCCAGCTCCTGTCCCTTTGGTGCCGGTGCACCGAATAAGGTACGTCCGGTCAGCTTCAGATCTTCACGCTGCATATACTTGGCCTTGTCTACCAGGAAATACTCCTGCTCAGGTCCTACATTGGCTGTAACCTTTGTCGGCTCCTTGCCAAAATATTTCAATACCCTCTTTGCTTCTCTGCTTAATGCATCCATAGAACGAAGCAACGGAGTCTTAAAGTCAAGGGAATCACCTGTGTAAGAGGTGAATGCTGTCGGAATACATAATACAGAGCAGCCATCTAAGCTGGTCTTTACATATGCCGGTGATGTACAATCCCATGCTGTATAACCTCTGGCTGCACAGGTGGCACGGATACCACCGGATGGGAATGAGGATGCATCCGGCTCAGCCTTGATCAACTCCTTACCGGTAAATTCCATCATAACTTTGCCGCCGCCTACCGGAGTAATAAATGAATCGTGCTTCTCTGCACTGGTCTCTGTCAATGGGAAAAATACATGTGTATAATGGGTTGCTCCTAATTCAATCGCCCAATCCTTCATCGCCAATGCAACATCATCTGCCACATCGCTGTTTAATGGTTCTCCAAAATCAATGGTCTTTCTCAACTCGCGGTATGTAGACTTTGGAAGACGCTCCTTCATGGTCGCATCATCAAATACATAAGAGCCAAAAATTTCTGATACTTTTTGCATAATTTCTACTTCCTTTCTATTACTTCATACCCGCGCCATTCCGTGATGGGAAATAACTATTCGATGTACCTTCGCCAAATCCAGTTCCGTTCGGATATAACGTCTGCATTTCGTTCATCATACACAAAAAGGGTGCTCTCAATAAAGAGAACACCCTTGTTCCATACACATTCCGTACGCTTGTTATAATTAAAATAAACCTATTACCTGAAAAAAGCAAGACTTTTTTTCGAATTAATTTATCAATATCTCTTTTTTTCAATAATGGATTTCTAAGGAAGCACCTGATTTTTCAGTTCAGCGCCCTCCTCTACCGCACGGGCATTCTCCATAGTCACTTTCGCAATGGCTTCCATGGCATCTCTGGTAAAGAATGCCTGATGTGAGGTCAGAATAACATTCCGGAAGCTGGTCAGCCGGATCAGATCTTCATCTGTGATAATATCGTTTGATTTATCTTCAAAGAAATATTCGTCCTCTTCTTCATATACATCCAGACCTACACCGGCAAATTTCCGTGCCATTAATGCCTCGATCAGATCACCCGTATTGATCAATCCACCTCTCGAGGTATTCACCAGCAGTACACCATCCTTCATTTTCTCAATATTCTTCTTATTAATGATGTGTCTGGTATCCTTCGTCAGCGGACAATGAAGGGAGATCACATCCGACTCCCGGAACAGACGATCCAGATTTACATACTCCGCATCCAATCCTTTCACCGGATATGGATCATAGGCCAGAATGTGCATTTTAAAGCCTTTCAGGATGTCGATCATCATCTGCCCGATCTTACCGGTTCCGATCACCCCGACTGTCTTTCCGACCAGATCAATGCCCATTAATCCATTAATATTATAGTTAAAATCTCTAGTCCGCACATATGCCCGATGAATGTTCCGGTTCACAGTAAGTAGAAGTCCCATCGCATATTCCGCTACCGCCTCCGGTGAATAACTCGGCACCCGCAGCACCTTAATATCTGCCTCTTTCGCCGCCTTCAGATCTACATTATTAAAACCTGCACACCGAAGCAGGATAGTCCCGACTCCCAGCTCCTTCAGTGCCTTGATCGTCTCCTTCCCTACGTCATCATTCACAAAAATACAGACTGCATCATAGTTTTTTGCAAGGATGGCTGTATCCTCATTCAGCTTCACTTCCTGGAACTTGATCTTATATCCCATCTCCTCACCAAGCGGCTGAAACCAGATCTTATCATAAGGCTTTGTATCATAAAACATGATTTTCATCTTAAACTACCTCACTTCATCAATCCTGACAGTTCAGACTGTCTGCTTCTTAGTATCGGATACTTTTCGGAAACCTATACTCGATTTATCATTGTAAGTACGATCTGTAATTTTTTAAAAAAAGAAAAGAAACAAACCGCTGTTTGTTTCCTCCTTCACCCTTATTCACTGTTATGAGTTATTCAACAATATATGGCTTGATTGCTTCCATGATGTCAGAAACATCGCCATCCTTATGGATAATCATATCCAATGGCTGGGATAAATCCAAACTAAAAATTCCCATAATAGACTTGGCATCGATTGTGTATCTGCTGGAGCTGATATCAAAATCGCAGTCAAACTTGATCAATGTGTTTACAAAGTTCTTTACTTTGTCAATGGAATCCAATAAAATCTTTACCTTTGTCATAGCAATAACTCCTTTCACTGATTTTCACTGGTATCACTACCACAAGTCTTATTATAACCCATTATTTTGATTTCGACAATACCTTTAGCAATGCTTCCAGTGTAAGTTTTACATCTTCCATGTTTGCGTTCTCGCCCATATGGCCGATGCGAATCAGTTTTCCGGCAAACACATCAAAGGAACCGGCCAGCATAATCCCCGCTTCTTTCGCCACACCATCCAGAATCTCCTGCGCTGTAAAACCATCCGGAACTACCATTGCCGTTACGGTATCCGCAAATCCGTTTTTACCGTAAATCTCATAGCCTGCATCCTGCAGTGTCTTACGCACATACTCCGCAATCTCTTTATGTCTGTTGTAAATCTCTGTATCCGCCTTTACATTTTCCAGTGCGGTACGCAGACCGTAAATATCGCTGATCGGCATGGTATAAGGGAACCATTTATCTTCATAGTAATGTTCAAAGGTTGTCAGATTCGCATAAAATGATGCAATTGGCACCTTCCGCTCATCCATTGCCTTTCTGGCATCCGGACTTACGGTTACAAAGGTCAGACCTACCGGTGCAGACAATGCCTTCTGCGAACCGCCACAGACAATATCGATCTTCCAGTCATCTACATAAACCGGATCACCAAACATCGATGCTACGGCATCTGTCACAGTTAAGATACCGTAAGACTTTAACAATGGACAGATATCCTGAATCGGATTCAGTCTGCCACTCGGTGTATCACAATGTACAACGGTCGCATACTTAAAATCATGATCCTTCTCCAGATACTGCTTCAGCGCCTCTGCATCAACCTCGGTCTCATAATCAACCGTATAAAGAACCGGTTCGCCACCGTAGATGCGGACAAAGTCCGCAAATCCACGACCGAACACACCATTATCAATGACCAGCACCCGGTCACCCGGTTCTGTCAGGGAAGCACAGGCTGCCTCCAGTCCCAGAATACCTTCCCCGCTTAAAATATATGCAGGATTCTTAGTATGCAGAAGCTCTGCAAGCAGGTCACAGGTATCTTTATAATAATCATAGAACTCCGGATCCAGATCCGGGTTTGTCGTCTCCAGACTTCTCGCCATTCTGACATTCTCACGTACTCTGGTTGGTCCGGGTGTCATTAATTTCAACATGGTACACACCTCTTCTTTCTATACTTGCTGTTATTCTACTGTTCTGCTTTCTTAGCAAATAACAGACCGGTCTTATTCAGTACCTTTTCCAATGGTACGATCAGAAGCAGTACCGGTATAGCTGCCAGCACTACCTGAAGAATATTTCCGGGGAATGATGCAAGCGGTGTTACCAGACTATGATAGAAGATTGCTTCAAAAATATAGTAACCGGCCAGCTTGATCAGTAACGCAGCACCAACTGCCAGCACCTTAAATCCGAAGCCGCTCTTCTTCTCTACGATCAGACCTACAACGAATCCCATAAGACCGCAGGTAATGAAGGTACATGGTGCATAAATCGCCCAGCTCGACATGATATCAAAGATCGCCATGCCGAAGGCTCCGGCAAAGAATCCGGTCCGCTTTCCATAAAGCATTGCTGCTAACAAAAGAGGTATGTTTCCAAGATGAATCAGCCCACCATAACCAAATGGCAGCTTGATATTAACACAGGCAGTAAACACCAGTGTCAGTGCAATAAACAAACCGGTCACCGTAATTGCTTTTACGGTTTCTCTGTTCTTTGTATTCTTTCCTGTTTCTTTTCCCGTTAAATCAGATGTTACAGTCTCTTCTACGGAAGTTGAAACTGTTTTTGTGTTTTCACTCATAGTAAACCCTCGCTTCCTTTATATTGTTTCGCATAGCATTTATTCTCTCTGCCTGCTTTCATTGGCTTAGTTTACTATGAGTGTGGTATGATTAAAATATCCAGTTTTGAACTTTTTTATAGTACCAGTTTAGGATTTGTTTGTGGTTTTCACTATAGGCCAAAGCTTGAAACAATCTTCTATGACATCAATAACCCAAGCCAAATAATGGTTGCAATAATTCCTATACTCATTCCTGCAATATTAAGTCCCATTGCCCAACCGCGTTTTGTACTCCTTTCATTTACCAGGACTGCAAAAATCAGGCCGATCAGTCCAAGGATACCTCCAAGAATTCCACAAGGTGTCATAGCCACAGATATGATTCCCAGCGTCAATGCTACCGTTGCATAGGCTTTATCATTTCTGTTCTGCACCATTTGTATTGCAGGCGAAACTTTTCTATCTCATGCTTTTTGTTCAACCGCCCACGGATTCTCGCCCACTGGCTCCGGCGGAACTGCAATTCTGCCCGACACAGAACCAGATTATAACAATCCGGATAGAAACGTCCGATTCCCTGTTGTTTACACGGAAAATAAATCAGCCGATCCGGATGATCCGCTAGGATTGTCATTGCATACTCCATATATCGAAACACTTCCACTCCTCCGTCAATGGCAGCTTCATCTTCTGCCGGCCAGGTATGAAATGCCCACATATGCTCAATAAAAGGAAATTCTATCACTTTATATTCCCGATTTTTTTCATATATTTCATATTGTGAAAACTTCCGGATAATTCTACCCTGTTCTTTCGTTGACATTTATCCTATTCTCCTGTTGATACTTGTTCCGTTATAATGCCATACTATTTCCATACATTACCAAATATCATTACGCTTATTATAGAATCAGGCAATGACACATATTGTCTGTTTTCATTTTTATTTTAAAATCATTTAAAACGAAAAAAACAGCAACCATTCAGTCACTGCTTTCTCTTCGTATACCATTCTTTATATACTTTCTTCTACTCCATTAAAAGATATTCCTGAAGTAAATTTCACTTATCTACCAGTCCATATTCCTCTAACAACTGTCTCTGATAACCTTCGTCCTGTGCCGCCTTCACTATATCGTCTGTTCGGCCATCCTCGGTCAGTCGGAGAATCAACGTATTTAACCTCCGGCGTTCCTCTTGTTTTCCCACCTCTTTGCCCTCTACTTTTCCTTCTTCCCGTATCAGCATTTCTCGTTCCCAGCTCTTCATATACTGAACACCTACTTCCTTATCCCGTTTCACTGCATCTACCTGCTCATGGATTGCCCGAATGTCTGCATTCGTTACATTCTCAGCAATACTGTTTTCCATATATTTTAGCATATCACGCAGCTCCTGACTAGGATTTCCTTCAGTTCCTTTCGTATATAAATAGATTCGCCGGATGCCGTCCTCATACTCCATATCCGGTGCTTCCACACACTGATTCTTTACGGTATACACCATCCGATTTTCGTCAAATGGATCGTATGGCAGAATCATGATGATATACACATTCTTCAGCTTACTGTAATTCCAGCCGGATTCCAGTTGTTTTGCATCTATGATTGCCTGATACAACCTTGTCCGCCATGGGAGTATCGGTTTCTCATATATCGTATCCGGCTCAATATCATACAATTCCGATGTCACATTCATATCATCTTCTGCGTCAGACTCCGCATAAGCATCCATGCGGACGCCTCTCTGATTCGTATCAAAACCTGCCAATACCTTCTGTGTTGTGACTCTCACCCGTCCAATCGGCCGCCCCAGAATTGTACTTAGTAGAATCCGGCAGATTTCCTCGCCTGCTTCTCCTCTGGATATAATCTCCTGAAATAGGAAATCATCAATCAAACTGAGTTCTTCCAGACTCCGTTTCTTTGGCTTCATTCTCAAAGCTTCTGTATTCTTTTTTATGTGGTTTGTGTCAAGCGCTTTTATTCATCCATAAATTCTACCGCATGCTTCCGCATCCGGATTGGCATCAGATTCCTCTGACATTTCGGATTCCTTCGCTGTTCAATACCAATCGTATCAAAAAATGTTTTCCAGAGTCCCCTATATGCATCCGGATATTCCTCTGTCTGCTTTAACTTCTGTAATTCAGCAGGCTCCAGCTGCCGGATTGAGAGCTTATGGTATGCCTCTGTATCTTTCAGATCATGAATCACCGCATAGCTCCGGTTATCATCAATAATCATAAAATACTCTGAAGGCATACGGTCTGCAAAATGCTCCGCCACCAGTGTGATCACATCATTCTTCGGTTCCAGATGGCAGACATATACCTGATTATCAATGGAATGAAACCGGGCAAACTCCCGGAAATAGTGTGCCTCATTTCCTACATTCCGACGAATCTCCATCATGCGGAGTACCTCCGGCACAGAAAGCGCCTGCATTACAGGTTTTCCCATCCGGAATCCCACCCGTAGAAACCGATAAATATCATCCAGAGTATCCTCCTTTGACAGACAGGCATAATAGATATGAATATATGCATCCATCCCTATCTTGCTCTGAATGGACCGGGTCACCTTCTTTACTTTCTCCTCATCTGCATCAATATGAACATACTCTTCAAACAATGACGACTGATAAACCGGCTCCGGCATCAGTCTTACATTCTCATGCCCGGCAGACAAAGCATAGCTCCACGCATCATAAATACAGGTCATCATTGCTTCATATTGGCGTTCACAGGTAAATATTCTCATAACCTCTCACCTACATTCATCTGGCAATCCCAAAGTCATCAAAGAGCGACATCTGCCGATGATCCTCCTGCTGATGTTGAATCTGCCAGTTCTCCCGTGTATTCACACCGGTCAGCTGTCTGGTTATATACTGCTCCTCGATTGGAGTCCGATACATCATCTTACCACCGCAGGTGATAAAATAATGTGCCCGTTTCAGAACCACACCCATCTTCTTCAGATGTTCAAAGGATATACTGCCATATCGTCTGGCATTTACGATCCGGCCGGCCGACTTCGGCCCGATCCCCGGTACCCGAAGCAATACATCATACGATGCTGTTCGGACCTCAACCGGAAACTCTCCGAGATGCCGCAATGCCCAGTCACATTTCGGATCCAGCTGAACATTGAAATTCGGTCTGGTCTCTGAAAGCAGTTCGTCTGCCTGAAACCCATAGAATCGTAGCAACCAGTCTGCCTGATACAGTCTGTGTTCCCGAAGCAGTGGCACCGGAGTATCCAGCCCCGGAAGTGCCTGATCCTCATTTATCGGTATATAGGCAGAATAAAAGACCCGCTTCAGATCATAGGTCTGATACAGTCTCTGTGTCGTCTGCAATAAGGTATAATCATTCTCATCGGTTGCCCCAATGATCATCTGCGTACTCTGACCGGCAGGTGCAAACTCCCGGATCTGTCCCCGCTCGGATACGATTGCCGGAACCGCCGTTGAATGTGCATACTCCCACAGTGAAGAATTTCCCTGACTATATCGTTCCTGCTGTGCCAGCCGCATCCGATTCTTTTCAAAAATACTCCCCGGCAGATAGGCATTCCCACTGCTTCGCTCCATGTAGCCGCTCTTTCCGATTGCCTGACGGCTCTCTGCAATCGTCGCACTCACCCGTTTCATCGGCTTCAAAATGGTCTGAAAGCTCTTATTCGGTGCCAGCCTCTTTAATCCTTCCGCTGTCGGAAGCTCCAGATTCACACTGATACGGTCAGCCAGAAATCCGGCCGTTGCCAGCAGTTCATCCGATGCGCCCGGAATCGTCTTAACATGGATATATCCGTTAAATGCATACTTCGTGCGCAATAATGACAGTGTCTCACACATCTTCTCCATGGTATAGGTCGGATCCTTCAGCACACCGGAGCTTAAAAACAGACCCTCAATATAATTCCGCTTATAAAACTCCACCGTCAACTCACAGATCTCTTCCGGGGTAAAGGTCGCCCTCGGCACATCATTGGACACCCGGTTCACACAATACTTACAATCATAGATACAATGATTCGTCATCAGAATCTTAAGCAGTGAAATACACCTGCCATCCGATGCAAAGCTATGACAGATTCCACATGATTCTGCGTTCCCCAGCATACCTTCCTGACCCTTCCGTTTCACTCCGCTGGATGTACATGCGACATCATACTTCGCTGCATCGGCTAATATATGCAATTTTTCCTGAATATCAAAACCGCCTGCTATTTCGAACATGTGTTTATTATACAAACATTCGTTCTGAAATGCAAGCGGTAATTTTAACTATTTATTTTCCCGGAACCGGATATCTCCGGTCTCAGCATTCATTTCTTCTACAATTGCAAGTGACTCCAGATGGTATCCAAGGTTCCGGATGATCTGTCCGCCCTGTTGGAAGCCCTTCTCAATGACGATGCCGATTCCTGCAACATTGGCTCCTGCGGAGGACACGATTGAAATCAGTCCCTGCAAGGCACATCCGTTTGCCAGAAAATCATCAATGATCAGAACATTTTCGCCCGGTTTTAAGAATTTCTTCGATACCATGATCTGATTCTTACATTTATGTGTAAAGGACTCAACCTCTGTCACAAACACATCTCCATCAATATTTACACTCTTTGATTTCTTTGCAAAAATAACCGGGACATCAAATTGTCTCGCAACCATACATGCAATTCCGATTCCGGAGGCCTCGATGGTCAGGATCTTATCTACCTGTACACCGTCAAACCGGCGTTTGAACTCTGCACCGATCTCATCAAACAGCTTCACATCCATCTGATGATTCAGAAAGCTATCCACCTTCAGTACATTTCCTTCTTTTACAATTCCATCCTTTAATATGCGTTCTTCTAAAAAGTTCACGTCCTCTTCCTCCTATGTTGTCCATTCCTGCTCTTTCATCTTCACTTTATTTCATCTATATAATTATATAATGCTATCATTGGCCTTTCCGGCAGTATGCTTTGTCTGCTTGGCCAGCTTCTTCAGTTCTTCCACATTCTCCCGCTTCAGTATGAAATGGATCCGTCCGTCAATCTCGCCAAAAACACGAGGTCGAAAGCACATCGCACCTACACAATACCCGTCATCCATCCATTCTTCGTCCAGTCGCTCATTCCAGTCTACCTCATTATCCCGCTCATCATCCGGGAAATAATCATAAAACAGATCCGGCTCCTGAAAGCCTCTGCCACCACGAATGGAATCTCGCAGGTCATCATTAAACCATGCCGGATCAAACGGTAGATTCATACCTGCTGCCAAGGCTCCCATATCCTCCCGGTAAGCATCGATATCATCAGAGGCCCCCAGTTCCATTGCAATTCCCTTTTCAAGCATGTATTCCATGAGTGCCCGCCAGCACATTTCATTCGTATCCTTCGGAGAAATCTTCTTCTCCTTCAATTCTTTCTCCCGTCCCTGATAATACCCCATCGGATCCTGCACGATTCGCCTCATGCCTTCCCGGATCACCTCATCGTCAGTTATCAGTTCTATGATCCGATTGTATATAACCGGATCTGCCGGTAATTCCTTCCACCAGTTTGTAAATAAACCCATTTGACTTCCTCCGCTTTCTTCCACACTTCTTATCCGATTCATAGTCCACCTGCTATATATTATATACAGAAAAAGACAAGTCCTGAATACCATTATTATAAGCATTCTGATTTCGTTATGCAATGGCTCGTTAACTATTTTGTGTAAAGACGGCCTCCATTTCATCGATATGCTCTAAGAATATATCTGTAATATACGGATCAAACTGTATCCCACGGTTTTCCTGAATGATCGCAACTGACTTTTCCACAGAAAAGCCTTCCTTGTAATGCCGCTTGGACCGGAGTGCCTCATAAACATCACAGATTGCCATGATTCGTGCAGACAACGGAATCTCCTCTCCGTGAAGATTGCATGGATAACCTCTGCCTGCATATTTCTCATGATGATATCGTGCCATATCGTAAGCGATTGTTACATACTCATCATTTTCCAGAGCTCCGAGTGTATCCAGGATAATCTTCGCACCCTCCTCTGGGTGTCTCTTCATAATTGCAAATTCTTCATCCGTCAGCTTGCCCGGCTTCTGCAATACATAATCCGGAACTGCGATCTTTCCGATATCATGCAGATAGGCAGCCTCTGAAACCATTTCCGCATATTCATCTGTGATCACTTCCCGATATCTGGCATCTTTCTGCATGGCACGTACCAACACACGCACAAAGCTTCCGGTATTCTTGATGTGTAGTCCGGTGATACCATCCCTCGCCTCGATCATCGTTGCAAAGCTTCCAATAATCGAACGTTGCATCCGAACGATCTCCTTCGTCTTCCCCTTCACCTCTGCCTGCAGACGTTCTGTATAATAAAAGCTATCTGTTTCATCCGTAACTACATAGGTCTTGCCATAGCTCCGATTGTTCTTTACCGTTTCCCGACAGGAAATATGATAGACACTGTTCATCATATCCGGATTCTCACTGTAATCACTCCGGTCCCCTTTGAAAATGTAACCATTCAGCACGATCAGGTGCTCTTTCTCGGTATCCAGCTTGGCCAGCACCTCTGCCACATTTCCCATCTTCTTTTCGATATACTGTCGCAACAGCTCCCCGTTCCGGTTCAGATACAGGATCTCATCGTCATTATCAAAGACAATTACAGCCTCTGACATCCGGTCGGTTGCCTCCTCCTTTGCCAGTGACAGTGTATTAAACAATTCGTATCGGAACATCAGCACCACCAGCATCTGTACGCAGATGAAATATGCCAGCAGGGTTGAATCAAAACCGTCCGTCCATCCGGTCAGGAACAGGATCAGAGAAACCAGACTGATTCCTGCCATAATCAGGCATAGCATAACCTGCCGCTTGGTCAGCCGGTCCTTAGTATTTCTCATCTTGTGGGTACCGATTGCTACAATTGCTACAAAATACATACAAACTACCAGTATATATAGATAATAAAAGACACCATGTCTCAACACCAGATGCGAATAGTCTCCGATGGTTGTATATCCGATTGAGCTATAGTAAAGATGATGGTGATCACAGGTCAGAACCAGAATCGTGATCAGCAGTTGAAATCCAATCTGGATATTCTTTAAAATCAACGGAACCCGGATCTTGCAGAGTGCCATAACAAAAAAGAAAATGCTCAGCACGATATACGGCTTGCCCAGATAAGCAAGCTTTACTCCGAGCAGTGCCGACTTCTGATCTCTTGATGTCAGCTCCAGCAGATATCCCGTGAAATTCAGCAGCAGTGAGATCAGCAGGATCAGCATCAGATTCTGCATATAAGAGCTCTTCTGTCGGATAACGTAAATAATCTCCAGCACCAGCATCCCAATTCCGACATATTCAATTCCAAGCATCAATCCATACATACTTTTTCCTTCGTAATAAACGTCCTATGCGTAACCCTTTGTCAACCGTTTCTCAAATGCCGACTCCGGCAGTGTCCGGTCAAACATATTTTCCTCATATGCTACACATTCTTTTTCCGAAATTTATCCACCGGCATCTGTGCTAACAGAATTGCGGCAAATATCAATGCACAGCCTCCCAGCTGTCTGAGTTCCATTTTCTCCTGCAAAATCAGCCAGCCTGCCAGCACGGAAAATACAGACTCCAAACTCATCAGCATGGATGCCAGTGTCGGATTCAATCCGTTCTGTCCTATAATCTGCAGGGTATATCCGACTCCGCAGGATAATATTCCGGCATACAGGATTGGAATCCATGCACCCAGGCTCTGAAGATTCTGTGCCCAGACCACGATCCCGGACAGGGAATGCTGCATTTCCACGAAAAACATCGGAATCATGCTTAAAATTCCACACACCAGGAACTGAATACACGATAGCCGGACACCATCCACCAGCGGCGAAAAATAATCGATCACCAGAATATGAATGGCGAATAATAACGCACATAATAAAACCATCAGATCACTCGCCTGAAACCGTAGGGAATCCGTCATACACAGAAGATATAATCCAATCACAGTGATTCCCATGCCGACCCAGATATTCCAGCCGCATTTCTTCTTCAGAAACAGACTTATGATCGGCACCAGCAGGATATAACAGGCTGTCAGAAATCCCGCCTTTCCGGCAGAGGTTCCCATATACATTCCAAGCTGCTGTGCTGAGCTTGCCAGAAACAATATCGCACCGCAACAGATTCCTCCAACCCATAGGACCGTTTTCTCTGCCGGCGTTTTCGGAGTCTTCTCCGATGGTTTCACCCTGTTCAGCACCAGAATTACGGGAACCAGAACTGCACTTCCGATGAATGACCGGATCCCGTTAAAGGTAAACGGTCCGACCACATCTCCGCCTTTTCTCTGTGCTACGAATGCACTTCCCCATATCAGTGCCGTCAATACCAGCAATAATGAATTTCTTATCTGCCTGTTCTTCATGTCATAAATCCTCTGTCGTCTTTCCGCTTCAAGTCACTTCCAGTCTGCCATCCCATTCTATTTATCCCGGCACATCAGAGCTGAATTTATTCAAATAATTTCTGCACCTGCTCGGCTCCAAATGTCACCTGCGGTACATGGTCTACCTCGATCTGATACAACGCATTCGCTGCCAGATGCTCTGCTGCCTGCTCCAGATTCCGGATACCGGATGTATTCTTAAACTGATCTATCACTGCATCCAGTCCTTCTTCTGTAATAATACATTCACTTTCCTGCAAACCGATCCGCTTCAGTACCTTCGGCATTACAAAGTTGGAGAAAATCAGCTTCTTCTCTTCAAAGGTATAGTCCGGAATATCGATCACCGCAAATCTGGACATCAGCGGTGCGCTGATCTGCTCCTTATTATTCGCTGTTGCGATTGGATAAACACCGACCGTCGGCACCATACACTCCATATAATTATCCGTAAAGCCCAGATTATCCAGCAGGGTCAGCAATACATCCGCCGGATTTCCATTACCCTTTCCGGATGCCGCCTTATCCAGCTCATTGATAATAAATACCAGATTGGACTCTCCCGCAATCGAAAATGCCTCCATAATAATACCCGGTTTTGCATTCGCATAGATTCTGGAGCTTCCTGTCAGCTGCTCCGGATCGTTAATAGAACTCATATCCAGGGTTGTCCACGGCAGCTTCAGGATCCTGGCTACCGCATAAGCGATCTGGGACTTACCGGTTCCGGCAGGTCCGACCAGTAACAATCCATACGCCGGAAGTGTATGTGTCCGGTTGATCTGGATGATCGTCTCCATGATCCTCTGCTTTACCCGTTCCATTCCGTATAATTCTTCATCCAGAATCCGGCGTGCCTCTACCGGATCAATCGCTTCAAAATAATTACTCTTCCACTGCACATTCATCATAATGGAGAGTGCCCGCTGTGCATGTCTCCGTTCCTCCGGTGATACCTCATGGGAACGTGCCACTGCCAGATTTCTTCTCGCCCACAGACGGATATTATCCGGCATGGTTCTTCCTGCGCAAGTCATGAAATCAGAGATACTCTGGAGACTGGTCAACTTCATCTCGTCTCCCTCTTCCTCTGCATCATCATCTTCTTCCACTTCCTCTGCCGCACTGCTGGCCAGCAGACGTTCGATCATAAACTGCAGGAATCCATCCTGGGCTGACAGCTTGGTACCGCCGCCAAATGCCGTCTCACGGATCCGGTACACTGCATAGCCATCCTCACGATTCTGACCGGATAACCGGATACTGATATGATTCTCACCCAGCCACTTGATCAGACTGACAAACCGGGCATCTACCTTTAAGATATCTGCCGTGCTGACAGCTCCTTCTTCCTTAAACTCAAATGCGGTCTGCTGACTCTGGTTGGTAAACAGTCCCATACTATGATGCGGCCACTGTCTCTCCCGGTTATCCAATACCAGGATCGGTTCCTCCGGGGTTTTCTCCTTTGCGGTACTGTAAAATGTAGTATATGTGCAGACAACATCCGTCTTTTCTTCCGGTGTTCCATTAAAATCAAATACTGGCATTGATTTCTCCTCCTTAAATCTCTTCCCGTCCGGTCTTCATCCGGATCACAAATAATACTGCAAGCAGCAGCACAATGCTTACCGGTAATGCTATCCATGAGATTGTACCAAGTCCGACTGCCTGCAGGATTCCGATCAGAAGATATCCTACCAGACAGACTGCCGCTACTGTCAATGCATACGGAAGCTGTGTTGCTACATGATTCACATGCTCACAATGTCCGCCTGCAGATGCCATGATCGTAGTATCTGAAATCGGAGAGCAATGATCTCCGCAGACTGCTCCTGCCAGACAGGACGCAATGGAAATCACCATCATCTGTCCGGATGGGAATACACCCAGAACAATCGGGATCAGAATGCTGAAGGTTCCCCAGGATGTTCCGGTTGCAAACGCCAGAAATGCCGCAACAAGGAAAATGATCATTGGCAGGAAGCCCTGCATAGCCGTTGCTGAATTTTTCACTACATCTGCCACAAAGATCTTTGCGCCGAGCAGATTCGTCATACCGGATAAGGTCCATGCCATTGTCAGAATCAGGATCGGAGCGATCATAGACTTAAAGCCTTCCGGAATACACTCCGTAAACTCCTGGAACGATAATACATCCCGCAGCATGAAATAAATAAATGTAAATACCAATGTCACAGCTCCGCCAAGCACCAGACCTACGGATGCATCTGAGGATGCGAATGCCTCTATGAAAGAGGTGCCGCTAAAGAATCCACCGGTATATACCATCGCCGTGATGCAACTGATGATCAGCACCGCTACCGGAAGGATCAGATCCAGCACATGTGCATTCTCCTTTACAACCTCTTCCTCATTGTCTTCATACGGCCGTCCCGGTGTCGTAAACAGATCTCCCGCGATTGCATTCATCTCATGCTTCTTCATCGGGCCGAAATCCACCCGCAGCAGGGTTACTGCAAGCACCATGACAAGTGTTAATATTGCATAATAATTATATGGAATTGTCTGAATAAAGACTGCGAATCCGTTAATCCCGGCATCCTCCGGTACGGAAGACGTTACCGCTGCCGCCCAGGAGCTGATCGGTGCAATAATACAGACCGGAGCAGCTGTCGCATCAATAATATAAGACAGCTTTGCCCTCGATACCTTATGACGGTCCGTGACCGGTCGTAATACACTGCCGACGGTCAGACAGTTAAAATAATCGTCTACGAAAATCAGAATACCCAGAATCATAACCGAGATCTGTGCACCGATTCTGGTCTTGATATGTTTGGAGGCCCATTTGCCAAATGCCGCCGAGCCGCCTGCTTTATTTAACAGCGATACTAAGATTCCGAGCATTACCAGAAATACCAGAATACCTACATTCCAGGCATCTGCCAGCTTATAGATCATACCGCCTTCTTCCTGAAAGAAGATTGTATTGATCATCAGCTCAAGATTAAAGTTCGAATATAAAAGACCACCTGCAATAATTCCTGCCAGAAGGGATGTATATACCTCCTTAGTGATCAGTGCCAGTCCGATAGCGATCACCGGCGGCAGCAGGGATAGGATCGTCGCATAGCTTCCGCACTGATAGTTCTCCGGATCTGCGATCGTTCCCGGTGTTTTACAGGAAATAACTGCAAGTACGATGATGATTGCAATGAACACGATCATTCCAATCTGTTTTCTTTTGATTTTCAATGTATTCTCCACCCTTTTCGTAAATAGTCCAACGGGCGATATTCCGTTTCTTTTCTTCGCCCGTGGCATTTACTTTTGAGTATAGCGGACTTTTCATCAGAAGTCAAAATCTATCTCAATTCCTTTTTAATCATCTTCCGGAAGATATTTTTCTTCTATGACCTTATAGATCTGTTCCGCCTTCTGCTGCGGCTCCTCCCGCTGCGGCCGCTAATGTCGTTTCCGCAGAGACAATCTCCGGACCACTGCCGGCTTCCGAATTATCAGCGACCTCCATCGGGTCTGTCTGATCCTTTTTCTCCTCATCCTCCCACAGGGATTTATACTCTTTCCGTTTCCGGACCTTTGCCATCGCTCCTATGCTCTTTGCCATCTGATACAGCTTGCTGTCAAACTCCATCAGCTTCCGTTCATCACTGCTAGGTACCTTAGCCCCTTTCATGATTCGTCTGGCAACCTCCATCAGCTTTCCGAGATCCTCTCCGGCCTTCTTGGCTGCTTCACCCTGCTGCTTCGTCGATTCCATCTCCTGAATCGCCGTCCACTGTTCATTCAGCTGCTTCATATAATCCTCATACTGGCTTTCTTTGTCATTCAGTGCATCATATGTAAGCTGCAGGATGGCGGCCTGGTCAGCAAACAGCTCTTCTCCGTCCGCTGTCTCTGCCATCTGTTTCTTCAATGCTTCCTGCTTCTTATATATCGCATTCTTCTGCGTCTGATATGCCTGTATCTGTGCCTGGTATGTCTGCCTTGCTTCCTTTATCTTCATACTCTGTCACATCCTCTCTCCCACCTATACCGATTGATCAAACCTCTGTCCGGTTATCTGTTCTTCTTTCGTTAAGATTGTTTTCTCTGTATCCGGATTCTGTTCCTTGATTTTCTGTATCAGTTCTTCTATGGAAGATGCTTTCACTGTGATGGTTTCTTTCTTTGTCTTTCCGGATTCCTCGAGCCTCTCCTGCTGTTCCTTCTTCTTCGCTTTCTTTGCAGCGTCCTTCTTTGCCTGCCTGTTCTTTTCTGCTTTCTTCTCGATCCGTTCCTTCTGGGCGGCACTGCTCTTTTCCAGCACGGCAAAATAGCTTGCCATCCCCTTATCATCGATCTGCATGCCATATCCTTTAACCATCTGACCAGAGGTTGTCAACTGACTGCTCATCTGTGCCAGCTCACCGGATGCGTTTGCGATTACACCCTCATACTGTGTCCGATAGGCTTCATCCATTGCCATACGCTCGATCTTATCTTCATCGATCAGAACCACCATCTTATCCGGACTGGCGTAGCTTGCCGCATTGGCCTGTGCCTGCTGCTTCTGCTCCCGGCTCACAAGGACAAAGCTCATGCCCGAAAACTTCTTCTTCAATTCCTCATAATACTGGGATGCCTGTTCACTTAACTGTGGATTTCCGATTGTCTGTTCCTTATGATACTCTCCATACCTGCGACTGGTTGCTGTACTGGCATAACTTGCCGTATTCATACTTGTAGATACCTGATCCATATGCATTCCTCCTTGAATGTCCTGAAAGGCCGAACTCCTTTTCAGCCTTTTACTATATATCTCTGATAATTATATCGGTTATCTGCCATATAAACTTTAGCCCTTCCGTCTCCTGTATAATTTCTTTTCTTTTACAAAACACTATGCTAAAATGATACTGCTTACAGAGTAGAAATGAGGTGTTTCTTTATGATTAAAATAGATTTAATAACCGGATTTCTCGGCTCCGGTAAAACAACCTTCATCCGGAATTATGCCCGCCACCTGTTGAAACAGGGTGCAAATATCGGCATTCTGGAGAATGATTTCGGTGCTGTTAATGTAGATGCCATGCTCCTGCAGGATATTCTCGGTGACCACTGTACACTGGAAATGGTAGCCGGCGGCTGCGATGCTGACTGTCACAGGCGCCGCTTCAAAACAAAGCTGATCGCCATGGGTATGTGCGGATATGACCGGATCCTGGTCGAGCCTTCCGGTATCTTTGATATGGACGAATTCTTTGATGCACTCCATGAGGAGCCGCTGGATCGCTGGTATGAGATTGGGAATGTGATCACGATCATTGATGCGAATCTGGAGCAGAACCTGTCAGAAGCCTCCCGCTACCTGCTTGCCTCTCAGGCCATTCAGGCCGGTACCATTCTTTTCAGTCACACGCAGGAGGTTACAGAAGCACAATTACAATCCACCATCCAATATGTCAAAGACTCTATGGACAGCCTGCACTGTAAACAGCTGCCAAAGCAGCTGATTTTGCAAAAGAACTGGAATGATCTGATGGATGATGACTATGACGCCATTCTCACCTCCGGTTATCATACTGCAGACTATACCAAGCTCTGGTTTGACGACCGGCAGACCTATGACAGTCTGTATTTTATGAACATGGATTTTACGGAAGATTTCTTAAAGCAGTCCTGTGCCAAAATCCTGAAGGATCCTGCCTGTGGAAAGGTCTTCCGGATCAAGGGCTTCCAGCACCTTTCGGACGACAGCTGGATTTCTGTCAATGTCACCCATCAGAAAACAGAGATCCGGTCGATTCCGAATGGACAGGCGATCCTGATCGTCATTGGAGAGGGATTAAATCAGGAAGCCATTGAACAGTATTGGGGGAAGTCCAGACCTTAGGACTCCCCCCAAAAATCCTTACTTCTCCAGCTCCTGATCTAAGAGACTATCCCCACATGGAACCCCCTCCGCATGCATGGCCTTATTTACCCAGCCTGCTGCCATTCCCGCTTCATCTGTCGGCACCTTCATCTGATTGAACACATAATTGCCATCCGCATCAAACAATAATTCTATCCAGCCGACATCCTCTGCGGTTCCTCCGACAAAGATCACACTCCTGCTGCCATCCGCATTCACCTGCTCATATCGGTAGTAGGAATCCTCTCCACAGGCCTCTGTTACATCGATCTTCTCCTCTCCGACGTTCAGATAGATCCGGTCATTCTCGATTCTGACATATTCTCTGTCCCCGGTTGCAATCGAAAACCTCAGTTCATTCCCGGTGGACTCATATTCTACACCGCCTCCATCTGCCGTATGGAATATCTGCCTTACATAATCCGCTGCATGCACGATTGCTTGCCGTGTAGCCGGTACTCCAAGCAAAATTGCCATGCACGCCGCAGCCCCTGCCACACACTTTAGCCACGTATAATTTCTCTTTCTGCTCTCTCCGATTGCTGCCCGGATCTCCTCTTTCTTCGTTTCATCCATGGTAATCTTATGAAATGTATCCTGTACTCTGCGTTCCATCGCTATACCTCCATTCTCTTTCTTAATGCTTCCTTCCCCCGGCTGATCCTCATTGCCACCGCCGATTCCGATATCTGAAGAATCCCGGCAATCTCACGATAGGTATATCCTTCATAGTAATGAAGATAGATCGGTTCCCGGAACGCTTCCTCCAGTTCCATCAGGGAATCATATACCAGTCGATCTTCCCCCGTCACTGTCACATCTGCACCCAGATAATCCTCCAGTGCATCATAGGAAGCGGTCTGCGTGACCCTGCCGGCTTTCAGATAATCCTTACACAGATTTGCCGTCATTTTCATAAGGTATGCTTTCTCATAGTTCTTTCCCAATATTATGTTTTTGGAAATGATCTTCAGAAACAGATCCTGCACAATATCCTCTGCCTCCTGCTTTGAACCTGTATAAGAAACCGCAAACCGGTATAAATCATCTGCGTATGTGTCAAATAAGTTTAATATCCGTTCATTCTTCACTTCACGCTCCTCCTTGTCTTTTGAGATCTCATATATATAACGATTCACAGCTCCGTTTTCTCACCACAATCATTATAATAATAAAACCTGTATTTCGCAGACCGCTGCCGGAAGTCCGGCGGAGCAGCCTGTAAAATACAGGTCAACTTTTATCCTGAATGGTTAAATATCAAAGTTAAAATACATAGCACCGCAATATCGCAAATGTCATATATAATGCATAGAGTATAATATATATGAATCCTTCCGGCCGGCTGACACGCTTGCCACTGCTGCTACAGATGAGCATCAGTACTGACACACCCGCCAGAATCCCGGTATCCGTCAGACTCTCCACCCCACTGGTACCGGTAAGTGTGATCGGAGACAGGACAGATGACATACCCAGAATGAACAAAATATTAAAGAGACAGGAGCCTACTGCGTTTCCAAGTGCCAGGCCGCTTTCACCCTTTCTGGATGCTACGATAGAAGTCACCAGCTCCGGCAGGGAGGTTCCCATTGCCACGATTGTAAGTCCGACCAGCATCGGACTCATGCCGAATGACAACGCAATTCTCTGTGCGTTATCTACAACCAGATCACCACCCCACACAATTGCAAGCAGTCCGCCTAAAATATACAGAATGATCATAGGGATTGACAGCTGCTTCTTCTCGCCTTCTTCTGCATCTGCTTTTTCAATCTCGGTCCGGTTCTTTAATGCAGAGCGTACTACCACAATCAGATATACCACCAGTCCGATCAGTAATACAATTCCTTCAATGCGGCTTAACTTGCCATCCAATAAAAACAGAAATAACAGCACCGTTACTCCGATATTAATCGGCATATCCCGCTTCAGAATCTCCATGTCGGTAGCAAATGCCTTAATTGCCGCACAGACACCAATCACCACCAGCAGGTTAAATATGTTCGAGCCTATTACATTACTGATTGCGATCTCATTACTTCCTGTAAGTCCTGCAGTGATACTGACTGCCGCCTCCGGCGCACTTGTTCCCATTGCAACGATCGTAAGACCGATCACCACAGACGGAACCCGCAACAATCGTGCCACCGCCGATGCACCATCCACAAAAAAATCCGCTCCCTTAATCAATAAAACAAATCCCACGATCAGATATACATATACCAGAACAGGAATCCGCTCCGGTAATTCCATGATCATATTCCAGTTATTCGCAATTGCCTGCATGCTTCTACTGCCATCCCTTCGTCTTATATTTATTTTTCATTGCTTTCCTTCAAAGTGCCTATCATTGTATACTATTCGAAATCGTCTGTCAATCATCCGGCTACCAGTTCCGGTCTTCCTTTTTCCGCAACAGCTCTTCCATATCCAATGCAGCCTCAGTCTCGGCAGGTTCGCCTGTCTGCTTCTTTTTGCGGGAAGCCTTCGCTTCCTGTCTGACCTGCTTCTGTGCCTGTCTGAGTGCCTGCTTCTGTGCCTTTTGCTCTGCTTTTTCTGCTGCCTTCTTCTGCTTTTCATCTAATACATCCGTACCAGCCGTTTTCTTTTCTGCGCCAGCCGTTTTCTTTTCCATACTAGCCGTTTTCTTTTCGGTACCGGCTGCTTCCGGATGCTCCTTCTTCCATTTTCGTCTCTGCTTCCACTGTGTGAACCAGTCCAGATAATCCATACCCATTCGTCTTGCTGCAATATCAAGCAGGAACAATACCAGCGCTGTGATCAGGAACGGAACTGCCAGATTGGTTCTTGCGCGTACAGTCTCCAGCTTGTCATCGAATACCGGATCCTCATATGTGATATAGGCTCCGTTTACCTGTGAGACAAATGCCTCCAGACCATCCGCTGTCTGGTCAAACCGGTACTCCGGAGAATACTGCATAGCCGTAGCTGTAACCATACTTCCCTGTATCTCACTGCCTTTCTGATTCTTCAGTGCAATCGTATATACACCGGTATCTTCCATGGCAAGACTTGCCTCATATTCGCCCGGTGCCACCGGATCCAGTGTAATCTCCTGCTGTTCACCGGCTGCATTCGTACAGACTGCCGTCACCTTGGTCTCCTTATCATACTTATCGGTTGTATAATGGATCACAGCCGAATTTCCTTCCTGTGTGATTTCTACCTGATCCCCATCCAGACTGGTATTGGACACCACATAATTGATCATGTTATCCCATAGCTGCGTATAATTCTCCCAGTTGGCCCAGTTACCGGTCCACTCATTGGTCGCATCCGTATTCCATGCAATAGTGCGTCCCAGTCCGTATTGCCAGGTGGAAAGAATCGGATCCCCTTCCTCTGACTGCAGGATCACTGTTGCCTGTGATTTCGCCGTTGACCCGATATAACCCAGCAATGTCGGTACACCGTCATTCATAACACCCTCAATAATCGATGAATTAGCAGTTATTACCGGAGTAAATTCCTCATTGATCAGATAACTCTTGGATGATAAAAATATTTCCTGCACAAAAATCTTTGGAATCCCACTATTAATATCTGTATAGTAAAAGCGCCCGTTACATTGATTCGCCAGTTTCTGCAGCAGCACCTGGTCCGAATCCGGTCCCACTGCAACGGTTGACAGCGTGATTCCACCATCGTTGATCTTCTTTACCACATCCTCATAGCCGGTATAATAATCCTGTCCATCCGTCAGCAGAATAATATGTTTTATCTGTGCATCCGTATTGATCAATTGTTTTGCTGCCGCATCCAGCGCCGGATAAATACTGGTTCCACCACCGGAGCCGATCTGTCCGATTCCACCGTTGATTTCCGACTGATTGCCTGCCGACTGCATCGGCACTACCCAGTCATAGGAATCATCAAATGCCAACACACCTACCTGATCGGTCGGTTTCAGACTTTTCACACCCTCCACGGCTGCCTCTTTTGCCAGATCCAGACAGGTTGCTCCATTACTGCCATTGGCAGATACCTCCATACTGCCGGAATGGTCAATTACCATAGCAATTGCCATCGTCGGAACTTCCCGTTCTCCTTCCAGGAACATATTAACCGGAAGTACAGTCTCCAATGGCGTATCCTGATAAGCTCCCATGGCAAAACTGTTATCACCGCCGGTACAGATCAGTCCTCCGGCATAATCTCTGACATAACTTTCCAGAATATCCATGAATCCGTTACGCAGATCCATGGCATTTACATTCACCATTACCACTGCCTTGTACTGGATCAGCTTTGACATCTCATCCGGCACACCGGTCGGTGTGATCTGATCGTACTGAACACCGCAGGCATCCAGGATCCCGGCCAGTGCATTGCCCTCTCCGGCGGTACCCTCCACCAGCAGCAGCTTCGGTTCTGCCTCTACCTGTGTAAATGCACTATATTCATTATTCATACTCATAGTGTCATTCACCGGCTCCACCATCACCCGGTAATCCTGTGTTCCGTTACTTTCTCCGACATCCTGGAATACAAACTGATTCTCACCGGCTGTCAGATTGACATTCGACTGTCCCTTTAATGTTCTTCCACAATAAAGACTGACCACTGCCTGTGTTTCCACATTACTTTCGATTGTCACCTTTACATTAAAAGTATCTCCGACATGTACATATTCCGGCAGTTCCAGATTACTTACATAGACTTCATTTCCGACATTCTGTTCCAGCTTTATTACTTTCACATCCACGTTCTGGGAACTGACCGTACCTGCCATCTTGGCAATGCTTCCTGCATTTTCCAGTCCATCTGTGATCAGCACCAGTCGTTTCGCTGTATCCTCCGGAAATACCGTCATAGCTGTAGAAACCGCCTTTTCCAGATTTGTTGCGGTTGCCACCGGCTGGGAAGATAACTCCGTAAAGATCTTCTTTCCCGTCACGAACTGATCTACCAGCACATTATCACCGAATACCACAACACCTGCCTGATTCTTCTTCGGCATATCCGCAATTGCATTCCGAATATACTCTGAGATATCATCCAGATTCTTTTCGTTACTGTCTGACATATCTACAAGGAAGATCGTCGTCACTTCCTTCGATGTAATTCGAAAGCTCAGACCGCACAGAGTCAGGATCAGAAGCAGAGCCACCACTCCACGCATGACCAGATATTCTATTTTCTTCCTGTGGCTCTGTATCCGCAGAAAACGACCGGAATAAATCAGTCCGGCCACCACCACCGGAATTAACAATAACCACCAGGGATTACTTACCTCTATGCTCATAACTTTCCTCCACCTCTAATGCTGTCTGATATAAATAAACCATTCCACACCCAGTGCCAATAGCAGAATCAGAATGATCCAGTTACGAAGCTCTCTTCCACCGGTCAGGTTCTTATTATCTTCACCGGCTGTTTCTCCAACTTCTACTGCCGCTTCCTCCAGATGCGACTCTGCTTCCACCGGAAAGCGCACTACAAACTGCTCCTGCCGTTCCTCACCGTTTACTGTCTGTGCCACGGAATATACACCGGCCTGCGCCGTATCTGTATATGCGTTTGTAGTAACGGCTGTCGGCAGCGTCACCACTGCTCCTGCCGGTGAAGTTACCGTCAGATCGGAACCGTTCAGATTGCCGTTAAAAACAATCTTATCGCCGGTCTCATAGTCATTCTGAGGAACCATTCCGCTCACCATCATATATTCCGTCAGATTGGAGATCAGAATCGGAAACTCTGCCTGAAGTGCCAGATCCGAATCATGCAGGTCAAATCCAAGTACTGCAATTCTCCTGCCTCCGGCTTCTCCGTAATATCCAACGCAATGATCTCCGCTTGTAAGAAAGCTGTCTGCCCAAAGCGGCCGCTCCAGACTCTCTGCTGCCGTTGCTCCGAAGCTGAAGCCTGCCACATACTGTGTCACCTCTGTATCGGTAAATGCCAGACTCACATTGCTTAGCTTCTCTTTTACCGTCACCTGGGTACCATCCGGCGGATTCACATATAATATATTTCCCTGTTCAGGCAACTCCTCTGGAATCACACCGTCAAAAATATAAAAATCATAGGATTCTGTTTTTCCCACCGCACTCAGCTGGCTGGTCTTATACAGATCCACCCAGTCCATATTGGAGATTGCCTTTTCCAGAAACATATTATCTTCTGTTACCAGCAATGCCGTTTTCCTGCTTTCTGCACTGACCACCGCATAGGCACGGTTATCGGCTGACAGATCATCCTGATTGTTCAGCTCTGCCATCAGAATATCTCCCTGAAAATCAATCTGCTCAAAGAAAAAGTTCTGAGAAGACTTCGCCGGAATCGTAACACTCTGCACCTTGAGCAGGGTATTGTCTCCATAAAGATTCACATCCGTTGTGACCGATTCATCTGTATCATTCGTAATCTTTCCGATCACAGTCGTACTCCGTCCGCCATTCTCATCCTGCTGGGAGCCATAGCTTAAATAGTCCATCGACAGATTCTTATAATCCGTATAAAGGTTCACCACAGTTGCATCCAGATTTCCAAGCTCTAGCGGTGCATCTGTAAAGAATACTGCTTCATATTTATCCAGCTGGCTTACCATGGATGTCACTACGCTGACTGCGGGCATTGCATCACCGCTCAGATCCGTAACTGCCAGCTGTTTTAACTGTTTTTTCAATGCCTGCTTATCCTCGGCATTGGTCTTTAAGATTCCTGCCTCCTGATTGGATGTCAGGACCGTGATCTGGGCCGTCTCGCTTAGGGAATCAATATAATTACAGGCCCGCTCGACTGCTTCTTCCATCCGGGTCCGTTTCTCATTATAACGGATGCCCATACTGGCACTGGTATCCAGCACCAGAATCACGTTATTATACATCTTTCCTCCGGTCTTTAAATACGGAGCCATTAATGCAACGATCAGCAGACACACTGTCAGGATCTGAAGAATCATCAGAATATTCTTCTTCAGTTTCTCCCACGGTTTGGTCGCCTCGACACTATGATAGATTTCCTTCCATAAAATACTCGAAGAAAACGGATATTCCTTTGCTTTCTGCTTTAACATATAAAGCAGGATAATGACCGGTATCAGAAGCAGAAACGCTAACGGCCACCAGTTTGTTATTTCCATATTATATGTCTCCCTTATTTGCGAACAATCATTCCCTGATTGCATATCGTATCAAACAGAAATCGATCCAGCGGTTCATCTGCTGCCATCTGTATATAGGAGGCCTCGTATTTTTTCGCCAGCTCTTTCAAACGATTCTGCATATTCTGCAATGCGATTTCATATTGTTCCACGGTACTTCGGTTCAGCGTCAGCCGCACCTCTTCTCCGGTCTCCATATCCAGAAGATTGACTACTCCTTCCCCTTCTATGGCAAGCTCCTGTCTTGCCAGAATCTGGATCAGGATGATCTGCTGTTTCTTATAGCGGAGATATTTCAGGGCCGGTTCGATACCATTCTCATCCAGAAAATCACTGATCACGATCGATACTCCGCTACCCGGATATTGCCTCGCCATGATTGCCCGGTTCAGATCGGTCCCACCGTCAAACTCCATCCGCTCCAGCTCGTCCATGATCCGCTGAAAAGCCTGTCTGCCTGCCAATCCTTTACCCAGTTGCAGAGTACCTTCCTGCATCTGACTGACATAGACGCGGTCCAGATTATTTAACACCAGATACGCCAGTGCACCCGCCAGCTGCAGTGCCTGTCTGGTCTTTGGCGGCTCTCCGAATGCCATGGACTTCGATGCATCCACAAATATCTGGAACACGCCTTCCTTCTCTTCCATAAACTGCTTGATATATAATCTGTCCAGTCTCCCATATGCGCTCCAGTCGATCCTGCGGATATCATCTCCCGGAATATATTCCCGGTAATCCGAAAATTCCACAGAGGAACCCTTGGCACTGGACTTTCGTCCACCGCTCATTCCGTAGGACATTCTGGCATTCATTGCGATTGCAAGGTTATTTAATTTATTAAAAAAATCCTGGTCAAAAATCCGCTCTGCCATTCATTCTTCTCCACTCTGCTACTGTTGCTGCTTTAATAACTGTGCAATAATCTTATCCGGTGTCACACCATCTGAGATTGCTTCAAAATTACAGATAATACGATGGCGCAGTACCGGAAATGCCACATACTGGATATCCTCAAACGACACGTTATACCGGTTCTCCATCAATGCTCTTGCCTTGGCAGTCTTAATGATTGCCTGTGCCGCACGCGGGCTGGCACCGTTTGTCACATATTTTTTCGTTACTTCCGGTGCATCTGCGACCTCCGGATGTGTATTGTAAACCAGATTCATCGCATAATCCATAACTGCATCCGCAATCGGCATATCATAGATCACCTGACGGATTCTTAAGATATCCTCAGCTGTCATTACCGGATTCATCACCGCTTCTTCTCGATTGACCGTCAGATTTACGATTTCCTTCAGTTCTTCTTTGGATGGGAACCGCACATTTAACTTAAACAGGAAACGGTCCAACTGTGCTTCCGGCAGTGGATATGTGCCCTCATTCTCAATCGGGTTCTGCGTTGCCAGTACCATAAACGGCTTCGGTAATAAATACGTCTGCTTACCGACCGTGACGGTCTTTTCCTGCATGGCCTCCAACAGGGCGGACTGTGTCTTCGGTGTTGCACGGTTGATCTCATCCGCCAGAACGATATTGGAGAAAACCGGTCCCGGCTCGAACTGGAATTTATTCTGATTCTCTTCCCGGATGATCAGGTTCGTACCTGTCACATCGGCCGGCATCAGATCCGGTGTAAACTGGATTCTTGAAAATGCCAGATTCATGGCTTTGGAAACAGCCTTTACCATCTGCGTTTTACCAAGTCCCGGAACACCTTCCAGTAATACATTTCCATCTGTCAGGATTGCGATCAGCATCTGTCTTATGATTGCCTTCTGTCCGATGATCGCTTTTCCTATTTCCTCTTCACAGCTCTGGATCTGATAAATGATCTGCTGCATTTCCTGTTCATTCTGTACCATAGTAACTCTCCTTACTCATTATTTAAGTCCTTGAAATAAGACTTTACTATATCCTGAACTCCACTCGGATAGTTGGAGCCTTCTACCTTGTTGTACGCATTCTTTGAATAATTTCCGATCACCTGCTGATAATCAATGGAGGTGCCGGACCATGCCTCACCACCCCGCTGGGTCAGACTGCCGGAGGAATCATTGACCTTTCCATCCAGACGGCCATTCTCCTGGAACTGCCGGTTCGGAATCGTGATCATCTTTCCGTTTCTGGCAGATGTCCGTTCTGTACCGTCCTTGCTTCCGGTATTATAACCACCACCCTGACCGTTTCCGTTCTGTCCGTTTCCGGTAGAAGCCTGTCCGCTCTGGCCATTCTGACCGCCTTGACCATTCTGACCGTTCTGACCGTTTTGGCCATTCTGACCGTTTTGATTGTTT